>Ga0308167_1000236_pt1 | contig 120454 bp, 112 predicted proteins | sample PhyCR1_2_FD_202138 | JGI IMG/M metagenome (GOLD analysis project Ga0308167, IMG submission 202138) | Phyllosphere microbial communities from UC Gill Tract Community Farm, Albany, California, United States - DLSLRC.R1 | ecosystem: Host-associated > Plants > Phyllosphere > Unclassified | place...
CCCCAGCGCGAGGTCAGCTGGTTCGAGACCCACTGGTACATGCCGACGGCGAGGGTCCAGTTGTCCTCGGAGGTGAGGATGATCTTCGACAGGATGAAGTCGCCGAACGCCGCGAGGAACGCGAGCAGGGCGACGACCGCGAGGATCGGCACGACCAGCGGCATGATGAGCCGCCAGAAGATCTGCGCATGGCTGGCGCCGTCGATCTTCGCCGACTCGTCGATCTCGACGGGGATCGTGTTGAAGAAGCCGTACATCAGGAACGTGTTCGCGCCGAGTGCGCCGCCGAGGTAGACGCAGATCAGGGCGATCTTCGAGTTGATGCCGAGAGCAGGGACCACATCGCCGAGGGTCTGCAGCATGAGGAAGATGGCGATGAACGCCAGCGCCTGCGGGAACATCTGCAGCACGAGCAGGGTGGTGAGGCTCGCGCGTCGCCCGCTGAAGCGGAAGCGCGAGAACGCATAGGCGCCGCAGGCTCCCATCAGCACCGAGCCCACCGCGGTCACGCCGCCGATCAGCAGGGTGTTGCCGAACCACACCCAGTAGCGCGATTCGCCGAGGGCGATGTAGTTCGCGGGATCGAACGCACTGAACAGAGCGCTGGATGCCGCAAGGCTGCCGTTCGGGTTGAGCGACGCAGACAGCACGTAGACGAGCGGGAACGCGGCGAAGAACAGCACGCCTGCGGCCAGGATGTACTTCCATCCGACCTCGCCCCACCACCGACGCCGTCGAGCGCCTGCGCGCGCGGCATCCGCTTCTTTCGATGAACCGGTCACGATGACTCTTGTCTCACTCATCACTGGTACTCCTCGAGCTTGCGGGTCTGTCGGAAGCTCAGCGCTGAGATGAGACCGACCACGATGAAGGCGATGATCGACAGCGCGCTCGCGAGGCCGTAGTCGGCCGCACCACCTGAGACGCCCGAGACGTCGTAGATGGCCGAGACGAGGATGTCGGTCGAGCCCAGTGCGTACGGAGCGCCGGCGATGGCCGGCCCGCCGTTGTTGAAGGTGTAGATCACGGTGAAGTTGTTGAACGCGACGGCGAACGAGGCGATCAGCAGGGGTGCGGTCGACACGAGCAGCAGCGGCAGCACGATCGCGCGGAAGCGCTGCAGCTTGTTCGCACCGTCGATCTCGGCCGCTTCGAGCGTCTCGCCGGGCAGCGACTGCAGCGCGCCCGTGCACACGAGGAACCAGTACGGGTAGCTCAGCCACACGTTCACGAAGATCACCGCGGCTCGGGTGAGCCACGGGTCGCCGAGCCAGTTGATCTGCGAGCCGAAGAAGAACAGGTCGTTGATCACGCCGAACTCGGCGTTGAACATGCCGCGGAACAGCAGCGCGGCCATGAACGCGGGGAACGCGTAGGGAAGGATGAACAGCGCTCGCAGGAACCGGCGACCCTTGACGCGCGGGTCGTTGTAGACGATCGCGAGGCCGAGTCCGACGGCGAAGCTCAGCACGACCGACAGGATCGCGAACGCGAAGGTCCAGACCGTGACGCTCAACAGGGTGCCCGCGAGGTTCGCATCCGTGAAGAGCTTGAGGAAGTTGGCGAACCCGACGTTCACCGACCACCCCGTCGGCAGCGCCGTGCCGTCTGCAGCCACGAACGCACCGAGATCCGTGGCCGTGTAGACCGTGCCCGACTGCGTGTCGGTGATCGTCTGCGCCTCGGCATCCCACACCAGCGTCGGTTCGTAGACCGAGCCGGTCGAGCCCTCCCGAGTGCGGATCGAGCCGTCGTTCGGGTCGTCCGAGACCGGCACCCTGAGGTCCTTGATCGTCGCTCCGAGTGTCGGATCGGTCAGCACGGTCGCCCGCGGGACGACCTCCCACCCGGGCACCTCGCTCGGGGCGCCGGTGGTGCCGATCTCGGCATCGGATGCGGTGGTCAGCGGTTCGGTCGCGGATCCGACCTGCACGTCGCCGTCGTCGTCGACGATCGCGAAGCCGAGCTCGTCGCCGCGCTGCACGATCGAGAGCGGGTAGTCCGACGAGCCCTCGATGCGACGCTCGCCCTGGATCAGCGCGGCCTCGACCGCCTGCTCCTGCGTGCCGACGTGACCGGTGCCGTAGTTCGTGAAGGCGATGTACGCCGTGTAGCCGAAGATGAAGACCTGGAAGACGAGCAGGAAGATCAGCCCGGGGAGCAGGTATTTCAGCGGCAGCGCCTTGCGGGTGAAGTACACCCAGTCGGCGATGATGACCAGCAGCACGACGACGCCGAGAACGATCCACGACTCGGCACTCCAGGCCGAGATCGCGGTCATGATGCCGAAGGCGTTGACCAACGCCATCAGGGCGAGCTTGATGAGGAAGCCCCAGCCGAGGCCGCGAAAGCGACGGGCGTGGGATTCGCGCGAGGGCTTCACCACGGGGGTGGGGGCCTCGGCCGGTGGTGCCTGGATCGTCATGTCATCAGTCCTGTCTGGCGGGGCGTTTCGTCTCGCTCCGCTCGCTCAACGACCGGGAATGTTCGTTGAGCGAGGGAGCGAAGCGACCGAGACGAAACGCCCCACAAGTCGGGTCAACCCGCGAGAGTCGTCTCGAGGTCGGCGACCATGGTGTTCCACGTCGACACGGGGTCGGCGCCGTTGATGATCTGCGCCTGCGCGGCGTTCCAGAGATCCCAGACAGAACCCATCTCGGGGATCGACGGCATCGGCACGCCGCTCTGGGCGGAGGCCACGAAGCCGGCGGTGATCGGGTCGGACGAGACCTCGTCGGCGAGCGTCGACCACGCGGGGATGCGGGGGTCGGCCTCGTAGAGGGCACGCTGCGCGTCTTCGGTGCCGAGGTAGTTCACGAGGAACTCCTGGGCGAGAAGGGCGTTCTTGCTCTTGCTCGAGAGGTAGAAGCCCTGCACGCCGACGAACGGGGCTGCGGGCTCGCCGCCCGCAGAGGGGATCGGGTTCACGGCGACGTTGATTCCCTCGAACGCGCTGATGGCCCACGGGCCCTGGATCGTGTACGGGGCCTTGCCCGACGCGAACAGCTCGTTGTTGATGTCGTAGTCGACGGTGGTCGAGATGTAGCCGGTGCCGCTCGAGCCGTTGGCGCCGAGCCAGCTGGCGAACGCCTCGCCGGGTGCTCCGCCCATGCCGACCTCGCTCGTGTACGAGCCGGTGTCGTCCTGCACGAAGACGGGGGCGCCGAACGAGGTCTGCAGTCCGTACATCGTGTATCCGTCGCCGGTCTCGCCGCCGGTGTTGATGACGAACGGACGCTCGGTGCCCGCCGCGACACCCTTGGCGATCATGTCGTCCCAGGTGGCCGGGGCCTCGGCGCCGACGAGGTCGACGTTCTGCACGAGGGCGATGGTCTCGAGCGAGTACGGCATCGCATACAGCTGGCCGTCGTAGGTCATGGCGTCGAGGGCGACCTGCTCGAACTCCGACGCCTTGTCGCCGAGGTCGATCGTGTCGACCACACCGGCCGCGACGAGCGCGCCGAGCCAGTCGTGCGCGCCGACCGTGATGTCGGGTCCCTCGCCGGTCGGGACCTGCGCGATGAAGTCGTTGCGGAGGTCCTCGAAGTTCTTCTGCACGAGGGTGACCTTGGCTCCGGTCTCCTCTTCGAACGCCTCGGCGGCTGCGGTGATCGCGGCTTCGCGCTCGGCATCCGTCCAGATGACGAGTTCAGCGCCGTCGCCGGATGCGGCGTCGTCGCCGCCTTCGGGTGCGCCGGCGGAGCAGCCCGCGAGGACCACGGCCGCGGCCAGAGCGAGTGCGCCGACTCCGATGTGCTTGCGCATGCGTTTTCCTATCTGTCGTGGCCGACGATGCGCTGCGCGTCATCGCGACCGGGTGGGTGTTGCTGTGTGGTTCGTGGTGGTGCAGGGTGATGCGGGTCGTGCGGGTCGTGCTGTCAGTGGGAGGTGCGGATGACGGCGACCCCGCCCGCCGCGATCGTCAGGGCGCCCGAGATCTCGTCGCCGCTGAGGAGCTCGACGCCTGCGGCTTCGAGCTCGACGTCGTCATCACGGTGGTTCACGGCGATGCGGTAGACCGCGTCGGCGCCGTGACGGGTGATGACCTCGAGGCCTTCGGCGACACCCGACGGGGTGACGTCGGCATCCGCGTAGACCTCGTGCAGAAGCGCGCGCATTCCCGCCGCATCCAGCCGGGTGCCGACGTACCAGCCGGTGCCCGCCCCGTGACGGTGACGCGTGATCGCGGGCTCGCCCTCACCGGGTCCGCCCGAGAAGTTCGCGATGACCTCGGCTCCTTCGAGCGCGATGTCCTCCTGCCAGACGTCGGCGATGATGCCGTCGTGATCGACCCAGTCGAGTCCGTGGCTCTCGCCCTCGCGCAGCGGCAGGAACTCCTCGACCGTGAGCCCAAGGGCCTCACGCAGCGGGGCGACGAAGCCACCGGCGTGCACGGCGTCGTTCTCATCGACGATGGCCGAGAAGAACGACACGAGCAGCGTGCCGCCGTCGCGGACATACGAGGTGAGGTTCGCGGCATCCGCGGCGCTCAACAGGTACTGCGCCGGAGCGACCACCAGGCGGTAGCCCGAGAGGTCCTGGCCCGGCAGGGCGAAGTCGACCGTGATGCCGTCACGCCACAGCTGCTCGTAGAAGCGGCGAACCTGGGCGGCGTGCGTGACATCTTCGGAGGGGCGCCATTCGAGGTCCTGTGCCCAGAACGACTCGAAGTCCCAGAGGATCGCGACGTCGGCTTTCACCGTGCTGCCCTGCACCTCGTCGAGGCGGCCGAGCGCGGCACCCAGATCGACGACCTCCCGGAAGACCCGCGACTCGGTGCCGGCGTGCGGCAGCATCGCGGAGTGGAACTTCTCGGCACCCGAGCGGCCCGCGCGCCACTGGAAGAACAGGATGCCGTCGGCTCCGCGGCCGAGGTGCGTGAAGGAGTTGCGCTGCATCTCGCCGCGACGCTTGGCGATGTTGCGCGGCTGCCAGTTGACGGCCGAGGTCGAGTGCTCCATGAGGATCCACGGCTTGCCGCCGCCGACTGAGCGGCTGAGGTCGGCTGCGATCGCGAGCCCGATGTGCGCGTCCTCGTCGGCGGCCCACAGGTAGTGGTCGTCAGAGACGATGTCGACCTCGCGGCCCCAGGCCCACAGGTCTGTGGTCCAGCTCTGGTTCGCCATGAAGTTCGTCGTGACCGGCTGATCGGCGTGCGCGCGGATCGCGTCGCGCTCGGCGATGAAGCACGCACGCAGCTGGTGATCCGTGAAGCGCGCGAAGTCGAGGCGCTGAGCCGGGTTCACGACGCTCGGGGCGATGGCGGGCGCACCGACGTGCTCCCACGCCGAATAGTGCTGACCCCAGAAGGCGGTGCCCCACGCGCTGTTCAGCGCATCGAGCGAGCCGTACTTCTCCTGGAGCCAGAGCCTGAAAGCGGCGACCGCGTTCGGCGAGTAGTCCTCACCGATGGGAACGCCGTACTCGTTGTGCACGTGCCACAGCACGACGGCCGGATGCTGCGCGTAGCGCGCCGCGAGAGCATCCGCGATCCGCACGATCGCCTCGCGGTAGGCCGGTGACGAGTGCGAGGCCATGCCGCGCGAGCCGAAGCCCATCGTGCGTCCCTCGCGGTCGATCACGTGGGCGTCGGGGTGGTTCGCGAAGAACCACGCGGGCGGCGATGCCGTGGGCGTGCCCAGGTCGACCTTGATGTCGTTCGCGTGCAGCAGGTCGAGCAGTTCGTCGAGCCAGGAGAAGTCGAACTCGCCCTCGGCGACTTCGATGAGCGCCCACGAGAAGATGCCGACGCTGACCAGGTTGACTCCGGCCTCGCGCATCAGGATGACGTCTTCGCGCCACGTCTCGGGCGACCACTGCTCGGGGTTGTAGTCGCCGCCATAGGCGATTCCGCGCAGCTCAGGCCAGGCGTGGGGCGAGGTCATCGGCACTCCATCGGGTCGGTGTGGTCGTGGTGCGGGTCCCGGCGTGCTGTCGCTCATTCGACTGGGACCGGTCTCAGCCTGACTCATGAGAGCGACTGGGACCGGTCTCAGTTCTACCCCAGGTCTGCCGTCGATCACAACTGCCGTTACCGAACTGAGACCGGTCCCAGGTTGGACTACCGCTCGATGGGATGCTGTGGGTAGAGTCACAGGCGATGAGTGATGTCAGCGCGAAGCGCAAGCCGACGATCCGCCAGATCGCGGCGCAGGCGGGGGTGTCCCGCAGCACGGTCTCGCGTGTGATCAACGGCGGGCACTGGGTGTCCCCCGATGCCAGGCAGGCCGTCGAAGAGGCGATCCTCGCCACCGGCTACACGGCGAACCATCACGCGCGCAGTCTCGCCACGGGCCGCGCCGGTTCACTGGCCTTTCTGCTGACCGAGCCGCAGCAGCTGCTGTTCGACGACCCGACCTTCGCACTGCTGCTGCGCGGAGCGGCCGAAGCCCTCGCGCAGCGCGCGATGACACTGGTGCTGCTCGTCGCCGGAACGCCCGCCGAGCGCGAGAGCGTCGCCCAGTTCCTCAGCGCCGGTCACGTCGACGGCGTCATGCTGATCTCATCGCACGAGTCCGATCCGCTGCTCGACCAGCTGATCGAGGTCGGCATCCCCACCGTCTGCTGCGGCCTGCCCCTCGGACACGAACGAGAGCTCTCGACGATCTCGGTCGACGAGGTCGCCTCAGCCCGCACGATGGCCGCGCACCTCGTGGCGCAGGGCCACCGCCGCATCGGCATGATCACGGGCCCCGACGACACCCCCGGCGGGCGCTACCGCCTGGTCGGCTTCCGCGAAGAGCTCGGCGAGCAGTTCGACGAGACGCTGGTCGAGGTGGGCGACTACTCGTACGAATCAGGGCAGGCCGCCATGACGAGGATGCTCGCGCACGACGTCGACGCCGTGTTCGCAGCATCCGACCGGATGGCCGCCGGAGCCATCGCCGCCGCCCGCCGAGCAGGGCGCCGTGTGCCCGAGGACATCGCGATCGCCGGGTTCGACGACTCGGGCCTCGCCGCCACCCACGAGCCTCCGATCACGACCATGCGTCAGCCCTGGGATCAGATCAGCGCGCAGATGGTCGCCGTGCTGCTCGAGGTCATCGCCGGAGCATCGCCCCGCTCGGTCATCCTCGACACCGAGCTCGTGGTGCGCGAGAGCGCGTGAGGCTCGGGCTGCGCGCTCACGTATCGACTTAGATCAGCGAATCCGGACGTGACCCGCCAAGGGGAACCAATGGCGGTCGCGCAACGGAGATTCGTCGCCGATGCTGACCCACGTCCCTTCTACGACGGGGGTGGCTTTCGAAGTCCATACTCCGAAGTACGCACACGGCGTCGGCCAGGGATAACCGTCTTGAGGTGATTCGACGATGTTTCGCACTGCTCCCGAGAAGGTCAACTGCGACCGGCGGCCGGTGACCCGCTCGGCGAGATCAGCGATCGCGAGCATTCCGCTCGGGTCGTCGACTCCGACATGACGCATGGGCAGGTCGAGGCGGCTGTTCTCGTCTCGCGGCACACAGAAGACCTGATCGCCCTGTCGCAGAAACAGCCGGACAACGCACATCGGACGAGGCGGGGTGCTGCGACGAATCACCTCGGCCCTGCCGTGGCGGGGAAGCCACGCGGCATCCGGCGTGACGTGGATGAGCGTCTCGTCGTCGGCAATCACATGGCGAGCGTAGCGGCTGAACGGCGATGACGATTGAGAGCGCGTCGCTCGCGACCGCACTCAGCATTCGCACGATCTTTCGCGGGCGTTGTCGCGGAACTGTTCGTCGGGCCGATCTTCCACCGCTGGCTGCTTCGCAGCGGACCGTTCGATGCGGAATGGGTGACCGCTCACGTGGAGCGGGTCCTGCGAAGCGTCGGCGCAGGGTGACGTCAATCGCGGATCGGGCGGCTCACTCGAAGGTCGTGATGGCGAGGTCGATCGTCGGCAGGCTGTCGCGCGGCACGACGACACAGTGCAGACCACGTTCTCATCGACGCGGAAGCCCACCGCGTAGACGAAGGGATCGGTGTCGATCTGCACACCCGGTCGATTCCGGCCATCCACCGCGACGACGGCATCCCTGGCCGCCGATGTCTTCGCCTCCCAGCCGCCGTCGTCACCCTCGCTCGGCAGGTCGGGGAGTCCGAGCTCCTCACGGAATCTGTTCCGCAGTATGTGATTGGCGTGGTCGACCAACTGCTCCGAGAGCGCGTGCCGCTCGGGATCGGGCGACGCCTGCCAGCTGGTGCGCACCGCCTCCCAGAGCATCGGGTACTTGAGCAGCTGAGCCCGCTCGATCAGCCACGCTGGGCGGCCCCACGGCGGTTCCTCCTCGATCGATCGTCGGATGCCGGGGTCCAGCTCGATCTCGTTGCGCGGGTCGGAATGGTCGTCGGGATTCCTCCACAGCGTGTAGGTGAGCGACACCGACGACTCCGCCAGTCCTATCGGCGCGCCCGCTGCCGCCGACGCGCCCATCTCCATGAACGAGGCACCCGGTATGCGCGTGAGCGATGGCTGCGGCCGCAGCTGGAACACCGGGTAGGACAGCCCGCGCACGCGAGCTTCGAAATCGGCGCTCGGGTCAGGGGCGTCCATCGGCACTACTCCGGCGTACTCCATCCGCCCAGTCTGACCTCTGCCGTGGCGGAACTCCAGGACTCAAGGGGCGATGCGAACCGTTGCGGCGGCCGACCGCGCGAAAGCAGGCGGCTCAGCCGCGCATCGCGACGCCTCGGCGCCAGTAGCCCATGAAGGCGACCTGGGAGCGGTCGATGCCGAGGTCCTTGACCAGGTGACGGCGCAATGTGGTGACGACGCCGCTCTCGCCGGCGATCCAGAAGTAGCGCTCGGCGGGAGCATCCGCCGCCGCGATCTCCTCGCCGAGGCCCGAGTAGTCGGGGGTTTCCCAGAGCAGGTCCTCGGACTCGATGTCCTTCACGTCGATCTCGTCGGCGGCGTCCGCATCGCCGAGGTACTCGAGCACAGCGGGGATGAGACGCACACCGTGGGGCTCGCCCGCATCTCGGGGCAGCCAGTGCACCTCGACGCCGGCGGGAGCGTCGATGCGCAGGATGTCGGCGGGAGACGGCACCTCGATGAACGCGCAGCCTCGGAGGTCGCTCGGGGCGTCTTCGAGGATGCGGGCGATCGCGGGAGCCGCGGTCTCGTCACCGGCGAGAACGACCGACGCAGCAGTGCCCGGCTCGTACTCGGCACCGCCGTGAGCCGCTGCGGCGACCCCGCGACGCGGTCCGACGATGAACAGCTCCTGGCCGGCGGCGGCCGCATCGGCCCACCTCGACGCGGGGCCCGTCAGTCCAGGCGCCAGGTGCAGCACGAAATCGACGTCGAGCTCGGTGCCGGCATCCGTCACGCGAAGCTCGCGCACCGAGTAGGTGCGCATGGATCCGCGCTCGTCCTCGGGCACGGCGAGGAACGACCCCCACCAGTCGTCGGTGTCCCGATCGAGCTCGGGAAGGATGCCGGATGCCGGCGGGAACACGATCTTGATCCGAGAGTCGAAGGTGTCGCCGGGCGTGCCGAACTCGAAGAGGTCGTCACCGCCGAAGGTGACGCGCACGAAGTTCGGCGACACCCGTTCGACCGCGCGCACCTCGGCGCGGGCCAGCACGTAGGTGGGGCGTTCGGTCGTCGTCTCAGCGGACATGATGCCTTCCGATCGGGGTGACCATCGGCTTTCCCGAGACCGGGTCGATGGTGATCTGGTTCGCGAGGTCGAAGACCTCTTCGACGAGCTGGGCGGTCACGACATCCTGCGGAGCGCCGGTGGCGTGCACCCTGCCCTCCTTCATCGCGACGAGCTCGTCGGAATACCGCGCGGCGAGGTTGAGGTCGTGCAGCACCATGACGATCGTGGTGCCGCGCGACACGCTCAGGTCGGTGAGCAGGTCGAGCACCTCGACCTGGTGCGCGACGTCGAGGAACGTGGTCGGCTCGTCCAGAAGCAGGATGTCGGTCTCCTGCGCGAGTGCCATCGCGATCCACACGCGCTGACGCTGGCCACCCGAGAGCTCGTCGACGCTGCGGTCGGCGAGGTCGGTGGTTCCGGTCGCCTCGAGGGCGTCCGCCACGATCTCGTAGTCGTGGGCACTCCATCGGGCGAGCATCTTCTGGTGCGGATGCCGGCCACGACCCACGAGGTCGGCGACGGCGATGCCCTCCGGCGCGACGGGCGACTGCGGCAGCAGACCGAGGATGCGCGCGACCTCCTTGGTGGGGCGCGCGTGCACCGACTTGCCGTCGAGCACGATCTGGCCGGCGGTCGGCGAGAGCAGACGCGCGAGCGAGCGCAGCAGCGTCGACTTGCCGCATCCGTTGGCTCCGACGATCGTCGTGATCTTGCCGGGGGCGATCGCGAGGTCGAGGCCGTCGATGATCGTGCGGTCGCCGTAGGCGAGCGTGACGGACTCGGCCGTCAGAGTGTGCGCCTCGGTCACAGTGAGCCTCCCGAGCGGTTGGTGCGGATGAGCAGGAAGATGAGATACGGAGCGCCGAGCACGCCGGTGATCACGCCGACCGGGTAGCGATCCCCGAACGCGAACTGGCCGAGCAGATCGCCGCCGAGCACCAGCACGGCACCGACGAACGCGCTCGGAAGCAGCAGGTTCGCTCCCGGGCCGGTGATGCGGGCGGCGATGGGACCCGCCATGAACGCGACGAACGCGATGGGGCCGCAGGCCGCGGTCGCGAAGGCGAGCAGGGCGACGGCGCCCAGGATGAAAAGCAGGCGGGTGGTGTTGACCCGCACGCCGAGACCGGACGCCGAATCATCGCCGAGTTGCATGGCTCCGAGCGCGCGCCCCTGCGAGAGCAGCAGCGGCATCAGCACCGCCGCGGCTATCGCGAGCGGCATGACGCGCTCCCACGAGGCATTGTTCAGGCTTCCGGTGAGCCACTGCATCGCGGTCTGGATGTCCCAGCTCGCTGCGCGCGACAGCATGTAGGAGATGACGCTCTGCAGCATCGCCGCGACGCCGATGCCGATCAGGATCAGTCGTGTGCCGGCGAAGCCGTTCTTGATCGACAGCAGGTAGATGATGCCCGCGGTCACGATCGCTCCGACGAGAGCCAGGAGCGAGACCACGGGGCCGTTCAACGACAGCACCACGATGCCGAACACCGCAGCGGCGCCGGCGCCGTTCGAGATGCCGATGATGTCGGGAGACGCGAGCGGGTTGCGGAGCAGCGTCTGGAACGAGACGCCCGCGATGCCGAACGCGAACCCGGCGAGGATCGCGAGCACCGCGCGGGGCAGACGCAGCTCACCCACCGTGAACGACGCCCCCGGAACCGTCTCGCCCACGATGACGCGGATCACCTCGTCGAGCGGATAGAACGTGTTGCCGATCATCAGGGCGACGGCGAACAGCACCACGAGCATCGCGCCGAGAACGATGGTCGCGACCGCGTGGCGGCGGTGTCGCGAGCGACGGCCGGCGACGATCGCGGCGACGGACCCGCCCCTTCGTTCGGATGCCGCAGGAGTCTGGGCCGCAGCTCGGTCAATGGTGCTCACAGTTCACGCACCTTCTGACGGCGGACGATCCAGATGAAGAACGGGGCTCCGATGATCGCGGTGATGATGCCGACCTGGATCTCCTCCGACGAGGGCGCGATCACGCGGCCGACGATGTCGCTCGCGAGAAGCAGCGCTGCGCCGGCCATGGCCGAGAACGGCAGAAGCCAGCGGTGGTCGGTGCCGATCAGCATCCGGCAGACGTGCGGAACGACGAGTCCGACGAAGCCGATCGGACCCGCGATGGCGGTGGCGGCGCCGGCGAGGATCACGGCGCCGAGCGCCGACATGAGGCGCGTGCGGAAGACGTGCTCGCCGAGACCCTTGGCCATGTCGTCGCCGAGGGCGAGGGAGTTCATGCCGCGGGCGCTCACGAAGCAGATCAGCGCTCCCAGCGCGAGCACGGGCGCCGTGATCGCGATGCGCGGCCATTCGGCGCCGCCGACGCCCCCGATCTGCCACGACTGGAATGCCTGCAGGAGGTCGACGCGCGGCAGCATGATGGCGCTGATGAGCGAGGCGAAGGCGGCCGACGTGGCTGCACCCGCGAGGGCGAGCTTGAGAGGAGTGGCGCCGCCGCGGCCGAGCGAGCCGACCGTGTAGACGAAGGCTGCGGCGAGTGCGGCGCCGATGATCGCGAGCGCCATCTGGCTGTATGCGTCGGTGAGGCCGATGAACGCGAGACCGATGACGACGGCGAGCGAGGCGCCGTTCGAGACACCGAGGATGCCGGGATCGGCGATCGGGTTGCGGGTGACCGCCTGCATCGTTTCGCCGGAGAGGGCGAGGGCGGCACCCACGAGGAGCGCGAGCACGGTGCGCGGGAAGCGCTTGATGATCGCGGCCTGGGCGAGGGTGTCATCCTGCCCGCTGAGCGCGGCGAAGATGTCGTCGATGCTCACGGAGCGCACGCCGAAGCAGATCGACAGGATGCAGAGCACGAGCAGCACTCCGAGACCGACGAGCAGCCAGAGCGAGCGCGCCCATGCCGGGCGCCGCAGGTCTGCGGTGCCCGGCATGGGAAGGGTGACAGCGGTCACAGGAATTCAGTGCGCGAGGGTGACGCTGAAGGTCACTTCGCGGCGAGCGGTGCCGCCAGCAGGCCGAGGTAGTCGGAGAGACCCCACGGGATCGACAGCGGCGAGGGGTTCGCCGACGCGGCGATCGGAGTGGCATCCGGGAGGATCGCGATGCGGCCCTCGGCGATGGCCGGGATCTTCGACAGCAGCGGGTCTGCCTGCAGCGTCGCGATGAGCGACTCGTCGCCGTAGGTCACGAAGACGTCGACGTCAGCGAACTTGTCGGCCTCTTCGGAGCTCACGGTCAGGTAGAACTGGTCGCTGTCGGCGTTCTCCTCGACGACGGACGGCAGAGGAAGGCCCAGGTCGTCGTGCAGGTATCCGGGGCGCGTGTCGATCGCGGTGTAGTAGCCGACCTGGCTCAGGTCGCTCGGGTCGATGTAGGCGAAGAGGACCTTCTTGTCCTTGAGAGCGCTGTTCTCCTCGAGAGCGGCCTCGGCGTCGGCGTGCAGATCCTCGATGAGGGCATCGCCCTCTGCTTCGAGTCCGAGAGCCTTCGAGTTCATCTCGATCATCTCGTCGACCGGCGTGCCCCAGGCGACCTCGGGGTACGCGACGACCGGAGCGATCTTCGAGAGAGTGTCGTACTCCTCCTGCGTGAGGCCGGAGTACGAAGCGAGGATCACATCGGGCTCGGTGTCGGCGACGGCCTCGTAGTCGATGCCGTCGGACTCGTCGAAGAGCACGGGCTCTTCGCCGCCGAGCTCGTCGAGCTTCTCCTCGACCCAGGGCAGGATGCCGTTGTCGTCGTCGTCGCCCCACGAGGCCTTGCTCATGCCGACGGGAACGATGCCGAGCGCGAGGGGAACCTCGTGGTTGGCCCAGGCGACGGTCGCGACGCGCTCGGGCTTCTTCTCGATCGTGGTCTCGCCATAGACGTGCTCGATCGTGACGGGGAAGGCACTGTCATCGGCGGGGTTTCCGCCGGCGGAGTCGGAGGTCGAGTCGTTCGACGGCGTCGCGCAGGCCGTGAGGCCGAGGGCGAGGGCCGCGGCGACGCCGGCGGCGAGAAGACGAGAGGTGCGCACAGGCATTCCCTTCGGGTTGGGATGAGGGGGTGCGGCGCGGAGGGGCGCCAGGCTTTGGTAAGCCTGGCCTAATCTAACAGAAAGTTAGGCAAGCCTCATCTCGGGTCCGGGCGCCGGGCGGCGTCCATCCCGGGCGTGCGGGGCGAAAACGCATGCCCGGATGCAGGCTCGACCTCGCAGCGGTCAGCAGCGAGTCCGCGCGTGCGGGGTCAAAAACGCATCCCCCACGCCCGATTCGGATGCTTCATTGACCCCGCACGCGCCCTCAGATGCATTATTGACCCCGCACCGCATCACGCCCGTCTCGGAAAGCTCCCGGGCATAGAGAAAGCCGGCCGGATCCGTGAGGATCCGACCGGCTTCAGGAAGTCTGCTCGCGCTCAGAGAGCGCGGATGTTCGCAGCCTGCATGCCCTTGGGGCCACGCTCAGCGTCGAATTCGACCTTCTGGTTCTCACGGAGCTCCTTGAAACCGGAGCCGGTGATTGCCGAGTAGTGGGCGAAAAGGTCGTCCGTGCCGTCATCGGGAGCGATGAAGCCGAAGCCCTTTTCAGCGTTGAACCATTTCACAGTGCCAGTGGCCATGTGTTTTCTACTTTCTTTTTCAAACGGCCGCTTGCGCGGCCTGCGCCGTGACGGAACGTCCGACATACGCGCAAGCTCAACGTACCACGGCATCCTGACGTGAAACCCCGAAGTTCTGATTCTTTTGCAGGACCGCCGCCTCAGTGCGCGTGCTGACGCCGAGTTTTCGCAACACGGCCGACACGTGAACGCTCACCGTCTTGACGCTGATGAAGAGCCGCTCGCCGATCTGACGATTGCTCAGCCCCTCGGCGATCAGGTCGAGAACCTGCCGTTCGCGGGCCGTGAGCGGGTCGGACTCTTCCGCGCGCTGCGCGCTCGCCGGTGCCGCCGCGAGGCCTGCCGCAGCCGCGAACGCACCGATCGTCCGTGTGAGGGGAACGTGCCCGAGGCGTTCGGCCTCGTTCATCGCATGGGCGAGCACCGCCGTCGCCTCGGAGCGATCGCCGGCATCGACAAGCAACCGGGCGAGCTCGAGCCGAGTGATGAGGCGGAAGGTCACGGGCACGTCATCGCCGTCGGCGAGTTCGACGGCTTCTCGCAGGCTCTGTGTCGACGGCGACAGCAGCGACTCGAGAATCGACCACCACGTGTCGCCGAGCAGCTGACCCGGCTGGGCGAGCCACGCCGCTCGGACTTCGTCGCTCGCCTCGCTGACGTCGACACCCGCCGCTCGGAGCTCGGCGATCAACCAGCCCGCCTCGAGAAGAAGCCGCCTCTGGTGCAGGAAGACCGGACCGTCATCGGCGAGCATCGCACGGATCTCGTCGAGCGCACCTGCGTGGTCTCCTCCCCCCTCGGCGACGGCGACCCGCATCATCACCTCGTCGTACCAGATCTGCCGCTCGACACGACCGGTCTCCTCGAAGGCGGGATGCCACTCGCGCAGGATCTCAGCCGCCTCGTCGTGTCGCCCTCGCCATGAGAGCACGCGCACGCGGGTCATCGTGGAGTACATGTGAGAGATGCGCAGCGTCCTCTGCGCGAGTTCACGGGACAGCATCCCCTCGACCCGCTCGATCTCCCCCATCTCGAGCAACGGCACGGCCATGTTCTGCGTCATCAACGCACCGGTCGTGCGTTCGACGCCGAACGCGCGCGCTCTGGCCAGGCCGCCTTCGGCCACGGAGACGGCATCTCTATAGCGCCCGAGCAGCCCGAGCAGGTCGGAGTAGTTGACGCGATATCGCATCTCGGGGTTCGCACCGCGCGCCAGATCGAGAGCGGCCGCATACTCGCGGTGCCCGGCCTCGAGATCACCGAGGTGCGCTCGAGCCCCGCCGCGCACGTTCGCGGCGATCGACGCCTCATCGTCGGCCCCCACCCGCTCGGCGCGCTCACCGGCCTCGGTCGCCAGCGCGATCGCCTCATCGAGTCGCCCGGCGATCATGTAGCGACTCGCGAGCTGATTGAGCACCGATGCGCGCAGTCGATCATCGTCGACCTGCCTCTCGAGGATCTCCAGCGACTGCTGCAGCAGCTGGATCGGCCCCGATCGGCCGAGGTTCATCATGTAGTAGGCCTTGTCTCGCAGCAGCCTCGCGTGCATCCGCGGGTCGACGGTGTCGGGGTCGACCTCGTCGAGCGCGAGATTGACGACAGCAAGCGCTCGCTCGCCGTCACCGGCGTTGCGGAGCACCGAACCCAGAGTGCGAAGCACCTCGAGGCGACCGAGACCCACGACGCTCTCGGCGTCTGGCACCTGGATCCACAGATCGAGGGCGAGCTCTCCGAAGCGTGCCGCGCTCGCGAAGGCGAACCGCGACTTGGCATCGAACATCGCGGCGACGGCCGCGGCGAGCGCTCGGTGGTCGTCTTGCGCGAGCTGCCAGTGATAGGCGAGCGCGGCCGAGTCGGCGGTGTCGGAGCCGTCGCCGTTCTCCTCCAGCGCCTCGGCATACGCTCGGTGCAGCCGCGCCCTCTCACCCGGAAGCAGATCGTCGTGCACGGCCTCGCGCAGCAGCGCGTGCCGGAATCGATAGTCGTCGTCGGCCACGACGAGGATGCCGCTGAGCGTCGCCTCACGGATCGCCTCATCGAGCCGCGCCTCGGCCAGACCCGCGAGCCGCGTGACCAGCGGATGGGTCAGCGGACGCTCCGCCCCCGAGACCACCTGCACCACCCTCCTCGCGTCATCGCCGAGTCGGTCGAAACGGGCCAGCAGCAGATCACGCAGGCTGCCCGGAAGCGGACCCGCGGAGCATCCGGCGAGCTCTTCGACGAAGAAAGGAACTCCTTCGGCGCGGTCTTGGATGCGCTCGAGCGCCGCATCGCTGAGGGGCTGCCCGGTGATCGATTCGGCGAGCTGGCGAACCGCCGAGGTCTCGAGCCGTTCGACGGTGACCCGCTCGAGCAGGCGCGCGCGAGTGGACTCACCGATGAACCGGCTGACCGCGTCTCCGCGGCGGACGTCGTCGGAGCGGCAGGTGAGGAGAAGAAGGATGCGCCCGTGGGTCAGCGTGCGCAGCAGGAAGGAGAGGAGCGCGAGGGTCGATTCGTCCGCCCAGTGCAGGTCTTCGACGACGAGCACCTGCGGCGCGTGCTCGGCCGCGGCCTCGATGAGTGCCGCGATCGCATCGCGCAGCCTGTCGGGGCTGGTCTGCGAGCGCTCGGTGGGATTGAGTTCGGGCAGCAGCATCCCCAGAGCCTCGACGCCGACACCGAGCTCTTCGCGCACGCGATCCGCGCCCATACGCGTGACGATCGAGCGAAGAATGCCGGTGATCGGCCCGAAGGGCGTGCGCGAGGCCCCGAGATCGAGGCACCACCCGACATGCACATCGGCTCGGTTGACCACCTCGGCGCCGAACTCGCGCAGCAGCCGGGACTTGCCTATGCCCGCCTCGCCCTCGATGAGCGCCGCGAGCGGAACCCCCTCGACGACTCGGTCGAAGAGGCCGCGCACGACTGCGATCTCGGCCTCTCGGCCGACCATCGCAGCGCTCGCGGCGGAGAGTGACATGGACTCATCGTCCCACTCCCCTCCGACATCCGGGCGGGGTGGCGCGGTCGGTGCCAGGGATGCCGAACTCACCGAACCGCCGCGGGCTCGCAGCAGACGGCGGCCAGTCTGGCGGCTGGTGCAGCGGGCGCCATTTCAGCGGGCGCTGCGACCCGCGAGGCTCGCGGAGCGACCGTCGTGGTGCGTGGGGCGGCCGCGGCGGCATCCGGCGCAACGTCCGCGGCAGCATGCGCGGAGGCATCCGGTTCATTCGACTGTCGCCGGGTGACTGTGCGCAGCATCCGCTGTCCGAACCGTCCCACCGGACCGGGCGTCCGCGGGACGATCTGGTCGGCGTGCTCGGCGAGGAAACGACGGCGTTCAGCCGCCTGCTCCAGACGCTCGTTCTCGTACTCGCTGATCTTCTCGGCGAAGTAGGGGTGCTCGTACATGACATCTCCTCAGTTGGGATGTCCTCAGACTCCGCTCTGAGGTGCCCCGTCGACATCGGGAGGATGCCCTATCTTCTGCGTCGAGCGCGCCCTAGGCCGCAGCAGCCAGGCTGGCGGCAGGCGGCGAGCAGGCAGCGAAAGAGGCCCGGGCGGTGATGGGGGCACCACCGCCCGGACCTCGGATCAGGGGTCGATCAGGCGTCGACGTCGCCGCGCCAGGCACCGGTCTCGGCGCCGCGCTTCTCGATGAACTCCTTGAAGTTCTTCAGGTCCTTCTTCACGGCGTGCGAGCCGGCGCCCACGAGCGAGCCGACCTTCTCGAGAAGGCCCTCGGGCTCCCAGTCGATCTGCACCGTGACGCGAGTCGTGAGGTCCTCGAGCTTGTGGAAGGTCACCACGCCCGCGTGCTCGGTGTCGCCACCGACGCTCTTCCAGGCGACGCGCTCGTCGGGGTGCTGCTCGGTGATCTCGGCGTCGAATTCACGCGTCGCACCGCCGACCTTCACGGTCCAGCGGTTGTGCGTGTCATCGATCTGGACGATCGACTCGACCTCGTCGAGGAAGTGGGGGAAGCTCTCGAACTGCGTCCACTGGTTGTAAGCGATGTCGACCGGAACGTGTACGTCGATGGTCTCGATGATCTGCGCCATGTGATGCTCCTCACTGTTCGTCGTTCGTGTGATCCCATTCAGCTGCATGCGACGGGGATCCGCGACGGGGTTGACATCGAGGGCGCCACGACCGAGCATGCGCGCGAGTAGCGTGGAGTGCATGCGCATCCACGCCGCGATCCGCGCCTCGAAGCGCTCGCCCCTGCTGCAGGTGGTGAAGTCCGCCGCAGCGACGATCGCCGCGTGGCTGCTGGCCGGCTGGGTGGTTCCGGGGCAGCTGCCCGTGTTCGCGGCGATCGCAGCGCTCCTCGTCGTGCAGCCGAGCGTCAACCAGTCGCTGTCGAAGGCCCTCGAGCGCAGCATAGGCGTGATCGTCGGCGTCGTGATCGCGGTGGCTCTCGGCCTGCTGCTGGGTTCGCCGAGCTGGATCGTGCTGCTCGCCATCGTCGTGGCGATGCTGGTCGCGTGGGCGTTCAAGGCGACACCGGGCACCGGCAACCAGGTCGCGATCTCGGCGATGCTCGTGCTCGCCCTCGGTTCGACCCCCGACTATGCGATCGCGCGCATCTTCGAGACCCTGATCGGCGTGGTCATCGGCATCGTCGTGAACGCGCTGATCGTGCCGCCGGTGCTGGTCGCCCCCGCCCGCCGCGACCTCGGACTGCTCGGCAGCGAGCTCGCCGCGAGCCTCGACCGTCTGGCCGACGCGCTGCCCGAACCGCAGACGCCCGCGAAGCTGCAGGAGCTCATGCTCGAGGCCCGACTGCTGCGCCCGATGAAGGATGCCGCCGAGGCCTCCATCGCGGCGGGCGAGGAGTCTCTCACCCTGAATCCGCGTCGCTCGACGCACCGCGAGGAGCTCCGCGAGATGCGGGCGCTGCTCGAGCGACTGTCACCGATCGTGACGCAGACCATCGGGATGACCCGTGCGTACTTCGACCACTACGACGACTCGATCGGCCAGGAGCCGGCCGTCACGGCGATCGCCGAGCAGCTGCGGCGTGCGGGGCATGACGTGCGGCTGGCCGTGCAGATCGCCGACGTGTCACCCGAACCCGAGACCCTGACTTCGGCGATCCCCGCGCTCACGGCGCCGCTCGTCATCCGGCCGCCGTCGTCGACCCACTGGATCCTGATCGGGTCGCTGATGGAAGACCTCCGGCGCATCCGCGGGGAGCTCGTCGAGGAGGAGTGAGCGCTGCCCACTCACGAGGGGGCGGCGGTGGGGTCAGTCCTGGTCGGGGTCGTCGGCGAGCACGTCGCCGTCGTCGTCGGAGGCAGGGCCCGAGGGGACGGCAGTCGCCGGCTCTCCCTTGTTGTCTTCGGTGCCGAGGTTGTCGTTCTCCTCCGCACCGGGCGACGGCTCTGTGCTGATGTCGTTGCGCTCGGACTCGATGTCATTGCTGTCGCGGTTCATGCGCGTTCCTCTCGTCGGCGTTCGGTCTGCGTGCACGCGAGGTTACGGGCCATCAGCCCCTGAAGCGCGGGCCTTGACAAGCACCCGAGGCCTACCCTGGTCACATGCCCGACATGACCGTGCCCGAAGCCCTCGCCGAACTGGCAGCCCTCGAGGATCCGAAGATGCGCGCCGCCAACGAGAAGCGCGGCGACGACCACGGCATGAACCTCAGCCGGCTGCGCGGGGTGGCCAAGCGCATCAAGACCGACCAGGCCCTCGCGAAGGACCTGTGGACGACCGGCGAGACGTCCGCCCGTCTGCTCGCGCTGCTCATCTGCAAGCCACGCGAGTTCACCGCAGATGAGCTCGACGCGATGCTGCGCCAGACCCAGGCCCCCAAGGTCAACGACTGGTTCGTGAACTACGTCGCCAAGAAGACTCCGCTCGCTGAAGAGCTGCGACTGCGCTGGTTCGACGACTCAGACCCGACGGTCGCCGCCGCCGCCTGGTCGCTCACGACCGTGCGCGTGGCGAAGGATGCCGACGGCCTCGACCTCGAGCACCTGCTCGACCTGATCGAGCGCGACCTGGTGGATGCCCCGAAGCGCCTGCAGTGGGCGATGAACGAGACGCTCGCGAACATCGGCATCTTCCACCCGGAGCTGCGAGCCAGGGCGCTGGAGATCGGTGAACGCCTGCAGGTGCTCGCCGATTACCCCACCGCCCCCGGCTGCACCTCGCCGTTCGCCCCGATCTGGATCGGCGAGATCGTGCGCAGGCGCGAGGGCTGAGCATCCTCATCGGATCCCCTCGTACGCTGAAGCCATGAGCACGCACATCGCCGCACAGCCCGGTCAGATCGCCCCCATCGTCCTGTTCCCCGGCGACCCGCTGCGGGCGAAGTGGATCGCCGAGAACTTCCTCGACGGCGCCGAACTGTATTCCGAGACCCGCGGGATGCTGGGCTACACCGGCACGTGGAACGGCCACCGCGTCTCGGTGCAGGGGTCGGGCATGGGGCAGCCGTCGATGGCGATCTATGCGAGCGAGCTGTTCGAGGAGTACGGCGTGCAGACGATCGTGCGCGTCGGCTCATGCGGGGCGCTGACCGAGAAGCTCAAGGTGCGCGACATCATCATCGCGAACGGCGCCTGCACCGATTCGGGCATCAACCGCGTGCGCTTCCACGGACTCGACTACGCACCCGTCGCGGACTTCGGACTGCTGCGCGCCGCGGTCGAGGCGAGCGAGGCCGAGCCGCTCGACGCCGCCGTGCACGTGGGCCTGCTCTTCTCGAGCGACCAGTTCTACAGCACGCGCCCCGAGCTCACCGAGCCGTTCGTGCAGCACGGCGCGCTCGGCGTCGAGATGGAGGCCGCAGGGCTGTACACCCTCGCGGCGTTCCACGGGCGCCGCGCCCTGGCCATCTGCACGGTATCCGATCACATCGTCACGGGCGAGCAGACCACCGCCCAGGAGCGCGAGCAGACGTTCGGCGACATGATCCGCATCGCGCTGCGCGCCGCGACCTCGGTCTGAGGCGTTCACAATTCAGCATGAGATCGTGCTGACCGCTCGAATCCGGTGATCTCGGCCGCATCGGACGATTCCCTGCTGAGTACTGCACGAGGTTCGCCCGTGCCGGAGGTGGGATGATCGACAGACCATGCCTGCGATCCTCGACCACACGACGCTGACCGACGGATCCGATGCGGATGCCGTCTACACGGCATTCGTCGAGTGGGCGGAGTCGACCGGCATCAGTCTCTACCCCGCGCAGGACGAGGCTGTCATCGAGATCGTCTCGGGCAACAACCTGATCCTGTCGACGCCCACCGGCACCGGCAAGTCGCTCGTCGCGGTCGGGGCGCACTTCGCGGCACTCGTCGAGGGGCGTCGCTCGTTCTACACGGCTCCGATCAAGGCGCTCGTCAGCGAGAAGTTCTTCTCCCTCGTCGACGTGTTCGGCGCCGCGAACGTCGGCATGATCACCGGCGACTCCTCGGTCAACCCCGATGCGCCGATCATCTGCTGCACGGCGGAGATCCTCGCGAACCTCGCACTGCGACAGGGCACGGATGCCGCCGTGCACCAGGTCGTCATGGACGAGTTCCACTTCTACGCCGACCCCGATCGAGGGTGGGCGTGGCAGGTGCCGCTGCTCGAGCTGCCACAGGCGCAGTTCATCCTGATGTCCGCGACGCTCGGCGATGTCTCGCAGCTGTCGAGCGACCTCACCCGCAGAACGGGCCGCGACACGGCATCCGTCACGGGCGTCGAGCGTCCCGTGCCGCTGCACTACTTCTACGAGACCACGCCGATCCACGAGACGATCGACGACCTGCTCGGCACCGGGCAGGCCCCGATCTACGTCGTGCACTTCTCGCAGGCGGCAGCGATGGAGCGGGCACAGGCGCTGTCGAGCACAAAGGTCGCCACGCGTGAGCAGCGCGATGAGATCGCCGCGCTGATCGGCGGATTCCGGTTCACCACCGCCTTCGGCAAGACCCTCTCGCGGTTCCTGCGTGCGGGCATCGGCGTTCACCATGCCGGGATGCTGCCGAAGTACCGGCGCCTCGTCGAGCAGCTGGCCCAGCGCGGACTGCTGCGCGTGATCTGCGGCACGGACACCCTCGGCGTCGGCATCAACGTGCCCATCCGCACGGTGCTGCTCACGGCTCTGACCAAGTTCGACGGCACCCGGATGCGGCAGCTCAGCGCGCGCGAGTTCCACCAGATCGCGGGGCGAGCGGGACGCGCGGGCTTCGACACCGCCGGCACCGTGGTCGCGCAGGCTCCCGAGCACGAGAGCGACAACATCGCCGCGATCAAGAAGGCCGGCGACGACCCGAAGAAGAAGCGCAAGATCATCCGCAAGAAGGCGCCGGACGGCTTCGTGTCGTGGGGGGAGCCGTCGTTCCGCAAGCTGATCGACGCCGAACCCGAGACCCTGACCTCGCACATGCAGATCACGAGCGCCATGATGCTGAACGTGATCGGGCGCGGTGGCGACGTCTTCGGCAACGTGCGCGCGCTGGTCTACGACAACCACGAGCCTCGCAAGAGGCAGCGCGAGCTCGCACTGCGCGCCATCGGCATCTACCGGACGCTGCTCGAATCGGGCGTCGTCGAGCAGACGGACGACGGCGAGATCCGCCTCACCGTCGATCTGCAGCCGAACTTCGCGCTGAACCAGCCGCTGTCGCCGTTCGCCCTCGCGGCGTTCGACCTGCTCGACCGCGATCCGGCTGCGGGCACGGGAACCGGCTCCTACGCCCTCGACATGATCTCGATCGTCGAATCGACGCTCGACGACCCTCGGGCGATCCTCGGACAGCAGGAGTTCCTTGCCCGCGGAGAGGCCGTCGCCGCCATGAAGCGCGAGGGCATCGAATACGACGAGCGCATGGAGCTGCTCGAGGAGATCACCTACCCGAAGCCCCTCGATGAGCTGCTCACGGCCGCGTTCGAGACGTTCAGCGCCGCGCAGCCGTGGATCCGCGACTTCGAACTGCACCCGAAGTCGGTCGTGCGCGACATGTACGAGCGCGCCATGTCGTTCGGAGAATACGTCGCGTATTACAAGATCGCCCGCTCCGAAGGCGTGGTGCTGCGCTATCTGTCCGACGCCTACCGGGCAGCATCCCAGACGATCCCCGAAGAGGCCAAAGACGAGGACCTCCGCGACCTGATCGAGTGGCTCGGCGAGCTCGTCCGTCAGGTCGACTCGAGCCTGCTCGACGAATGGGAAGAGCTGGTCAACGGCGTGCTGCACGGCCCGGATGACGAGCCGATCGTGCCGCCCGCTCCGAAGCGCCTGACGTCGAACACCCGCGCTTTCCGCACCCTCGTTCGCAACGAGCTGTTCCGACGGGTGCAGCTCGCGGCGCGCGAGGATGTCTCTGCTCTCGCGGACCTCGACCCGTCGTTCGGTGCGGACGCCTGGTCGGACGCGCTCGACGGCTACTTCGCCGACCACGACGAGATCCTCACCGGAGCGAACGCACGCAGCGCACAGCTGCTGCTCATCACCGAAGGCACGACCGATTGGACCGTCCGTCAGATCCTCGACGATCCGGCGGGCGATCACGACTGGGGCATCTCCGCGACCGTCGACCTCGCCGCCTCCGACGAGGAGGGCGCTGCGGTGCTCACCGTGACGGGCGTCTACCGGCTCTGAGCGCGGTCGGACGCCTGTCCCTTCCCCGGCGGGCTGACCGCACACGCCTCCTCAGTCAGCCGTCCGAGGCTCAGTCAGCCATCCGTGCCTGAGCCATCCGGTCGATCGGTCGCAGCGGATCGAAAAGCACCCCGAGCCCCACACGCACGAGGCCGGCATGCACCGCGAGGCAGACGGTGATCACCACCGCGGTGAGGACGATCGGCCAGACGGCCTCGACCGCCGGCGTCACGACCCATCCGGATCCGCGCAGCGCACCGTCGATCAAGGCGAGCGGAATCATGTGGATCACGTAGATCGGCAGCGTGCGCTGTCCCACCCACCGCAGCGGCCGCGCGATGACGCTCGCATGTCGGTCGATCGTCACGCACGCCATGACCCTGAATGCCACCGCGACGACCGCGAGAAGCGGCCACACTCCCGGCCATCGACGCATGCCGAGCACTCCGACCGCACCGACGGCCGCGACATATGCCCCTCCGAGCATGAGCATCCGCAGCGGCGTCGCACCCGCGGCGAATCGCTCGATCACGCTCCGCAGCCGCAGCCCCGCGAGGAAGAAGAACAGGTTCTGCACGAGCTGCCACAGGTTGCCCAGGTCGGGAATCACCCCCGCCGCCGCGACCGCAGCGATCACGAACGCGACCGGCAGCACCACGGCGGGCGGCACGTGCCTCACGAGGCGCGCGACGAGCAGGTACACCGCCAGGGCGAGCAGATACCAGAGGTTGGTCGGGCTGATCGTGAGCTGCGCGAGCAGCTGCCATCCGTTCTCCGCCCTGGCCGTGTCGAAGTCAGGAGTGAGGGCGAGCACGAACGTCTGGATCACGACCCAGATGACATAGACCGCCGCGAGGCGGCCGGCGCGACGTCGCCAGGGGGTGCCCGCGGGCGCGTTCACGGCGCGCGCTGCGAACATCCCCGAGATCAGGAAGAACAGCGGCATCCGCAGCGGCAGCAGCTGCGCGTTGAGCGTCGCCCAGGCATCGGTGACGGGCCCGGCACCTGAGACCGCGATCGCGTGCTTGGTGACGACGTGCCAGAGCACCACGAGGATGATGCACACGCCCTTCGCGACATCGGGCCAGCCGACGCGCGCGGTCACCGCCCCGGCACCTCGGCGGCGCGGACGAGGCGCGACACCAGCTCGACGTACGACACGTCGGCCGCCGCGAACATCCGCGGCACCTGGGATGCCGCAGTGAACCCCGGCATCGTGTTGACCTCGTTCAGCACCGGCCCCTCGGCGGTGAGGAAGAAGTCCATGCGGGCGACCCCGGCGCACCCGAGGGCGTCGAACATGGTCAGCGCGGCGCGCGTGAGCGAGATCGCCTCAGCCCCCGAGAGCTGCGCCGGCACCGTAAACCGCGCACTGCCGTCGTACTTCATGGCGGTGTCGAACAGCCCGGCCGCGTGGATCTCGAGCGACGGCGCCGCCCAGCGCACCCCTCCGGCCTCCTTGATCACGGCGACGTCGATCTCCCTCCCGTGCACGACCTCCTCGACGAGGATGCGTCGATCGAACCGCGCCGCCTCCCGCAGCGCCGCACCGAGTTCGGCCTCCTCACGCACGAGCGAAACGCCGTAGCTCGACCCGGCCGACACGGGCTTCACGACCACAGGGCCATCGAACTCGGAATCTCCGCAGTCGGCTGCATCGATCAGTCGACCCCGCGCGGTGCGCAGCCCCGCCGCGTCGGCGACGAGCTTCGTCGCCCACTTGTCCATGCCGATCGCCCCGGCGCGCGGCCCTGAGCCGACTACTCGCACGCCCGCAAGAGCGCACAGAGAAGCGAGCGCTCCGTCTTCACCCAGCGCTCCATGCACCGCAGGGAATACGACATCAGCTGCGGCTATGAGCGGCATCGCGAGAACGAGAGAGTCGGCGGCGGTGGCACCCTCCGAGACGCCCGCCACCTCCCAGACACCCTCTCGCGAGATGGTGGCCGTGCTGACGTCGTATCCGCCGACACGCAGCGCGTCGGCGACCGCGGCCGACGACGCGAGCGAGACGTCGTGCTCGGCGTTCTGCCCTCCTCCGATGACCAGCACCCTCACGCGATCGCCCTCTCGACGCGGCGACCGATTCCCGTGACGATCGTGTGCGGGATGCTCCCCGCCCACCGGGCCCACTCCTGCACGGTCGGCACCGCCCCGCCCTCCGGGCCGAACACGACGGCTGTGGTGCCTCTGGGCAGGGTCAGATCACCCGTGTCGACGACGATCTGGTCCATCGACACCCGCCCGACGATCGGGCATCGGATGCCGTCGATCGCGACCGCTGCCCCCACGGCGAGCTCCCGCGGGATGCCGTCGGCATAACCGACGCCGATCACGCTCAACCGGGTCGCGCGCTCGGTCACATATGCGCCGCCGTAGCCGACCGGGGTCCCTGCCGGCACGACGCTGCTGTGCACGACGGATGCCGTCAGCCGCGCCGCACCCTGCAGCGCCACGCTCTCCGACGGGTCTATGCCGACGAGCCCGGCGCCGACGCGAACCATGTCGAAGTGCGTCGCCGGATCCGTCAGCGTGCCGGACGTCGCCGCGAGGTGCACGATCAGCGGACCGAAGCCGGCGCGCAGCACGGCATCCCTCGCCTGCCTCATCCGCAGCACCGCCGGCGCGTTGATCGCGGGGTCAGCGGCGTCGGCGTCGGGAAGATGCCCCATCACCCCCACCACCTCGACGCGACCGCGTCCGGAGCGCGCCACCCGCAACAGCTCGGCCCAGTCCTCGAGCGGCACCCCACCCCGTGACATCCCCGTGTCCATGTGCAGATGCACGCGCACGCGTCCGTCAGGCAGCGACGACGCATCGGTGATCAACTGGCGCAGCTCGTCGACAGAGCCGACCGCGATGTCGACGCGATCCGCGACGACCTGAGTGACATCGACCCCCGCCGGATTCAGCCACGCGAGGATCGGCACCTCGATGCCCGCATCACGCAGCTCGGCGCCATCCCCCGCGTCGGTCACGCCCAGCCATTCGGCTCCGCCGTCGATCGCGGCGAGAGCGACGGCGACGGCGCCGAGACCGTAGCCGTCGGCCTTCACCACCGCCATGATGCGGGACTCGGTGGCCGTCCGCATCCGCCCGACGTTCGCCGCGACCGCGTCGCGAAGTGTGTGCAGGGTCGGTGCGTGCATGCGCGAGAGTGCGAGGTGCGGGGTCGTGAGAGCGGTGGTCATCGCTGGGTCCTCGGGTCGGCAGTCGGGTCGTCGTACATCAGGGAACAGCCGTTCGCCACGGCTGCCGGACGCAGCTCGAAGTGCCACCGCTCGTTCGCATAGATCTGGCACAGACCGAACTCATCACCGTGCTGCGCCAGCCAGTCCTGCGCGGTGAGCGGACCGAGGTCGATCGCATCCCCCGACACGTGCTCCGAGTTCTCGGGCGTCGCGACCCAGCGCGCGGCCTCTTCCTCTGATCCGTATTCGGCGACCGCATCCTGCCGCAGCACCTGCTGGTACTCGGCCGACCTCCATCCGCTGTTCACGTGCATGCGCACGCCGTCCTGCTCTGCCGCCGTGGCCGCAGCGCGCACCGCGGCCAGCAGATCGGAGTCGAGGTTCGTCACGGCGGGAGTCTCGTCGAACACCGACACGGTGCCCTCGTCGCGGATCACCCCGTCGGCCTCGGAGAGAGAGGCAGGAGAGACGGTCGGTGCGACGGATGCCGACGCCAGAGACTGCTGGTCGATCAGCACGACCGAGCCCGTGATGGCCGCGGCGAGCAGGGCGACACCGATGATCGCGGTGAGGCGCCGCTGTCTGAGGGAAGAGCGTGTGTTCATGTGCTCAGTCAAGAAGGGGGTCTGTTGCGACGGCGTATGCGCTTTTGCATATGCTCCCGATATGTGGGGGTGCGTAAGCTCTGAGCACATGGGAGCTGTGTCGTGAGGGTGCTGATCGTCGAAGACGAGCCCTACCTCGCAGAGGCCGTGCGCGACGGACTGCGGCTCGAGGCGATCGCCGCCGACATCGCCGGCGACGGAGACACGGCACTCGAGCTGCTCAGCATCAACTCCTACGACCTCGCCGTGCTCGACCGCGACATCCCCGGCCCCTCGGGCGATGACGTCGCCCGCTCGATCGTGGCGTCGGGCAGCGGCATCCCGATCCTCATGCTCACCGCGGCCGACCGCCTCGACGACAAGGAGACAGGTTTCGAGATCGGCGCCGACGACTACCTGACCAAGCCGTTCGAGCTGCGCGAGCTCGTGCTGCGCCTGCGTGCCCTCGATCGCCGACGGCAGCGCGTGCGGCCACCCGTGCTCGAGGTGGCGGGGCTGCGACTCGACCCGTTCCGCCGCGAGGTCTTCCGTGACGGCAGGTACGTCGCGCTCACGCGCAAGCAGTTCGCCGTGCTCGAGGTGCTGATCGACGCGGGCGGCGGGGTCGTCAGCGCCGAGCAGCTGCTCGAGCGTGCGTGGGATGAGAATGCCGACCCGTTCACGAACGCCGTGCGCATCACGGTCTCGTCGCTGCGCAAGAGACTGGGTGAGCCCTGGCTGATCCTCACGGTGCCGGGCGTCGGCTATCGCATCGGGACGGATGCCGATGGCTGACCAGGTCCGCACACCGAGGCGCCGCGGCATGAGCGCGCGATGGAAGCTCACCCTGAGCTACGCGGGCGTCGTCGTCGTGTCGGGCATCGGGCTGCTCGCGGCGGTCGCCTTCTACCTGCTGCGGTACGTGCCCGACGTGAACATTCCCAACGATCTCGACCTGTTCGTGCCGAATCGCAGCGACCTGATCCGCGCCTTCATCCCTGCGGCCGTAGCGATGATGCTCGTCCTGCTCGCTATCGGGCTGGGCGCCGGCTGGATCATCGCGGGTCGGATGCTGGCTCCCCTCGACCGCATCGGGCGCGCTGCCCGGCTCGCGGCTCAGGGGTCGCTGTCGCATCGGGTGGCCCTCGAAGGGCCGCGCGACGAGTTCCGCGACCTGGCCGACGTCTTCGACTCGATGCTCGAGCAGCTCGAGGCGCACGTCGCCGAGCAGCAGCGTTTCGCCGCCAACGCCTCGCACGAGCTGCGCACCCCGCTCGCGATCTCGCAGACCATGCTCGAAGTCGCCCGAAACGACCCCGGCCGAGACGTCGACGCGCTGATCGACCGGCTGCACGAGGTCAACACGCGGGCGATCGAGTTGACCGAAGCGCTGCTGATGCTCAGTCGCGCCGAGCGCCGCTCATTCACTCGCGAGCCGATCGACCTCTCACTGCTGGCCGAGGAATCCGCCGAGACGCTGCTTCCGCTCGCCGAACGCCGCGGCGTGACGATCGACGTCGGCGGCGACACCGCGAACGTGCTCGGTTCTCCGGCCCTGCTCCAGCAGCTGATCACCAACCTCGTGCACAACGCGATCGTGCACAATCGCCCCGTCGACGGCACCGTCGTCGTCCGAACGCACACCCTGCCGCATGCCGTCGCGCTCGTGGTCGAGAACACCGGCGACGTGCTGCCTGCCCATCTCGTGGCGACGCTCGCCGAGCCCTTCCAACGCGGTGCCGACCGCACCCGCAGCGACGATCACGGGGGCGTCGGCCTGGGCCTCGCGATCGTGCAGCGCATCGCTCAGGCGCACGAGGGGTCGCTCGTGCTCACGGCTCGCCAGGGGGGCGGGTTGAACGTGACGGTGTGGCTGCCGCATCCGTTCCCGGGGCCCCTCGCCTGACGGTGTCCGTCTGAAACCGGGCATCTCAAGCCGGGGCGCCGCCGGTCCGGGGTTGAAGCCGCGTGCCGGACGTCCAGGACTGATGCCGACCGCCGACGGTCAAGGTCGGATGCCGTCTGCAGGACCGAAGCACGGATGCAGGACCGGAAACGTCGTTCAGCCCCGCATCCGTGCTGTGATCCTGCAGACGGGCCGCCGCTGGGGCGGGGCCGCCCCGATGGGACGGGCCCCTCCGGATGCCGGGTCAGGCGACCTCGCCCCGGAGTGCAGCGAGCTCGCGGCCGTAGGTGCGCGCCGACTGCTCGGCGTTCTCCTTGAGCTCGCGGGCGGTGTCGGCGAAGGCGTCGAGTGCCGGGTTCACACCCACGAGCGTGAAGGGTCGCTCGACGACGCGCAGGTCGAGACCCCAGACGTCCTCGAGCACGCGGCGCAGCCATCCGGTGGAGTGGTCCCAACCCTCCTTGGGGGTTCCCGGTGCGTAGTTGCCGCCGAGCACGGTGACGAGGGTCGCGGGCTTGCCGCGGAGCGCAGTGCCCTGGGGGTCGATGCGCGGATCGGTGTACGCCAGGTCGAACCAGGTCTTGAAGTGCTGCGAGACGCCGTAGTTGTAGAGCGGCACGGCGAACAGCAGCGCGTCGGCGGCGATCAGCTCGTCGGCGAAGGTCGTGGCGAGAGCGCGGGCCGCACGCTGGGCGTCGGTGCGCTGCGCCTCGTCGACGAAGCCGCCGGTCACAGCATCCGCCCATGCCGTCGCGGGCACGGGGTCGGCGGCGAGGTCGCGGCGGGTCACGGTGGAGTCGGGGTGGGATGCCGTCCACTCTGCTTCGACGAGGTCGGCGAGCGAACGGCTGGCGGACGACGCAGGAAGGATGCTGGCGTCGAGGCGGAACAGGGACATGGAGGTGCCTTTCGTTTGCGTAGTCGCTCTGTTTTTCTTAGCGACTCGCGTTAACGTAGCACAGGTATGATGGGGCCATGGCCGAGATCGACGAAGGGCGTCACGTGTGCGACGCCGCCGTCACACTGGCCTTCAGCGTGCTCGGCAAGCGCTGGAACGGCATGATCGTCTCGTCGCTCGGCGGGGGCTCTTCGACCTTCGTCTCACTGCGCCGCGCAGTCTCGGGCATCAGTGACACCGTGCTCTCCGACCGTCTCGCCGAACTCGCCGAGGCAGGACTCGTCGCCCGCGCGGTCGACGCGGGCCCGCCGGTCACGGTCTCGTACTCGCTGACCGACAGCGGCCAGGGGCTGCTGCCCATCCTCGATCAGCTGGGCACCTGGGCGTCCGCGAACCTCGAGCTCCGCGCTCGTTGACGCCGGCCGAGTGGTCGCCTCCCGCACCCCACCCAGTTGACCGATTCCCGTCGGGCTGACCGGGCCGATCCGATCACCCAGCCATCCGGGCACTCATCAGCCAGACGACCGGGTGTGCGGCCGCCCGAGTCACCAGGGGCTGGGCTCGTAGTCCTTCAGGAAGACGCCGTGGATGTCTTCGCCGGCCTCGCCGCGCACGATCGGGTCGTACACTCGGGCGGCTCCGTCGACGAGGTCGAGCGGGGCGTGGAAGCCCTCCTCGGCCAGACGCACCTTCGTGTAGTGCGGGCGCTCGTCGGTGATCCAGCCGGTGTCGACGGCGGTCATCAGGATGCCGTCGGTCTCGAGCATCTCGCCGGCGCTCGTGCGCGTGAGCATGTTGAGAGCGGCCTTCGCCATGTTGGTGTGCGGGTGGCCCGGGCCCTTGTAGCGGCGCGAGAACTGCCCTTCCATGGCCGAGACGTTGACCACGTACTTGCGGGTCGACGACGATGCGGCCATCGAGGCACGCAGGCGGCTGATCAGCAGGAACGGCGCGGTCGTGTTGGCGAGCTGCACCTCGAGCATCTCGAGCGGATCGACCTGGTCGATCGACTGCACCCAGCTGTTCGAGGTGTTCACGTCCGGCACGAGACCGCCCGCGTCGATCGCGGTGCCGTCTGCGTGCTTCTCGAGCGACGACGACCCGGGGGCCATCGCGAGACGTGCGAGGTCTTCGGCCGTCAGCGCCTGGCCGCCCTGCGCGGCCACGGTTCCGCCGAGGGCCGCGACCGACAGCAGCGGGTGCGAGTCGACCGAGGCCTGCAGCGCCTGCGGGTGCGGGTCGACAGTGTGCCCGAACGTCTCCATCTCGGGCAGGGGTCCGTCGGGAAGCGGCTGCAGTTCGGCATCCGCCAGCAGTGAATACGAGCCCGGCGAGCGGCGCACGGTCTGCGCCGCGTTGTTGATCAGGATGTCGAGCGGACCCTGCGCGGCGACCGAGTCGGCGAGCCCGATCACCTGGGCGGGGTCGCGCAGGTCGATGCCGACCACGCGCAGGCGGTGCAGCCAGTCGCCCGAGTCGGGCAGCGCCGAGAAGCGGCGAACCGCATCGCGGGGGAAGCGCGTCGTGATCGTCGTGTGGGCGCCGTCGCGCAGCAGCCGCAGCGCGATGTGCATGCCGATCTTGGCGCGGCCTCCGGTGAGCAGCGCGCGCTTGCCGGTGAGGTCGGTGCGGGCGTTGCGCTTGCCGTGACTGAAGCGCGCGCAGTCGGGGCAGAGCTGGTGATAGAACGCGTCGACCAGCGTGTACGGCTGCTTGCAGATGTAGCAGTTGCGGGGCTTGAGCAGCTCGCCCGCGATGGGGGCGTCGACGACGCTGGTCGCGAGGTCGTGGCCACGGGTCTCGTCGTCGATGCGGTCGGGCGCACCGGTGGCGGTGCGGGCGACGACGGCCCTGTCGGCGTCGGCGATCGCATCGCGGATCTCCTTGCGACGCACGCGCTTGACGGCCTTGAACATCGCGGCGGTCGCGTGGCGCACGGCGACGAAGTCGGGGTGCTCGTTGTCGATCTGGTGCAGTTCGGACAGAACCCGCAGCGTGGTGGCCAGATCTTCGGGGTCGATGCCGGGTCCGAGGTCGGGTGCAGCGTCGGAGGGGGCATCGGTCATTGTGCCGATTTTACGCGAGATCGCGCGGTGCTTTCCTGGGAAGGCTGGACCGCGGACCGCCGGTCGGCGTTCACAACTCAGCAAGAATCGGCGTCGTCGACGAGAGGCGGGCCGAAACAGCGGGAAAAACGGCTTCCCGAGTCGCTGTCTGTGCTGAATTGTGAACGCCTCGCTGCTGAGGAGCGGGACCGCGCACGGCCCCGCCCCTCAGCATCCGATGGCTCCGGTGGCTCTGACCGGGTCAGTGTCCGGCGGCGCCGACCACCACGAACTCGCCGGGCACGACGTCGAGCGTCGCCTCGGCCGAGATCTCGCCGGTGTGCAGGTCGACGGCCAGGATGCGGTTCTCCGCGGGCTCCGTCACGTACGCGATGTCTCCGACGACGCGCAGGCCCGGGTGCGGCTGCTGCCACTCTTCGGGGCTCTCCCACGGCTCGATGACATCCCACGAATCGACGACAGCGCCGGCCTCGTCGAGCACGTTGAGCGTGCCGTCGGATGCCAGCACGATGATGTTGTCGTGGCCGTCACGGCCGACCCCGCGCCAGGTGTACTCCACACCCTCGGGCAGGGCGACGACGGACAGGGTCTGCGCATCGGTGTCCACGAGCGCGAGCTGCGAGAGCAGGTAGCCCTCCTGATCGGGGTCCGACTTGTAGTCGAGCGCTGCGATCGCGCTGGTGTCAGTCACGTAGGCATTTCCCGAGCGACCGAACGCGTCGGGCGCGTCGAGCTTCGTGAAGGCGCCGTCTGCGAACACGAGCACGCCGTCTTCGCAGCCGAACACGATGGTCTCACCCTTCAGGGCGCCTTCGCCGTGCACCCCGGGGCACTGCTCGTCGCGGGCGAGCTCCGAGCCGTCGTCGGCGAGCAGACGCACGCCGCTGCGCGACTCCGACGTGCCGATGGTCGACAACAGCGTGCCGTCCGACAGCTCGATGGCGACGCCGTGGTGAGCCGCTTCCGACTCGACGGTCTGCGACTCCGGCAGGGTTCCGGTGCCGACGGCATCGGTGTCGAAGAGGGTCACGTCGCCGGTGCCGTCGTCGAACAGCGCGGTGCGCCCGGCATGCGGGGTGGCGTGGCCGGGGGTGACGGCGTCGAACACCTCGCCCGTGAACTCGACGGTGTCGGATGCGAGACCGGTGTCGAGCACGTGGAAGCCGTCGGCCGCGGTGACGAAGACGTGTCCGTCATGGTCGCCGGCGGGATTGACGCGCAGGAATCCGTCGAGCTCGGCGGAGTCGACGGTCTCGAGGGTCTCGCCGTCGAGCACGACGATGCCGCCGTCGTAGGCGACGGCGACCCTCGTGTCGCCCTCGTGCGCCGATGAGGATTCGGCTTCTCCGGACGCGGATGGCGCTGCGGTCGCGCATCCGGCGAGCGCGACCACGGCGAGCGCGGCGATCGCGCCGGCCGCGAGGCGGCTGCGGGCAGGTCGATGCATGGGGTTCTCCTTCTTCTGGGTGGGTGCGCAGGCTGCGCGTGACGACGGACGCCGTCGATGAGTTCGGGTGCGGCTCAGCCGACGAGCTGGATCTGATGGGGATCGAGGCCGTCGAGGGTGCGGGTCACGGCACCGTCGGCGTGGTCGATCTCGAACACGGCTCCGGTCGCCGGGTCGGCGACATAGGCATGGCGGGCGTCGACCAGGAGCTGCACCCGATCGCGCAGGGAGGGGTCGGAGGCGGATGCCGCGAGGAGCGGCTCTGTCCTGGCGAGCTCGGTGCCGTCCGGAGCGAGCACGCGCACAGTGCCGTCGGTCGCGATCACGACCGTGCGGCTCTCGTCGTCGCCGATCGCCGCGGCTCGGAGCAGCGGGGTGTCTGTGGCGAGCAGCATCCATTCGCGGGCTCTGACGTCGAGCAACCAGGCGCCCTGGTCGGCGGCGATGCCCGCGAGGTCGGGGCGGTCGGCGCGTCCGGCGAGGTCGGAGGCCGGCGCGGATCCCACCGGATACGGGATGAGCTCAGCGGCGAGCGCTCCCCCGACCTGTCGGGTGACGAGCACCGCTCCGGTGTCGCAGGCGAAGACGGCGCCGACGCGGGTGAGGTCGGCATCGGTCGAGCTCGTGCAGGGCGCGCCGACGCCGGTCGCGGTGCCCTCGGCGTCGACGATGTGGATCATCTCGCCTGCGGCCGCGAGGAGGTGTCCCGCGAACGGGACGACGGGGCCGGTCGGATCGACGGGGAGAGTGACGCGTGGGGCGTCCTCGATGTCGGCGAGCTTCTCGTGATCGACGAGGGCGACCTCTCTGCCGAAGCGGACGGCGGTGGCGGTGTCGCCGACCCGGATGTCCGCGGGGCCGGTTCCGTCGATCGACCCGATGATGCCTGCATCGCCGAGGAAAGAGTGCGTGTGGTCGCCGTGCGGCACCGTCCACCGGCCCGAGTCGATGATGTCGACACGGGTGCCGTCTCCGTCGACATGGATCAGGTGGGCGAAACGGCCGACGCCGAGCACGGCATCCGCATCCGCATCCGCATCCGCGAGCGTCGAGCGTTCTGCGGTCTCGAGGTCGAGCAGGGTGAGCTCGCCGTCCGCGTCGGCGATGACGAGTGCGAGCGCCGGCGATGCGACCTCGGCGGCTCCCCCGCCGTCGACCCCGTCGTTCGGCGCGACCGCCGCGCTCGAGGCGGGTGCAGGAGCATCGGATGCTGCGCACGAGGTCATGGTCAGACCGGCGGCGAGCAGCGAAGCGAGAACGAGTGTGCGGCCGGCGCGGGGAGAGGGGGTCACGAGACTCCACACTATTGAGAACGATTCTCAATCTCAAATCGAGGCGATGTGCGTGGGAGTTCGGGCAGGTCGGACGACACGGCGAAGTCCGCGTGCATGGGGGGAGTCCGTGGGCGTGTGCGCCGTCTGGATGCGAAGAACTGGGACCTCTGGAGCGCTCTTCACCGTGACGGGCGTACGCGCTTCGTCCACGTCCGACGCGCGCCGGCCCTTGCCGAAACGTCGGACCCCCGGCGTAGGGTCTGAACATGAGCAGCCACACCGAAACCCCAGGAGTCGTCCCGTCCTACCTGCTCGCGCGCCTCGCCGAGTCGGGCCGCTACCCTCGCGCCGCCGCCGCCGCGCGGCAGACGCTCACGGCGGGCAGACCGCCGTTCCGCGCACGGCTCGACCTCTCGATCGACGAGAACGGCGACCTCGTCGCCCAGCTTTCCGATGCCCCCAACCGCACGATCAGCGACGCGGGCAACACGCAGACCCTCCCCGGTGCGATCGTGCGCAGTGAAGACGACGAGCCGGTCGCCGACACGTCCGTCAACGAGGCGTTCGACGGCCTCGGGGCGACGTTCGAGATGCTGCTCTCCGCCTTCGGCCGCAACTCGCTCAACGACGCCGGCGCGCCGCTCGATGCGACCGTGCACTACGGCATCGACTACGACAACGCCTTCTGGGACGGCGAGCGCATGGTGTTCGGCGACGGCGACGGCGAGGTCTTCGTCGGGTTCACCTCGTCGACCACCGTCATCGGTCACGAGCTGGCGCATGGCGTCGTGCAGTACACCGCCAACCTGGAGTACCAGGGGCAGCCGGGTGCGCTCAACGAGTCGATCGCCGACGTCTTCGGCGCTCTCACCGAGCAGCACCTCCTCGGGCAGAGCGCAGCGGATGCGACCTGGCTCATCGGTGCCGAGATCTTCACGGATGCCGTGCAGGGCAGCGCACTGCGCTCCATGATCGAGCCGGGCACCGCCTACGACGACGACGAGCTCGGCAAAGATCCGCAGCCGGCGCACATGAGCGGTTTCGTCCGCACGACCGAAGACAACGGCGGCGTGCACATCAACTCCGGCATCCCCAATCGCGCCTTCGCCCTCTTCGCGATCGACCTCGGCGGCAACGCGTGGGAGACCGCAGGAACCGTCTGGTATCGCGCGCTCACCGGCGGGTTGTCGAGCACCGCGAGCTTCACCGAGTTCGCCGACGCGACCGTCGCCGCGGCATCCGCCATCGACGACGCCACGGCCGCAGCCGCTCGACGTGCGTGGGCGACCGTGGGAGTCTATGAAGATGAGCGAGTCCCCCGCACCGACTGATCCGCAGGTCGTCATCGCGGTGGTGCGCACGGGCGGCATCGCCGGCATCCGTCGCAAATGGCAGGTCGAACCCGATCCCGCCGAGACGCACCACTGGATCGCGATGGTCGACAGCTGCCCGTGGGATGCCGACAGCGACACCGATTCGGGAGCAGACCGCTTCGTCTGGCTGATCAGAGTGCGCACGCCGTCAGAGGAGCGCGAGCGGGAGCTTCCCGACTCCGCACTGGACGGCCCGTGGCGAGAACTCGTCGACGCCGTCCGTGAGGCATCCGCCTGACGCGCCGCACCGAGCGAGGCGCCCGCGACGAACCACCATCGCTGAGGAATGACGACAAGAGGGGACATCATGCCGACGAGCGAAGAGGCCACGCGCCTGCTGCAGCTGTCACGCGACGCCTACGACCGCGGCGATGCGCTGCTGCACCTGCAGGCCGAGGTCAGCCGACTGACCGGCCAGCCCTCGTCGTGGGGTTCCGCGGAGAACGACTTCGTGAGCGACGACCACGTCGGCTACTTCCTCAGCGAAGTCGAGCGAATCGGGTGGCGTCTCGAGCACACCGGTTACACGTTCGTGGAATCCGGCGCGACGACCTCGGCGCGCATGCTGAGCACCGGCACCGGCGTCGTCAACCACGGCCATGTCGCGGGGTACTTCACGTTCCGTCGCGTCGGTTGACGGCATCCGTCTGCACCGACTGTCTGAACCGACCAATCCGGTGTGAATCCGGCCTCCCTGCCGCGGGGCAGGTCGAGAATGGGACCCATGGGACTTTTCCAGCAGCGCACCGACGAAGAAGAGAACCAGTGGACTCTGCCCTCCGAGCCGCTCGAACGCACGGAGTCTGAGGTGCTCGACGAGGTGTCGGCCGTCGACCCGCTGTCGATCGGCCTGGGACTCGGTCCCGGTGTGTCGGTCAGTTCGGTCGCGTTCCCCGTCGCGCCGCCCGCGCCCGAGTCGTCCTCGACCGAGAACGGCGAACCCGACCCCGAACCCGAGGACTGACGTCGGCCTCGCTGCGCCTCAGTCCGCGAGCTGCGGGGCCAGGTCGACCCGTGTTCGCGGGAGCGCGTCGGGGTGCTCTCGCTGCAGCCAGCCGATGATCTTCTCCCGCACCTCGCAGCGCAGCGTCCACTGATCGCCCGAGTCCTTGGACGACATCACCAGGCGCACGGTGACGAAACCACCCTGGGCATCCGTGACGGCCGCGTCCCACGACCGCCCGTCCCACGCCGGCGACGCTTCGACGATGCGCTGGAACTCCTGGCGCAGCTCGTCCATCGGCACCCGCCAGTCGAGATCCAGATAGACCGTGCCGAGGATCTTGTCGGACTTCCTGGTCCAGGTCTCGATCGGCGTGGTCGTGAAGTAACTGCACGGGACGACGAGTCGCCGCTCATCCCAGACGTAGATGACCACGTACGAGAGGTTGATCTCACCGACCCGCCCCCACTCGCCCTGGATGACCACGACATCGCCGACCTTGATCGCATCGGTGAACGCGACCTGCACGCCTGCGATCAGGTTGCCGAGGATCGATTGCGCGGCAAGGCCCGCGATGATGCTGACGATTCCGGCGGAGGCGAGAAGGCTCGTGCCGACTGCACGCATCTCGGGGAACGTGAACAGCACGGTGCCCAATGCGAGCACGGCGATCGTGACCAGCACGAGGCGGTGGATGACGAGCAGCTGCGTGCGCCGACGGCGCGCCTCCGGACCGACGAGCACGGCCTCTTCACGGTCGATGAGCCTCTCGAAGCCGAACGAGACCGATGCGGCGAGAAGCCACGACCCGGTCAGGATGGTGGCGATCAAGAAGATCCTCGACACCGATGGCCACCAGGACTGCTCCGCGGGTTCGGTGACGGAGGCTGCGATCCAGATCGCGACCACCGCCGCTGTCACGATCATCGCGTTGCGCACCCGACGGGCGAGATCACACACCCACGGCACCCGCCGGCTGATCAGGTTGGCGACCAGAGCGAGCAGCGCGAGTGCGGCTGCGGCGACGACGATCGCGGTGCCGATCGCCACCGCGCTGCCGATCCAGGAATTCCAGGTGAAGTCGGAAGGCATCACTCCACACTATGCCGCGGCCGGGCAGCACGCGAAAGACGCCGGCCAGCGTGCGGTGTCGCCGCGCGCGGCTACGGTTGAGGGATGACGATCACCGCCGCCGCAGACGGCTCCGCCCTGGGCAACCCCGGCCCCAACGGCTGGGCCTGGTACATCGACGACGCCAACTGGGCCGCGGGCGGTTCGCCGCACGGGACGAACAACCAGGGCGAGCTGCGGGCCGTGCTCGAGCTGCTGCAGGCGACCGCAGGCATCTCCGAGAAGCTGATGATCGAGTGCGACAGCCGCTACGTGATCGACTCGGTGACCAAGTGGATGCCGGGCTGGAAGCGCAAGGGCTGGCGCAAGTCAGACGGCGGGCCGGTGCTCAACCGCGATCTGCTCGAAGGCATCGACGAGGCCATCCGCGGGCGCGACGTCGAATTCTCGTGGGTCAAGGGCCATGCCGGTCACCCGTTGAACGAGGCGGCGGACGAGCGCGCGAACGCCGCAGCCAAGGCCTACCAGGCGAAGCAGGAGCCGCGCCGCGGGCCCGGATTCACCATGGCGACGGATGCCGGGGCCGCCGTCGCCGCATCCGCACCGATCGCCGCGGCCGCTCCGGCATCCGCTTCGCCTCCTGTCTCGACTGCTGCCACCACGAGCGCGCAGACGGCGATCGCCGAGCCGCTGTGGGCCGAGGCATCCGATCTGCTCGACGGCCTCGATGCCCCCGTCGACGACCCGATCGTCGTGAGCCTGGCACTCTCGAGCGATGAGCACGCGAGGTTGCGCGACAGCGCCGAAGCGCAGGGCATCTCGCTCGAAGAGGCGCTCCGCCGCCTGATCTGAGGCGCGCGGGGCTTCCGCCGCACAGCCCGCGTACACTCGCACCATGCCCAAGAAGAGTGTCGCGCGTACCGTCGGTCGGATCTTCCTCGGCTCCTTCCTCCTCTTCGCCGGCGTCTCGCATCTGACCTTCGCGCGAGACGAGTTCCAGGCGCAGGTGCCGGACTGGGTGCCGCTCGATCCGGACGTGACGGTGCTCGCCTCGGGCGTCGTCGAGGTCGGTCTGGGTGCGGCCCTGCTCGTCGCACGCAAGCGTCGGGGGCTGGTCGGCGTGATCACCGCGCTGTTCTTCGTCGCCGTCTTCCCCGGCAACATCGCGCAGTGGGTCGAGCACCGCGACGCCTTCGGCCTCGACACCGACATGAAGCGCTTCGTGCGGCTGTTCTTCCAGCCCGTGCTCATCGCACTCGCGATCTGGTCGACGCGCACCCCGCGCCGCGGCGATCGCACGGCCGCGCTCTGACCTCGTCGCCGCTGCTCGTTCACAATTCAGCATGAGAGCCGGCAAGCCAGCGGAATGGAGGCGGTTCTCGCGAGAACCGCCTCCTCCTGCTGAATTGTGAACGTCAGACCGCGAGCAGCTCCCGCTCGAGGCGTGCGTACGAGGTCTCCATGCCGTCGGCCATGCCGGTGGCGAGGATCATGTCGCGCGTCTCCTTGTCGGGGTACTCGATGTAGAGCGTGATCAGCGTCGCACCGTCCTCTTCATAGAGGTTCAGGTCGTTCAGCGTCTCGACCGGCATCCCGACCATCCGCTCGGTCTGCACCGAACGCCGGGGCGCGTCGATGAGCAGCGCCTCGCCCTCGAATCCGAACGCCTGCCCCTCGGTGTCACCCACGGGCGCCCACGAGTTGCGGTAGGTCTGACCCACCTCGGTCGCGACGACGCACTCGGTCATCTCCCACCCGTCGGGGCCCAGCAGCCACTGCTTCATGAGTTCGGGATCGTTGTGCGCACGCCAGACCAGCTCGCGCGGCCCCTCGACGAGACGCGTGATGCGCACGTGGGTGTCGTCGAGCAGCTCGACCTGCGTGCCCTTGCCCTGCGCGTAGTCGCGGAGGTCCTGCAGAACCGCGTCGAGCTGGCTCATCGCGAGCTTCGTGCCCTCGACCGCGCCCATCGACACGACCTGCTCGAGCGCATCGGCCGAGCTGAAGTAGCTCGTGGTGACCATCCGCGTGCCGTCTGCCGTGGGCTCGAACGTGAACACCATGCGCATGGAGGGCAGGTCGGGGTCGGGCGTGCCCTCTTCATCGGCGAACGCGTCGAGCACCTCGAAGCCGTGCGGGGCATCGATGCGCAGGAACTCCCACGTGCCCGAGGCCTTCTCGCCGCGGGGGCCGTTCATCGTGTAGTTGGCCTTGCCGCCCACCGTGTGGTCCCACTTCGTGAACGTGGCCGGCCATCCGGGAGGGCCCCAGAAGCGCTCGAGCTGACGCGGGTCGCTGTAGGCGTCCCAGACCCGCTCGACGGGGGCGGCGAAATCTGCGAGAACCGTCATGGTCAGGTTCTCGGCATCAGTGGTGACATCGGTGACAGGCATTGTCAGTCTCCTTCTTCGGTTCGTGGTTCATCGGTGGTGTCGTCGTCGGACCGATCGGTCCCTGAGCGTGCCGGCGTCTCGGCCAGCAGCTCGTCGAGTCGGGCGATGCGCGACCGCCACAGCTCTTCGTATCGGGCGAGCAGCGCCCTGGCGCGGGCGATCATCTCGGGGTTCGCGCGGACGAGCCGCTCGCGTCCCTCGGCGCGCTTGACGATGAGATTCGCTGCTTCGAGCACGGCCACGTGCTTCTGCACCGCGGCGAACGACATCTCGTATTCGGAGGCGAGGGTCGAGACGGACTGCTCCCGCTCGATCGTCCGGCGCAGGATGTCTCGCCGGGTCGACGTCGCCAGTGCGTGGAACACACGGTCGACCTCCGCTTCGCTCAGTTCTCTTTGTGCAACCATTTGGTTGTACGTTAGACCCGGGCGGGGCGGATGTCAACAGGTTCAATAATTGAAGTGGCAGGTTCGAGCGCTCCCGCCTTCCGCACCGCGCGGCAGACCACTCGATCTGCTGGAAGGAAGACACTATGAAAGCTCTCCGTTACGTCGAGATCGGCAAGCCGCCCGTCGTCGTCGACATCCCGATTCCGAAGCCGGGGCCGGGTCAGGTCCTGCTCAAGGTCACCGCTGGCGGCGTCTGCCACTCCGACGACTACGTCATGGGCCTCCCCGAGAAGGACTACCTCGAGCAGAGCTACCCGCTGCCGCTGACGCTCGGTCATGAAGGCGCGGGCATCGTGCACGAGATCGGTGAGGGCGTCGACTCGACACTGAAGGTCGGAGACGCCGTCGCGGTCTACGGACCGTGGGGCTGCGGCCGCTGCCACAACTGCTCGCAGGGCATGGAGAACTACTGCACCAACGCCGCCGCAGAGGGCATCCGCCCTCCCGGTCTCGGCAGCCAGGGCTCGATGGCCGAGTACATGATCGTCGACGACGCCCGCCACCTCGTGCCGCTCGGCGACCTCGACCCCGTGCAGAACGTCTCGCTGACCGACGCCGGCCTCACCCCGTACCACGCGATCAAGCGCTCACTCCCGAAGCTCGGTGCAGGCACCTTCGCGGTGGTCATCGGCACCGGCGGCCTCGGACACGTCGGCATCCAGATCCTGAAGGCGATCTCGGGTGCCACGGTCATCGCCCTCGACGTGAACGACACCAAGCTGGCGCTCGCCACAGAGGTCGGCGCCGATCACGTGCTGATCAGCGATGCCTCCGCCGCCGACAACATCCGCGAGATCACCGGCGGCCTGGGCGCGAACGCCGTGTTCGACTTCGTCGGCGCCAACCCGACCATGGCCCTCGCGCAGAGCGTGGCGGCGCTGGACTCCGACGTCACGATCGTCGGCATCGGCGGCGGGACCATGAGCCTCGGCTTCGGCTCGATCGCCTACGACGCGGCCGTGCGCATCCCCTACTGGGGCTCCCGCTCCGAGCTGATCGAGGTCCTCGACCTCGCCCGCGCGGGAAAGATCCACGTGCAGACCGAGACCTACTCGCTCGACGACGGCCCGAAGGCCTACGAGGATCTCGCCGCGAACAGCATCCGCGGTCGCGCAGTCATCGTCCCGTGACGCACGAGCGCCGTGCGGTCGAGCACCGACCGCACGGCGCTCCGGTCACCCCCGGTCAGGTCAGAGCGGCGAACCGCCGTCGACCGTCGCAACGACCGCGACGATGTGCCCGCCCTTGCGCTCGACCCGGCGCACCGACGCGGGGTCGACGGCATCGCGCTCGAGCATCCGCCACGGCCGTGCCGAGATGTCTGCCCCGCCCGTCGCGCAGGCCAGACGCGCCAGCGGTGAGAGCACACGCCAGAACCCGTGCGGCGGCTGCATGTCGACGATGCACGCCCGTGCGCCGGGGCGCAGGCACGCCCGCGCTCGACGCCAAGCCGCTTCTCGCTCGGTGATCACGCTGAGCGAGTAGGTCGCGAGCAGGGCATCCGCACGTCCGTCGCCACCGCCGCGCAGCTCGGTCACGGTCCGAGTCACCGCTTCGGGTTGCAGCTCTGCGGCATCCGACTCGATCAGGCGCACCCTGTCCCCCCAGCCCTCCCGGTCGATCCGCCTCTGGGCCACGGCCAGCATCTCGGCGCTGCGATCGATGCCGATCACGACCCCCGACGGCCCCGTTGCGTCGAGCAGCAGCGCGAAGTTCAGACCGGTGCCGCATCCGAGGTCGACGACAGCGTCGCCGGGGCTCAGGCCGAGCAGAGAGATCCCCGCCAGGCGTCCGGCCCGATACACCGGACGCTCACCGGAGAGCACGTCGTACCACCGTGCACCCACGCCGTAGCGCCGCATCAATGCCGCCATCCGCCCTCCCGCTTCCGGGTCCACTCTAGGCTTCAGGCATGAGCACCCCTTCTCGCAGACCGGCGCGCGCACTGACCGCACGTGAAGCAGGCGGACGCATGTGGGACCTGGTCGTCATCGGAGCCGGCAGCGCCGGACTCGTCGGGTCGCGCACCGCAGCCGCGCTCGGCGCGCGCGTGCTGCTGGTCGAGGCGCACCGGTTCGGCGGCGAATGCCTGCACACCGGCTGCGTGCCGTCGAAGGCGCTCATCGCGTCGGCCGCCGCCGCGCACGCCGCGCGCAGCAGTGCAGGACTGGGCGTGACCGCGGGCGAGATCCGGGTCGACTTCCCCGCCGTCATGCAGCACGTGCACTCCGCGATCCATGACATCGAGCCCGTCGACTCCCCCGAGACGCTCAACCGAGACGGCGTCCACACGCTCGTCGGACGCGCGCGGTTCGACGGCCCTCGATCCGTCGTGGTCGGCGGTGAACGCATCGCGTTCCGAGACGCGTTGATCGCCGCGGGAAGCACGCCGGTGCGCACGTCCGTCGAGGGCGAGGCGTCGATCGACGTGCTGACGAACGAGACGTTCTGGGATCTGGAGGAACTGCCCGCTCGGCTGCTGGTGCAGGGCGGCGGCGCGATCGGCTGCGAGATCGCACAGGCGATGGCGCGTCTGGGCAGCGCGGTCACGCTGGTGCACCGCGGTGATCGGCTGCTTCCGAAGGAGGATGCCGCGGCGAGCGCCGTGGTCCTCGCAGTGCTGCGGGCGGACGGCGTCGACGTGCGCCTCGGCACGACCGTGCGCTCTTTCGATTCCGCCGGGTCCGACGACGATCCCTCCCCGTCAGGAACCGCGACGCTGAGCGACGGCACGCAGGTCGCTTTCGATCGAGCGCTGGCGGCACTGGGTCGTCGCGTCGAGGCCGGAGACCTCGAACTGTCGGCAGCCGGTGTGCGCCTCGATCGCCGCGGTGCGGTCGACGTCGACGCCTCGCTGCGCACGTCGAACCCGCGCATCCGTGCCGCCGGTGATGTGACCCCGCTGCCGCGGTTCACGCACACCGCCGGCATGTACGGCAGCGTCGCCGCGACGAACGCCATTCTCGGGCTCTCCCGGAAGATCGACGCCGACGTCGTGCCACGCATCACGTTCACCTCGCCCGAGGTCGCGGCTGTCGGCATCACGCCGGACGATGCACCTGGACGCGGGATGCGAGTGGTCGTGCATTCCCACGCTCATCTCGATCGGGCGATCGCCGACGGGCACACCGACGGCTTCACGAGCATCGTCGTCGACCGGCGAGGCCGCGTCACCGGCGCCGTCATCGTCGGACCGCGGGCCGGAGAGTCGCTCGCGGAGTACACCGTGGCGGTGAAGACCGGTATGAACGTGCGCACGCTGGCCACGACGATGCACGCCTACCCGAGCTACTCCGACGCCGGGTGGAATGCCGTCGTGAAGGAGGCGCAGCGCGGCCTTCGCGGCGGGGCCGTCGCATTCGGCATCCGCGTCCTGGGCCGCATCCATCGTCGCCGTGGCTGAGCCCTGCCCGACTCAGCGCAGGCTGCGGTAGCCGACGACGATGCGCTGCACAGCGCTTACGGCCACGAAAAGCGCCCACACCAACGCGATCTGCCACGCCCAGAACGGCAGGATGAGCCACAGCGAATGCACGGCGATGGTCTCGGTGCCCTCGGCTATCCGCCCGAGGAAGGAGAGCGACCGCCCGTCGTCTATCGTTCGCCCGGTGCGCTCGGCGATCGAGGAGAAGGCGAGGAAGGCCGTGCCGTTCACGTAGTAGACGAGGAGCACCAGCAGGAACGGCCACCACGGAGCGCCGAACTGCGCCGTGGCACCGAAGGCGACTCCGACGACCGTGGCACCGTAGACGACGAAGTCGGCGGTGATGTCGAGGAATCCGCCCGCGTGGGAGGGCGCGGAGTCCCGCCCCTGCGACTCGGCCAGCCGTCGGCGGCGTCGGGCGAGGGTGCCGTCGAGACCGTCCGCGATCCGCGAGACGAGCCAGAGCACGAGGGCGACCCACCACAGCTGGAATCCGGCTGTGACGGCGGATGCGACGCCGAGCGCGAGACCGAGCACCGTCAGGCGGTCGGGCGTGATCCCCGGGCGGTCGAGGGCGGCGGCCGTCACCTCGAGTGGTCGGGCGAGCACGGCCCGCAGAGAACGGTCAAGCATCGTGGCCACTCGCAGTCCTCTGCGCCGACGACGAGCGGTCGCCGTTCCGGCGGCGCAGGATCGCCGCCGTCACGACACCGCCGAGGATGAGCACGCCCAGCACGGCCACCGCGATCCAGAAGGGCGGTCCGAGCTCGAGCCCGAACGCGCCGAGCGCCACATAGGCGGCGGACCCGGGGAGGATGCCGATGGCCGTGCCCAGAGCGTAGTCGCGTCGTCGCACCGCCGTCAGCCCGGCGCCGTAGTTGATGAGCGTGAACGGGATGATCGGCACCAGCCGAGCGCCGAGGACGGCGAGGAATCCGCGGTGCGCGAGGGCGGCGTCGAGGCGCGCGACCCGAGCCCCGGTGAGCCGCTCGACCGCCTCTCTGCCGAGCGCTCGACCGATCACGAACGACGCGGCGGCGCCCAGCAGAGCACCGACGTAGACGAGCACCAGGGCGAGCCAGAATCCCCACACGAGACCCGCCGCGATCGTGAGCAGATTCTTGGGCACCGGTGTCAGCGTGAGGGCGGCGTACCCCGCCACGAAGAGCAGCGCGCCGCCCGGTCCGAGGCTCGCCGCCCAGTCACGCACCGCGTCGATGTCGCTCGGAGCGAGGAAATACCCAACCGTTCCGACGAGGGCGACGAACAGGAGGAGAAGCACGAGGCGGACGATCGCCGACCGCTTCGAGGGGGCGTCTCTGACACGCGAATCACCAGCGTCCACAGCATCCTCCCCGACTCCTATACCCTAGCCCGGCGCGATATGCCGATACACCGATTCCGAAGCGAGGAACCCCTGATGAGCAGCATCGCACGACGACCTCGGAGAACCGCAGCCCTCGCTCTCGCCGTGCCGCTGCTCGCCCTCACGGCCTGCGCGGCTCCCGAGAGCAGCGCGTCGACGGCATACGACGACTGGGATGCCGTGCTCGCGGATGCCGAGGGTCAGACCGTGCAGCTGTGGATGTACGGCGGCGACGACCAGGGCAACGCCTACGTCGACGACATCCTCACCCCGGCCGTCGCGGAGTACGGAGTGACGCTCGAGCGCGTGCCCGTGACCGATACGGGAGATGCGCTGAACCGCGTCTTCACCGAGATCCAGGCCGGCCGCTCCGACGGCACGGTCGACCTCATCTGGGTCAACGGCGACAATTTCCGCACCGGCAAGGAGGCCGATGCCTGGCTGTGCGACTGGACCGACCTGCTGCCGTCGATGGCTGGTACCGATCCCGACGACCCGCTGCTGCAGTCGGACTTCGGCACGCCCGTCGACGGCTGCGAAGCCCCGTGGCACAAGGCGCAGTTCACGCTCGCCTACAACGCCGAGGCGATCCCCGACCCGCCGACGACCCTCGCCGGGGTGCTCGACTGGGCCGAAGCCCACCCCGGACGCTTCACGTACCCCGCCCCGCCGGACTTCACCGGTTCGGTGTTCGTTCGCGAGGTGCTGGCGAGCGTCTCGGGCGGCGCCGACGAGGTGCCCGCGGCGTACTCGGACGAGGCCTTCGACGAGCTGAGCCCTGCTCTCTACGACCGACTGAGCGACCTGGCCCCGAGCCTGTGGCGCGGCGGTGACACGTATCCCGCGAACGAAGCCGAGCTCGGTCAGCTCTTCGCCGACCGTCAGATCGACATGACGATGACCTACGGGCCCGCGACACTCACCGATCTCGTCGCCGACGGGACGTACCCGCCGGAGACCACCGTGCTGCCGCTCGAGGACGGTACCGTGGGCAACGCGAGCTTCCTCGGCCTGCCCGCCAACTCCGACTCGATCGCGGGGGCGATGGTCGTCGCGAACGTCGCACTCTCGGCGGAGCAGCAGGCTGCGAAGGCCCAGCCCGACGTATGGGGCCAGTTCACGGTGCTCGACATCGAGAGCCTGCCGGACGACGACCGCGCCCTGTTCGACGCCCTCCCGACGTCGCCGGTCGTGCCAGGGTACGAGGTGCTCTCCGAGAACGCGCACGGTGAGCTCGCTGCCGAGTGGGTCCCCGCGCTCGATGAGGGCTGGCGGACGGGCGTGCTCGACCGATGAGCTTCGCGCCGGTGGCGCGCCGTCGTGGGAGCGCCCGTCAGCTCCTCCGCGGCACGCTGCTGGTGCTGCCCGCCGCCCTCGTGACGCTGCTCGTGGTGGGCGGCGGCATCGGCGCCACGCTGCTCCAGGCCCTCGGACTCATGCCCATCGCGGGTCCCGTGACCCCCGGGATCGACGCCTTCCTCGCGCACCCGCGCGACCTCGCCGCCGCGACGGGGGTGTCGATCGCCGTCGCCGCGGCGTCGACCGTGATCGCCGTCGTCATCGGCACGGGCGCTGCGGTCGTCATCGCGTCCGGTCGCGCCGGCAGTCGCCTGCTCGCCGCCCTCGGCGCGACGACCGTGACCGTGCCGCACCTCATCGGCGCCGCCACCATCGGGCTGCTGCTCTCTGACGCTGGCGTCCTGCCCCGACTGCTCGGGATCCCGCCCGAGTCGTGGGCGCCCTGGGTGGGGGGTCCGTTGTGGGGTGCCGTGATCGCCGAGTTCGCCTGGAAGGAGTCCGCCTTCGTCGCGCTCGTCGTCACGGGCACCCTCGCCACCCGGATCGCCACCTACGACGAGGCGGCCGCGCTGCTCGGCGCCGGCCGGTGGCGACGCTTCCGTCATGTGCTGCTGCCCCTGACCGCGCCGACGATCGTCATCTGCGCCGCGATCAGCTTCGTCTACGCTCTCGGGTCGTACGAGGTGGCGTGGCTGCTCGGTCGCACCTACCCCGAGCCACTGCCCGTGCTCGCCGTGCGGCTGTTCCAGGGCGTCTCGCTGGCATCTCGTCCCGAGGCAGCGGCCGTCGCGCTCGTGACCTGCGCGATCTCGCTCGCCGTCGTGGCCCTCACCTTCGCGGTGCTCCGGCGCACGGCCGTCTGGCGGTGATCGGATGCCGTCGCCGACCCTGCCGATGCAGAGCACCCCCACCATGCAGAGCACCCTCACCACGCCACGAGGCGCCGGCCGTGTCATCCGCGTGGCGCTGACGATGCTCCTGGTGGCCTGGTTCGCTCTGCCGTTCCTCCCCCTCGTGCTCTGGGCGTCCGCCGACGCCTGGTCGTTTCCGTCTCCCCTGCCCACGGCATGGGGAGTGCAGGGCCTCGAGGAGGCTCTGGGCTTCGGCCTGGTACCGGGATTCGCCCGGTCCGTGCTGCTCGGATCGGTCGTCGCCGCGGTCGCCACACCGCTCGGCGCCCTCGCCGCGCGGGCGCTGACCTTCGGCACCGTCCCCTTCCCTCGCACGGTCTCGGCGCTGCTGCTCGCACCCATCGCCCTGCCACCGTTCGCCGCGGTCCTCGGCGTCAACGTGCTGCTGCTGCGCGCATATGTGCCTCCGATCGTCGGCGTGGTCCTGGTGCTCGTCGTGCTCGCTCTGCCATACACGACGTTCGTGATGCGCGCGGCGTACGGCGCCTACGACCTGTCATACGAAGAGGAGGCGCGACTGCTCGGCGCCACGCCCTCTCAAGTGCTGCGCCGCGTGCACCTGCCGATGATCGCCCCCGCGCTCGCGCGGGCCGCGTTCCTCGCATTCCTCGTCGCATGGAGCGACTACATCGTGACGGTCATCGTCGGCGGCGGCGAACTCGTCACCCTTCCGCTGATCGTGGCAGGAGCCGCCGCCGGTCTCGGCAACGACGCCGCCGTCGCCGTCATGTCCCTCGGAGCGGTCATCCCCCCGGTGCTCCTCCTCGTCGCCGTCCTGACCCTGCGTGGATCCGGCCGAGCCGCTGGCGGAAGGCGCCGCAGGCCATCCGCTCCCCCGAACACCACCTCCGCCGCCTCGTCTTCCCACCCCACGACCCCAGGAGCTTCCGCGTGAGCGCCGACCTCGTCCTCGACGGACTCGACAAGAGATTCCCCGGCTCGCCGACGCCTGCACTGCGGGCCTTCTCTCTCACGGTGGCCGCCGGCACCTGCACGGCCGTGCTCGGCCCCAGCGGGTCGGGCAAGAGCACCCTGCTGCGGGTCATCGCCGGGCTGGAAGACCCGGATGCCGGAACGGTGCGCATCGGCGGCACGGATGTCGCCGGGGTCGCGGCGGAGCGTCGTGGAGTCGGGATGGTGTTCCAGCGCTCGCTGCTGTTCCCGCACCTCTCGATCCTCGACAACGTCGCGTTCTCCGACCGCGTGTCGGGCATGAGCCGCAGGGCTGCGCGATCCCGCGCAGAAGACTACCTCGAGATGGTGCAGCTGCAGGGGTTCGGCGAGCGCCGGGTCGGCGAGCTGTCGGGTGGTCAGGAGCAGCGGGTCGCGATCGCCCGGGCTCTCGCCGCTGAGCCGGCGGTGCTGCTGCTCGATGAGCCGTTCAGCGCTCTCGATCCCGCGCTGCGCAGCGACATGCACGACCTTCTCGAGGCCGTGCGCCGTGCGGTCTCGCCCACCATCGTGCTGGTCACACACGATCGAGACGAGGCGGCACGGGCGTCGGATCGCATCGCCCTGGTCGAGCACGGCGTGCTGCTGCACGAGGGCACCGTGCGCGAGGCGTACCGCCAGCCGCAGAATCTGCGAGCGGCGCAGCTCATGGGAGGTCGGAACGCGATCGCCGGCGAGGTTCGCGACGGGCGTCACCACAGCGCGCTCGGCTCGGTGCCGGTGCCGCCTGAGACACCGACAGGTGCCGGAACACTCGTGATCCGGCAGGAGGACGTGGCCGTGCTCGCAGACGACGGCGATCGGGCGGTGCCGTCGGGCGCGATCTCGGGCGTCGTGGAGTCGGTCCGGGTGACCGGTGCGCGGTCCGACATCGTCGTGCGCTGCGGCGGCGCCGCGCTGCATGCCGAGGCGCCACCGACGCAGCGGTGTCAGCTCGGCGACCGTGTGCGGCTCGCGCTGCCGACCACGGCCGTGCACGTGATCGCCGGCTGATCCCGCCACCGACGCCGGGCTTCTCGGCGCAGACGGCCGTCGCCGATCAGCGGGTCGCGGCTCGGGACGCGCCGGTCTCCCGCACGCCCGTGAGACCTGAAGGCCGAGAAACCACCTGCGGTTCGGCGCCGTCGCGGACCGAGGGGATCGGCAGCAGTCGTCGCAGTTCGATGTTCTCGATCGGATCGAGAACGGAGTGCTGCACGCACGCCGGAACCAGGCGCCCGTCCTCCGGATGCGCCATCGCGTACATGCACGAGCCGAGGCGCTCCTGCGTCTCCCTGAGCAGCGGGTCGTCGGCGACGATGCCCTGTTCCATGAGCTTCCACGCAGGATCGACCTGCTCGGCATCCATGAAGTTGTGCACCACGAAGGTCTTGAACGAGACCTTGCCTCGGCGTGCCTCGCGCAGCACGCGACGCAGTCCGCCGGCACGGCGGAGCACGCGTCGGGCGAGACCGAAGAGCGGAGGGATGTCGCCCGGGTGGCCGGCGATCGCACGGACGACCTTCACCACGAGCACCGGCTTCGGGATGCCGCCGAAGATCATGCCGCCGAAGTGGTCGAGGAATCGGTCGCGCGCCGCGATGTCCTTCGGGTCGTCGGGGTCGAGCAGCGCTGCGAAACCGCCGCCGACACGCACGCCGACCGTCGACCGGTTGCACCGCGGGTCGCCGAACTGCGTCGCCTGCCAGGGCAGCTTGTGCCCCGCACCCGCCTCGATCCGCTCCCACACGGCGTCGATCGTGACCTCGCCGAAGTCCTCCCGCCACCGCCGATCGTCGCCGATGAACGCGGCCGGCTGGAAGGACATCATGTCGAACGGCATCTCGAGCACGTCGCGGGTGACCTGCTCGACCTCGTCGACATTCGACGGCGTGACGGTCATGTTGTGCGCGAGGTAGCTGTCGACGCCGTGGTCGCGCTTGAGATCGATGAACATCTGCGCGAACTTCTCGCGGAACGGGTTGAGCTCGGCCTCGCTGTGCGGCCGCACCGCACCCTTGCGCCCCCGCATGAGCGAGTCGAAGTGGGCGGCGAACGACACCTTGTCGAACCTCGGCTTGCGATCCTCGTCGAGCACCACGTCGAGGAGGTAGTCGTATTCGAAGTCACCGTGGGTCATCGACATCGGCTCGCGCCCGACCGCTCGCATGGCGAGAAGCGCCTGGGCGTGGTCTTCGGCCGACAGCAGGCTGACTTCGCCGCCGATCAGCTGCGCGTGAGCTCGCGGCCCCCGCACCTGGCGCAGGTAGGACATCTGTCGCGCGACGTTGTCGACCGTGTGGTCGCCGTCGATGCGCACCTTGTTGGCGTCAGCCGAGTGGTAGCAGGGCGAACACGTGAGGTTGCACTTGGGGAAGACGCCGTGCGTTCCCTCGCATCCCACGGCGCAGCGTCCGAGGAGCTGGTTCGGCGTCTTCGCATGCTCGGGCAGCTCCGACCAGCGGATGGCGAGAGCGCGGCGCGTCTCGGGATGGATCGGGCGCGTCTCGAGCTCGATCCGCTTGAGCGTCTGTGCGAGTCTCATGGGCTTCCTCTCGACCAGGCGAGCGTCCGCACCGTCGACGGGCTCGATGTCCGAGAGTTGTTCGACGCCGAACCGATCTCGGATTGCATCCGATTCTCGCACCACGTCTGCACTGCCGCACAGATGTCACGACATCTCTGCGATCAGTTCCTCACCGCCCCAGAACGGCCCGGACGCTCGCCCCGGGAGACAGATCGATGCGACGCAGCAGCTGCGCATTGAGAGCGACGACGATCGTCGACAGCGACATCAGCACGGCTCCGACCGACATGGGGAGGACGAATCCGACGGGCGCCAGGATGCCGGCGGCGAGCGGCACCGAGAGCAGGTTGTACCCGGCCGCCCACCAGAGGTTCTGCGTCATCTTGCGGTAGGCGGCACGGGAGAGCTCGATCACGGAGACCACCGACCGGGGGTCGGAGCTCGCGAGGATCACGCCGGCCGAGGCGATGGCCACGTCGGTGCCGGCACCGATCGCGATGCCGACGTCGGCCTGAGCCAGCGCGGGGGCATCGTTGACGCCGTCGCCGACCATCGCGACCTTCTTGCCCTCGGCCTGCAGCTCCTTGACCTTCGCGGACTTGTCTTCGGGGCGCACACCGGCGAACACCCGGTCGATGCCGAGCTCGGTCGCCACGGATTCGGCCACGGCCTGGGCGTCACCGGTGATCATGACCACTTCGACACCGAGGCGGTGCAGGGCATCGACAGCGTCACGAGACTCCGGGCGCACCTCGTCGGCGAGCTTCACTCCTCCGGCCACCTGCCCGTCGACGATCACGTGCAGGATGATGGCACCCTCGCCTCGCCATGCGTCGGCGGCGTCGATCTCTCGGCCTCCGACCTCGTCGAGGAGCTTCGGCCCGCCCACGCGGATCTCGCTGTCATCGACGGTGGCGGTCACTCCCACCGCCGGAGATGACGAGAAGCCCGAGGCCTTCGACACCGTCAGGCCTCTGTCTTCGGCCGCGCGCACGATGGCGCGAGCCAGCGGATGCTCGCTGTCGGCCTCTGCGGATGCGGCGAGCGCGAGCAGGCGATCGGCGTCGATGCCACCGATCGATTCGACGGCGGTGACGGTCGGTGCGCCCTTTGTCAGCGTGCCCGTCTTGTCGAACAGCACGGCGTCGACGGTGCGCATGCTCTCGAGCGCCAGGCGGTCCTTGACGAGCACACCACCCCGGGCAGCGCGCTCCGTGGCGATCGAGACGACCAGCGGGATCGCGAGGCCGAGCGCATGCGGGCAGGCGATGACGAGCACGGTGATGCTGCGCACGACGGCGGCATCCGGATCTCCGACGAGAGTCCACACCAGCGCGGTGAGGGCCGCCGAGACCAGGGCGAACCAGAAGAGCAGTGCGGCTGCGCGGTCGGCGATGCGCTGCGCCCGGGACGACGAGTTCTGCGCGTCGACCACCAGGCGCTGGATGCCGGCGAGTGCGGTGTCCTCGCCGGTGGCGGTGATCTCGACCCGCAGGCCGGAGTCGGTCGCGACAGTGCCCGCGGTCACCGTGTCTCCCTTCGTGCGGGTGACGGGGCGGGACTCGCCCGTGACCATCGACTCATCCATCGCGGCTGCCCCGTCGATGACACGACCGTCGGCCGGAACGCTCGCTCCGGGGCGCACGACGACGACATCGCCGACGACGAGATCGGCGGGTGCGACCATGACGATCGCGTCACCCTCGACCCGTTCGGCCTCGTCGGGCAGCAGCGCGGCGAGGGAGTCGAGCGCAGAGGTCGTCTGCGCGAGGGATCTCATCTCGATCCAGTGGCCGAGCAGCATGATGACGATGAGGAGGGCGAGCTCCCACCAGAACTCGAGCTCGTGGTGGAGGATTCCGAGGGTCGCGCCCCACGAGGCGAAGAACGCGACGGTGATCGCGAGGGCGATCAGCAGCATCATCCCCGGCGTGCGCGCCCTGAGTTCGCCGATCGCACCCGAGAGGAACGGCCATCCGCCCCACGCGTACATGACGGTGCCGAGCACGGGAGAGACGAACCGCGCCCAGTCGGCGACGTCGTAGCCGAAGATCATCGCGAACATCGGCGAGAACGCCACCACCGGCACCGCGATGATGAGGTTGATCCAGAACAGGCGCCGGAACTGGCCGACGTGGTCGCCGTGCCCGGCGTGACCACCGTGCCCCTCGTGCCCGGCGTGTCCCTCGTGACCTCCGTGCCCCTCGTGACCTCCGTGTGCGTCCTGAGCGAGGTGATCGTGACTGACGTGCTGGTCGCCGGCGCTTCCCTCGGCGTGGTGCGTGCTCATCATGAGTGCTGTCTCCCGTGTCGGGTGTGGTTCTCAGTGTCTCTCTTCGGGGTGCGCGACATCGCCCGGGTCACCGCGGGATGACACTCCCGAACCCCCGCAGGCGCAGGCTGTTGCCGACGACGAAGACGCTCGACAGTGCCATCGCTGCGCCGGCCAGCATGGGGTTGAGCATTCCGAGCGCGGCGACCGGGATGGCCGCGACGTTGTAGGCGAAGGCCCAGAACAGGTTGGTCTTGATGGTTCCGAGGGTCTTTCGCGACAGTCGGATCGCGTCGACCGCGCTGCGCAGGTCTCCGCGCACCAGGGTGATGTCGGATGCCTCGATCGCGACGTCCGCCCCGGTGCCCATCGCGATGCCGAGGTCGGCCTGCGCGAGTGCGGGGGCGTCGTTGACGCCGTCACCGATCATCGCGACGACCTTTCCCTCGCGCTGCAGTCGCGTGACGACGTCGACCTTGTCCTTCGGCAGGACTTCGGCGATGACCTGGTCGATCCCGACCTCTGCCGCGATGCGCCTGGCGACCGCGTCGTTGTCGCCGGTGAGGAGGATGGGGGTCAGCCCGATCGCCGTGAACTGGGCGATCGCTTCGGCGCTGCTCGGCTTCACCGTGTCGGCCACGACCAGGATGCCGCGCGCCTGCCCGTCCCAGCCCACCGCGACGACGGTCTTGCCTTCGCTCTCGGCGCGGGCCTTCGTCGACGCCAGCTCGCGGCTCAGCGTCTGCGACCACTCGGCGAGGAGCGAGTCCCGGCCGACGAGCACAGCGTGACCGTCGACGATCCCCCGCACTCCCTTCCCTTCGATGTTCGTGAAGTCCTCGGGCGTCGGCAAAGCTCCGACCTCCTGCGTCGCGCCCTTGGCGATCGCCTGGCCGATCGGGTGCTCCGAGGCATCCTCCAGCGCGCCGGCCAGCCGCAGGAGTTCCGCGCGTTCGGTGCCGGGCTCGACGACCACGTCGACGAGCGTCATCTTGCCGTTGGTGACCGTGCCCGTCTTGTCGAGCACGACGGTGTCGACCGCGCGGGTGGACTCCAGCACCTCCGGACCCTTGATGAGCACGCCCATCTGCGCACCCCGCCCGGTGCCGACCAGCAGCGCGGTGGGTGTCGCCAGGCCCAGTGCGCACGGGCACGCGATCACGAGCACGGCCACCGCCGCGGTGAATGCCGCGGCCACGGGGAACCCCGCGCCGAGCCAGCCGCCCAGCGCGACGACGGCGATCACGATCACGATCGGCACGAAGACGCCTGAGATCCGGTCGGCGAGACGCTGGACCTCCGCCTTCCCGGTCTGAGCGTCTTCGACGAGCTGGGCCATCTGCGCCAGCTGCGTGTCGGAGCCGATCCGGGTGGCGCGGACCACGAGCCGGCCGCCGACGTTGGTCGTGGCACCGGTGACGACGTCGCCCTCTGCGACCTCGACCGGCATCGCTTCACCCGTGAGCATCGATGCATCGACGGCAGACGTGCCCGAGACCACGACACCGTCGGTCGCGATCTTCTCTCCCGGCCGCACGACGAACTGGTCTCCCACCTGCAGATCCTCGACCGGGATCTTCGTCTCCACACCACCGCGCAGCACCGCGACGTCCTTCGCGCCGAGCTCGAGCAGCGCGCGCAGGGCTGCGCCGGCCTGCTTCTTCGACCGCTTCTCGAAGTAGCGCCCGGCGAGGATGAACATCGTCACCCCGGCACCGACCTCGAGGTAGATGTTCGCCGCCCCGTCGGAGGGGGCCAGTGCGAACTCGAACGGGTGGGTCATGCCGGGGGTGCCGGCCGTGCCGAAGAACAGCGCGTAGAGCGACCACAGGAATGCGGCCGATGTGCCCAGGGAGATGAGCGTGTCCATCGTCGCGGTGCCGTGCCTGAGGTTCATCCATGCGGCCCGGTGGAACGGCCACGCCGCCCAGAGGATCACCGGGGCCGCGAGTGCGAGCGAGGCCCACTGCCAGTACGTGAACTGCAGCGCCGGGATCATGGCCATCGCGATCACCGGCACCGTCAGCACGATCGCACCGATCAGGCGGTTGCGCAGCGACCGCAGCTCAGGGTCTGCGGTGCCCTCACCGGCGGAGGCGGCATCGTTCTTCGAGCCCTTCGGTGCGGGGATCGACGCCGAGTACCCCGTCTTCTCGATTTCTGCGATCAGCGCCGCCGGATCATACCCGTCCGGCACGGTGACCTTCGCCTTCTCGGTCGCATAGTTGACGGTCGCCACGACACCATCGAGCTTGTTCAGCTTCTTCTCGATCCGCATCGCGCAGGAGGCGCAGGTCATGCCGCCTATCTCCAGTTCGACTCCGGTCCCTGCGTTCGCAGGTGCTGACGTGCTCATGTTCGTTCCTTCTCTGGCTTCCATCTGTGGGCCGCAGCGATCAGCTGCGGCAGGGGCGACGGCTGACGGTCAGTGCCCGTCGTCGTGCGAATCGCCCTCGGTTTCGGTCACGCCCTGCGCCTGAGCGGCATCGAGCACGAACTCGGCCGTATGCACCGTGCCGTCCACCTGGAAGTCCAGGTACAGCAGGTACCGCCCCGCGGTCGGGGCCTCTGCGGCGAACGCGATCTCGGGCCCCGACGTCTCGCCCGCTTCGGGCTCATCACCCGCGGCGTGCACGTGCAGGTACGCGAGGTCGCCGTCGCGCAGCGCCACGAGGTGGCCGAACGCGCCGAGATACGGCTCCAGGGCGGTGACCGGGCGACCGTCCTGTGCGACCGTCACAGTGAGATCGCTCGCCACTCCTGCTTCGAGGGCGCCGTCGAGCGAGACCGTGAAGCCATCGACCTCCGCGACGCGGGTCGGCTGCGGCGCGACGGGTGCGAACTCACCCGCCACCTGGACAGTGCGCGTGAGAGTGAGCGACGCAGCATCCGCCTGGGCCGGGGTGAAGTCCGCGAAGACGCGGTAGGTTCCGGCATCTGTCCACTCCCAGGGAAGCGACCACGTTCCCGTGGCCTCGTCGAGCACCGGATGGACGTGTCGGAACCGGCTCCCGTCTGAGCGCACCACGATCAGGTGCAGATCCTTGTCGTGCGCCGTCGCGTAGTCCGTGACGGGGACGCCGGCGGCGTCTTCGATCCGGAATGCCAGTGCACCGGGTTCGCCCGGGGATGCCGGCGCCTCGATCGGCGACAGCACATATCCGTCGAGACCGAGCGACAGGCCCTTCAGGTCGTCTGCAGCGGCACTCGCCGCGTCATCCGCGCCGACAGCACTCTCGGCGTGACCATTGTGATCGTCCACTTCCGCCCCCTTCGTCCAGTCGCTGACCGCGCTCGCGGGAACGATGACGCCGGCGAGCCCGAAGGCCGCGCCGAACGCCACCACGAGGCCCGCCCCGAACAGGCCGAGCCGTGCGCCGGCGTTCATGCCGTCCGCACCGCCGAATAGCCTGCCTCTGCGACGGCGGCCAGGACCTGCGCATCGTCGACCGACGTCGAGCCGGTGACGACGAGCTTTCCGGTCTGGGCGCTCACCTGGACGTCTTCGACGCCGGGGATCTCGGAGACCTCTTCGCGCACCGACATCTCGCAGTGCCCGCAGGTCATGCCCGTCACCTGGAACTCGTTCTTCGTCATCATGTCTCCATCCCTCGTTCTAGTACCCCTGGGGGGTATTAAAAACAAGCGTATACCCTCTCGGGGTATTCCGCGATGGGTCGATGACTTCGCGCGACCGCAGCTGTCGCGCGCGAGGCCGGTGCCGCTACCTCAGCACGCCTCCTCTGCGACGGCGACGCGCACCTCGCGCAGCGCTCCCCCCACGGCCGCCAGCGAACAGGTGCGATGAGAGGAGGCGGGGATCAACGCGGTGAGCACCCGATCGCCGTCCTCCGCGAACAGCTCGAGCGATGCCACCCGGTCGTTCAGCGCGTCGATCCAGATCTCCCAGGCGACATCACCCGCACGCGCGACGGGCATCGACATCGACCCGCCCACCCCCGCAGGCGGAACCACGTCGGGGCGAACGACGTCGATGCGCCCGCTCGCGTGGCTCTGCCGGATGACGACCTCGCCGGCATCCCCGGCCCCGATGCGGAGTTCGACGCTGTCGGCATCTCCGAAGGTCGCCGTGACACGGATCCGCACCGCGTCCGCGAGCGCAGCATCCGCCGACCCCGCACCCGCCGGCCCCGCGCCCACAGCGACACGACCCGTCAGCGAGCCGAGCTCGATGATCTCGTCGGCCCCGACCTCGATCGCCGGCGCCTGCCGCAGACGCACCGCGCCGCTGCCGTCGCGGGTGAGCGAGAGCCTGCGGGGAAGAGTCATCGCGCTGCGGTACTCGGATGAGTCATCGTGCGGGATGCTGCCGGCGTACCGCCAGTTGTCCATCCAGGCGATCAGCGTTCGCTCGTGCGCGGCGAGGCCGTCGAACGTGACGCCGGCGTAGCAGTCGGGGCCGAAGTCGACCCAGCCGAACGCCTCGAGCTCGTCACGCGACTGGCTGCGGTCGACCAGGAGTTCGGGCGCGGGGGTCGGAAGGGGCGCAGTCGGCCGGAAGGTCGTGCCGTCGAACTCGCCCACGACGTAGTGGGTCCCCGAGCCGCCGGCGATGCCTCCCGGGTTGAGGCTGATGAGCAGCACCCACCGCGCATCGTCCTCATCGCCGTCGATCGCCAGCCTGAACATGTCCGGGCACTCCCAGACCCCGCCGACGGGGCCGGCCGGACCGTAGGACGACAGGTAGGTCCACGTCTTGAGGTCGTCGGAGCGGTGGAACAGCACCTGGCGGTCCTCCGCCTCGACCGCGACCATGACCCAGTAGCCGTCGCCCCCGTCGTCGTAGCGGAACACCTTCGGATCGCGGAAGTCGCTCGTGCCCCGGTCGAGCACCGGGTTGCCCCGATACTTCGTCCAGACGTATCCGCCGTCGGTGCTGTACGCGAGAGCCTGCGCCTGGTGCCCGTCCGCGGCCGCCGTGTAGAGCGCCACCAGCGGAGGCTCCTCGGCCGTGCCGAACCCTGAGGTGTTGCCGTGATCGACCACGACGGAGCCGGAGTAGATCTGCTCCGTGTCGTCCCAGAGGATCGCCGGCTCGTGCTCGGTCCATCGCGCGAGATCGGTGCTCGTCGCGTGGCCCCAGCTGAGATGGGCGTGCTCGCTGCCCTGCGGGTTGTACTGGAAGTACAGGTGGTACAGACCGTCGTGGAAGACGAGACCGTTCGGATCGTTCATCCAGTTGTTGCGCGGAGCGAAGTGCAGTCGCGGGCTCAGGGTGCGGACCGGGGGAAGGTCAGTGGGGGTCACCGGGGCAGTCGTCTTTCTACTTGATGGGGGGCGTGCGTCATTTGCCGACGCCCGCCGTGAGTCCTTCGCGCAGAGGCTTCTGCCCGAAGAAGAACACCAGGAGTGCGGGGATCATCGAGAGGATCACACCGGCGAGCACCGTCGAGACGCTGCCGGTGCCGAGGTTGCCCTGCAGCGTCACCAGGCCGAGTGGCAGCGTGAAGTTCTGATCGCTGATGGTCATGATGAGAGGTCGGAAGAACTCGTTCCAGTGATAGTTGAAGGCGAGGATGCCGACGATCGCGAGCCCGGGGGTGGCCAGCGGGAGATAGACGCCGAAGAACGTGCGCCAGGGCCCGGCCCCGTCGAGCTGGGCGGCCTCACCCAGCTCGGTCGGGATGCCCATGAAGTACTGCCGCATCAGGAATGTGCCGAAAGCGGTGGGAAGCGCAGGCACGATGAGAGCGAGGAGGGTGTCGGCGAGCCCCATGCCCCTCACCAGCATGAACACGGGGACGATCGTCACCTGCAGCGGAACCATCATCGTCGCGAGGATCAGCGCGAACATCAGCTTCTTGTGACGGAACTCGAACTTCGCGAAGACGTAGCCGGCCATCGCGGCGGAGAGCATCTGGCCGGCGGCGACCAGCAGCACCACCAGGGCGCTGTTCCACGCGTAGAGCCAGATCGGGATCTTGGTGAAGACGTCGGCGAAGGCTCCGAAACCCACGTTGACCTCTTGGGTCACGCTGTCGGTCGGCGACAGCGCCGTGATCAGGGTCCAGACGACGGGCCCGAGGGTCAGCAGTGCCGCGAGTCCGAGCAGGGCGAACTTGCCGCCCGTGCCGAGCGTGTAGAGCCAGGAGCGCTTCGTAACCACTGTCGTTGTCATGATGGGCCTCACCCGTAGAAGACGAATCGGCGGCTCAGCCGGAACTGGATGGCCGTGACGAGCATGATCAGAAGGGTCAGCACGATGCCGATGGCCGACGCTCCACCGAAATCGAGCTGTCGGAACGCGGACTCGTAGATCACCATCACGGCCGTGCGGGTCTCGTCACCGGGGCCACCGCGGGTCAGCACCCACGGCTGGTCGAAGATCTGCAGGGCGTTGATGATCGCCATGACGGATGCCACGAGCAGCGTCGGGCTCACCAGGGGCAGCGTGATCATGCGGAACTGGGTCCATCCCGCCGCACCGTCGAGGGCGGACGCCTCATAGACCTCACTCGGGATCGCGGCGAGCCCGCCGATGAAGAGCAGGAACGTGAACCCGAAGTTCTGCCACACGTAGACCAGGAGCACCACGACCTTCGCGCCGAGTCCGGTCGTCAACCATCCGACATCCGCGATGCCGATCAGATTCAACGTCTGATTCACCAGGCCGAACTCCTGGTTGAACAGGTACGCCATGATCAGCGAGACGGAGGCGGCCGACAGGATCAGCGGGAAGAACAGCGCCGACCGGAAGAAGGTGCGCAGCCAGTTCGGCATCTTCGACTGGACGAGCACCGCGAGCACCAGTGCGACCCCGAGCTGCAGGATGACGGCGACGACGACGAAGCCGATGGTGTTCAGGAACGACACGCTCACCGTCGGGTTGGCCGCCAGATCGACGAAGTTGTCGAACCCGACGAAGACCGGGTCGGAGATGATGTCCCAGCGGAAGAAGGCCAGGACGAACGATCCGATGATCGGGACGAAGTTGAACAGCCCGAGCCCGATGAGGGTGGGCGCCAGGAAGACCCAGATGATCGATCGTCCCGAGCGGGCGACCGTGCCGGTCTCGCGCCGGGATCCCGGCGGCACGGTGAGAGTGCGGGTGGTGTTCTCGGACATCAGTTTCCCCCCAGCGCGAGCTCGAGATCTCGCTGCATGGTCTCGAGCCCTCGGCGGACGCCGGATGGGCCGTTCGTGATGGTCGACACCACGTTCTTGAGCAGAGCGGACTCGACAGCGGCCTGCTGGGGAGGCGCCGGCATCGGACCGGTGTCGGGGAACTTGTCGAGAGTGTCGTAGAAGACCTCCCAGTGCGCAGGCCCCACCCCCGCGCCATAGAGCTCGGCGTTGAGGGAGCGACGAGGGAGTGACGAGTCGGGCTTCGGGTGGGCGATCGTCATGCCCTCGACCGAGACGCAGTACTTGAGCCACTCCCATGCCTCGTCCTTGCGGGGCGAGGTCTCCATGATCGCGTAGCCGCCCGCCCCGAACTGGTGCCGTTGCCCCGCCATCCTCGGGAAGTAGGTCACGTCGTAGGCGTCGTTCGCGACGCCCGCCTCTTCGAGGCCGCTGACCCAGAAGCCTCCCGCGGGGGTCATCCCGACCGAGCCGGTGGAGAACAGGGAGACCAGCTCGTTTCCGCCACCCTGTGCGGGGTTCGCGGCGAGCCCCTCCGAGACCATGCGCTCGAGCACCGAGAAGCTCTCGATCGCGTGCTCGTTGAGGGCGTCGGCCTGCTTCCACACGTAGCCGCCGCTGCGGGCCGGCTGGCCGGGGTAGAAGCGGTCCCACAGCCAGTCGCCGCCGCTCGCCTTCTCCTCGTGCAGGAAGCTGGTGTTGTTGACGTACAGCCAGGGGACGACGCCGCCCCACAACCGGTTGTTCCAGAAGTACGGCAGGAACTGCCCCGAAGCGCTCTTCTTCATCGCACGGGCGGTGCCGAGGAAATCCTCCAGCGTCCAGTTGTCGGCGGGGCGTTCCAGCCCCGCGCGATCCATCGCCGTCGTGCTGTAGAAGACGTTCGCCGCATTGAAGTTGTCGGGCATCTGGAACAGGCTGCCCTGGTACATGAACGCCTCGATGAGGGTCGGGTTCACGTCGTCGAAGTACTCCTGCATCTCCGACGCGTCGCGGCGCACATACTCGTCGAGAGGATGCGCGAGGCGCGATGCGAAGAGCTGCGCCCCCTCGGTCGCGACCGTGACGACGTCGGGCGGCGTGCCCGCGGCGATCATCGTGAGGATCTTCGCGAAGTACTCGCTCCAGTCCTGTCCTTGAATGGCCACGATGCGCACGGTGATGCCGGGGTGCTTGCGCTGGAAGCCGTCGACCAGCGCCTGACGCGCCACGGCGTCCTGCGCAGTGCCGAAGAGGGCGACGGTCAGAGTGTCTGTGCCGCGGCCGGGGATGTCGGCTCCGGTGAGTCTCGGCCACGAGACGACGGTGCCCACGATGCCCAGACCGATCGCGCCGAGCAGAGCCCTGCGAGTGAGATCAACCACGATGTTCTCTCCTGAGTGAATGACTTCAGAGCGAGGGAATCGAGTCCCGCCCGCGAAGCTAAATTGATTCAGCATCGCCGAGGTTAGCATCGTCGATCCGGGGCCGCAATGATTTTGCTAAATCAATTCAACCAGCGTGGTTCCGGGGTGCCGCATGCACTGCCTAAGCTGGGGATGTCACGACAGGAGGAACCCGGTGCCGAAGAACGTCGATCGCAGGCCGACGCTCGCCGACGTCGCCGCGCTCTCGGGCATGTCCAAGACCGCCGTGAGCATGATCCTGAACGACCGACCGGGTTCACGTCTCTCCGCCGACGCGGCACGCCGGGTGCGGGCAGCAGCGGAGGAACTCGGCTATCGGCCGAATCCCGCCGCCCAGAGTCTGCGCCTCGGCAAGACGAAGACTCTGGGATTCATCTCGGATCAGATCACCGTGACCCGCTATGCCTCCGAGATGATCCGCGGCCTGCTGTCCGCGGCGAAGGAGCACGGCCACACCGTTCTGATCGCCGAGACGGAGGGCGATGACGCGACCATCTCCGACGAGATCCAGGCGATGATCGACCGCCGGGTCGACGGCATCCTGATCGGGCTCCTCGGCGCCCGCATGATCGAGGTGCCCGAGACCCCCGCCGACGTGCCGGTCGTGATCGTCAACGGCACGTCGACGACGGGGCACCCCTCCGTACTCCCCGACGAGCGGACCGCCGGCCATGCGATGGCGCGCCTGCTCACGGATGCCGGCCACCGCCGGGTCGGCGTGATCGGCAACAACCCGCGTGCGGTGTCGTCTCCCCGGCACTCGGTGACCATCGGCCCGAGATTCGACGGCATCCGCGCCGCCTTCGCCGAGGCCGGCGTCGATCCGTTCATCATGGACGTCCCCGAGTGGAACCCCGACATCGGATACTCGCGCACGCTGCAGATGCTCGACGCGCACCCCGACCTCACGGCGATCCTGGCCGGCAACGACGGAGTGGCCTTCGGCACGTATCAGGCGATCGCCGAGCGAGGGCTTCGAGTTCCCGACGACATCTCCGTCGCCTCCTTCGACGACGAGGAGCTCGCCGGCTTCCAGCGACCGGGACTCACGACCGCGCGACTCCCCTACGACGTGATGGGGCGCACCGCGGTCGAGATGCTGCTCGGCGAGCGCCCGCTCGACGCGGTGCTGATCCCGATGCCGGTCGTCGAGCGCGCCTCGATCCGCTCTCTGGGCTGACCGAGAAAAATCCATTCACGCGCATCCATCCCCCTTCTGCGGGCGTAGGCTGGAGAGAAGGACGGACCGTCCGAGAAGATCTCCCGGCACCGCGACCGTCCGGAAGAGGAGTCACTCGTGGCTCAGTACGACGTCTCGAACCGCTCGGCGATCGTGACGGGAGCAGGCAGCGGAATCGGACGCTCGACCGCTCTCCTGCTCGCTCAGAACGGCGCATCCGTCGTCGTGAACGACCTGAACGCGGAGCACGCGAACGCGGTCGTCGACGAGATCCGCGCCGCCGGCGGCATCGCCGAGGCATCGGTCGGAGATGCGACCGACACCGCCTGGATCGCCAGCTCGGTCGAGCTCGCGAACACGCTCGCTCCGCTGCGCATCGGCGTCAACAACGCCGGCATCGGCGGAGCATCCGCCCCCACCGCCGAATACGACGACGCCGCGTGGGACAAGGTCATCTCGATCAACCTCAACGCCGTCTTCCGCAATATGAAGGCGCAGATCCCCTCGATCCTCGCGAACGGCGGCGGCTCCGTCGTGAACATCGCCTCGATCCTCGGCAGCGTCGGTTTCGCGAACTCGCCCGCCTACGTCGCCGCCAAGCACGCGGTCGTCGGCATGACCAAGTCGGCCGCCCTCGAGTACTCCGCCCAGGGCGTGCGCGTGAACTCGGTCGGCCCCGGGTTCATCGACACCCCGCTGCTCGCGAGCATGGATGCCGCTGCGAAGAACTTCCTCGTCAGCAAGCACCCGATCGGCCGTCTCGGTCAGGCCGACGAGGTCGCGAACCTCATCGCCTTCCTCGCCAGCGACGCCGCCAGCTTCATCACCGGCAGCTACCACCTCGTCGACGGCGGCTACACCGCCCTCTGAGGTTCAATGGCCGCGCGGGTCTCGCAGTGCGGCACATCTGCAGGACGAAAGCACGGATGCAGGACTCAACCATCCGCATGATCCTGCATCCGTGCCTCGGTCCTGCATCCGACACCGGTCAGGTCCCGCATCCGCCGGCATCCGGCCCCACCTCCGGCGCCGCAGCCCAGGCACCCCGGTCCGTCTGCAGGACGACAGCACGGATGCAGGACGAGATCGGCGATCCCGCCCTGCATCCGTGCCTCGGTCCTGCATCCGGCCCCGACCTACCCGTCGCGACCGGATGCAGGACGATGGCGGCACGCCCCGTCAGGCGAGACGGTCCAACCGCAGCGTGGCCGTCGCGCTGTGTGCGGCCATCCCCTCGGAGTCGGAGATCACCTGCACGGCGTTCGCGAGCTCGGGCGTCGCCTCGCGGCTGATGCGCTGATAGGTGAGAGGCTTCAGGAAGCGCGAGACCGAGAGACCCGCGCTGTGCTTCGCCCCACCCGCGGTCGGCAGCACGTGGTTGGTGCCGGCCATGCCCTTGTCCGAGTAAGCCACGGTGCTCCAGGGCCCGAGGAAGATCGAGCCGTAGTTGCGCAGATTCTCGTGGTACCACTCGTCATCGGCCGTGAGCAGCTCGAGGTGCTCGGGGGCGAGGTCATCCATGAGGGCCGCGGCGGTCTCGCGATCCTTCGCGACCGTGACGACACCGTAGTCGCGCCAGGCGGCACCCGCGATGTCGACCGTCGCCAGCGTCTCGAGCTGCCGTTCGATCTCCGCGATCACAGCGTGGCCGTGCTCCTCGGATGTCGTGATGAGCGCCGCAGGCGAGTTCGGCCCGTGCTCCGCCTGCCCCAACAGGTCTGCGGCCACGAGCACTGGGTCGGCGGTCTCGTCGGAGATCACGGCGACCTCGCTCGGACCCGCGAGCAGGTCGATCGCGACCGTGCCGAAGAGCTGACGCTTGGCCTCGGCCACGAACGCGTTGCCCGCGCCGACGAGCATGTCGACGGGCAGATCGCCGAGCAGCCCGTAGGCCATGGCCGCGAGCGCCTGCACCCCGCCGATCACGAAGACGCGGTCGACCCCCGAGAGGTGCGCGGCGTAGACGACGGCGTCGTTCGCTCCGCCGTCGGGCTGCGGAGGCGTGCAGGCGATCACGGTCGGCACACCCGCCGCCTTCGCCACGCCCACGGTCATGAAGGCGCTCGCCGTGAGCGGGAACCGACCGGCCGGCAGGTACGCACCGACGCGCGATACGGGGATGTACTTGGCGCCGGTCACGATGCCGGGAACGAACTCGGTCTCGAAGTCGGTCAGGTGCTCGCGGGAGGCGCGCGCGAACGCCTGCGTGCGCTCGGCCCCCAGTTCGATCGCCGCGCGCAGATCCGGGTCGAGGCGGTCTCCGCTGCTCGCGATCTGCTCGGCGGTGAGCTCGATGTCGGCACCCTGGTAGTTGTCGAGCGTGCGTGCGTAATCGAGCACGGCATCGAGACCGCGCTCGCGGATGTCGGCGAGCATGCTCGTGACGGTCTCGATGACGGCCGGATCGCGCTGCGCGGCGGGTGCGTCGATGAGCGGGGTCTTGAGGTGATGGAAGTCGCCGTCGTAGCGGGCGAGGACAGCTGAGGAGTAACGCATGCAGGAAGGCTAGATCCGCTGCATCCACGAGACAAGCCTGATGATCCGTGCCAATCCATCGGGTTTACCATTGGCTATGACCATCACGCAGCTGACGGCCTTCCTCGCGGCGCTCGACGACGGCTCGTTCACGGCGGCGGGCAGGACTCTGGGCATGACGCAGGCCTCCGTCTCCGAGCTCGTCGCGCGCCTCGAACGCGAACTCGGCGTGACCCTCTTCACCCGCGGCAGCAGGCGCCTCGTGCCGACGGCCGCCGCGCTCGAGCTGCGCCCCCACGCGGCGCAGGCCGTGAGCGCGGTGCAGAACGGCATCGACACCATCCAGGCGCTCACGTCGCTGGACCGCGGCACCTGCACGTTCGGCGTGCTGCGCAACGCGGCCTACTACGCGCTCGCGGATCTGGCCGAGACCTTCCATCACCGGCATCCGAACGTGCGACTGCGGCTCGTCGGCATCAACTCGGCGCACGTCGCCCGCTCGATCGCCGCCGGCGAGCTCGAAGCCGGCCTGCTGGTTCTTCCGGTCGACGAGGACGGCCTCGAGGTGCGCCCGCTGTTCCGCGACGAGGTGCTCTATGCCTCGGCCACCCGCGAGCCCGACGCCCCGGCCGTCTCGATCGACGAGGTCGCCGACGCCAAGCTCGTGCTCTACGACGCGTTCGCCGGATGGGACGACCCGACGCGGCGCCAGCTTCTCGAACGCGCCCGACTCCGGGGCCTCACGCTCGACCCCGCCGTCGAAGTCGAGCACGTCGAGACGGCGCTCAGCCTGGTCGCCGCGGGTACGGCCGACACGATCGTGTCTCGGTCCATCGCGGAGTCCGAGGCTTTTCCCACCGGCATCCGCACGTTCCCGTTCGCCGAACCGATGCACGACACGATCGCCCTCGTGCAGCGCCAAGGCGTGCTGCTCTCACCGGCCACCCAGAAGCTCGCCGAGCTGGCGGAGCGGATGCTGCGCGAACGCCTGCCCGAGCACGAGGGGCGCACGGCTCTCGGCTGACCGCACCCCGGGACCCGCTCAGTACAGGTCGGCCCGACGGTCGGCGAACAGGTCGTTGTGTGGCGGGAGCGCCTTGCTGCGGACGGCATCGAGCGACAGCACGGCGGTCGCCCCCATCACGGCCCGGAACGCGACGATCCACCCCTGCTCGTCGATGATCGCCGTGCCGTCTGTCCAGTCGACCCCGCGCTCGGAGCCCCACCGATCGGCGATCACGACGGGCAGCCTCGACGACCTGGCCGATGCCATCGCCTGGATGAGCTCGGGAGCATGCTCACCTGTGGGGCGCGGAACGAGCGGCCAGTTGACCGGAAGTGCGAGCACGTCAGCGCCCGCCAGTGCCAGCCGACGGGGCACCTCCGGGAACTCGTTGTCGTAGCAGAGTGCCACGCCGAGACGGCCGAACGGGGCATCGACGACGAGCCCCGCCTCTGATCCGCTGTCGAAGACCAGCTTCTCGGCGCCCCAGAGGTGCGCCTTGCGGTAGTCGGCGAGGCGCAGATCGCGGGTGAGGACCGCGGCGGTGTTGAACAGACGATCGCCGTCGCTCTCGGCATACCCCACCACGATCACGGCGCCCTCGGGGATCGCCTCCTGCACCGACGACCACCGCGGGTCGCCGGTGGTCAGAGCGGCGCCGAGCGCCTCGTCCCGATCGGCGAACACGTAGCCGCTCGTTGCCAGCTCCGGCAGCACGATCAGCTGAGCGCCGCGGCGCGCGGCCGCGGCGATCGCCGAGCGGATGCGGTCGAGGTTGCCGTCGACATCGCCGATCACGATCTCGGGTGAGATCGCGGCGACACGCAGCGAACCGGCATCCGCTGCTCCGACACCCGCGGAGGAGGCGCCGGAGCGCGAGGAGCCGGAAGCCCCTCGCGCCCCTGCGATCTCAGTCATCCTCGGTGGCGGTGACCATCACTCCGAGAGGGGCCAGGTAGCCGTTGGGGTCGATGGTCCAGTCGGCGGCGGCCGCCGCCTCGACGACCTCCGGAGCCCACTCGAGGTAGACGCGGTCGTCGCCGCCGTTGATCACGAGCACCGTTCCGGTTCCGGTCTCATCGCCCTCGACGCAGACGTACGAGCGCCAGCTGCCCTCGGGCACCGAGAAGGTGTCGCCCGCGCCCAGCGTGACCGCGGTCGACGGGTCGCCGTTGAGGGTGACCTCCCACCGGCCGGTCTTGAACAGCAGCGCCTGCGTCTTGTCATGGCGGTGGCGAAGCACGCCCTGTCCCGCCTCGGCACGCACCCACGCGAGGTTGAACGAGTGCGGCTCGGTCACGTTCGGCACCTGGCGGCGGTTCTCGCTCATGCCGTAGCCGATGGCGGTGGCGAGCTCGACGTGGCCGCCGTCGACCGCTGCGCAGAGCAGTGCCGCCGACGAGTACTTGCGGTCACCCGGCTGGATGACCCGCGAGCGCATGTCCTCGACCGTGTAGGTCGTGAGCTCGTCGATGTAGTGCTGCTTCATCGGCGTGATCAGGGGCACGTCGTCGGGGAGCACATCTCCCGCGACCGTGTCGATGAGCTTGTTGTCGGCCGTGAGGTGCAGGCCGTACGACTCCGCCTCGCGAAGCACCGACGGACCCCAGATGATGCCGCCGTTGTCATCGCGGCCGAGCACCGTGTAGAGGATGCCGTCGTCCGGCCCCTCGTTCGTGAAGCCGCGGAAGATCCAGGTGGGGATCGTGACGATGTCACCGTCGTGGCTGATGTACTCGCCCTGCTTGCCGTCGACCCCCCAGCGGAGTCGGAACTCGCCGCCGAGGTTGATGAACACCTCTGCGGTGAAGTGCAGGTGCAGGTTGTTCGAGATCCCGTTCGGCATGCCGGCGGCCCCGGTGTTGAAGCCGTGGTTCACCTCGAGGTTCACGTACTGGCTCGCGTTCTGCGAGACACCGGCGCCGATGAACGAGTAGTTCTCCTTGCGGTCGGAACCCGGAGTGCGGCAGTCGATGAACGCCGAGTTGCACGGCACCCAGTCGGACCGACGGATGGTGCGGCGTGCGATCTCGTCCGCGGGGACGATGACGTCGACCTGGTCGACGATGGCGTTGCTCATTTCTTCTTCTCCTTGTCGATCAGTCGCTGATCAGTAGATGTTGCTGAAGGCCGCAGGCTCGTCGCCGCGAACGCCCGCGATCTGGGCGCGCAGGGCGATGTCGTCCCACAGGCGCACCTCTTTGACGAGGGCTCCCTGGTGGAATGTGAACTGCGAGATGCCGATCAGGTCGATCGGCTTGCCGGTGAGGCTGCCGTAGTTCGGCACGCCGTTGTAGTCGCCCACGAACTTCCAGGTGACGGCGACGCGCAGGCCCGCATAGCGCACGTCGTAGTTGGTCTGGATGTCGCGGATCTCGAACTGTCCCGCGGGGAACGACTCGAGGAACCGCAGCAGCGCCCGACGGTAGCCCTCGGGACGGATGACGACCCGGTTGCCGACCGTGAGCAGCACGAGGTCGCGGTGGAAGAACTTCTCGACCTTCTGCAGGTCGCGGTCGTTCCAGACCGTCTGGATCATGTCGATCACGGTCTCGACCTCGGAGCGGTAGTCGTCGGGGCGCGCACCGGAGTCGCCCTTCGCGATCGGATCGGCGGGGGCCGGCTCGGTCCACGATCCGGTGTACCCGCGGAAGGCCTGGGCGCGGGCGAGCTCATCGACGTCGAGGCCGCTCTCGAGCGCACCGGCGAGCGAGTCCCGCACCACCCACTCCTCGACCATGCGCCCCTTGCGGTACAGGCAGTTGGCGATCGTGCGGCTGTGCGACGACGTCTGCAGATGTCCGGAGAGCACGAGGTGCGAGCTGAGGAATGCGTCGTCTCCACGGGCCTCCCAGATCACGTCCTCCGCCTGGCCGGTGCGATCGGGCGTCGCCGAGATGCGCATGAGCGTTCCCTCGATGACCTCCTGCCGCGTGGTCGAGGTGCCGTAGGCGCCGTGCACGATCGAGTCGGGCTCGTAGTTTTCGCGGATGAAGCTGATCGACCGATCGACCCAGATCAGATCGGTGACCTCACGGATGAAGTCGTCGGGGTCTTTGTACGGCAGGTAAGCAACCGGGTCGAGAGACACGCTTTTCACTCCTTCGAGACGCGAAGCTGCGGTTCATCGGTGATCGCTGGCTTCGTCTTCGTCAGTGTATGCGTATGCACAAACCAGCGCAAGAGACGATCCTGCGCACACGGTGATCATCGCCGAGCGGCGGGGTCAGCCGGCGTGCGGGGCCGCGAGGGTGCGCCGCGGCACGAAAGCGGATTCGAACCGCGTCTTCTCGAGTGCGGCGTCCGGGTCCTCGATGCGACGCACGATGAGGTCTGCGGCGGTGCGCGCCATGCCGGCGATGTCGTATCCGATCGTGGCCAGGTCGATGATGGGCCAGGCCGCCTCGGGGAGATCGTCGAAGCCGAGGACCGAGAGGTCCTCCGGCACGCGCAGACCCGCGCGGTGGGCGGCGTTGAGCGCCCCGTATGCGACCACGTCGTTGCCGCAGAACAGGAGGGTCGGGCGGTCTGCTCCGGCGAGGATCTCGGATGCCGCCGCCTCACCCTCGGCCGCTCCGTACGGGACCCGCCGCACATCGCTCTCGTGCAGCGTCACGCCCTCGGCGACGAGGGCGTCGCGCAAGGCCGCCTCCCGGCTCTGCGCCGTGCTGGTGTTGCTCGGTCCGAGCACCGCTCCCACGCGCGTGTGACCGAGTTCGACCGCCCGCCGGACAGCGTCGCGATAGCCCGGCGCGGGATCGACGACGGTGGCATCCGCCTCGACGAACGAGCCGGTGCGATTGAAGTACACGAACGGCAGGCCGCGGTCCTTCAGGCGCAACGGTGCGACGGACTCGACCGTGGTGGTCGCGAGGATCACGCCGTCGAGACCGTTGGCGAGCAGCCGTTCGACGATCGTGTCGTTGTCGGCCGACTCGGTGTGCAGCATCAGCTGGTAGCCGAGGGTCTCGAGCTCCCGGTGCACCGGGGCGATGATGTGCGAGTAGAACTGGTTGTCGAGATCGGTCAGCAGCAGGCCGATGCGCCGGGTTCGACCCGACGACAGGGCACGCCCCGCCTCGCTCGGCACGTAGCCCAGCAGCTGGGCCGCTTCGCGCACCCTGAGCTTCGTCGCCTCGGACACTCGCGCATCGTCGCGCAGCGCCCGAGACACCGTCGGCTGCGAGACACCCGCCAAGCGGGCCACATCACGACTCGTGACGACCATCTGGCGCCTCCCCCTCGATCTCACGGATTCTACTGCTCTTGACGCCCGAATGCATACGCGGTCATAATCAGCACATACGTATGCAACGGAAGGAAGGGCCATGCCCCTGCATCTCAAGACCGCGCCGACGAAGACGTTCGCGGACACCGCTCAGCAGGACGTCGCCGAGCGGGTGAGGGGAATCATCGGCGACATCCGCGAGAACGGCGACGTCGCCGTGCGTCGGTATGCCGAGCAGTTCGACAACTGGAGTCGCGACTCGTACCGACTCTCCGAGGAGGAGATCACGGAGATCATCGGCACGCTCGATGCACAGGTGATCACCGACATCGAGTTCGTGCAGAGCCAGGTGCGCCGTTTCGCGCAGGCGCAGCGCGATTCACTGGTCGACATCGAGGTCGAGACCCTTCCGGGGGTGTTCCTCGGCCAGAAGCACGTGCCCGTGCAGGCCGCAGGGGCATACATCCCCGGAGGCAAGTACCCGCTGACGGCGTCCGCGCACATGACGATCATCACGGCCAAGGTGGCGGGGGTCCCTCGGGTCGTCGCGTGCACCCCGCCCATCCGCGGCGAGATCCCCGCTGCGACCGTGGCCGCGATGAAGATGGCCGGCGCCGACGAGATCTACATCCTCGGAGGAGTCCAGGCCGTCGCCGCGATGGCCGTCGGCACCGACTCGATCGAGCCGGTGAACATGATCGCCGGGCCGGGCAACGCCTACGTCGCCGAGGCCAAGCGGCAGCTGTTCGGTGAAGTCGGCATCGACCTGTTCGCCGGCCCCACCGAGATCCTCATCGTCGCCGACGAGCACGCCGACCCGTTCTTCACCGCGGTCGACCTGCTCTCTCAGGCGGAGCACGGACCCGACTCGCCCGCCGTGCTCGTGACGACGTCGCAGGCGCTGGCCGAAGAGGTCATGGACTGGATCGAGAAGATCCTTCCCGGCATGCCCACGCGCGACTACGCGGGTCCGGCATGGCGCGACTGGGGTCAGGTGATCGTCGCCGACGACCTCGACGAGGCCTATCGGATCGCCGACGACTTCGCCTTCGAGCACGTGCAGATCTTCACCCAGAACCCGCGCGAGGCTCTGACGAAGATGCACGACTACGGCGCGCTGTTCCTCGGCGAGAACACGTGTGTCTCCTACGGCGACAAGGTGATCGGCACCAACCACGTGCTGCCGACGCTCGGCGCTGCCCGGTACACGGGCGGGCTCTGGGTCGGCAAGTATCTGCGCACCGTGACGTACCAGGAGGTGCAGAACACCGAGTCGTCGGCCGAGCTCGGCGCCGTCTGCGGGCGCGCTGCCCGGGTCGAGCTGTTCGAGGGCCACGCCCGCTCGGGTGACGCCCGTGCCTGGCGTCATGCCGGCACGGAATTCGCCTGGATCGAAGAGAGCCACGCCGCGGTCGGCGCGGAGACGCGATGACCGACCTCTCCGGTCGCACGGCAGTGGTCACCGGCGGCGGCAGCGGACTCGGGGCGGCCATCGCCCGGTCGCTGCACGCCGCCGGTGCGCACGTCGTGGTGGTCGGGCGCCACGCCGCGAAGCTCGACCGCGTCGCGGCCGACCTCGGGTCACGGGCGCGCGGGATATCGTGCGACGTGTCCGACCCGGCATCCGTCGACGCGCTCCGCGAGCAGCTCGCCGGCACCGATGTCTCGATCCTGGTGAACAACGCCGGCATCCCCGGCCCCGTCGCGGCTCTCACCGACATCGACGTCGCCGACTGGGACGAGGTGTTCGCCGTGAACGTGCGCGGCACCTTCCTGCTCTGCAAGGCACTGCTGCCCGGAATGGTCGAGCGCGGCGACGGCGACGTCATCAACGTGGCATCCGTCTCCGGCAAGCGTCCGCTCGCGCATCGCACTCCCTACTGCGCCTCGAAGATGGCCGTGATCGGACTCACGTCGACGCTCGCGTTCGAGGTCGGCCCCGCCGGCGTGCGTGTGAACTCGCTCTCCCCCGGCCCGGTGCAGGGCCCACGGATGGAACGCAACTTCCGCCTCGAGGCCGAGCGCTCGGGCACGAGCATCGACGATGCCGAGCAGGCGTTCGTGTCGCGTGCGGCTCTCGGCCGCATGGTGACGGAAGACGAGGTCGGCGCGGCGGTCATCGCGATGCTCGCGATGCCGGGCATGTGCGGCGCCGACATCGACCTCTCGGCCGGGATGGTGGCCTGATGCCGTCGCTGCGCGCCAGGGCACGGGCGGGCGAGAAGCTGATCGGCGCCCTGCTGCGGATGCCGTCGGAAGAGCTCGTCGAGATGCTCGCCGTCGCCGAGTTCGACTTCGTCCTGATCGACTGCGAGCACGGACCGGCCGACCTCGTCGCGCTGCGTCAGCACATCGCGCTCGCGCAGGTGCACGACGTGCCGGTCATCGTGCGCGTCGGCGAGGGCGATCGGAATCAGATCCTGCGGGTGCTCGATCAGGGAGCCGAGGGCATCCTGGCTCCGCACCTCGACACGACAGCGGATGCCGAGGCGCTGGTCGCCGCGGCGATGTACCCCCCGGTCGGGTCGCGCGGCTTCGCGACGTACAGCCGGGCAGGGCGCTTCGGCCTCGTCGACCCCGCCGACCACCGCGAGTGGTGGCTCGAGAACACTCTGGTGCTCGGCATGATCGAGTCGCCCCGCGGCGTCACGAACGTCGACGCGATCGTCACTGCGCCGCGCCTCGACGGCATCATGGTCGGTCCGGCCGATCTCGCGGCCAGCTCCGGCCCGGATGATCAGCCCGTGCCGCAGGCCATCGCCGCCGTGCACTCGGCCCTCGCACGCGCCGGTTCGCTGCGCATGGACATCGTCGGCACGCGGGATGCGGCAAGCGCGGCCTTCACCGACGGCGCCGACCTCGTGGTCTACAACCTCGCCTCCTCCCTCATGGCGCATCTGCGCGGACTGGCGACGCCCGAGCGCTGAGCCCGCGGCCTCATCCCCACCCCTCGGGAGGAGAACTGCGCTTCGGGAGGAGAGACTCTCGGATTCTCTCCTCCCCGGGCGCAGTCCTCCTCCCAAGAGGACGCCGCGCGACGGCGCCCGAGCGTCTGCGGGCTCAGATGCGGAGGTGCGAGCGCCACGACCCCACGAGTCCACCGAATTCCCGCGGCCTCTCGAGCGGCAGCAGGTGGCCGGCATCCAGAGACACGAGCCGTGCGTCCGGCATCGCCGACACGATCTCGGTGTGGAAACGCGGCGGGCAGATGACGTCGTCGAGTCCTGAGACGACGAGCGTCGGCATGGTCAGTCCGCCCAGTCGCGACAGCAGATCGGTGCGTGTGAGCTGCATCCGCAGCTGAGCCCGCAGCCGCTCGGCCCCGGTCTCCTCGCCCATGCGCAGCGTGCGCTCCACGAGGTCGGGACGATCTCGCACGACGTCCTCTCCGAGCAGAGGCTGGAGGATGCTGTCCTGCAGCGCTCGCGGCTCAGCACCACCTTCGAGAGCATCCAGCCAGCTCGTCCAGCCGGAGCGCTGCGCATCGGTCGGCGCCTTGGCGTTGGTCGACACGAGGCAGAGCCCCGCGACACGCGTCGGGGCGGCGAGCGCGAGCGCCATGCCGACGATGCCGCCGAGCGAGTGCCCGACCACGATGAACGAATCGGGCAGCTCGTCGAGCAGCGCGTCGACCTGCTCCGCGACGGTGGGGCGATCCAGCACCGGCCGGATCGCCCCACCTGCTCCCCCTCCGAAACCGCCGTCCTCCCATAGATCGGCGGTGCAGTTCATGCCGGCCAGCAGCACGAGCGGCGGCACCGCGACCGCCATGTCAGCCCTTCACAGCGCCGTCGCTGAGGCCGGCGACGAGGTACTTCTGCGCGATGAACGCGATCACGAACACCGGGATCGTGAGCAGCATGGATGCGGCTCCCGCCTGTTGCAGCATCGGCAGGGTCTGCCCGAGCTGGGTGGCGATGAAGACCGGCACGGTCTTCGACGAGGTGTCGGTGAGCACGAGAGCCGTCAGGTACTCCTGGAACGCGAACAGGAAGACGAAGATGCCGGCCGTCAGGATGCCGGGGCCCATCAGCGGGATCATGACCCGGCGCAGCATCCCGATCCTGGTGCATCCGTCGATCATGGCGGCCTCGTCGAGCTCCCGGGGGATCTCGGCGAAGAAGTTGCGCAGCAGCCAGATCGTGAACGGCTGGTTGATCGCGACGAGGGCGATCGCCAGCGCGAACGTCGTGTCGTAGATGCCGAGCGCCCTGCTGATGTCGTACATCGGCAGCACGACCGAGAAGCGCGGGAGCGCCCGGAAGATCAGGGCGAGCACCAGCAGCAGCGCCGAAACATAGCTCGGGAACCTCGAGAGCGCGTACGCCGCGGGGATGCCGATGACCAGCGCGAGCACGGTCGAGACGACGGCGACCACGAGGGTGTTGACGAGGTAGTCCGCGAAGTAGGTCGTCTCCCACAGGTTGACGAAGGCCTGCAGCGTGGGCTCGTAGTCCCAGAACACCGGCGGGTTCGAGAACGCGACGTCTGTGGGCTTCGTGACCGACAGCGCCATCCAGATGAACGGGCTGAGCATCACGATGCAGAGGATGCCGAGCAGCAGTCCGGTGATGACCGGGGGGCGGTTCGGTCCGCGCCGCTTGCGCTTCGATGCGCCGCTGGTGATGATCGCCCGGGTGGAGAGCTCGGAGTCGGAGAGCTCGGAGGTCGTGAGGCTCATCGTTCTGCCTTCGCTTCCTTGAAGATGCCCCGGATGAACGGGATCAGCATGATGAGGATGAGGACGATGGTGAGCACGTTGATCGCGCTGCCGAGGCCGAGGTTCTGTGCGCCGTCGGCGAAGGCGACCGAGTAGACGTAGAGCATGATCGACTCGTTGCCGATCGACTGCGCCTGCGGCGACAGGGGGATCAGGTTGTCGAACATCCTCAGGACGTCCATGATCGTGATCAGCGTCACGAACCCGAGCACCCCGCGAATGGTCGGGATGATCACGCTGATGTGGGTCTGGAAGGCGTTCGCTCCGTCGATCTTCGCGGCTTCCTTCAGTTCGTTCGGCACCCCCTGCAGCCCCGCCAGGATGATCAGCATCGCGAACGGGAGCATCGACCAGACAGTGTTCGCGATCACGAGGATCGCGTTGGGAACCTGGTCGGTGAACCAGAGCACCTGGGTGCCGCCCATCAACCCGATGAACCGGTTGACGACGCCGCCGAAGCTGTCGTCGAACAGCCACGAGAACGCCACAGCCCCCACGAGGTTGGGCAGCACATACGAGACGAGCAGGATGCCGAGTACCAGCGGACGGGACGTCGTGATCCTGTTGACGCCTGTCGCGATGATGTACCCGAACACGAGCAGGATCACGGTCGTGATGACCGTGACGATCACGGTGAAGGCGACCGCCCGGTGGAAGCGCGGATCAGTCAGCGCGTAGACGAAGTTGTCGAGCCCGACGAACGATCCGGGTGAGCCGTAGCGGACCTGCTCGAAGCTCCACTGCACCGTGCGCACCAGGGGGAGCACGAGGAGCGCCCCCATCACCAGCAGGCTCGGTGCGAAGAGCAACCAGAACTCGCGTGTCTTCATAAGCGTCCTCCCTTGGACGAGCTGTGGCCTGAACTCGCGCTCAGGCCACAGCCGCGGACCGGCGGTCCTGGATCAGCCGACGAAGGACTCGCCGGTTGCCTGCATCTGCGCCAGCCCGTCGTCGACGGAGACGTTGCCGTTGAGGATCTCGACGAGGATCGGGCGGATCTCGTTGGTCAGATCGGCCAGCACCGGCGACACGATCGGCGGCATCGCCGAGGCGATCGAGTCGTTGGCGGCGGCGCCGTACGGCGAGTTCTCTTCGGTGACCATCCCCTCGCGGGCCGGGTAGGCCGCCGGAACGGATGCCGTCGACGCGTCTTCGCTGACGGCCGAGGCCATCATCTGGAAGAGCATGTCGTGGTCGAGCTTCGTGTTGAACGGAATCGACCATCCGTCGATCGACAGGCGGTTGTAGGAGTAGTCGGCGTCAGTCGTGAGCTTGGGCGCCCCCGCGAAGCCGAACGAGTCGGAGAGCTTCGAGTTCTCCGGCAGCGTCAGGTCGATCATCCGGCCCGAGAACATGATCGACATGGCCGCAGTGCCGTTGAACATCTGCTGCTGCACCTTGGGCTGGTCGAAGGTCGTGACCTGCGGATCCATGTACGGCTTGAGCGCGAGCATCGCCTCGACGGCTTGCTTGGCCTCGGGGCCGTCGAGCGTCACGTCGCCGTCGGCGTTCACGAAGTCGGCGCCGAGCGAGTTCATCGCGGCCTGGAAACCGGTGGAGACGTCGCTCGTCGCGAGCCACGGCAGCGCGATCGGGTAGTCCATGAGCCCCTCGGCCTGGATCGCCTCGGCGGCGGAGATCATCTCGTCGAAGGTGGTCGGCACCTCGAGCCCCAGGTCGTCGAAGACATCCGTGCGGTATGCCATGACGAACATCTGCGCCTGCATCGGGATGGCGTAGATGTCGCCGTCGTACGACATGCCCTCCACCATCGACTCGCTGATCTCGCCCAGACCGTAGTCGTCGGCATACTTGTCCCAGAGGTCGTTCAGCGGAACGAGCTTCTTCTCTTCGGCAAAGCCCGGGATGACGAATCCGTAGGTTTCGAGGATGTCGTAGGTGCCCGAGTCGCCGGCGAGCGTCGCCGTGGTCTTGGTCACCTGCCCGCCGAAGTCGATCGGGTCGTGCTTCAGCGTCACGTCGTCGTTCGAACAGCTCGACACCATGGTGTCGGTGAACGGGTCGATCGCCGAGGAGTTGTAGGCGAGGACGTTGACCGTGGTCTTGCCCTCCGGAGCCGTGTAGTCACACGACACCGTTGTCGAGTTCGCGTTGTCGGTGCGGGTCCCGGCGCCGCAGCTGGAGAGGGCGATCATGCCCACCGCTGCGAGGGCGAGTACCGGCAGTGCCCGATGCTTGATATGTCCCATGACGCTGATGGTATACGTATGCAACGGACTTAGGGAAGCCTATATTCCAGGAATTCTTGAGGATTGAATACGTATACTGCCGAAACCCGCGGCATGGTGGGCGCGGAGGGGTCTGGACATGCCCGCCGCTGCCGACTACCCCCGTGGACGACGCTTCTCGAGCACTCCGGCGAGCAGCACCGCGACCACCGCCGCGGCCGGCGCCACGATCAAACCCGCACGCAGGCTCTCGGTGTCGGCGATGAAGCCGACGAACGGCGGCGACAGCAGGAAACCGATGCGCAGCAACCACGACACGATCGTGAGACCGGCCCCCGGGCGCAGACCCGGCAGCTCATCGGCCGCATGCATGGCCGCGGGGATGAGCGTCGCGATGCCGAAGCCGACGGCGGCGAATCCGGCGATCGTTCCGGGCACGCTCGGGAAGATGAGCGCGAGGGCCATTCCCCCTGCGGCGATCAGGCCCCCGACTCGGGCCACGGCGCGCTGGCCGAAGCGGTCGGTCATGCCGTCGCCCAGCATCCGTCCGATGAACTGCGCGCCCACCAGAGCGATGAATCCGAGGGGCGCGACCGCGGCAGCGGCGCCGAGCGAGTCGCTGAGGTACAGGGTCGCCCACGAGTTGCCGGCGTCCTCGGCGATCGCCCCGGCCATCGCGATGAGCGTGAGCGCGATGAGGATCATCACGGTCCGCGGGCTCACACCGCGGCGCACCGCGGTCTGCAGTTCGACCGGTTCGGCGGTCGCCTCGGCATCCGCTTCTTCATCACGGCCGGGGAGGCAGAACCAGAGTGCCGTGAAGGCCACGGCTGCGAACACCGCAGTCGAGATGCCCAGGTGCACGCCGAGAGGCAGCTGCAGGGCGATCGCCGCCGCGGCCATGCCTCCACCCAGCACCGCGCCGATCGACCAGATGGCGTGGAACGAGTTGATGATCGAACGGCCGTAGCGCCGCTGCACTCGCAGACCGTGCGCATTCTGCGCGACGTCGGTGATCGCATCGAACGCGCCGCCGAGCAGCAGGGCGACGGCGAACAGGATGCCGGAGGGTGCGAGGGCTGCCGCGAGCAGCCCGAGGCCGGTGCCGATCGTGCCGATCACTGCGATTCGCGCCGAACCGAAGCGGCGGATCAGCACGGCGGCGAACAGTCCGGCGGCGATGGCTCCGGCGGGGAAGGCGGCGATCGCGAGTCCGTAGCCGGCATTGTCGAGGTCGAGGGCGGCCTTGATCTCGGGGTAGCGAGGCAGGATGTTGGCGAACAGCGCACCGTTCGTGAGGAACAGCGCCGAGACGGCGATCCGCGCACGTCGGGTCGCCTGGTCCGCGACGGGGCGTCGAATCGATTCGATCGAGGTCATGGCAACGACGGTACACGCCTCAGCGCGTCGCCGAAAATCGCCCTTTGCGACGCGGGCGTCGCCTGACTGAGATCAGCCCAGCAGCGGTTCGACCTGGGCAGACCCCTCGGCCGTTGCCGACGCCGCGGCGATCGCGGCCTTCGCGTCATCGAGGCGATCGAACTGGCCGATGAAATCGGACTGCGCCCCGAATGCGCGGAAGCCCTCGCGCGGCGTCCCGGTGATCGAACCGAGGAACTGACGTCGGTCATTGCCGACGTGGAAGCCGGGGTCGACCTCCACCCACAGCCCTCGGGGCCGGGATGCCGAGCGCACCCGTGCGCTGGTCACAGCCTTGGCGGCGTTCCTGATGCGTGCGGACATGGTTCACGCACTCATCGCATGCAGGGTGCGCGAGCCGTCGACCACCCGGGCGAACTCGTCACGGGTCAGATCGAGGCCTCCCGCGGAGCTCGCGGCGTTCATCATCGCCACCACCAGCGAACGATCGACATCCGCCTCCTGCGTCATCGAGAAGCGCAGCGGAATCGATGCGTGCACCCAGATCGTCTCTGCGACACCGTCGCCCATCGCGAGCGTGAGCGGGAAGGACTCGTTTCGCCGCAGCTTCGTCACGATCACGAGCCGCAGGTGCGTCATCAACCGATCGTCGAGCTCGATCGGCGTTGCTGTGTTGCCGTACGTCAGACGTCCCATGATCTCTCCCTCAGACGAACATTACGTTGAGAAATAGATTACTAGGTTACCTAGCTAAATCACAGTCCGACCTAGGGGAGGTCGCCGATCTCCTCGGCCAGGCGTCGCAGGAACCGGGTGATCGCATCGGTCTGCTCTGGGGTGAACTCGCTGGCGAGCGACTCGATGCGCTGCGTCAGCTCATCGGCCTGCGCGTTGAGATCGCGGAGGGACGGGCGCAGCACCTTGGAGCGGGCATCGGCAGGGTGCGGCCCCACGACGATCTGACCGCGCTCTTGAAGTCGACGCAGCAGGCTCGTGATCGCCGCCGTGCTGACGTTCAGATGAGCGGCGAGGCCGCCCGGCGTGGCGGGGGCGTCGTCAGAGGCGTCGAGGATGTACCTCATCGCCTCCCTGTCAGTGTCGTTCGGCGCGCGCACCGCGGCAAGGCGTCGCCCGAACTGGGCCTCGGCCCTGCGAAGTTCGTCGACACGCGCGACGAGTTCGGTCGCCCGCGTCGTCGCCTCAGTCCTGCTGCTCATGCGTCACCCCCTGACCCTTCCATGGTACTCGACAAACAGGTAACCAGGTTGCCTAGCGAAATCCAATGCGACCAGCCACTCTGATGAAGTGAGATGATGGGATTCTGGGAAAGGGGCCTCATGGTCGAGCGATTCGCACTCGAGGATGCCGGGTACATCATGTACGCCGACATGATCGACCGTCTGCGCGCGGACTTTCCCTCCGTGCCTGCGTGGCGGATCGATCAGATCGTCACCGCCGAACACGACGCGATCACCGGCGGGATACTCCGGATCGTGCCGGCCGAGGTCGAGTCCGGCGCGGCCGAGATGCTCGCACGCGAGGCGGAACCCCGTGGAAGTGAAGAAAGCCTGAGCGATGATGGCGAGGTGGCGTGATGGAGCGCTCTGAGGAGTTCAGCCGTTCCGGCTACTGGTACCCCGAGGCCGACAGCGCCAGCACCGTCGACGTCCTGAACCTGCTGCGTCGCTACCGCGCGGCGGAGACCGCGATGCGGGAACGCACCCGCATCTCGATGAAGATGAACGAGACCGACCTCGTCGCCCTGCGTTTCCTGCTGCGCGAGCAGCGGGCCGGCCGCATCGTGCGAGCCATCGACATCGCCCGCATGCTCGACATCTCCACCGCATCGACGACGACGCTCATCGACCGCCTGGAGAAGGGCGGGCACGCGAGGCGAGAGCCGCACCCGACCGATCGACGTGCCGGAATCGTGGTGCCGACGGTCAGCAGCGACGACGAGGTTCGCGAGACCCTCGGTGCGATGCACAGGCGGATGCTGGCACTGGTCGACGAGATGAGCGACAAGGAGCGCGCCGTGGTCACGCGGTTCCTCGCCGGCATGACCTCGGCCATCGAAGAGGCGTCCGATCTCGACCAGGAACTGCGCGAGGTCATCCGCTCGCACGAGGAATCCGAGTCCGCCGGCGAGTGATCGTCGAGAGCCGGCCGACGATCGGCCGGCCACCCGACGCTCCGATCAGGCCCTGTCGACGTCGCCCTTCGCCTGAGCGTCCGCCTCTCCCTCGGCATCCGCTGCGACCGCCACCCGCTCGGGGAACAGCTCATCGAGATCGAGGTCGGGATTCTCCTCCTGCGTCTCGACCAGCTCGACGGCCTCCTCGATCGTCTGCACGCTCGGCATCGCGCCGGGCAGCGGTCGGCGCGCCGACTCCTTGAGCACGATCACGGCGATGAAGCCGGCGACCGATGTGCCGATCACGTAGAAGGCCGGCGCCAGCGACGAGCCGGTGAGCTGCACGAGCGCCTCCATCACCACGGGCGCGGTGCCTGCGAAGAGCGCGACGGCGAGGTTGTACGAGATGCCCATACCGCCGTAGCGCGACGACGTGGGGAAGAGCGCGGGCAGCGACGACGCGAGGTTCGCCACGTAGAAGGTCACCGGGAAGGCCAGCAGCACGAGCCCGAGCAGCGTCGACCAGATCTCGCCGTGCATCATGAACAGGAACGACGGCACCGCGAGCACGATCGCCGAGATCGAGCCGATGAACAGCACCCTCTTGCGTCCGATGCGGTCGGACAGCTTGCCGGTGAGCGGGATGCAGAGCGCCATCGCCACGAGCACGGGCAGGGTCAGCAGAGTGCCGTGCACCTCGTCGTAGCCCAGAGTGCCGGTGAGGTAGGTCGGCATGTACGAGGTGAGCGCGTACCCGACGGTGTTGGCGGCGGCCACGAGCACGAACGCCGTGAGCAGCTCGCGCCAGTACGCGCGGATCAGCGCGATGACGCCCTTCGGCGCATCCGGCGAGGCCTGAGCGTCGTCAGCCGCGCGCTTCGCCGCGTCCTGCGCCTCCTGGAACGCCGGGGTGTCCTCGATCTTGAGACGGAAGTAGATCGCGATGAGTCCGAGCGGCAGCGCGACGAGGAACGGGATGCGCCAGGCGAAGCCCTGCATCGTCTCCGCCGAGAGCGTCAACTGCAGGATCGACACGAACGCGGCACCGATCGCGAAGCCCATGTACGACCCGAGATCGAGCAGCGACGCATAGAAGCCGCGACTCTTGTCGGGTGCGTACTCGGTGATGAACGTCGTGGCACCGGCATACTCTCCACCGGTCGAGAAGCCCTGTGCGAGCTTGAGCACGATGAGCAGGATCGGCGCCCAGATGCCGATCACCGAGAAGTCGGGCAGCACGCCGATGAGGAACGTCGCCGCCGCCATCATGATCAGCGTGAAGGCCAGCACGCGCTGGCGGCCGAGACGATCACCGAGCTGGCCGAGCACGACGCCGCCGAGCGGACGGGCGACGAAGGTCACGGCGAACACGCCGAGTGAGAACAGCGACTGCGCTCCGGCGGACGCATCCGGCAGGAACGCGCGTCCGATGATCACGGCGAGATAGCCGTAGACGCCGATGTCGTACCACTCCATGAGGTTGCCGACCACGGTGCCGGCGACGGCGCGGCGCAGCATCGGGCGGTCGACCACGGTCACATCGTCGACGGTGAGTCGTCGCGGTTCGTCCGTCACCGGCCGCAGGCGACGGATCAGTCGCTGCCACAGGCTCAGGGGGGTGCTCTTCAGGGGATCGGACATCGTGCCATCTTCCTTCTCTTGCGGCATCCGCGTCGTACGACAGGCCGCACACAAGGCGGGGAGGCGGCATACGCCGCCTCCCCGCTCTGTGTCACTGTCGTCAGTTGTTGAAAGCGTCCTTGACGTTCTCGCCAGCCTGCTTGACGTTGGCCTTCGCCTGGTCGGCGCGGCCCTCCGCCTCGAGCTTCTCGTTGTCGGTCACCTTGCCTACGGCTTCCTTCGCCTTGCCGGCGAGGTCCTGCGCGGTGTTCTTGATCTTGTCATCGAGTCCCATGGGGGATCCTTTCTCTTACCAGCGGTGGTCTGCGGTCGGGGTGCTGTGATGTCGTCTCACAGGGGGATGTCGAGCGCGGAGGCCGCCAGCGGCAGGGTTGCCGCGGCGATCACCGCGATGAGGCCGGCGACTCCGGCAGACTTCCAGAGGGGCGGTCGCGCAGGGGCCACCGGGACGCGTCGGATCCCCGTCGAACGGCCGACGGCCGCGCGGGCCGAGAGCGGAGCGACGTCGACGGAGTCGATCGGAACGAGACGGCGCGATCGGAGATCGCGGCGTGTGCGGTACTGCGTTGCTGTCGACATGGTTCCCCTTCCTCGGTGAAAAGATTACTAGATGAACTAGTGATTCGCCAGCCTAGTGAAAACTTCAGGATTCGCGCCTACGCTCGAGTCATGACCGAGCTCACGCAGCCCACCGGGCACGAAGAAGCCCTGCGCGCCCTCCCCCGCGACGACGGATCGGCACCTCGCGCGCTGGTGCTCGGTGCCACCGGATACATCGGCGGGCGGCTGACCCCGCGACTGCTGAACGCCGGATATCGGGTGCGCGCACTGGCCCGTGACGCCGCGCGTGCGGCATCCTTCCCCTGGGGTCCCGACTGCGAGATCGTCGAGGGCTCGGCCGATGACGCCGAAGCCGTCGCCGAGGCCATGACGGATGTCGACGTGGTCTACTACCTGATCCACTCGATGACCGCGGGCAAGGGGTTCGAAGAGAGCGACGAACGAGCGGCCACCACGGTGGCGGATGCCGCGGCCAAGGCCGGAGTGCGCCGGATCGTGTACCTCGGCGGACTGCATCCCGAGGACGCGAAGCTGTCGCCGCACCTCCGCTCCCGCGTGAGGGTGGGCGAGATCTTCCTCGAGTCGGGTGTGCCCACGCTCGTGCTGCAGGCGGGCGTCGTGATCGGCTCGGGGTCTGCATCGTTCGAGATGATCCGCCACCTCACCGATGTGCTGCCCTACATGCCGGCGCCGAAGTGGGTGCGCAACCGCATCCAGCCGATCGCCGTGCGCGACGTGCTGCACTACCTGTTGGGCGCTGCCCGCGTCGACGACGACGTGAACCGCCCGGTCGACATCGGCGGACCCGACGTGCTGCGATACGGCCAGATGATGAACGGATACGCGCTCGAAGCCGGACTCCGTCAGCGTGCGATCGCCGCGCTGCCGGTGCTGACCCCCGGTCTCGCGTCGCACTGGGTCAATCTCGTGACTCCGGTTCCGCGGTCGATCGCCCGCCCGCTCGTCGCGTCGTTGCAGAACGAGTGCATCGTGAAGGACCACGCGATCGACGACCTCATTCCGCAGCCGGACGGCGGGCTGACCCCGTATCGCACGGCGGTCTCGCTCGCGCTGGGTCGCGACGCCGCGGACACCATCGAGACGAGCTGGAAGGATGCCGAGGTCTCGGGCGCCCCGAGCGATTCGCTGCCGAGCGACCCCGACTGGGCCGGTCGCACGGTGTTCACCGACACGCGCAAGCTGCGCACCGACGCACCGGTCGACGGCCTGTGGCGCGTGATCATCGGCATCGGCGGCTCGAACGGCTGGTACTCGTCGAAGTTCCTGTGGGCCGTGCGCGGGTGGATGGACCGCCTCGTCGGCGGGGTGGGCCTTCGCCGTGGGCGCCGCAGCAAGGCCGAGGCGCGGGTCGGCGACGCCATCGACTTCTGGCGCGTCGAGGCCGTCGAAGAGCCCGGCCGCAAGACCGACTCCTCCCCCGCGAGCGGCGGACTGCTGCGCCTGCGCGCCGAGATGAAGGTTCCTGGCGATGCGTGGCTCGAACTGCGCGCGCTGCCCGATGGCGACGGGTCGCGCTACGAGCAGCGCGCCGTGTTCTTCCCCCGAGGGCTCGCCGGTCGGCTGTACTGGCTCGGCGTGCTGCCGTTCCACGGCTTCATCTTCGCGGGCATGGCGGCGAAGATCACCGCCGCCGCGGCCGTGCCGGTCGAGACCGTCACACCCGGTGAGGCGGACTCTGCCGAGACGCCGGCCGTGGCCTGACACCCCGGGCCGCGCGGGGGTTGGATGCTCGGCTGATCCCGTCGGCGGCGGCGTGGATGGTCAGTTTCGCATCCCTGGCGGCGCGGTTGGTCAATTTCGCACCCCTGGCGGCCGTTTCGGATGCTTGATTGACCCCGCACCGGTGCGAAGCCGCGTGCGCGGCACTTTCGCACCGCCGACGGCGTGGATGGTCAATCTCGCACCCTCGGCGGCGTGGGTGGCCAATTTCGCACCGGAAACACCCGTTTCGAATGCGTGATTGACCCCGCACCGAGGCCGATCCCGCGTGCGGGGCCGGTATCGCACCCGAAGTCAGGACGGGCGCTCGGCGAGGCCCGCAGGGTCGGCACCCGCATCCGCATCCGCATCCGCATCCGCATCCGCATCCGTGGAGCTGGCGGCGTCGGCGGGGATGATGTCGATCGCCTCGGTGGCCGTCGCGTAGACCTCGGCCAGGCTGTCGTCGACGTCGGCCTCGTCGATCCAGGCGAGGTCGTCTCCCGAGTGGTCGTACTCGACCGGCACGAGGGCGAAGTCGTCGCCGTACTCCTCGAGACCGGCCATGACGCTGTGGCGCACGGCCATGCGGGCATAGCGCTCGCGCAGGATCATCGGGTCGCGCCGCAGGTCCTTCATGAACGCGACCATCATGAACGCCATGATCACCGCGAACGGCAGAGCGGCGATGATCGTGACGTTCTGCAGCGATTTCAGACCGCTGCCCTCTTCGCCGGTGACGAGCAGCACCGCGGCGATCACGCCGACCAGGACTCCCCACACCACGGCGACCCAGCGAGACGGCTCGGGGCGGCCCTGCTGCGAGAGCGTGCCCATCACGAGTGAGGCCGAATCGGCTCCGGTGATGAAGAAGATCGAGATGAGCAGGATCAGGACGATGCTGGTGATCAGCGGGAACGGCAGGTTCTCGAGCACGCCGAAGAGCACTTCCTCCGGCGGATCGACCGAGAGGTTCGCGCCGTTCATCTGCTGCTGGATCGCCGTCGTGCCGAAGATCGCGAACCACACGAGCGAGATCACGGCGGGCACGACGATGACGACCGAGACGAACTGGCGCAGCGTGCGGCCGCGCGAGATCTTGGCGATGAACATGCCGACGAACGGCGACCACGAGATCCACCACGCCCAGTAGAAGATCGTCCAGCTCGACAGGAACATCTGCGCCTCATCGCCCTGCGATGCCGAGCGGGCGACCATCTCGGGCAGGTCGCCGAGGAACTGCACGGCGACGGAGGGGATGACGTTGAGGATGAGCAGCGTCGGACCGACGAAGAACACGAAGAAGGCGAGCAGCAGCGCGACGACCGCGTTGATGTTGGAGAGCGCGCGGATGCCCTTCGATACGCCCGATACGGCAGATGCGATGAAGCAGGCCGTGAGCACGGCGATCGCGGCGATGAGCACGCCGTTGCCGAGCTCGCCGATGCCGCTCACGATCTCGACGCCGTGGCCGATCTGCAGTGCGCCGAGGCCGAGTGATGCGGCGGTGCCGAACAGGGTGACGATGATCGAGAAGATGTCGATCGTGCGGCCGAGCGGGCCCGTGGTGCGGCCCTCACCCAGCAGCGGGGCGAAGATCGACGAGATCAACGGGGTGCGGCCGCGGCGGAACGCGCCGTAGGCGATCGCGCCACCGACGAGCGCGTAGAACGCCCACGCCTGCGGACCCCAGTGGTAGAGCACCTGGGCCTGCGCGGTGTGCATGGCCTCGAGAGTGTCGGCCTCGACGGTGCCGGGCGGCGGGTTCTCGAAGAAGGTGAGCGGCTCGGCGGCGCCCCAGAAGACGAGCCCGATGCCCATGCCGGCGGCGAAGAGCATCGAGATCCACGAGAACATCGAGAACTCGGGCTCTTCGTCGTCACGGCCGAGGGGGATGCGTCCGTAGCGGCTGAAGCCGATGAACAGCATGAAGACGAGGATGACCGTGGCGATCGTCGTGAAGAAGAAGCCGAAGTACTCGACGACCCATGCGAGCACGGTGGACGTCGTGCCCGAGAGGTTGTCGCCCGCGAAGACTCCCCATGCGATGAAGGCGACTGTCAGCGCGACGGCGATGCCGAAGACGAGCGGATCGGTGCGATAGGTGCGCCCGGTCTCTTCGACCGAGACCCCTGGCACGAGCGCGGGGTGCACGCCGCGCGGCGGCACGGCCGCGATGTCGCGGACGATCTTCTGGGCGGCTTCCGTGGCCTTCGCAGCCTGTCGGACTGCGGCGGTGTTGGTCTTCGGAGCGTCGGTCCGTGAGGTGGGGGTGTCGTCCGGAGTGTCCATGGGAACCAATTCTCCCATGCCGGCATTCTGCGGCCGGGGTCGGCCCGTCAGCGCGGCTGGCGGCGACCGCCGAAGACCGAGTGCAGCAGGGGCAGTGCCGAGACGCAGATGAGCGTGATGCCGAGCGGCGGGATCGAGGGCACCAGCAGCGCGCCGCCGACGAGCATCGCGGCGAAGAGCACCCCCGAGCCGATGCGGCGCGCGATGCCTTCGAGTCGGTCGAGGCGGCGTTCGAGGGCCGAGGTGTCGAACGTGACGTTGCCGTCGTCGACGCGGGTGATGATCGCGTCGATGCGCTTGGGCAGGCGGTATGTGACGGCGGCGGTCTCCATGGCCTGCTGAGCCATGTCCTGCATGAGGTTGCCGGATTCGTCGCGCAGCAGCCGTGCGGCGTAGGGCTCGGCGGCATCCCACACGTTGAACGAGGGATCGAGGCTCGAGCACATGCCCGAGGTCAGCGACACCGCGCGGATCAGCAGCAGCATGTTCTCGGGCAGCTGCAACGGCAGCGAGCGCACCATGTCGCCGAACTCATCGGCGAAGTCCGTGAACTCACGGGGGTCGACCTTGCTCAGCTCGGCGAAGCCCATGCCGCCGAAGCGGGCGAACAGCGCACGGAGCGCCCGTTCGAGCTCGGCGGTGTCGGCCGACGGCAGCAGCACGCCGATCTCCTGCGCCGCGGTGACGAGCCCGCGGCTGTCGCGACCGGCGACCGCGATCAGCAGCGTGCGCAGGCCGTCGCGAAGGTTGTCCGGCACCTCGGCCATCATGCCGAAATCGATGAAGGTCAGGCGGAAGTTCCTGCCGGTGGCGGATGCCGGCTCCGGCGTCACGAAGATGTTGCCGGGGTGCGGGTCGGCGTGCACGAAGCTGTGCGTGAACACCTGATCGAACATGACCTCTGCGAACACGTCGGCGACCTCCGACGGATCGATGCCCGCCGCACGCAGAGCATCGGTGTCGTTGATCTTGATCGCCGTGACGTCGGACAGCGTGAGCACGCGGCGCGTCGACCGCTCCCAGACGATCTCGGGGGCGTCGACGCGAGCATCCCCGGCGAAGTTCTCCCGGAACCGCTCGGCGCTCGCGGCCTCGTGCAGGTAGTCGATCTCCTCGAGGCTGGTCTGGGCGAACTCCTCGACGAGGCCGGGGGCGTCGACGCGGTCGCTGACGAGCCTGACGCGCATCGCCCAGCGAGCGACGCGGCGCAGCGCCGCGAGGTCGACCGCGACGATCTCGTCGATGCCCGGACGCTGCACCTTGACGACGACGTTCGCGAGTCCGGTGTCGACGGCATCCTGCGCCGACAGGCGGGCTCGGTGCGCCTGGCCCAGGGATGCCGCGGCCACCGGATTCTCGTCGAACCAGGCATACGCCTGCTCCAGCGGCATGCCGAGTTCGGCCTCGGCGGCCGCGCGGATGCCGGTGAACGGCACCGCCGGAACCTCGTCCTGCAGGCCCTCGAGCTCTTTCGTGATCTCAGGGGGCAGCACGTCGAGGCGCGACGACATGAACTGCCCGACCTTGATCATGAGTCCGCCGAGCTCGACCGCGAGCACGTGGAACCGCTTCGCGAAGCGCTGCATGCGCGGGGCGCGGGTGCGCTCGGCGATCGAGCTCATGCCGAAGCGCGGCAGCACGAGCTCGAACCACCAGACCTTGATGAACTCGCGCGCCGCGAACGACAGGATGCGGCGGTACCGGGCACGGTGGGCGCCCTGCGCCGCAGCATCCGTCATGTGTCGTCCCTGGGTCGTGTGCGATCAGTCCTGAGCGAGGATCGAGTACAGCCTACGGCGGGCCTCATCGAGGATCTCGACCGCCTGCTGCACCTGCTCGGTACTGCCGCTGCGACCGACCGCTGCGGCGGCGGCCGCGAGGTCGACACCGGCCTTCGGCAGTGCGCTGTAGCGGGGGTTGTCGTGCGAGCCCTCGCCCTTCGACTGCGACTCCCACGGGGCAGGGGTCTCGGTGTGCTCGGCGGCGACGGCACGGCCGGCCTCGGTGAGCGAGTAGGTCTTGCGACCGTTCTGCTCATCGGCCTCGATGAGGCCCTCGTCGGCGAGCAGCTGCAGCGTGGGGTAGACCGAGCCTGCGCTGGGCTTCCACGAACCGCCGCTGCGATCGGCGATCTCGTTGATGATCTGGTAGCCGTGCATCGGCTTCTCGGCGAGCAGCGACAGCACCGCGGTGCGGACGTCTCCCTTCGCCATGCGCGAGCCGCCGCTGGGGCGCTGCTCGAACGTCTTGCGGAGCTGGTCCATGGCATCGAAGATCGCGGATGCGGGTCCGCCGGGGCCCGAGCCGAAGCCGGATCCGCCGAACGGGTTCGAGGGGAATGCGTTGTTCATGGTGACCTCCCGGAAATGGTGAGCGATAGTCAACGATATATCGTTAAGGCTGAGTGCCGGGTGGGAATCCGGCATCGCCGAGAAAGTCCGGCGGATGTGCGCAGCTCACACCCAGGGGTGCTGACGCGCACTGCACGCACGGGCTCCTGAAAGCAAGCCCCCTGCGCTCCACAGCCGACGATGTTTCACTGATGTCGATGTCGAATTCTGCTGCCGTTTCCCCTGCGTCCACTTCCATCCGGGTGAGCGTGGTCGTCCCTGTGTTCCGACCGGGAGCGGCATTCGACGAACTCATCGACTCCCTCGACCGACAGACGCTCGATCACGACCGGTTCGAGGTGCTGCTGTGCGACGACGGCTCGGGCGAGGAGACGGCCGCGCGATTGGTCGAGATCGCGCGCGATCGCGACTACGTGCGCGTGGCGTACCTTGCGCATTCGGGGTGGCCGGGAACCCCGCGCAACCACGGCATCGACGATGCACGCGGCACGTACATCCAGTTCGTCGATCAGGACGACTGGCTCTATGACGGCGCCCTCGAAGCCCTCTGCGACTATGCCGACCAGCACTCCTCCGATGTCGTGGTGGGCAAGGAGGTCGGCATCGGCCGCCGGCTGCCGAGCCGGATCTTCCGGAAGGACGTGCCCCGGGCGCGCCTCGGCGAGGATCCGCTGCTCGAGATGCTGACGCCGCACAAGATGTTCCGCACCTCGTTCCTGCGCGAGAACCGCATCCGCTTCCCCGACGGCAAGGTGCGGCTCGAGGATCACCTGTTCGTGATGCGGGCATACTTCGAGGCGTCGACGATCTCGATCCTCGCGAGCCAGCCCTGCTACGCGTGGGTCAAGCATGCGGGCAGCGCGAGCTCGTCGCGCATCGAGCCGGAGACGTACTTCCCTCATCTCGAGGCCGTTCTCGACCTGGTCGAGCGCTACACCGAGCCCGGGCGACTGCGCGACAGGCTGCTGCGTCACTGGTTCCGCGGAAAGATCCTGAAGCGGCTGACCGGCAAGAAGTTCCTCGGCTACCCGGATGAGTATCGCGACCGTCTGATCGACGTGGTCGGGCCGCTCGCGAAGCGCCGATTCGGACCGGGCGTCGACGGCGGCCTGTCGTTCCCGAACCGCATCCGGGCAGGGCTGCTGCGCGCAGATCGGCGGGCCGACCTGGTGAGCTTCGCACGGTTCGAGATGGAGATGAAATGCCGCGCGGTCGTGACGTCGGCCCGGTGGTCGCGGGGTGGCGGCCTGTATCTGACGTTCGACGTCTCGGTCACCCGCGATGGACAGGAAGCCCTCGTGTTCGAACACGGCACGGGGCGCCTGACCTCGTTGCCGGTGTCGATGGACGGCCTGCCGACCGCTCTGCTCGAAGCAGGGCGCGAGCTGCAGAACGATCAGGTCGAGCTGGTGCTGCGCGACAAGGCCGCAGGGGTCGAGCGTCGCATCGCCTCCGTGCATCCGCGCAGCCTCGGTGCGATCTCGGTCGCGATCGATCCGCTGAAGGTGTTCGGGCCTGCCGACGAGTCACGCGGCGCGAAGCTGTTCGTGACGGTCAGGCGGGCGGGGTGGACATTCGACGTGGCCCTCACCGCGGATGCCGAGACCCTCGCGGCCGCGGGGCACTCGCCGCTGCTCGCGGGTCGCACGTGCACGCCGGTCGTCGGGCGCGGCGGTTCTGTCGAGCTGCGCCGGCAGTGGCCCGGTGGGCGACTCAAGGACCTGGCCGGCCGTGCGGTGCGCCGCGTGCGGAGCGGGTCGCGCAAGAGGTGACGATCAGCGCGGGAGCGTGAGGATCTCGGCTCCGGTCTCGGTGATCGCGATCGTGTGCTCGGTGTGGGCCGTGCGGCAGCCGGTGGCGCTGCGGAGGGTCCAGCCGTCGGCGTCGGTCACCAGCACGTCGGTGTCGGCCATGACCCACGGTTCGAGCGCGAGCAGCAGACCAGGGCGCAGCGTGTAGCCACGACCGGGGCGCCCAGCGTTCGCGACGTGCGGGTCCTGGTGCATCGTCGAGCCGATGCCATGGCCCCCGAACTCGAGGTTGATCGGGTAGCCGGCATCGCTGAGCACCGTGCCGATCGCGTGCGAGAGGTCGCCGATCCGGGCGCCCGGGCGGGCGACGGCGATGGCCGCGGCGAGCGCCCGTTCGGTCGCGTCGATCATCGCCAGATCAGCGGACGCGGCATCGTCGGTGGATCCGACACTGTCGCCGACCACGAAGCTGATGGCGGCATCCGCCGAGATCCCGTGCAGAGTGACCGCGAGATCGAGGGTGAGCAGGTCGCCGTCCGCGAGCGCGTAGTCGTGCGGCATCCCGTGCAGCACCGCATCGTTCACCGCGGTGCAGACGTAGTGTCCGAAGGGCCCGCGGCCGAACGACGGGGCGTAGTCGACGTAGCAGGACACTGCGCCGGCATCCTCGATCATCTGCTTCGTCCAGCGGTCGAGATCGAGCAGGTTCACGCCGACCGTCGTGCGCTGCTTCAGCGACTGCAGGATGCTGCCGACGAGCGCGCCGGCATCCCTCGCCCGGGCGAGCTGGTCGTCGTTGAGGATCTCGATCATCGTGGTCTCCGCGTTCGGCGTCGTGGTCAGTCCAATAACTATCCCAGTAATACTATCCCGGTATTAGAATGGGCACATGATGGTTCGCATGCCACTGACTCCCGCCGAGGTCGAACGCGGAGAGCGTCTCGGCGCCCTGCTGCGGCGAGCGCGCGGCGAGCGGTCGATGCTGAGCGTCGCCCTCGACGCAGGTGTCTCACCCGAGACTCTGCGCAAGATCGAGTCGGGTCGGGTCGCGACTCCCGCCTTCTCGACCATCGCGGCGATCGCCGGTGTGCTGCACCTCTCGCTCGATTCGGTCTGGGCCGAGATCGAGCCGCCGGTGCGCGCGATCGGTCGCGCGCAGGTCGCGTCCTGAGATGGCGCATGCGCTGATCACGGGCAGCTCGCGAGGCATCGGTCGCGCGGTCGCTCAGGCGTTCGCCCGCCGAGGCGACCGTGTCGTCGTGCACTACGGCAGCGATCGGGATGCCGCAGAGCAGACCCTCGCATCGCTCGAGGGATCGGGTCACGCGGTCATCGGCGGCGACCTCGGGGATCCGGTCGAGGCGCAGCGCGTGGTCGAGGAGGCCGTCGCCGCCCTGGGTTCGCTCGACATCCTCGTGAACAACGCCGCGGTCGCGCCGAGCGCTGCCAACGCGCATCGCGTCGACTCGGCGTCGTATGCCGAGTGGCAGGCCGCCTGGTCTGCGATGGTGTCGGTCAACCTGCTCGGGGCGTCGAACGTGACCATGCTCGTCGCGCAGCACCTGATCGAGCGCGGATCCGGCGGGGCGATCGTCAACGTCGGGTCGCGCGGAGCGTTCCGCGGCGAGGCCGACCACCCCGCATACGCCGCGACGAAGGCGGGGCTGCAGGCGTTCGGCCAGTCGATGGCCCTCGTTCTCGCCCCGCACGGCATCTCGGTGACCTCCGTCGCTCCCGGCATGGTGGCGACCGAGCGACAGTCGGCGAAGCTCGAGAGCGAGCAGGGCGACAGCATCCGCGGGCAGAGCCCGTTCGGTCGCGTCGGCACCGCCGAAGAGGTGGCGGATGCCGTCGCCTACCTCACGTCTTCCTCGGCGGTGTGGGCTTCGGGCACCGTTCTCGACCTCAACGGGGCGTCGTACTTCCGCTGAGCTCGCCGCTCCCTCAGCCCCGCACACCCTCGGGCTCTCACACCCTCGGGCACACACCCTCGGTCTCGCACACTCGGGCTCGCACACTCGGGCAGACACCCTCGGGCTCGCACACCCTGGGGCTCGCACACCTTGGGGAGGAGATCTGTCCGTGGGGAGGAGACTTCGCACGAATCTCTCCTCCCGAGGGGCAGATCTCCTCCCGAGCGGCGAGCTCGCTCCGCGCGCGCGGACCGGTGTTCAGGCCCGGAGAACGGACTCGAGCAGCCCAGGGAACAGCGCGTCGAGATCGTCGCGCCGCAGCGTCAGCAGCCGTCGTCGGCCGTTGGCCTCGTTGCGGATCACGCCCGCCTCGCGCAGCACCTTCATGAAGTGCGACTTGGTCGACTTGGGGAGGTTCGGATAGGTCGAGTGGCACGCGGCCATGTCGAGTGGACCGTCGGCGAGCTGCCGCGCGATCGCCAGGCGCTCGGGGTCACTGAGCGCGAAGAGCACGTCGGTGAGCTGGATCTCGGAGCGATCCGGGTGCGGGAGTTCGCCTGGCATGGTTCGAGAATAGTTGAACAATACCGTGAACGCGAGTACGCTCCGATAGTTCGATGATTCTCGAACTCAAGCCTCGAGACCGACCCGCGGGAGCACGCATGACCACCACGGCACCGATCACCACGACCCCGGGGTCAACATCCGCCATCCGCCGCCCGCGGTTCGGATTCGCGCTGGCGATCGTGACGCAGATCGCGATGATGACCGGCGCGAGCGCTCCCTCGCCGTTCTATCCGGTGCTCGCCGCCGAGATCGGATTCGACGCGATCGTCATCAGCGCGGTCTTCGCCGTCTACGCAATCGCACTGCTGCTCGCGCTGCTCTCGGCCGGCTCCCTCTCCGATCACATCGGACGCCGTCCCGTCGCGATCGGCGGGCTCCTGCTGCTCGCCGGCAGCATGCTGCTCTTCTGGCACGCCGACTCGGTCGCGACTCTGATGCTCGCGCGCATCCTGCAAGGTGCCGCGAGCGGTGTGCTCATCGCAGCACTCTCGGCCGCTGCCCTGGATCTCGCACCCGGCGGACGCTCGAGGGTCGCCGCCCTCTGGAACGCCCTCAGCCCCGGAATCGGCCTGGCGCTCGGCGCGCTCGTCTCGGGCATCGCACTCGATGTGACCGGCCAACCGCTGCTCGACGTCTTCGCACCGCTCACCGTCATCTACCTCGTGCTCGCCGCACTGTTCTTCCTCGCACCCGAGACTGCACCGCTGCATCCTGGGGCGTGGGGGTCGCTGAGTTTCCGGCTGTCGGTGCCCGCCGGCATCCGCTCGGACTTCTGGCGGGGCGCACCGGCGATCATCGCCGGGTGGGCGACGGGCGGGCTCTTCCTCTCGCTCGGCGCCAACATCGTGCGCACCGAGCTCGGCGGCGAAGCGCATGTCTGGCAGGGTCTCGCCGTCGCGATGCTGGCGGGCATCGGCGCGATCACCGCATTCGTGTTCCGCAATCGCCGACCGCGCACCTCTGTGATCTTCGGCACCGCGGCTCTCGCGACCGGCACGGCGCTGTCGCTCATCGCACTCGGCGTCGAGTCGCTTCCCTTCTACCTCGCCGCGACGGCTGTGACCGGCATGGGCTTCGGCACCGCGTTCTCCGGAGTCGTCGCCTCACTCGCACCGCGCATCCCCGCCACCGATCGCGCCGACACTTTCGCCGTGATCTACCTGCTCGCGTACCTCGCATTCGGCGTGCCGGCCGTCGTCGCCGGAACCCTGGTCGGCGTGTTCGGGCTCGGCGCGGTGTGCGTGGGATACGGGGTCGTGGTCATCGTGCTCGCGGTGGTGGCCCTCGTGCTGCGGGTGCGCCGCGCGGAGTAGGCGGGCGCGGGGTTGGCACGCGCGGGCCATCACTTTTCGTGAGGCCGCATCGGGGTGCGCAGCGAGAGGACCCGCATCACAAGGTGCTCACCTCTTCGGGAGGAGAACTGCGCCTCGGGAGGAGACTTCGCGCGAATCCCTTCTCCCGAAGGGCGGATCTCCTCCCGAGGCGCCGCGTCCCCGCGGGGCGCACAGCCCCCTGCGGGAGGCCGTATCGGGAGGACGCGCATCACGAAGCCCCCACTTCCTCGGGAGGAGTCCTGCACCTCGGGAGGAGAACCGCTGCGGAGGACTCCCGAGGGAGGAGAACCGCTCGGGAGGAGAACTGCGCCTCGGGAGGAGACTTCGCGCGAATGCCTCCTCCCGAAGGGCAGATCTCCTCCCGAAGCGCCACGTCCCGCATCCGCCGACTTCCCCTATCGAACGATTAACGATAGATTTCTGTTGTTGCTCGATGAGAGGAGGAGTCATGGGGAAGTCGACGATCGTGGTGTTGAAGGTCGTGATCGTGGTGGCGCTGATCGGATCCGTGGCGGTGCAGGCGCTCATCGTGCCGCTGCTGTGGATCGACCTCGCGGCCGAAGAGCTGTGGGGCCGGATCGCCTTCGTGTCGATCGTGGTTCTCGGCGTCGGCACCCTGCAGGTCTTCGGCATCTGCGTATGGATGCTGCTGACGAAAGTGCGCCGCGGATCGATCTTCTCGACCTCGTCGTTCCGCTACATCGACGTGATCATCGGAGCGATCCTCGTGGCCGCGGCACTCGCCTGGATCCTCGCGGCGATACTCGCACCGGGCTCGGCCGCGCCGGGCCTCGTGGCGCTCATCGGCGGCGCGGGCGTCGTGCTCGGCGGCATCGCTCTGCTGGTCGTCGTCATGAAGGCGCTGCTGCGGCAGGCCATCGAGCGCGACACCGAAGCACAGTCGCTGCGCTCGGAGCTCGACAACGAGGTGATCTGATGCCCGTCGTCGTCGATATCGACGTGATGATGGCGCGGCGCAAGATGGGTGTAGGCGAGCTGGCCGAGCGCATCGGCATCACCCCCACGAACCTCGCTGTGCTCAAGAACGGGCGCGCGAAGGCCGTGCGCTTCTCGACCCTCGACGCTCTGTGCGAGGTCTTGGAGTGTCAGCCGGGCGACATCCTGCGCTGGGAAGCGTGAGGGTCGGGAGGCCTGCGACGCGGATGCGACGCACGCAGCATCGGATGCCGGCTGCCTACCGCCCCGCGAGCAACTCCCGCAGCCGTTCAGCCTCGCCCTCGGCCATCCCGTATCCGTGCTCGGGCCCCGGGTACACGCCCTCGCGCACCTCGCTCGCGTACGCCGCGACTCCGGCCACAGACACAGACCGCACATCGGCATAGCGCTTGACGAACTTGGCGACCCCGCCGGCATAGATTCCCAGCAGGTCGTGGAAGACGAGCACCTGGCCGTCGGCATCCGTTCCGGCTCCGATGCCGATCAGCGGAATGCGCAACAGGGGTGCGAGCGCCGCGGTGACCTCCGACGGCACCGCTTCAATGACGATCAGTGACACTCCGGCGTCCTGCAGAGCGAGGGCATCGTCGATCACGGTGAGTGCGGCGTCGGCGGTGCGTCCCTGCGCGCGGTACCCGCCGAGCGACGTGGCTGTCTGCGGCGTCAGTCCGACGTGCCCGACGACGGGGATTCCGGCATTCACGAGCGCGCGGGCACGATCGACCGTGGCACCGCCGCGTTCGATCTTGACGAGGTCGACTCCCGCCTCTTTGACGAAGCGCTGCGCGGTCGCGATGGCGATCTCGTCCGACGCCTCGTACGACCCGAAGGGGAGATCGCCGACGAGCAGCGGCGTGGTGAGTCCTCGCCGCACCGCCTTCGTGAGCATCAGCATCTCGTCGGTCGTGACGGGCACCGTGCTGTCATAGCCGAGCACCGTCATCGCGGCCGAGTCGCCGACGAGCACCATGTCGACGCCGGCCTCCTCGACGATCTGCGCGCTCGGAAAGTCGTACGCGGTGACCATGACGATGGGTTCGCCGGCATGTTTCTTCACGTCGAGATCGCGCAGGGTGAGGCGCTTGGTCGGGGCGGCGTGAGCGCTCATCGGGTCGCCACCAGTTCACCGACGGCGTCGTCGACGCGGACGATGGCGTTCGACCGATCCACGTGCACGACGACGGGTTCGTAGTCGGCGAGGTCTTCGGGCGAGTAGTCGGCATAGGAGATGACGATGATCGTGTCGCCGGAGTGCACGAGGCGGGCGGCGGCACCGTTGACCTGGATGACGCCGGACCCACGTTCGCCGACCAGCGTGTAGGTCTCGAAGCGCGAGCCGTTGTCGACGTCGACGACGTGCACCTGCTCGTGCGGCAGGATGTCAGCGGCCTCGAGCAGGTCGGGGTCGACGGTGATCGAGCCGACGTAGTGGAGGTCACTGCCCGTGACGGTGGCGCGGTGGATCTTCGACTTCAGCATGGTGCGTCGCATCAGGCATCTCCCTTTCCGTCGGTGGTCGTGCTGGTCTCGGTGGTCGTGCTGGTCTCGGTGGTCGATGTGAGAGTCAGCAGGTGGTTGTCGATCAGCCGGGCAGCGCCGACGCGCGCGGCGACGAGCAGCAGCGCGTCGCGGTCGAGCACCGCCACCGGCCGCAGGGTCTCGGCATCCCGGAGTTCCAGGTATTCGGCGTCGATTCCGGCCGCCGAGAGCACAGCGTGGGCGGAGGAGAGGATGCTGTCGCCGTCGCGCTCCCCCGATCGGTGCGCCGCGTCGGCGGCATCGAGGGCGCGGTTGAGCGCGGTCGCCTGGGCGCGAGCATCCGCGTCGAGGTAGACGTTGCGCGAGCTCATCGCGAGCCCGTCTGCTTCGCGCACGATCGGGCACGCCACGACGCGCACGTCGAGGTCGAGGTCGCGCACGACCCGGCGCACGACCAGCACCTGCTGCGCATCCTTCTGACCGAAATAGGCGACGTCGGGCTGGACGATGCCGAACAGCTTGGTGACGACGGTGGCGACGCCGTCGAAGTGGTGGGGTCCGCGGCTCGCTCCGTCGAGCACCTCGGTGATGCCCGCGACGTGGATGTTCGTGGCGAACCCATCGGGGTAGATCTCGGCCCTATGCGGTGCGAACAGGATGTCGACGCCTTCGGCCTCGGCGAGCGAGGCGTCGTGGGCCTCGTCGCGCGGGTAGGTGCTGAGGTCTTCGTTCGCGGCGAACTGGGTCGGATTGACGAACAGCGAGACGACGACGAGGTCGTTCTCCGTTCGCGCCGCCCGCATGAGCGAGAGGTGCCCCTCGTGGAACGCGCCCATCGTCGGCACGAGTCCGACCGAGCGGCCCGCTGCCTTGGCGTCGCGAACCGCGGCTCGCACCTCGGCGATCGTGCGGAGGATTCTCATGCCTGTGGCTCCTCGGTGACGGCGGTCTGTTGGGTGGTCGCGTGATCGGCGGTCGTGTGGGCGGTCGCATGTGGCGCGCGTCCGGCGACCGCCCGGGTGGCGGCGGCGAGTGCGTCGAAGAGGTCTCGGTAGTCGCCGGATGCCGCGCGCTGCCGCGCCACGGTGGCCTCGTCACCGCGCGCGATCGGCCCGGTGAGAGCGGATGCTGCGCCGTGCGCCGCCCAGTTGCCGACCGTCTGTCGCACGAGTGGTGCGAGGTGGGCACGGTCGACGCCTGCATCCTTCGCGAGGTGCTCGGCGGCATCGAGCACGGCCAGCACGAAGTTCGAGGCGAAGGATGCGGCGGCGTGATACTCCCCACGGTGGGCGTCGTCGACGTGGAAGGGGTTCGCACCGATCACCCGCGCGAGCGCTTCAGCCGTCTCGAGCGCCTCGGGCGTGCGCCCGTCGACGGCGACGCCGATGCCGCGGAGAACCTCGCTCGACTCCTTGCCGGTGAAGGTCTGGAGCGGGTGGAGGCTGAAGTCGACGTCGGTGAGCGGCGTCGCACCGGAGACATGCGCCACGAGCCGCGCATGGGGGCGGGCGGCGAAGGCCACCGCTGCGATGGCGGAGTCCGGGACGCAGAGCAGCGCGATGTCGGCATCCGGCATCGAGTCCTCCCGGCGCAGTGGCCCCCGGACGACAAGGCCTGCCGCACGCAACGCCCGTGCGAGTACGCCGCCGAGACGGCCGGCGCCGACGATGGCGATGGTCGTGTCAGGGGCGAGAGCAGGGGTTCTGTGCATGTCGATTCCCGGCCGAGACGTGCGGCGCGGATGGGATGAGTATCCGCCCGAGACGGGGTGCGCGCAAAATCTGAGAGCGATGTGCACACCGTTTCGCGTGTATGGGTTGCAGAAATCATCAACTATCGCGCTGCGAGACGTGCTTATTGATTCGGCTCGACTTCCGCCCGGTCGTCGAGCAAGGCCGGCGAAGCCGCCCGAGACGAGACGCCCCGAACGCTGCGACGCCGCAGTCCCGAGTTACAGGTAGTACGTGCGCGAGACCAGTCCACCGTCTTCGCGGACCCACTCGATCGTGACGCCGCGCACCGCTGGACCTCCCAGAGTCCGACCCAGAAGCACCTCGAACGACGCTGTCGGCGGCACGGCGAGCGGAAGCTGCTCGCTCAACGTCGCCTCGATGCCGGCCGTCGCCGTGATGCCTGACACGGTCAGAACCTCCCCGCTCGTGTTGCGGAAGCTCCCGACCCGTCCATCGCTGCGGAACATCCACGGCTCCGGCTCGGCAACCGACGACGCCCGGAGGCTGCGGCCACCCGGCTGTGCCGTCGGCTCGCGGTTGAGCGCCTCCCCGATCTCGCGCACCCCGCCCTTCGCGGACAGGCTGTTGATGAATGCGATGACAGCGACGGTCGACGCCGCGATGGATGCCACGGCGCCGAGCCACGAGGGCACGACGACGCCCCAGAAGTCGGTCGGCACGGGTTCCATGACCGCACTCTATCCGCGGCCGCCGACACCGGACAGGGGGGCCCGCTCCGTGACGAGTCCTTGCCGCGTTCCGTGTCGGGCGGCTCCGCCGGCCTCGCTCAACGACCGGGGGGAACGGCAGCCCCCAGCATCCGCCGTACCCTTAACTGTTCTGCCCCATCCCCGGGCACCTTGTCTGGAGCATCCCCATGTCTGCAACTGCGGTCGACGATCGTGCCCGCTATCGGGCGAACCCGACGGTTCTCGAAGCGCTGAAGAGTCCGAGGATGCTGACGCGCGAGGTGCTCGCGGGTCTGGTCGTGGGTCTCGCGCTGATTCCCGAGGCGATCGCGTTCTCGGTGATCGCGGGCGTCGACCCGAAGGTGGGACTGTTCTCGTCGTTCATCATGGCGGTGTCGATCGCCTTCCTCGGCGGGCGTCCGGCGATGGTGACCGCGGCGACCGGAGCCGTCGCGCTCGTGATCGCCCCGGTCGCGCCGACGTATGGGATGGACTACTTCATCGCGACGGTGATCCTGGCGGGCATCTTCCAGGTCATCCTCGGGGTGCTGGGTGTCGCGAAGCTGATGCGCTTCATCCCCCGCAGCGTCATGGTCGGGTTCGTGAACGCGCTGGCGATCTTCGTGTTCAGCTCGCAGTTCCCGCAGCTGATCGATGCGCCGTGGCTGGTCTACCCGCTGGTCGCGCTGGGAATCGTCGTGATGATCGTGATGCCGAAGATCACCACGATCGTGCCGGCGCCGCTCGTGTCGGTGATCATCGTGACCGCTGTGGTGATGGCGTTCGCGATCACGGTGCCGACGGTCGGCGATCAGGGCGAGCTGCCCAAGAGCCTGCCCGAGCTGTTCATCCCGAACGTGCCGCTGACGTGGGAGACGTTCACGATCATCGCGCCGTTCGCGCTCGGGGTGGCGCTGGTCGGACTCATGGAGTCGCTGCTCACCGCCAAGCTCGTCGACGAGATCACCGACACCCACTCGAACAAGACGCGGGAGTCGTGGGCTCAGGGCGTGGCGAACATCCTCTCCGGAACCTTCGGAGGCATGGGCGGATGCGCCGTCATCGGCCAGACCATGATCGGCGTCAAGGCCTCGGGCGCCCGCACCCGCATCTCGACGTTCTGCGCCGGCATCTTCCTGTTCCTGCTGGTCGTCGTCTTCGGCGACTTCGTGAGCACGATCCCCATGGCCGCCCTCGTCGCCGTGATGATCATGGTCGCCATCGGAGCGTTCGACTGGCACAGCGTCAAGCCGTCGACCCTCAAGCGGATGCCGAAGAGCGAGACGTTCGTAATGGTGGCGACCGTCGTGCTCGTGCTCATCACCCACAACCTCGCGGTCGGCGTCGTCGGCGGAGTGCTGGTCGCGTCGGTGCTGTTCGTGCGGAGGGTCGCGCATTTCGTGTCGGTGAGCCGGACCCTGTCGGATGCCGGCGACGCCGTCACCTACACGGTGACCGGCGAGCTGTTCTTCGCCTCGAGCAACGACCTGACGACCCTGTTCTCGTACCCGGAGGATCCCGACCGCGTCGTCATCGACCTCACCGGATCGCACATCTGGGACGCCTCGACGGTCGCAGCTCTGGATGCGATCGAGACGAAGTACACCGCGCTCGGCAAGACGGTCGAGATCATCGGGATGAACGACAGCAGCCAGCGGATGCGGGGAAGGCTCACCGGCGGGTTCGAGTAGTCCCCGGCGGGAGTGGACGGCGATGCGGATGGTCGTTCCTCTAGCCCCGAGCAGGGCAGTACAAGTACAATTGCACTCTCGAGGAGAGATGCCGACGGTGCATCTCGGAGAAGAGCCGCGCGATGTCAGTGACCCGAGTCCCCGCTCATGCCCCGGTCGGGCCGACGACGCACGGCGTGCGCCGTCCGCTGCGATCGCCCGCGCTGATCGATCACGGACTGCTGGGCGACTGGCACGCTCGCAACCGAGAGGTCACGCTGCCCCACGGCATCGCGATGCTCGAGGAGTACGGAACTCTCGACAATCTGCGACGGCTCACGGGTGAGTCCGACGCCGAGTTCCGCGGCATGCTCTTCGCCGACTCCGACATCTACAAGACCCTCGAAGCCGCCGCCTGGGAGCTCGGACGCGAAGAGGATGCCGCGCTGCGCTCGTTCTTCGACCGCACCGTCGCGCTCATCGAGCGCGCCCAGCAGGATGACGGCTATCTCGACTCCGCGTATCTCGGCCGCGATGATCGTGAGCCCTGGACGGACTTCGCCCAGGGGCATGAGCTCTACTGCCTCGGTCACCTGATCCAGTCGGCCGTCGGTGCGCATCGGGCGATCGGCGACGAGCGTCTGCTGCGCGTCGCCCGACGTTTCGTCGACCACGTCGTGGCACGCATGGGCGCTGACGATGCGGTGGAGTACTGCGGGCACCCGCTCATCGAGTCGGCCCTCGTCGAGCTCTACCGCACGACGGGCGACGAGGCATCCCTCGCCCTGGCCGAATCCTTCATCCGCCGCCGCGGTGCCGGCTTCCTCGGGGGCGTGATGTTCGGCGCCCCGTACTACCAGGACGAGCAGCCCGCCCTGGAGGCCGTCCGGATGCGGGGGCACGCGGTTCGGGCGCTCTACCTGAACCAGGGGATCACCGACGTCTATCTCGAGACCGGTGACGCCACGATGCTCGACGCGATGCGCACCCAGTGGGACGACCTCGTCGCACACCGCATGTACCTCACCGGCGGCACGGGTGCCCGCCACGAGGACGAGGCGTTCGGCGAAGCCTTCGAGCTGCCGCCCGACCGTGCCTACGCCGAGACCTGCGCGGGGGTCGCGCTCTTCGGGTGGGCCTGGCGCATGTACCTCGCCACGGGCGATGCCGCATGCATGGATGTCGCCGAGACCGCCCTCTACAACGTCGTCGCCGCCGGGATCTCCACCGCCGGCGATTCGTTCACCTACGTCAACCCGCTGCAGGTGCGGGATGAGCGCCCCTACGGCGGCGACGCGCCGGCTTCACGTCGCCGCTGGTTCAGCTGCGCGTGCTGCCCACCCAACCTGATGCGCACGTTCGGGGCGCTGGAGCAGCACCTCGCCGCCGAGCGCGAGGACGGCCTCGACATCGTGCTCTACGCGTCGGCCACTCTGCGCGCGCACGGCGCGACTGTGTCGATCGACACCGAGTACCCCGCCGAGGGCAGCATCCGGATCCGCATCGAGGGAGACGCCGATGAGGGATGCCGCGGGCTGGCGCTCCGGATGCCGCAGTGGGCGCTCGGACGCCCCGTCACCCTGCGCCGCGACGGCGTCATCATCGAGCCGCTCGTCGAAGCCGGGTGGATCGTCGTGGATGAGGCGCTCGTCGACGGCACCGTGCTCGAGCTGGAACTGCCGGTGAAGGCCGAGGTCATCGATCCGAATCCGCGGATCGACGCGGTGCGTGGAACCGTCGCCGTGCGCCGCGGTCCCGTCGTCTACTGCGCGGTCGGCGACGTCGACGGGCTGACCGTCGAAGCCGAGGACCTGTCCGCGTCGCTCGCCAAAGAATCGGCCGTCACAAGGAGCATCGACACGCCCCCACCTCTCGGTCCGCGGATCGACGCGCCCGCCCGCCGGCTCCAGGCAACTCCGCAGCCGCTCTATGCGCGCGACATCGACCGCACAGCATCCGAAGAGCTCGTGGTCGAACTGCGCCCGTTCGCGGAGTTCGACGGCGGCGCCTCGATGCGGGTGTGGATGCCGACCTCGACGATCTGAGCGTGCGCCCACCGCCCGGCCTGACCGGTGCGGGGTCGAGAACGCGTCCGACAAGGCCGGGAGCGATGCGGAATCGACCCCGCACGCGCGAATGCAGGGCGGCGAACCGCGCCGGATCCCGCGCGGGTGCTGCTCGCAGGAGCAGCACCCGGTCCGTGCGTCAGGGCAGGATCAGGACGCCGTCCACGCGACGCGCGATGCCGAGCGGGTTGTCGTCCTTGAGCGTATCGGGCAGCAGAGCCCCCGGCACGTTCTGGTAGGCCACCGGACGCAGGAACCGCGTGATCGCGGCCATGCCGACCGAGGTGGTTCCGACCGCGGTCGTGGCCGGGTACGGACCGCCGTGCTGCTGCGCCCAGGTCACAGAGACACCGGTCGGCCACTGGTTCCAGAGCACGCGTCCTGCCCGATCGGACAGCTTCGGCAGCAGGTCGACGGCGATCTCGTCGTCGTCCTCGCCGATGATCGTCGCCGTCAACTGACCCTCGAGCCGATCCGCGAACTCGAGCAGCTCGCTCTCGTCGTCATAGGTCACGACCAGCGCCGCCGGTCCGAACATCTCGCTCATCAGCGTGTGCATCTCAGCACGCAGCGTCTCGGACGACGCGGCGAGCAGCACGGGCGACGGCGCATCGGCATCCGAGCCCGCCTCCCCGCCGACGGCGAGCGTGCGCACGCCCGCGACGCCCTGCGTCGAGGAGAGCGACGCGCGGAAGCCGCTCTCGATCCCCTTGTTGAGCAGCGGTGTCGCGGCGGGCAGCTGCAGCGCTTCGAGCTCGGCGACGATCGATGACTCCGTCGGCACGAAGAGCACTCCCGGCTTGGTGCAGAGCTGTCCGGCGCTGCCGGTCACCGAGGCGACGAAGTCACGGGCGATGCCGGCTGCATCCCGCTCGGCCGCTCGTCGCGTGACGAACGCGGGATTCGTGCTGCCGAGCTCTCCGTAGAACGGGATGGGCTCGGGTCGGGCCGCCGCGATGTCGAACAGGGCGCGCCCTCCTCGCACCGAACCGGTGAAGGCCGCGGCCTTGATGCCGGCCGCCTGCAGAGCGCGTACACCCGCGTCGGTGCCGTGGATCGCCCGGAACAGTCCCTCAGGTGCTCCCGCCGCGGCGAGCGCATCGACGACCACCGCCGCGGTCGCGTCGGAGAGCCCCGGGTGACCGTGGTGGGCCTTGAGCACCACGGCGTTGCCCGCGGCGAGCGCGCTGGCGGTGTCGCCGCCGGCGACCGAGAACGCGAAGGGGAAGTTGCTCGCGGCGAAGACGAGCGTCGCACCGATGGGCTCGAGCTGACGGCGCAGATCGGGGCGCGGGGCTCCCATCGGCCAGTCGGCGTCCGCATGATCGATCCGCGCGTCGAGCCAGAGACCGTCGGGGAGCCCCTCGGCGAACATGCGCAGCTGGAAGGTGGTGCGGCGCAGCTCGCCCCTCAGCCGCGCCTCGGCGAGATGGGTCTCGCGCTGCGCGACGGGGATCAGCTCGTCGGCGTGCTGGTCGAGAGCGTCGGCCACGGCGACGAGGGCCCGCGCTCGCTCGGAGATGGGGGTGCGCTTCCACTGCTCCGATGCGCGTACGGCGTCGTCGACGATCTGGTCGACGGTGGCGTCGGATGTGTCGTGCATGGTCATGACTCCTCCTGGTTCGAGTGGTGCGGGACGAGCGAGGCGAGATCGCCCAGCGACACGGGCACGCCCACCTGTCGATTGGTCAAGGATTCGAGCGCGGGGGCATCGACGTCGCCGCCGGTGCCGGTCGCGACGAGCTTCGAGAGGGCGAAACCGCAGACCCTCCCCTGGCAGAGGCCCATGCCGGGTCGTGCGGTGACCCGCACGTCTCGGGCGTCGTCGGCGCGGAGTCCGTCGACGGCATCCGTCACCTCTGCAGCGGTCACCTCTTCGCACCGGCAGATGTGGGTCTCGGGGGTCAGCCACCGGTCCCACGCGACGGGCACGGGACTCGCCCGGTGCATGCCGACCGCGAAGCGCCGGCCGCGACGCAGGCGACGACGATGCCTGGCCATCGCGCGCGGGTCGGTCGCTGCGCCGAGGTCACCCGCCACCGCGGCTCCGGCGAGCTCGCCCTCGGCGCACGACGCGATGGCTCCGCCGATGCCGGTGACCTCACCCGCGGCGTAGACCAGAGGATCGGACGAGCGCAGATCGGCGTCGACATCGATGACGAGCGATCCGTCGACGTCGATGCGGGTGCGCAGCCCGAGACCGACGGCGAGCTCGAGCTGCGGGGTGAAGCCCCAGCCGAAGGCGACGAGGTCGGCGGCCACGGTGCGCGACGAACCGGGGCGGATGCGTCCGTCGCCGTCGACGCGCGACAGCTCGACCTCGCTCACTCGTCCGCTGCCGCGCACGGCACTGATCACGGTGCGGGTGCGGAAGGGCACGCCATGACGGACGAAGGTGGTGGCATATCCCACGCCTTCCCACAGCTTCCCGGGCTCCTGGAGGGCTCGCAGAGGTGTCGCCGCCCAGCGGGAGAGTGCGTTGGCGTCGACCACCTCGACGACCTCGACTCCGGCATCGGCGAGTCCTGCGGCGACGGAGAGCAGGAACGGTCCGGTGCCCGCGACGACCGCACGGCGTCCGGCCTGCACCTGATTCGCCTTCAGCATCGCCTGCACACCTCCGGCAGCCATGACTCCGGGCAGCGTCCACCCGGGAACGGGCAGCTGTCGGTCGTATGCTCCGGTCGCGATCACGAGTCGTCGCGCCCATGTGGTCCGCTCGGCCTGGGGCAGGGCATCCGCCCCGGTCACCGCGCTCGTGCGCAGGGCCAACCGGTCGCCGAAGCCGTCGGTGCGCCACACCTGCCGCCCGGCGAGGTGCCGGAGTCGACCCGAGGCCACGACGGCGGCGAGCCGATCGCGCAGATTGGTGTAGTGCCGCCAGTCGTGATGACCGGTGCTCTCAGGAGCCGCGAACCCCTCACGATGGCGCTCGTCGGGATGCCGCCAGTACTGACCCCCGGTCTGTCGGCCTGCGTCGATCAGCACGACCTTCAGCCCGTGCTCGGCCGCGACGACCGCCGCGCTCAGTCCTGCCGGTCCTGCACCGACCACCGCGACATCGGCCGGGGCGGTCTCGGTCGTCGGGGTGACGTTCTCAGCCATGCGACTCCTCCGGGTGCGACTGCGACGACGGGCCCTCGGTCGGCCGTGCGGTCAGCGGCAGCGGTTCATCGGGGTCCGCACTGCGCACGTCCTGGCCCGCGCACGCCTCGACGAGACAGGCACGCTGGCTGCGCATGCCGTCGACGGTGACGAGGCAGTCGAAGCAGACGCCGATGCCGCAGAAGAGACCGCGCGGTGCGTGGTCTCTTCTCGTCGTGCGCCACGACACGATGCCCGCGCCCGCGAGGGCGCCGCCGATCGTCTGTCCCGGCGTGAACGGCACAGGGGTGCCGTCGAAGTCGAGACTGTTCACGGGTTCGGTCCCGTCGACGTTCGTCCGGGTCATGCGGCGACGAGTCCTTCGAGTCGGTCGGGCCGGAAGGGCGTCAGGTCGAGATCGGTCGCCTCCGAGCGCAGCGCCTGAGAGAGCAGCTTGCCCGTGCCGACCGAGAGGCCGACGCCCGCGCCCTCGTGTCCTGCGGCATGCCAGAGACCCGGCAGCCGGGCGTCCTCGCCGATGGCCGGCAGATGATCGGGACAATACGGACGGAATCCCGAGTATGCGCGCTGCACACCCACATCGCGCAGCGCGGGGAACAGGCCCAGGCCGCTCGCGGCGATGCGCGCGACCGCCTCGGACGAGAACGCCCGGTCGAATCCGACCCGTTCACGGCTCGCTCCGAGCAGGATCGTCCCGCTCGGGGTGCCCTCGACGACGGGCGAGACCTGGAGCCCGGCATCCGAGCTCGCGACGTCGCCGACGTACTCCGCGGCGTAGACCTTGTGGTGCACCGTGATCGGCACGGGCTCAGTGACGAGCACGAATCCACGCCGGGGCAGCACCGGCAGGTGCACTCCCGCGAGCGCGGCGACCTCGCCGCTCCAGGGACCGGCGCAGTTGACCACGGCTCCCGCCGAGATGCGCCCGAGAGAGGTGTCGACGCCCACTGCGCGGCCGTGGTCGGTGAGGATGCTGTTGACCGCGGTTCTCGTGTGCAGCTCGGCACCGTGTGCGATGGCGAGTCGCAGCAGATGGTGCGTGGCCAGCAGCGGCTGCACCTGCGCGTCGTCAGGGTAGAACGCGCCGCCGACGAGGGCGGGGTTGATGTAGGGCTCGACCTCGCGCAGGCCGGGGTTGTCGTCGATGATCTCGGCACGGATGCCCAGCTCTCGCTGATGCGCGACGAGACCGACCAGACCCGACATGCTCGCGTCACTGCCGGCGACGACGAGGCCCCCCTTGGATTCGAACTCCCATAGGGCGGCGTGCTCGGCGAGATCCTCGCGCCAGACGCGCTGCGAGTAGAGGGACAGCTCGAGCTCGGGCCCCACCTCTTTGTCGGAGACGAGGATGTTGCCCTCGCAGCGACTGCTCGTGCCCGAGGCGATGGAACCGCGCTCGATCACGATGGTCCGAAGGCCGGCCGCCGCCGCGAAGTAGGCCGTCGCGGCACCGACGACTCCCGCACCGACGATGACGACGTCGGCGCGTGCTGTCGATGGAGTCACTAGCCGTTCGCCTCCGAGGGGTGGGGCTCGCCCACGGTGTGACCCGACCAGTCGCCCTTCACGTGCTCGATGTGCGAGAACACCAGGTCGCGTGCGCGCACCGCGTCGCGCGCCTCGATCGCATCCATGATCGTGTGGTGCTCCTTGGCCGAGGCGGTGAGATGGCCGCGCTCGTACAGCTCGGCCAGGCCGAACAGCCTGGTCTGGGAGCGCAGCGACTGGATAAGCTGCGTGAGCCTGGCGTTGCCGGCGTACTGCAGGATCGCCAGGTGGAAGTCGCTGTCTGCGCTCAGGTACTCGACGAGGTCTCCCCGCTCGGCTGCCGCGACGATGTCGTCTGCCTTGCTGCGGAGGTCCTCGAACGCGCTCTCGGGGATCAGCGGGGTGGCCTTCTCGACGGCCGGCGGCTCGAGGAACAGTCGCAGTTCGGTGACCTCGGCGAGATCGTGCGACGACACCTCGGTCACGCGGAATCCACGGTTGGGCATCGCGACGACGAGTCCTTCGCGCACGAGGTCGAGCATGGCCTCGCGGATGGGGGTCGCCGACGTGCCGAACTCCTCCCCGAGGCTCGGTGCCGAATACACGCGGCCCGGCTGCATCTCGCCGCTGATGATGGCCGAGCGCAGGGCACGGGTCACCGTGTCGCGAACACTGGGCTGCTTGCTGAGCCGAACGAGGCTGCGCGTGTCACTTCCGGACATCTGTGTTCCCTCTCTGAGGCGATGCTTCAGCGCTCGGCGCCTGCCTCAGGATCCGCGCCACCACGGCGAGATCCTCCCAGCTCATCCCGACACCCGTGTAGACCGCCGGTCGAGCCTCGCGGCGCACGAAAGCACCCGCGACCAACTCTCGCAGATTCGTCACCGGCTGTGCACCTGTCTGCCAGTCCGCGAGATCGCGCGCCAGCAGCAGGTTTCCGTTCTCGCGGAACGCCGACGCCCTGGCCTCGACGACGAGGTCGGCATCCGTCACCAGGTCTGCGGCCAGCTCTCGACGGCGGGCACCGTGAGAGCCCACCGCTGCGACCACGGCGTGATCGCCGATGTCGTCGCGACGGAGCACAGGCACGCTCGACGACGTGGCCGCGATGACGACGTCGGCCGCACGCAGACTTCTGGCGTCGCGAGAGTCGGCATCGACGCCGACCGCGGGGATGCCGTCTGCGTGCAGTCGCTCGACCAGGTCGGCGGTGCGGCCGGGTGTGCGTCCCACGACGCTGACGGCGCCGACCGGCATGAGGTCGATGAGCGTGCGCACGTGCTCTTCGGCCTGCGGACCCGTCCCGAGCACGGCGAGCGAGTCGATGCTCTCTCGCGCTCCCTGAGGATCGGCCTGCAGCATCCCCCGGATCGCGACAGCCGTGACCGCCGGCGTCCGCAGCGTGGTGAGGCGCGTCCCCTCGAGGATCGCGAGGGGGCTCAGCGTCTCCGCGTCGAAGACGAGGTACCACGCCTGGATCTTTGGCAGCCCCCGCCCGGGGTTGTGCGGGGCGATGGTCACGACCTTGATGCCCGCGTGATCAGGCGTCTGCGTCGGCATCAGCAGGAACTCACCGCTGTCGAGCGGGCTGAAGAGGCGTGGAGCGTCGCCCTCGATGTCGACCCCGTCGCGCAACGCCGACGCGATGGCGTCGACGGCGCCGCGGCGGTCGATCGCGGCGTCGATCTCGTCGACGCCGATGACGGGCACGGAGGTCACAGCACGAACCCCTGCGGGAACGGATCACTCGGGTCGAGCATGTACTGCGCGGTGCCCGTCACCCACGCCCGGCCGGTGATGGTCGGGATGACGGCGGGGATGCCGGCGACCTCGGTGGTCTCGACGAGGCGTCCGGTGAAGCTGGTGCCGATGAACGACTCGTTGACGAAGTCCTGGTCCAGCGGCAGCTCGCCCCTCGCATGCAGCTGCGCCATGCGAGCGCTCGTGCCGGTGCCGCAGGGCGAGCGGTCGAACCATCCGGGGTAGATGGCCATCGCGTGACGCGAGTGCACCGCGGTCGACCCCGGTGCCTTCAGGTACACGTGGTGGCAGCCGCGGATCGTGGGGTCCACCGGATGCACCGGCTCGCCCTTCGCCTCGATGGCCTCCATGATGCTGAGCCCCGCCGCGAGCAACTGCTCCTTGTGCGCACGGTCGAACGGCAGCCCGATCTGCTCGAGCGAGACGATCGCATAGAAGTTGCCGCCGAACGCCAGGTCGTACTCGACGGCGCCGAGCCCTGGCACGTCGACGACCTGGTCGAGGGCCACGGCGAATGACGGCACATTGCGCAGCGTGACGCTGTCGGCGTGCCCGTCGGACACGTGCACCTCGGCGATCACGAGACCCGCCGGGGTGTCGAGACGGATCGTGGTGACCGGCTCGACGACGGGGACCATACCTGTCTCGACGAGCACGGTCGCGACTCCGATCGTGCCGTGTCCGCACATCGGCAGGCAGCCGGACACCTCGATGTAGAGCACGCCGAAATCGGCATCCGGTCGCGTCGGCGGCTGCAGGATCGCTCCACTCATGGCGCTGTGACCGCGAGGCTCGTTCATCAGCAGCAGCCGCAGGTCATCGCTGTTCGCCATGAACCACTGTCGGCGCTCCTCCATGGTCGCCCCCGGCATCACTCCGACGCCGCCGACGATCACGCGCGTCGGCATCCCCTCGGTGTGGGAGTCGACGGCGTGGAAGACGCGTTGTGCTCGCATGAGATGTGTCTCCGGATCAGCGGTAGCCCTTGGCCAGGACGGCCTCGGTGTCGGCGATGATACGCGTGCGCACCTCGTCAGGGAGGGGCAGGCGTGGCGGGCGGGTCGTGATGCCCGCGGGTGCGACACCCGCGACCTCCTGCGAGAGCTTGATCGCCTGCACGAACCAGGTCTTCGAGTCCCAGCGCAGCAGCGGGTGGAGGTCGCGGTACATCTCGTGAGCCTTGGCCCAGCTGGCCGGGTCACCCGAGGTCGACAGGTTGTAGAGCTCCACGGTCGAGGCCGGGATCGCGTTGGGGTAGCCGGCGACCCAGCCGAGAGCGCCGTTGATGCCGAGCTCGAGCACGACGTCGTCGGATCCGATCGAGATGTCGAGGCCCGGCGCGAGCTCGCGGATCGCGTACGCGTTGCGCACGTCGCCCGAGAACTCCTTGACCGAGACGATGAGACCCTCATCGAAGAGGCGTGCGAGCAGCTCGGGGCGCAGGTCGATCTTGGTGTCGATCGGGTTGTTGTACGCGAGGATCGGCAGACCCACGGCGGCGACCCGCCGGTAGTGGTCGACGACCTCCTCATCGCTCGCCCGGTACGCGTTCGGGGGAAGCAGCATCACGGCCGGTGCGCCGTGCTCGGCGGCGTGCTCGGTGAGGCGCACGCTCTCCATCGCGCCGTACGCGCCGACGCCGGGGATCACGGCGACGCCCTCCGGCGAGGCCTCGACGGCGGTGAGATAGACCTGCTTGCGCTCCTCCTCCGTCAGCGTCTGGTACTCGCCGAGCGAGCCGTTCGGGATGATCCCCGTCACGCCGTTGTCGGTGGTGAAGCGGATGTGCTCGGCGTAGGCGTCGTAGTTGACGGAGAAGTCCGGGTTGATCGGAAGGGTCGTCGCGAGGTTGACGCCGTGCCAGGGCTTCTTTTCGGTCATGAGTCAGAACTCCTGTGCTGTCGGCGCCCCTCGGCACCACGGTCGTGGATGAGTACAATTGCAATGTTAGTGGTCAATGACTGCCCTGTCTATGAGCGACGCGGTTTCTTCACGCGACATCACCCCTCGCGGGCAGTATCAGCCGCTGACGAGGCTCTTCGTTGCCCGCGCGATCGGTCGCCGCGAACTCGATGACCTGCTCCTCGTCGGAGAGCGCTCGCACGAACGCCTCTTGGAACGTCGCCCAGAAAGTACCTGGTCCTTCCCACTGGATCCGCTCGACGCCCGAGACCTCGTCGATCGCGGTGAGCGTGATCTCGACGCTCGATCCGAGCCGCCTCACGGTGGCCTGAGAGACCGGAGCGCCGGTGTCGACCGCGAAGTCGCGCGACGCGTGGCCCGCGGCGCCCGTGGCATCGGTCGCCCGCGCTCGCACCGGGTGGTGACCGTCGCCGGGAAGGGGGACGGGGCCGGTGTACGGCATCCATCCTTCGTCTCCCACCGCGATCTCGATCCGCAGGCCACCGGCTCCGGCGAGATCGTCGGCCGCGACGGCGACCGTCGGAACCTCCGTGAACCAGCCCGACGGCGCGGGCAGTGCCGCCGTCGTGATCGCGACCGACGGCACGATCGGCGCGTCGGCCAGGGAATGCGGGATGCTCCACTCGACCACGGGGACGCCGTCGGCGTCGCACCCCTCGCGCCAGGTCACCGTCGAGGCGTCGACGTCGCGCACCGAGCCGCGGGGGCGCCCGCCGCGCCCGTCGATGTCTGCGGCGGCGGCCGCCTGCAGCACCTGGATGAGCTCGCTCTGCGCGAGCAGCCCGTCGCGGCGGGCGGCGTTCGTGGTCTCGCCGACCCGGTCGAGGAACCCCGCTCGCGTCGACGGCACGGGCTCACGCCACACGTCATCGAGCAGCGAGGTGCCGTCCTGGCGCACGCGCACCGGCACGTCGGTCCCCGCGCCCACGAACCCGATGGCCGACCCGGATGCGCGCACGTACATGTGGTACCGGTCGTCACTGCCGGTCCAGACGGGCTCGAATCGCACGCCGGCGATCTGCACGGCGCCGTCCGTCCGCAGCGCCGCCTCGACCTCCTCTGCCGAGCGTGCATCGTCCGCGGCCAGCGAGCCGTCGAGTCGTCGCCGCTGGGCGAGCGCCAGGTCGAGGGACGTCGTGGCATCCGACCGCGCGACGAGAACCGACGGACCGAACTCGATCGACTGCAGCGTCTGGTCGTCGATGGTCGGCACCGCCCGCAGCGTCGCGCGCGACTCGATGCGCAGCACCTCGCCCGACGTCCACGGCCGCCGGACGACCAGGTAGCCGCGTTCGACGGGGGCGGTGACGACCTCGTCGGCGACCTGGAGCACCGGCGTCTCGGTCGACCACGCGGGCACGCGGATGCGGAGGGTGAGCGTCGTACCGTCGACGAAGCCGTCCGCGCCGTCGATGCGCAGCTCGGTCGTGCCGCCGAGGGGCTGCGTCGTCTGCATCCGCACGGTCGCGTGCTGCTCGCGCCAGTCGAGCGTCGCGGGCACGAAGAGGTTGACCCACAGCTCGGCCCCGGCCACGGCACCGGCCGTGGTGAAGAACACCGTGTCCTGATACTTGACGTGGTTCTCGAGGCCGGTGCCGCCGCAGCAGGTGCCGACGTTGTCGAACTCCGCGACCGCTCCGGGGTTGACGGGGAACATGTAGGCGACCTCGGGGCTCGTGTCGGAGTCGATGTCGCGGCGCGAGGCGAGGATGTGGTTCAGCACTCCGCGCTCGTAGTACGCCATGAATCGCGGGTCGCGGGTGAGAGCGAACAGCTGTCGAGCGATCTTGAGGAGGTTGTAGGTGGCGCACGTCTCGGCGTTGCGGTCGCCGATGTCGCCCGCGACGGTCGCGGGCGGACCCCAGAGCTCGCTCTCTCCGGTGCCGCCGTGCGCGTACATGCGCCCGGGAACGATCTGATCCCAGAGGCCCAGCACGGCGTCGAGGTAGCGGCGTTCGCCCGTGAGGTCGTATTCGTGCAGGTATCCGATCAACTGCGGCAGATGCTGATTCGCGTGCATGTCGGTGAGCACGTCTCGGCGCTCGGCTCCGGCCGAGAGCAGGTCGTCCTGGTCGAACAGCCGCGCGACCTCGAGGAAGAGCGGCTCGCCTGCCGCGACGCTCAGTCGCGCCATCGTCTCGTTCATGCCGCCGAACTCGCCGGCGATGTACAGCGACCACATGCGCTGGATCCGGTCGTGGTCGAGCCGGGTCAGCCGGTGGGCCACCCAGTGCCCCATCGACACGGCGATGTCGCGCGCCTCGGTGCTGCCGGTGAGCTCGTACGCGTCGAGCAGACCGGCCATGATCTTGTGGGTCGTGTAGTACGGCGCCCAGATCTCGCCATAGGGCGCATAGTCCTCGAGTCGCGAGAACTGCCATTCGCCGTACGCGGCGAGGAATCCGGGGTGCGAATAGCGACCGGTCGCCGCAAGCGCCCGCTGCACCTCACCGAGACCGGCGACGAACTCATCGACCTTGGCACGCAGCTCCTCGTCGCGCTCCCCCGCGTAGGCGAGCGCGAGCATCGACAGGAAGTGGCCCGCGTAGTGGCCCCGCAGCAGGTTCGCAGTCTGGGCGTTCTCGCGGCCCGGATAGTCGGCCTCACCCCACGCCTGCTCGCGCGGGTGGCCGAAGTCCTCCCAGTTGCCGGGAGCCAGGGCTCCGCGGGTGTCGATCCCCGCGGTGGCGCGGAAGACCGCGAGCAGCCGATCGACCGGGTACACGCGCGCCAGGTGCAGCACCTGGTTCTTCGCCCGTGCGAAGACGCTGTCGTCATCGATGCGCACGCGATCCAGAGGGAACGGGCGCAGCTTCGCAGAGGAGAGGATGCCGGTGGCCGCGGGCGGCTCACCGCCGCCGGTCGCGATCGTGCCCCACGCCATCGCGTTGCCCCGGCTCATCGCGCCGCCCTGTGACGCTGCGTCCACTGTTCGATGCCCGCGGCGTCGATCGGAAGAGCGTCCGAGAGCACCTCGGATCCGGTCGGCGTGACGAGGATGTCGTCTTCGAGCCGCACTCCGATGCCGCGCAGCTCGGGCGGCAGAGTGAGGTCGTGCGCGTGGAAGTACAGCCCCGGCTCGACCGTCATCACGACGCCCGGTTCGAGATCGGCACCCATGTAGTCCTCGTAGTGCGCCTGGCTGCAGTCGTGCACGTCGAGTCCGAGGTGGTGGCCGATGCCGCACGCGAGATAGCGACGGTGCTGCTGGCCGTGCGGCGACAGCGCCTCGTCGACCGACACCGGAAGCAGGCCCCAGTCGTGCAAGCCCTGCGCCACGACCTGCATCGAGGCGAAGTGGAAGTCGAGATAGGGCGTGCCCGGCCGGATCTGCGCGAGGCCCGCGCGGTGCGCCCTCTCGACGAGGTCGTGCACCTCGCGCTGCGCCGAGCTGAACGTGCCCTCGGCCGGCACCGTGCGTGTGACGTCGGCGGTGTAGAGCGAGCGCGCCTCGACGCCCATGTCGAGCAGCAGGGCCTGGTCGGGGTGGATCGGGCCATCGCAGCGCACCCAGTGCAGGATCGGCGCGTGCGACCCTGAGCCGACGATCGTCGAGTATCCGGGGCCGTTTCCGTGCGTGCGCGCGTGCCGGTCGAACGTGGCCTGCAGCCAGCGCTCGCCGAGCCCTTCGGCGATCGCGCGGGGGATCTCGGCCACGACGGCCGCGAAACCCGAGACGGTCGCATCGATCGCGAGGCGCAGCTGACCGATCTCCCAGTCGTCCTTCACCATGCGCAGTCGAGAGAGGGTGCGCTCGAGATCGTCCGAGATCTCCAGATCATGGATCGCGGCCAGCGCATGCGCCGAGCGCGCGGCAAGCGCGCCGCGCAGGTCGGCGGCGCGGGCGGGGAGGGCCTCGAGGGGCTCGACCGTGAGCTGCAGCTCGTCGGCCCACTCGGCGAGACCCGCCGACGGACCGACCCAGAGCTCGCCGTGCAGCGCGTTGCTGAAGAATCCGTCGTCGCCGGGGCGGAAAGGGGCGGGCATGTAGAGCACGGCATCGTGGCCGCCGGGCCGCGCCCACAGCACGAGCGTGGCGTCTTCGGTCTGGCATCCGGTCGCCCAGACGAAGCTGCTGTCTGCCCGGAATCCGTAGGAGGAGTCGTCGTTGCGCACCGGGGCGATCCCGGAGCTCAGCACCAGGGTCTCTCCCGGCATCGCCGCGCTCAGGCGCTCGCGATGCGCGGCCGCTGCCTGCGCGGTGCCCGAGGGAAGGTCGGGGCGGGTCGGCACGTCGTCCCACCCCTGCGCGATGAACTCGCGGAAGGCGGGGATCTGCGCCAGCTTCGGGTAGCGGGTTCCCGCGTACGGCGGGCGTGCTCCGGTGGTCGTGTCGCTCATGCGCGCTCTCCTCCACGGTCTCGGACCAGGTCTCTCAGGCGGGTCAGCGTGCGCCCCGATCCGATCCCGTCGTGTTCGTATTCGTTCGTCACCCAGTACTGCGAGTTGCCCACTCCCGACAGAGTCTGCAGCTGCAGGCCGGCATCGACGTACATGTCGTCGAAGTACACGACCGCCGCGACCGGCACCTCGTTGCGGGCAAGGGCTGCGGCGTCGTAGAGCGGCGACCAGTCGGCCCTGGCGGCGAGCTGGTCGACCGCCGAGCGGAAGCCGCGCAGCAGCCCGACCTCGTCGAACATCCACGGGAACGCCATCTCACCCGTGAAGAGCAACGGCCGGCGGGCCTCGTCGAACTGCGGGCGACGCTCGCGCTCGGCCTGCGCCGCCCACGCGGTCGGGCCGCTCTGCTCGTCGCCGTAGATCGACTCCTGCAGGGTCCAGAACAGGGGGTTGCCCGCGCTCGACGACAGCGTCATCACGTCGTGCAGGAACGCCGGAGACAGCCGATCAGGCTCGATGAACGCCTTCTCGACGAGCCAGTGCAGCCGCTCGAAGCCCGGCTTCATGCCGAAGTCGATGCCCAGCGACTGCCAGCGGCGCACCGTCAGCAGGTCGCCGTCGGGCAGTCGCACGTCGCCCGCGGCCAGTCGGTCGGCGATGCGCGCGACCGCGGCCTCATCGTCGGGGAACCGGCGGTAGAACTCGGCCGTCTTGGCCTCGACCCGGTCGAACGTGCGGTGATACACCTCGCTCGCTGCCGGAGGCATGCCGGGCACTCCGCCGCAGATGTAGCTCGCCGTCAGCCCCTCGGGGGCGAACGACAGGTAGGTCATGGTGATCCAGCCACCGAAGCTCTGCGCGAGGGTGGCCCACCGGCGTCCGTCATACAGAGAGGCGCGTACGTGCTCGAGGTCGCGCACGATCGAGTCCGCTCGGAAGCACGCCAGGTAGTCTCCGCCGGCGTCACCGCGGGCGGAGACGATCGCGGCATCCACCGGCGTGCTGAGGCCGGTGCCGCGCTGGTCGACGAGCACGACGCGGTAGTCGCGCAGCGCCTCGTCGATCCAGCCGTCGCGCCCGAGCGGGCGGGGGTTCGCGCCGCCCGGACCGCCCTGGAGGTAGGTGAGCAGCGGACGATCGGCCGTGTCGGATGCCGGATCGACGAGCTCGCGCACGAACAGGTCGATGGTCTCGCCGTAGGGAGTGCTCCAGTCGAGCGGCACCGATGTGCGGTATTCACGCACGCGGATGCCGGGCAGCATGTACTGCGCGGTCGGGGCTCCGGTCGTCGCCGTTCGGGTCATCGGGTCTCCTCCGTGGTCGACGAGCCGGGCACAGCATCGTGACCCTGCCCAGCATCCTGTTCCCGACCCGCTCGCGCGGCCTCGGCCTGCTTGCGCCTGCGGTCCCATTCGGGGTCGATACGCGGCACGGCTTTGAGCAGGGTCTTGGTGTATTCGTGCTCGGGGCGCTCGAAGATCGCGTCACGCATGCCGGTCTCGACGATCGCGCCCTGTGACATCACAGCCACGCGGGTGGCGATCTGGCGCACGACGGCGAGATCGTGCGCGATGAAGAGGTAGCCGAATCCCTCATCGGACTGCAGGTCGCGCAGCAGGTTGATGACCTGCGCCTGCACCGACACGTCGAGGGCCGACACAGCCTCGTCGCAGATGACGAGCTTGGGGCGCACGGCGAGCGCCCTGGCGATGCCGATGCGCTGCGCCTGGCCGCCCGAGAACTGCGAGGCGTACCGCTCGGAATGCATCGGGTTGAGGCCGACGCGCTCCATGAGTTCTCGAGTGAAGGCCCGGGCGCCGCCGGGGATCTTGCGCCCCTGATAGACCAGCGGGGCGGTCACCAGGCGTTCGACGGTGTGCTTGGGGTTGAGCGACGAGTACGGGTCTTGGAAGATCACCTGCACCGCGCCACGGAACTCACGCAGGTCAGCGCCCTTCGCGCGCGTGACATCGGCGCCCTCGAACTCGAGCGTGCCGCTGGTGGCATCCATCAGCCGGGCGACGAGTCGCGCCGTCGTCGATTTGCCCGAGCCCGACTCGCCCACCACGGCGAGCGTCTCGCCGCGGTGCACCTCGAGCGAGACCTCATCGACAGCCCGGAAGGTCTTCGACTTCCCCAGCGGCCCGGTCGACCCCGTGGCGAACTCCTTGACCAGATCCGTGCCGCGGAACAGTGGTGTGCCGGTGTTCATCGTTCGCTCCTCCGGTCGTTCGACCCTGCCCTCTGGTGGGGCACGGTGATCTCGGTGGTGCGCAGCACCCCGATCTCGTCGTCGATGCGCGGCACCGCGTCGAGCAGCCGCCGGGTGTAGTCGGCTTGAGGGTCGCTGAAGACCCGCTCCACATCGCCGCGTTCGACGGTCTCGCCCGCGCGCATCACGACGATCTGGTCAGTGACCTCGCTGACGACGGCGAGATCGTGGGTGATGAGGATGAGGCCGGCGCCGGTCTCGCCGCGGATCTCGTCGAGCAGGTCGAGGATCTGCGCCTGCACCGTCACGTCGAGCGCGGTGGTCGGCTCATCGGCGATGATCAGGTCGGGTTCCATGCTCAGCGCCATGGCGATCATGATGCGCTGGCGCATGCCGCCCGAGAACTGATGCGGGTAGTGGTCGACGCGGCGGGCGGCGTCGCGGATATGCACCCGCTCCATCGCCTCGATCGCGACCGCACGGGCCTGCCTGCGCGAGACGCCGCTGCGGTGCGAGAGGTACGCCTCGGCGATCTGCGTGCCGACCTTGTAATAGGGGTTCAGCGACGACAGCGGATCCTGGAAGATCATCGCGATGCGGTCGCCGCGGATGCGGCGCTTCTCGCGCTCAGGCATCCCGAGCAGCTCCGCCCCGTCGAATCGCACCGAGCCGGTCGCGGTGCCGCCCTTGGGCAGCAGGCCCATGATCGCCAGGCTCGTCATCGACTTGCCCGATCCGGACTCGCCGACGATTCCGAGCGCGCCCCCGCGGGGAACGTCGAACTCGAGGTTCTTCACGACGCTCACCGGGCCCTGCGCCGTGCGGAACGAGACGGTGAGGTCTCGCACCGACAGCAGCGGACTCGCATCCTGAGTCGTGTTCTCGGGCGCGGTCGTGTTCTCGGTGTCGCTCATGCGTTGGCCCCCGTTCTGACGCGCGGATCGATGGCGGTGTAGAGCAGGTCGACGACCATGTTGCCGATGATCACGAAGAACGCCGACAGC
>Ga0308167_1000239_pt1 | contig 118604 bp, 105 predicted proteins | sample PhyCR1_2_FD_202138 | JGI IMG/M metagenome (GOLD analysis project Ga0308167, IMG submission 202138) | Phyllosphere microbial communities from UC Gill Tract Community Farm, Albany, California, United States - DLSLRC.R1 | ecosystem: Host-associated > Plants > Phyllosphere > Unclassified | place...
ATTAATAAGAAATCGGCATCCACAACAAACAACAAAAAGATCAGACCTTGCCAGAAAAACAAGGCCCTCACGATCCATCTGCCATTCACCATAAACACCGGAATGAATCCTTGGCTAAATTTGCGAACATCACCACGGGGGTGGTAATGTCACTGTTATAACCAAATATATAAATAATTTGGTATCAACAAACTTGGCACACTATTGAGTTCTCAAACAACAACCGCTACCGGCACCATCAGAAACAGTGTTTCTGAATCGCTCCGAAGCAACTTTTCAAGCTTACCAACAAGCTTTCCCTTCGTCAACTCAGCGTTTTCGCTGTGTTCACGTGATTCTAAGTGGATCTGATCAGTGCGTATGCGCTGATCATGTGTTCCGACTCGTCCTCTGCGCGGTTCTCAACTCTACGTCCTGGTGTCTGGCTGAGTCAACTCAGCTTCAAGCATCAGATTCGCATCGTTTCCGATCCGCCTTGGCTAGTCATCCAGCATGATCAGACCCTGAGGTCTTTGGTGATCTGCTGGACTCATTCCCAAAAAAAAGCTATGTGGTTTTCAAGGCTGATCTCACTGCCGCATGAGAAACCGAAGTTCCTGTCTTGGTGTGATGATCAACTGCAAGTTATTGGCTGACCAGGGGCTCTTCGGTCCGCTTCTCGCTTTTCCGCTGTGCCCCTGAGCACGAGATGAGACTCTACCAGCACTTTTTCGGCTTTGTAAACTCGGCCGTTTTTCCCTTGAATCTGCGCGGTTTCGCCTACTCGGATCAGAAACTGCCGCTGGCTAGGTCTCACTCTGCAGAAGCATCGACGGACGGAATACCCATCGACCCTCCCATCGGTAGAAGAGTTCCAGGGCCTCGGTCATCATCGCCACGTGGAAGAAGACCGAATCAATGCCGGCACCCCCTGCCGCGCTGTTCCGGTAACCCTGCAGCAGAGACTTGGTCACCTGCTCGTACCAGAGCCCGAAATCAACGGGATCGGGGGTTGAACCTGAGACTTCTTCAAGATCAGGGCCAGCATGTGCTGTCTCCATCACCAGATCAGCCAGGGACAGCAGAACTGTCACCACGTCACGCATGGGAAGGGCGTGATCGACCATCCCGCCTTCTTCGTCGATGATCCATCCGCGGTCACGATCTCCTGAGCGGAACCGGGTGAGACCCATATCGCCATGAATCTTCTGCAGAGTCATGACCTGGTCTGCATCGCGCAGCTGCCGCTTCAGCAGATCGACGACTTCTGCAAGATCGGTGGACTCAGACTCATCGAGATCATCACGGACCTGGAACCACTGGTTCTGCAGAGCCGAAGCGGCGCGCTCCACCATGAAGCTCAGCTGCGTACTGGTCTGTGGATACGCTCCAAATGTTGCTGCCAGGTCGGCATGGAAATCTCCAAGGATCTTCCCCAGTGCTTCGGCCTCGGCAGTGAACTCGGATGCCTCCTGCAGCGCGGTCCGGGCTAGTGCCCCTGCATCGGGTGCGCCGAGAATTGCCTCTCGGATCACGCCGAGGTCTCCAGAGACCCAACGGACCTCACCATCGAGACCGGTCTGTTCGGGCCAGCTTCCGGTGACGGTTCCGAGCACCCTCGCAACGGTGGTGCTGCCAGTTCGGACCATCCGCATCACGGTGTCCAAAGTGCCGGAGCGCTGGTGCTGCGGGCGACGCATGAAGTCAACGACCGTCTCCCTTGGCCCGCTCTCACCCTCCTCGGTGGTCACCGCAGTCCTGACCCCTGCGACCAGCGGGCTCTCCAACGGAGTGCGTTGGAGTTTCGCAGTGAAGGGTGGCCAGGTATCGAAGTCGGCGAAGGCCTCACCTCGAGATCTACCGTTTCGACTCCCCTGCTGACGCCGAGCCATTTCATGCCACGCCGCGAGGAACGCACGGTCACGTGTGCCGTCGTAGACCCACACGTCACCATCGGGTGTTCCGAGCCTTCCGATGAGAGCGGTCTTCCCCGCCAGTGCGGAGGGTCGACTGCGCATAGCCATGGGTACCGACACTCGAGACTGCCCACCGGCATGACCCACCTCGAAGATGTGCAGCTCTAGGTGAAGTTCCTGATCGGAGTCACCGATCGGAGCAGGAAGGCGCAGGCCACCGACACGTGTGATGGCACGTCGGTTTGGCGTCTCCTGGAACCACGACTGCTGGGACAACCAGGTCCCCACCAGTTCAAGGAATCCCGGCTGCTCCTCACCTCGAAAGCGTGTCATCTAGCGACGTGCCCCTTGGCGGCGCATGGCGATCTCGTAGAGGCTGATACCCACGGCCATAGAGGCGTTGAGTGATTCGGTGGCCGAGCTGATCGGAATCGAGACGATCTGATCGCAGGTCTCACGGACCAGACGGGAAAGGCCCTTGCCCTCAGATCCGACCACGATGATCACCGGCTCGGTGGCCAGTTCGATGTTCTCCAGTGAAATGTCCCCGCCGCCGTCGAGCCCAAGCACAAAGAAGCCCAGCTGTTTGGCTTCCTTCAGCGCCTGGGTGAGGTTTTTAGCGCGGGCCACCGGAATCCGAGCGGCGGCTCCTGCGGAGGTCTTCCACGTGGTCGCTGTGACACCGGCGCTGCGACGCTCCGGAATGAGCACACCGTGGGCTCCGAAAGCCGAGGCAGCGCGAAGCATTGCGCCGAGGTTCCGGGGATCGGTGATCGAGTCGCAAGCCAAGAACAGCGGCTGATGCGGAATGTGTCCCTTGGCAGCTCGCTCCAGCTCACCCTCAGCAAGATCGATCACATCGGCGTACTCATAGGGCTCCAATAAGAGCGCCAGACCTTGGTGCACTGCACCCCCGGTCGAATTGTCCAGTTGGCGGCGATTGACTTCACGCACGCGGATGCCCTGTTCGGCTGCGAACTGCAGCGACTCACGCACCCGACCATCGGATTCCACATCGGTGGCCACGTGAAGTTCCTTGGCTGGGACGCGCTCGCGCAGTGCTTCAAGCACCGAGTTGCGCCCGGCCACCATGTCTTCGGCGCCGAATCCGGAACCGCGCTGCCGTGGCTGATTGCTGCTGGTCTTGGTCGCCGCCCGGTCAGCGAGCATCTTCTGCCGGTGAGCCTTGTGGTAGACGCGGTCCTCGGCCTTCGGCGTCGGGCCTTTGCCTCGGAGGGCACGACGACCCTGTCCCCCTGATCCTGTCTGGGGGCCTTTTTTCTCTCTGCGGATCGCAGCCGATTTCGGCCGTGAATCTTGTGCCATGTTCAGCCTTTCCTCGCCCCTGCGGCGGGACTGGTGGTCGAACCCGTCCGGGCAAGTGCCCAACGGGTCCCTTCTCTAGAGTCTTCTAATGCGATGCCAGCGGCAGTAAGTCGGTCCCGGACCTCGTCTGCGCGGGCGTAATCCTTTGCGGCCTTGGCTTCCACGCGTTCAAGCAGCAGTGCGTTGATCAGCTCCGCCAGCGCCGCGTCGGCAGCGGAAGTGCCCTGGTGGGCAGGTTCTGGGACATCATCGAGACCCAGAACACGGACCATGGCGGCGACGGCGCCGCGATGCTCGGTGATTCCTCGGTCATCCCCGGCTTCGAGCGCGATATTGCCTGCCCGGACGGTCTCATGCAGCACTGCCAACGCTTGGGGCACGTTGAGATCATCATTCATCGCCGCGGCGAAGGCTTCCGGAACGCGTCCGGCGGCGGAAGTCCCCGTCGCCGAGAGCCTTGCCTCGGAGGCATCAGCCTCGGTGGCTCGGTCGAGGAAGGTCTCGATCCGCTCCACGGCGGCCTGAGCCTCACTCAAAGAAGTGGGCCGGTAGTCCAGCTGCGAACGGTAGTGCGCCTGCCCCAGGAAGTACCGGACGGCACGTGGTCGTGCAGCCGCGAGCATCTCTTCCGGAGAGATCGTGTTGCCCACCGACTTGGACATCTTCTCACCGGCATAGGTCACCATGCCGTTGTGGAGCCAGAATCTCGCGAATCCATCACCTGCAGCAGCCGATTGGGCCAGTTCGTTCTCGTGGTGCGGGAAACGAAGGTCAAGTCCGCCGCCGTGGATATCGAAGCTGCTGCCGAGATACTTCGTCGCCATCGCGGAGCATTCGACGTGCCATCCTGGCCGGCCCGCACCCCACGGGGCCTCCCAGGAGGCAGTCTTCGGGTCGGTCTCCTTCTGACCTTTCCACAGCGCAAAGTCCCGCGGATCACGTTTCCCGCGCGCCTCGGCGTCGGCGGCATCTTGCATGTCCCCCACGCGCTGTCGGGTGAGCTCTCCATAGGAGGACCAGGACCGCACATCGAAATAGACGTCGCCGGAACCGTCCTGGGCAGGATAGGCGTGACCGGCGTCGATCAGGCGCTGAATCAGCGTGAACATCTCGGTCATATGCCCAGTGGCGCGTGGCTCATAGCGCGGACGCTTGACTCCCAGGGAGTCGTAGGCGGAATGGAACGCCTGTTCGAACCGGTAGGCCAGGGCGAACCAGGGTTCCGCCGCCGGGTAGTCAGGTGTGCTCTCATGCGCTGGCAGGTACGACGCGGCCGACTTCTCGAGGATCTTGTCGTCGATATCGGTGACATTGCGAACGCTGAGCACGTCGAGGCCGCTGTGTTCCAGCCAGCGGATCAGGATGTCGAAGGCGACGGCGGAGCGCACATGTCCCACATGCGGTCGACCTTGGACCGTTGCGCCGCAGTAATAGAGGGACACTCGACCAGGCTCGAGGGGCTCGAAGTCTCGAACAGTCGCCGTCTTAGTGTCATAAAGTTGCAGTGCCACTGTCCAAGCCTATCTGGTCACCAGTTCAGATCGTGTAGACCACCGCTGTAGCGGTCGCGAGGATGCCCTCACCCCTGCCGGTGAAACCCAGTCCGTCTGAGGTTGTGGCACTGATTGCGACAGGGGCACCGGCGGCTGAGCTGAGCGCCAGCTGCGCCTCCTCGCGCCGCGGACCGAACTTCGGCCGCCGACCGACGAACTGCACGGCAATGGATCCGATCTCGAAGCCCTGCGCTCGTACGATCCGAGCAGCCTCGGCAAGGAGGTCTATACCGGATGCGCCGGCAAGCTCGGGACGACTGGTACCTATGGTGTCGGCACCGAAATGCACGCCGAGATCTCCCACCCCGGCCGCGCTGAAGAGCGCATCACAGCATGCATGCGCCACAGCATCGCCGTCGGAATGTCCGGTCAGCCCTGGAAGGTCTGGCCAGAAAAGCCCGGCGAGCCATAGTTCGCGCGGCTCATCATCAGCAGCGAAGGCATGGACGTCATGCCCTATTCCCACTCGCGGCAGCACCACGGTCGCAGCAGCTGCGCCCTGTGCCTGCGTCTGAGGATCCGCAGCACCGGTCTCGGCCTTGAGCAGAGCCTCGACGGCGAGGAGATCCGAGGGCGTCGTGATCTTTACTGCCAGATCAGACCCGGGCACGATCACCACCTCGACACCCATGGCTTCAGCGATCATCGCCTCATCGGTGAGAAGCTCCGCTTCCTCATCGGGAAGCACCCCGACGTAGTCGAAGGCGCGCTGCAGCAGCTCCAGGGTGAAACCTTGGGGAGTCTGCACCGCTCGAAGCGGCCCTCGGGGTACGGTCTCGGCGACTCGCTCGGGGCCCGCAGCCGAGCTCCCCGTGCTGACACGTTTGATGGTGTCAGTCACGGCAACGGCCGGGACCACTGCTGCGGCACCAGACTCCACCGCATCGATCACTCGTTCGTGGACCTCATCGGGGGTCAGCGCCCTCGCGGCATCATGGATGAGCACCGTGGTGCCAGCGGGATCCCAGCTCTGCGTCCTAGAATCTTCGGTCAAGCGGTGGATCCCGGCGCGCACCGAAGCGGACCGGTTGGTCCCCCCCGAGGTAGCGAGCACGGGGATACCTGTGGCGACGCTGAAGTCCTCACCGAGTGCCGCAAGCAACTCATAGTTGGCGGGATCCCGAGGAAGCACCAGGACGACGGCGTCGAAGCGCCCGGATGTCCCGCGGATGCGTTCCAAGACGTGGGAGAGGATCGGCCTTCCAGCCAGGTGTACTCCTGCTTTGGGAACTCCGTAGCCAAGTCGTTCTCCGCTGCCGGCGGCCACAATGATGAGCGCCCGGCGCGCGGGGACAGAATTTCCTGTCCCTGCGACCGGGCTGCTCGTCGAGGCTGCTCCCTCTGGAGCAGCTGTGGGCGTCGGTGCGGCCTCAGGCCCCACCCGACGCACGGTTATTCTGCGACCTTCTCGGGTTCTACCGGAGTAGGCGCTTCGTCGAGGACCTTATCCAGCAACTTAGCTGCTTCTTCTTCGTCGAGCTTTTTGGCCAGCGCCAACTCGGAGACCAGAATCTGCCGAGCCTTGGCAAGCATGCGCTTCTCTCCTGCGGAGAGGCCACGATCATTCTCGCGGCGCCAGAGATCGCGGACGACCTCGGCAACCTTGTTCACGTCGCCTGAAGCCAGCTTCTCGAGGTTTGCCTTATACCGGCGTGACCAGTTGGTGGGCTCCTCTGCGTACTCGGCCTGGAGGACCTCAAAAACGTGCTCGAGTCCTTCTTCGCCGACAACATCACGTACACCGACCAAGTCGACGTTGTCTGCCGGGACCTCGATAGTCAGATCGCCCTGGGAGACCCGAAGCTTGAGATACATCTTTTCTTCGCCGCGGACCGTGCGGGTCTTCACTTCTTCAATCGTCGCCGCCCCGTGGTGCGGGTATACGACTGTTTCGCCGACCTCAAAATTCATGTAATTATTCCCCTTTCCCGAACTCAAGTTTATCACGCGTCACAATTGGCTCCGCGTGTCGTTCCGAAATCCTTCCTGGGGCACCCTCTAAGCTACGCCGGCATCTGATTTCGACATCCTGTAGAATTAGTCGCAGATCAGACCATCACGTGAGCTGAGGATTCTCCGCTGACGTGGACGACATCTGCGCATCGGAGAGCTCCTCCGGGTGGGCCAATCACCTATCCTGAGATCATCTGCATCGCATCAATCGTGAGGAGACCCTCCACGTGAAGTTCCCAGTTGGCACAGCCCGCCGAACGGCGGCAGCTACTCTGGCTGCGGCCGCGCTTCTAGGAGCCAGCGGTTGCAGTGCGGTGAACTACCAGGCCACCACCCACCAGTACGCGGCATCAGATGGCACGGCCACTGAGTTCCAGGACGTGCAGTTCCGCCACATGGCGTTCGTGACCGACGAGCAGGGCAACCCAGCCCGCGCCATGGGGTCGGTGAACAACGACAGCAACGAAGACGTTGAGGTCGAAATGGACGTCGATGGCGAGATCTTCACCCTGGACCTGGCTGCCGGCGAGGCCTTCTCGCTCGAGAATGATGACGAGATCGTTGTCGAGTCTTTCCAGGGCGCCCCGGGCTCGCTCTACGAGATCACTGTGAGCGTCAACGGTGAATCCGAGCAGCTGATGACCTCAGTATTCGACGGCGTCCTCCCCGAGTACCGCGACCTCGTTCCCGGCGGGTATGACGAGACGGTCACCGACCACCTGGAACACGGCCCCGATACCTACGGCAGCGGTACCTCGCACCACGATCCTGAAGAATCCGGCCACTAGGCGACTTACGGCGACGCCCCTCTCGACGCAGAGCGGCAGCAGCTTCAGGCATAGAGAAGGGGCCCGGTCATCAGGACCGGGCCCCTTCTCCATGTCTGGCAGTCCAGAAGCCTGGATGCACTCGACTCGGACCCGTCACGTGCCCGCAGTGGCTTCGGTGAGCAGCCGGCGCAGTCGCTGCGGGTCGAAGCGCCAGAAGTCCTTGACTCGGCCGTTAATCAGCAGGACGGGGATCTCTTCCGCATGGGCGGCCATGAGGCTCTCATCCTGGGAGATGTCGCGCTCCGTGAGTGCAACCCCAAACTCCGTGCAGGCCTGCTGGGCCACTGCCATGGCCTCCTGACAGAGGTGGCAACCTGGTTTCGTGAGCACCTCAACGCTGACTGACTGTGTCACTGCTGGTCCTTCCTGAATCTTCCTTGCCCGTGCCGGAGTACGCGAAGCTCGCTCTGTCAGCGCGGCGCAGATATACCTGGTGCAGATACGGAGGAACCCCGGCGGCCTGATGGCTGCCGGGGTTCCTCCACGCTTCAAGAAGTCTTATTTCTTGTTGCGGCGCTGGTGGCGAGTCTTCCGCAGACGTTTACGGTGCTTCTTCTTCGCCATGCGCTTGCGGCGCTTCTTGATCACTGAGCCCATGGGGTGCAGTCCTTGTCTGTAGGTAAACAACGAGAAAAAGGTCTCGGAACAGTGTAGCCGCAACGCGGTGCTGTACAGAATCGGAGCCCATGGTCATGTACAGCGGGCCTCTCAGCGGCTCCTCGGCACCCGTCCGGCAGGCGCCCTCGAAAACCAGGTCAGTCGAACCAGGGATCGAGCCCGTAGAGCGGGAAGATCTCCTTGCGGGTCTGCATCACCGCTCGGTCCACCGCGTCAGAGGGATCGTAGCCAAGCTCCCATGACCGCCACCAGAGCTCGGCGTCGTCACCCATGAATTCTGGCGTGGAGACCCCATAGGTGGACTGCGCATACTCCCGCCAGCCAGCTGGCACGGGCGTCTGCAGGGAGATGGGCCTCCCGAGAACGACGGCGGTCAGATGCGTCCAGCTGCGAGGGACCACTGAATGCACTGCGTATCCGCCGCCGCCGGTGGCGATCCACCTGCCCTCGCAGTGCTCATCGGCCAGGTGTGCGATATCCAGTGCCGTCTGTCGTTGGGCGTCGATGCTGAGCTGCAGATCGCTGAGCGGATCCTCCCGGTGGGAGTCGCAGCCGTGCTGGGAGACGATCACCTCGGGCTCAAAGGCAGCTACCAGCTGTGGGATCACGGCATGGAAGGCACGCAGCCATCCGGCGTCGCCGGTTCCAGCTGGAATCGCGATGTTGACCGCGGAGCCCTCCGCTCCTGGACCGCCGGTCTCGTTGGGGAAACCGGTACCGGGATAGAGCGCCACGCCTGACTCATGGATCGAGATGGTCATCACCCGAGGGTCGTCATAGAAGATCTCCTGGGTGCCATCGCCGTGGTGTGCGTCCACATCGATGTAGACCACACGGGAGGTCCCGTGATCGAGCAGGCGCGCAATGGCCACGGCTGCGTCGTTGTAGACACAGAAGCCGCCGGCCCGGGACCGGCCTGCGTGGTGCATACCCCCGGCGAAGTTGACCGCCCGCACTGCAGTCCCGGCATGTATCGCGTCGGCGCACTGCAGGCTGCCATCGGCGATGCGGGCCGCACCCAGGTGCAGGTCGTCGAAGACCGGGGTGTCTTCGGTGCCCAGACCGTGGTCGACAAAGTGCTGACCGGTCTCGGAAGCTGCCTTGACCGCCGCGATGTACTCAGCCGAGTGAACGCTGCGCAGAATTTCATCGGAGGCGACTCCGGGGCGCAGGAGCGTCGCATGCGGGGTCGAGAGCAGACCGAATTCTTCGCAGAGTTTCGCCGTCAGTTCCAGCCGCACGGGATCCATGGGGTGGGTGGCGTTGAAACGGTAGCCGAGCAGGGCTTCATCCCACACGACGACGGCAGGTAGTTCTGCCACGGGCCCTCCTCAGGCGTGGTCGGCGAAGTACTCCAGTTGGGAGACGTCCCCTGAAACGATGATGGTGTCGCCTGCCGAGACAAGGGTGTCCGGCTGGGCGTAGACAAAGTCCTTGCCCGGGGATTTCACGCCCACGACGTTGACCTTGTGCCGGCTGCGCGGCTGGCACTGATCGATGGTCTTCCCATGGAGCTCCCGCGGTGGGCGCATCTTCACGATCGCGAAGTCGTCGTCGAACTTGATGAAGTCGAGCATCTGACCGGAGACCAGGTGCGCGGCACGCACACCGGCGTCGTGCTCGGGGTAGATGACGTGGTGGCAGCCGATGCGCGTCAGGATCTTGCCATGCGTGGGGTTGATGGCTTTGGCCCAGACCTGGCTGACTCCGAGGTCTACGAGGTTTGCCGCGATTAGCACCGACGACTCGATGGAGGTGCCCACCCCGACGACGGCGGCGTCGAACTCTTGGGCGCCGACCTGGCGCAGGGCCTCGATATCGGTGGCATCGGCCTCGACCACGTGGGTCAGGAGGTCTGCGTACTTCTGCACCAGCCCGCGGTCCCGCTCGACGGCGAGGACCTCTTTATTCTGCGTGACCAGTTGCTCGCTCAGCGCGATGCCGAAGCGGCCAAGTCCCACAACGAGGACCGGTTTGTTGCTCTGGGGGTTCTGCTTGCCCACGTGTGCGTCCTTTTCGCCAAGTGCATGCTCTTACCCTGTTGGGCGAAGCCTGAGAGTGCTGACCTCCAGCGTAAACCCCGACAGGTCACGCACCAGCACGCTCAGCCGATCATCGGCCTTCCCTCTGGGTAGCGGTAGCGTACCCGGCTGCGTTGGCGCACCGTGAGGGAGGCCGCGAAGGTGATGATCCCGACGCGCCCGGCGAACATCAGCGCCGCCAGGACGTAGAGGCCCTCCGGCGGCAGGTCCTCCGTGAGCCCGCTGGTCAGCCCGACGGTGGCGAAGGCGGAGATGGACTCATACAGCGGACGCCCCATGTCGAGGCCGGTGATGTACATCAGCCAGACCGTGGAGACCAGGACCAGGGTTGCGCCCATGGCCACCACGGAGACGGCAACCCGGACAGCCGAGGCCGGGATGGTGCGTCCATGTGCCGTGGATTCGGCGTCGCCGCGAGCTTCGGCGAGGAAGGCCAGCCAGATCACGGCGATCGTGGTGACCTTGATGCCGCCCGCCGTGGAGGCGGAACCACCGCCGGCGAACATGAGTGCGTCCGAGATCAGCATGGTCTCGGAATTCTGCACATTCGACTCCACGACGGAGAATCCGCCAGAGCGCATATTCACGGAGGCGAAGAGTGAGTTCTGGATCTTCTCCCAGACGCTCATCTCACCGATCGTGGAGACGTTGGTCCATTCCATGATGGCGTAGAGCACGGTGCCGACCACCAGCAGCAGCAACGTGACCTGAAGCGTGAGCTTGGTGTGCAGGCTCCAGCGCCGGACGTGCCAGCGATTGCGCCAGAGCATGAAGAGCACCGGAAACCCGAGGCTTCCCAGGAACACGCCCACCATGATGGTCCAGATCACCACTGGATCAGCGCCGAAGGAATCAAGTCCGTTGGAGTGCGCGACGAATCCTGCGTTGTTGAAGGATGAGATGGCGTAGAAGGTGCCGTGCCATATGCCGCTGGCCAGCTCTCCCTCGAGCTGGATGAATCGTGGGATGAGCACAAGGGCCAGTGCAGCTTCCACCACTGCGGAGCAGATCACGACGGTCCGGATCACCTGGCCGGTCTCACCCATCGAACCCGTGGAGATTCCACCCTCCTGCGCCACCAGCCGGGTGCGCAGGCCAAGATTTCGGGTGACCGAGATGGCAAGCAGCGCGGCGATGGTGATGATCCCCAGTCCGCCCACCTGGATGCCGATCAGGATGACAAGCTCACCGGCGAAGGACCAGTGCTCGGCAGTGTTGACCGGGGTCAGACCGGTGACGGTCACCGCGGAGGTGGCGACGAAGAGCGCCTCATGGAATGCCGCAGAGGTCCCCGACTGCGTGGCCCAGGGCATCATCAGCAGCGAGGCGAAGACCGCGATGGTCGCCGCAAAGATCATCATGGCAGCACGGGCGGGGGACGTGCGGGTCAATCGACGCAACCCGCTCTGGAGATACGCCAGTGGGCGACCTCGATATCCCTTGCCGCGCTCTGTGCGCACTTCGCTGGCCATGGCCACTACTGTATGCCTCTGCTCACGGATCGGCAGACACCCGGCGGAGCACCACTCGGGGCGCACGCGAAACGGTGCTCAGCCTGCATTCTTCAGTTCAGCGGTGATCTCCGCGGAGCGACGCGCGCTGGCGGTGACAGCAGCCGTGACTGCTGCAGGGAATCCGTGCTCGTCAAAGGCGTTGATTGCCCGTTCGGTGGTCCCGTTGGGGGAACATACTGCCCGGCGCAGGGCAGCCGCATCTGCGGTCCCCGCGGACTGATGTTGCACGAGCACTCTTCCCGCCCCATAGACGGTCTGCGCCGCGAGGTCTGCGGCAAGGTCTGGATCGAGTCCCAATGTCACACCTGCGGCGGCCATCTGCTCCGCGAGATAGAAGGCGTACGCCGGACCGGAGCCTGAGATCCCGGTCAAGGCGTCGATCTGGGCTTCATCGATGACATGCACCGCTCCGCAGGAGGCCAACAGCTGCGCCACCGCTTCGGTATCTGACTTGTCTGCATGCGTGCCCGGCACAAGTCCTACGACCCCGAGTCCCACCGAGAGCGGGGTATTGGGCATGGACCGGATCACCGGCTGACCATCAGCCAGCGCACCTTCGAGCATCTCAACACTGATGGCGGCCGCTACTGAGACGACGACGGCGTTCGGCTTCAAGCTCGAGGAGATCTCCTGGGCGAGCGCCACGATGCCATGTGGTTTCACTCCGAGGAAGACGATGTCTGCCTCCGCCACGGCATGACGGTTGGCCGCGGCGTCGTCCTGTTCAGCCAGGACCGTCACGCCGTGCTCCTGGGACCGGCTCTGCGCGGTGGCGCTGCTGCGGGTCGTGGCGATCACATCTGCAGGTCTCACCGACGCGGAGAGCAGGCCAGCCAGGATCGCACCATTCATGGACCCCAGGCCCAGCATGGCGATTCGAGCAGGACTGTGGTCCGCGCCGTCGGTGGGCTGAACTGACTCTGCACTGCTGCTCATGGTCACTCCTGGCCTAGGTGCTTCCTTGCGAAGGCGAGTGACTCGGCGAGCCACCGCTCCCGATCCCCCACGTTGCGGGCCGTACGCGTAGCGACCTCCACGGCCACCACTCCGCTGAAACCGTCACCGGCGAAGTCCGGCTGGGCGAGAAGCTCCATCGCTTCTGCCACCCGCTGCTCACCCTGACCTGGGATCAAGTGATCGTCTTTGAACCCGTTGGACCAGCCATCGGTGAGGTGGACGTGCCTAAGGCGCTGGCCGAGTGCCTTGACCGCCTCGAAGGAATCGGCCTCAGCTGTGGCGGCATGGGAGAAGTCCCAGGTCACGTGCGGGTAAGGCTGCTCCACGGGATCCCAGTGCGGAAGGTACATCGTGGCTTCGCGTCCGCCTGCGCGCCAGGGGTACATGTTCTCCACCGCGAAAAGGACTCCGGTCTCTTCCTCGATCTTGGCAATGCCCTCGGCGAAGCCCTCGGCATAACCGACCTGCCAGCGGAAAGGAGGGTGCGCGACGACCACGCCGCAGCCGACTTCCTGAGCAAGAGCGGCACTGCGCTGAAGCTTCTCCCATGCCGACCCCCAGACCTGCTGGGTCAACAGCAGCGTGGGCGCATGGATCGCCATCACCTGCAGCCCAAAGCGCCAGGAGAGCTCGTTGAGCACAGAGGCCTGCTGCGACTCGTTGCGATGGGTCACCATCACTTCGACGCCGTCATAGCCGAGGTCATCAGCGATGGAGAACCCCTCAGCTACCCCCAGCGGATACACCGATGAGGTGGACAGCGCGACGGGGATGCGGGGCAGCTCATGCGGTGGCCGCGGTGCCAGGTCTTCAGTGGGCATGTTCCACCGCCGCTGCTGCCTTTGGGCGGCCACCGGGCACATCTCCGCGCGAGGGCTTCCGAAGTTCTCGATCGAGGTTCACGTGTCCGACTCCTGGAGTGGTGGGGACCTCCACAGCACCCTCACGGACCAGTGAATCCAGGCGACGAAGGATCAGACCCTCACGCAGCGCCCAGGGGCAGATGTTGAGCTCTTCGATGCCGAAGACCTTCATCGCCTGCTCTGCGACGAGAGCTCCGGCGAAGACCTGCCGGGCACGAATCGTGGAGACACCAGGGAGTTCGGCGCGTTCCTCGGCGCTCATCGTGCTCAGGCGCTTGACCAACGGTTTGAGCTCCCCATGCGCGAGCGTGCGGCGAACGTATGGCCCAGCCGCTGAGGGTGCCGATCCTGTCATCCGTGCCAGTGAGCGGAACGTCTTGGAGGTGGCGAGAACCTCGGTGTGATCACTGAGAACAGGGAACTCTCGGCGGGCCGCTTCGAGTTCCTCGCGGATATAGTTCTTCAGCTCCTTGACCTGATCCTTGCTCGGCGGATCTTCACCGAGCCAGTCGCGGGTGAGCCGGCCTGCACCCAGCGGCAGGGACACTGCTGTCGCGGGGAGCTCGTCTCGGCCATAGGCGATCTCGAACGAGCCGCCGCCGATATCGAAGTTCAAGATGTCGCCTGCACTCCAGCCGCGCCACCGGCGGGCCGCGAAGAAGGTCATCGCTGACTCCTGGGCACCCGTGAGCTCGGTGAGCTCCACCCCGGTTTCGGCCACAACGCGCTGGAGCACCGCTTCGCCATTTGCCGCCTCGCGCAGCGCGGAGGTGCAGAAGGAGAGAAGGTCTTCAGCACGGTGCCGTGCAGCAAAGCGCGCCGCCTCAGCGATGAAGCCGATGAGCTCCCGCTGCCCTTCCTCGGTGATGGCGCCCTCGTCATCGAGGTACTTCACCAGCGACAGCGGGCGCTTATGGGAGGCGAAGGCCTCAGGCTTCGCTCCGAGGTGAGCATCGACTAGCAACAGATGCACGGTATTGGAACCGATATCCAGCACGCCCAGACGCATCAGGTGACTCCTTGACTAGGATCCGGTCTTGGCGGTGGTCTTCTTAGCTGGAGACTTCTTCGTCGCCGAACTGCTCTTCTTCGCGGTGCTCTTCTTTGCGGTGCTTCGCGCAGCTGGTTTCGCCGAGCCGGGTTTCTTCGGCCCCAAGGCACGCTTCTCTGCAAGCAGCGAGTACGCGTGCTCCTTGGTCAGCGTCTCGAGGGACACGCTGCGCGGCACCGTCACATTGGTCTCCCCGTCGGTGACATAGGGACCGAAACGGCCGTCCTTGACCACCACTGGCTTCTCAGAGGTCGGGTCTGCACCGAACTCGGCCAGAGGCGGAACTGCTGCTCGGCGACCACGCTGCTTGGGCTGGGCGTAGATGGCCTTCGCCTCGTCAAGGGTGATCGTGAACATCTGCTCCTCGGTCTCCAGTGATCTGGAGTCCGAACCCTTCTTCAGGTAGGGACCGAAGCGCCCGTTCTGCGCTGTGATCTCTTCGCCGTCCTCGTCTGCACCCACAACGCGGGGCAGCGAGAGGAGCCGCAGCGCCTCTTCAAGCGTGACCGTCTCCAGCGTCATACCGCTGAGCAGGGATCCGGTCCGCGGCTTCTCCTTCGCCGGCTTCTTCTTCGGCTTGGGCTTGCCGTTCTTGTAGTACTCGGTGGGCAGCGAGTTCATATGTTCTTCGAGCTGCGCCTCCGTCATCTCTTCGATGATCTCGGTGACGTAGGGGCCGTAGCGGCCGTCCTTGGCGACGATCTCGCGGCCGTTCTCCGGGTCGTTGCCGAGCACGCGCCCCGAATACTGTGCCTGCTCGAAGAGCTCTTCGGACTTCGCCACGGTGAGCTCGTCCGGGGCCAGGTCCTGGGGAAGGTTGGCGCGCTGGGGCTCCAGTTCGCCTTCGGCGTTGACCACACCATCGGGATTCGGGCGCTCCAGGTAGGGGCCGTAGCGTCCGACCCGCAGGTTCACGCCCGGCGCGATCTCGATGGAGTTGATGGCTCTGGCGTCGATCTCACCGAGGTTGTCCACCACATGCTTGAGGCCGTCCACACCGTCCTTGGCTCCAAAGTAGAACCCCTGAAGCCAGGCTTCGCGCTCGATCTCTCCGCGGGCGATCTGGTCGAGATCCTCTTCCATTCGCGCGGTGAAGTCGTAGTCCACGTAGCGACCGAAGTGCTCTTCAAGCAGGCGGATCACGCTGAACGCGGTCCAGGACGGGATCAGGGCCGAGCCGCGTTTGGTGACATAGCCGCGGTCCATGATCGTCGAGATGGTGGGTGCGTAGGTGGAGGGTCGACCGATCTCGCGCTTCTCGAGCTCAGCCACGATGGTGGCTTCGGTGAAGCGGGCCGGAGGCGTGGTCTCGTGGCCCTTGGCCTGGACGTCACGGCCGGTGAGGTTCTCTCCGGTCTCGAGCTTCGGCAGGCGCTTATCGGCCTTGCTGGCCTTGCCTGCGTCCTCGTCTGAGGTGTCCTCGCGGACCTCCTCGTACGCTGCCAGGAAGCCAGGGAAGGTGATGACCGTGCCGGAGGCTCCGAAGGTGGCGGTGGTGCCAGCCTGCGGGCCCTCGGCGACCTGGGCGCTGAGTCGCACAGAAGCGGTGAAGCCCTTGGCGTCTTCCATCTGGGAGGCGACGGTGCGCTTCCAGATCAGCTCATAGAGCTTGAACTCATCCTTGGAGAGCTCCTTGGCCACCTGGCCAGGTGTGCGGAAGTGATCCCCTGAAGGGCGGATCGCCTCGTGAGCCTCCTGGGCGGATTCGTTCTTCTTGGAGTAGAACCGGGGGCTCGACGGCGCGTGATCGGCACCGTAGAGCTCGGTGATCTGCCGCCGGGCTGCAGTGATGGCCTGGTTCGAGAGCGTGACCGAGTCGGTACGCATATAGGTGATGTAGCCGTTCTCATACAGCCGCTGCGCCACCTGCATGGTGGCCCGGGATGAGAACCGGAGCCGGCGCGAGGCCTCCTGCTGCAGCGTGGAGGTGATGAACGGCGGCTGCGGCCGGCGCGAGTAGGGCTTGTCCTCCACCGAATCCACGGTGAACTGCGCCTGAGTCAGATTGGACGCCAGGGTCTCGGCAGCCTCGCGGTCCAGGACGCTGACATCGGTCTTGGAACGGGTGGATTTCAGCTCGCCACGATCGTTGAAGTCAGCACCGGTGGCGACGCGAGCGCCGTCGACCGCATTGAGCTTCGCGGTGAACTCCTCACCGGCGACAGTGGTGAAGCTCCCGGAGAGATCCCAGTAACTGGCGGGGACGAAAGCCATGCGTTCGCGCTCGCGCTCGACCACCATACGGGTGGCGACTGACTGGACACGTCCTGCCGAGAGGCCCTTGCCGACCTTGCGCCACAGGACGGGTGAGATCTCGTAGCCGTAGAGCCGGTCGAGGATGCGGCGGGTCTCCTGGGCATCGACGAGATCCTCATCGATCTGGCGCACATTCTCCAGCGCGCGGGTGATGCCCTCTTTGGTGATTTCGGTGAAGGTCATGCGGTAGACCGGAACCTTGGGCTTGAGCACCTGCAGCAGGTGCCAGGCGATGGCCTCACCCTCGCGGTCGGCGTCAGTGGCGAGATAGAGCTCCGAGGCACCCTTGAGTGCCCGCTTGAGCTCGGTGACCTTCTTCTTCTTGGAGTCTGAGATGACGTAATACGGTTCGAACCCGCCGTCGGGGTTGACCGCGAAGCGCCCGAACGGGCCCTTCTTCATGTCAGTGGGCAGCTCTGAGGGCTGTGGCAGGTCACGGATATGCCCGGCGGAAGCGTCCACGATGAAATCCTCGCCCAGGTACTTGGCGATGGACTTGGACTTCGCTGGGGACTCGACGATGACGAGTTTTTTGCCTTCGGGCACTGATCTCCTTGAGGAATTCTTGCGGTGCAGTCTCGGGGCATGAGCAGCGGGCTGGCCGTAGAGTGCTCAATATATCAGCGAGCAGAAGCCCCCGATGCCGCAGGAATCAAGACTCCGTGAGGTATCCCTCCACATAGAGCTCCGTGACTTCATCACGCAGGGCCGCCTCGCGTGCCCCTGGTTCGTCGGTGCTCTCCTCCATGAGCGCGGCCACCGCAGTGATCAATTGGGCCGCGGTGAACTCGCCATCCGCCGCACCCAAGAGCCCGGCACCGGCACTTGAGACCGGGCGGGATCTGCGCATTCCGGACCCCTGGCGAGCGATGATCACCTCCGGGTGGATCGCCCCGAAACGCTGATGCCGCTCCTCAGTGACGTCAGCGGCGACGACGAGCGCGGAATCCCATACCGAGGCCGGGTCCTGCGCTGCCTGCGTGGCCCGGGCCACTGTCGCTCCGATCACAGGACCCAACGGCTGTTCCACCGGTCCGGTGATCTCCTCGAACCTTCGCCAGGGCTGGATCGGTCCTGCCTGTGAGGTCGAGCGCCGGCGCAGCCAGATCATGCCGAAGCCCACGGCCTCGACATCGCGGGAGGAAAAATCTGCAAGATACTGGGCGTAACGCTGTTGATACTCGGCCGGGTCCCGCTCCGTGGAGGCATCGCGGAGCCAGGTCTCGGCATAGCCAGAGATGTCCTGCTGGTCGCGCTGGATGAACCAGGCGTCCACCTGCTGCCCGGGTGCGAAGTCTGCACACCAGGCCCGCGGCCGGGTATCCCAATCGGTGGAGATCGGAATCTCCCAGTTGCCCAGCATCTGCGCTGTGCCTGAGTCCGTGAGGAACTCAGGGAGGGCCGTGACGATCTCCTGCATCAGCAGGTCCCCGCGGCGGCCGCCGTCACGGTAGGTATAACGGTCCTCGGGCGCCTCTTCGGCAGGGCGAGGGGTGATCACGAACGGCGGGTTGGACACGATCAGGTCGAAGCGTCGGCCTGCCACCGGTTCGAAGAGGCTCCCCTGGAGAAGCTCTACGCGCTGGCCGAGATCCTCCGGGTCCAGCCGCAGGGCCGGGGCGTTGAGCAACAGGTTGAAGTGGGTGAAGTTCAGCGCCCGCGCGCTCAGATCGGTGGCCACCACATGATCGACGTGATCGAGCATGTGCAGAAGCTGGATTCCGCATCCGGTCCCGATCTCCAACGCAGCGGGGACTCGCCGCCGATGGATGGCCGCGGCAAGCGTCAGACTCGCACGTCCGATCCCCAGGACGTGATCGGTGGGCAGCGGACCCTGCACCTGCTGGGCCGAAAGATCGCTGGTCACCCACAGATCTGCCACGCCCTGCTGCTGTTCCGCCTGATAGGGGCGCAGCTCCACTCGGGGACGGCACCATTCGGCGTCGTCGGTGAGCTCCGCGTCCACCAGACCGAGCTTCTGCAGGCCCGACATTCCAAGTCTCGGCAGCGCAGCCTCCACCTGGTCGGGGCGCAGGTCCATTCCCAGCAGCCAGAGCCCGGCGAGCACTGCCGCAGGGTCTGCTGCGCCGGTGGCTCGCAGGAGCTCGAGGACGCGCAGCTGGCCGGGGACAAGTTGATCCCGGTCAAGGGCGGCGAGGGCATCGGGGCCGAGGAGCTCCTCGATGCGGTCGTTGGTGAACCGGGCGGCGAGCAGGTCCTGGCGCAGCAGCGCTGTCAGCTGCGGATCCACGGCGAGCGCCGGGACGTCGGCACTGGGAGTGGCGGCGGCGCTGGCGGTGCTGCTGGCGTCGGCGCTCATGAGCGGCGCACCTTCTCCAGGTCTCCTGAATTGGGATCGGCAGGATTGCGCTGAAGCCGCGCCAGGCAGTTCTCGCAGCGGGTGGTCTCGGGGATATGTCGGCAGTCATCGCAGTAGAGCTGCAGCGTGGAACAGCCACGATCCATACAGTTATAGAAGCTGCTGGTCGGGTTCCCGCAGTTGGTGCATTCTCCGATGGTCTTGGCGTTCGGGGAGAAGCGGGTGTTCATGCGTGAGTCGAAGACGTAGAGCTCACCCTCCCAGAGACCGTCGTCGCCGAAGGTCTCCCCGTACTTCACGATTCCGCCGTCGATTTGGTAGACCTCCTCGAACCCACGCTTCCGCATGAGCGCGGAGAGGACTTCACAGCGGATGCCGCCGGTGCAGTAGGTCACGATCGGCTGATCCTTGAGGTGGTCATATTTGCCGGAATCGAGCTCTGCGATGAAGTCCCTGGTGGTCTCGGTCTCTGGCACCACGGCGTTCTTGAACTTGCCGATCTGGGCCTCCATGGCATTGCGCCCATCGAAGAAGGAGACCTCCACGCCCTGGGAGCGCTTCTGCTCCACCAGTTCATGGACCTGTTCCGGCTTGAGGTGCTCACCGCCGCCGACGACGCCGTTGGCATCGACCTCGATCTCCTCCGGCACGCCAAATGCCACGAGCTCGGGGCGGACCTTCACCGAGAGACGCGGGAACTGATCTGCGCCGCCCTCGGACCATTTGAAGGCCATGTCCTTGAGCGGACCATAGCTGCGAGTCTGTTTCACATACTGCTTCACGGCCTTGATCTCACCACCCACGGTGCCGTTGATTCCCTGCGGAGAGATCACGATCCGGCCCTTGAGACCGAGCTCGCGGCAGAGCGTCAGCTGCCAGAGTTTCACCGCCTCGGGATCAGGTATCGGGGCGAAGGCGTAGTAGAGGACTATTCGGGACATGCTCACCCCCCAAGGGTAGTTCTGAACAACATCTTTATGAACTCGTTGTCCCACCCCCTCCCGGTGGGGTGCATTTTCTTTGTATGGTCGGACTATGACTTCTGAGTTGAGCGATGCACTTGTCCGTCACTGGGTGACCGGTTGGGCGAGGACGCACGAATACGACGTCCAGCACGAGGGCAATGTCCATTCGGCCCTGCGGTCGGGGGATTCCGACGAATGGGAGTACGTGCTCTACGCCCCGGAAGACACCGATCTGCGCAAGATCGCCTCTGCCGTGTCCAAGGACTCCGCTCGCCTGCTCACGGTGATCGCCGAGCCCGGAGCCCCCTCGCTCAGCCAGAATCCAGTGGATGGACTGCAGCTGATCAGCGATGAGGAGAAGCTGATGGTCGTCGACATGGAGACTCAGGATGTCGAAGATCCCATCACCCCAGAGGGCTTCACCACCAGCCGCGAGGATCACGAGGGGTGGAGCGTGTTCACCGTGCGCGAGGGCGATAAAGTCGCTGCCCGTGGTCGCGTGGCCACGGTGGATCACTACGCCATCCTTGATCGCATCTACACCAACAGCGAATTTCGTCGACGCGGTCTGGGCACCTTCGTGACCCGTGCGCTGATCGCCATCGCCCACGAGCACGACGTGGAGGAAGGTCTGCTGGTGGCGACCGAGGACGGCCAGGAACTCTACGAATACCTCGGCTGGACCCTGCTCGGGGACGTGCACGTCTATGGTGCGACCTCCGGTGGACGAATCCGCCCCAGCCACTCGCAGTTCGATGATCTGAGTTCCTGAGACGCTGCGCACCGCGCCTGACGCGACAACTGGTCCAGCTCTGCTGACGTAGCCTGATAGGGATGTCCGATCAGGAAGCGTTTGAGCTGCTGCGTCGGGCCGGATTGGCCACAGAAGTAGGCAACACCGGTCCGCTGCGCCATGTGCGCACGCTGCCCGCGAGGCATGCCCAGACCGCAGACTGGCCGGAATGGGTGCCCAGCGAACTGCGCGCCGGTTACCGCCAGCTCGGGGTCTCCGGTCTCTATTCGCACCAGGTGCAGGCCGCAGAGGCCCTGCACTCTGGACGCCACACGATTCTTGCCACGGGCACCGCCTCCGGTAAGTCCCTGGGCACCCAGTTGCCCGGTCTTGCCGAGATCTGCGGTGCCGTGCCCACCGGGATCGAGCGCGGCGACGAGGCTGACGGCTCGGCTGGTGCGCGCACAGGCATGGGCACCACGATGCTCTACCTCTCCCCCACCAAGGCACTGGCCGCGGATCAGCTCGACGCGCTGACCCAGCTGGCCGAGGCAACCGGACCCGCTGGCACGCAGGGCGGAATCAGGCCGGCCTCCTATGACGGGGACACCGACCCGGAGGAGCGGCGGTGGGTCCGCCAGCATGCGAATATCGTGCTGACCAATCCGGATATGCTCAATGTGGGAATCCTGCCGAACCACAGGGCCTGGGCACGATTCTTCGCCAGGCTTCGCTACGTCATCATCGATGAGGCACATACCTGCCGCGGGATCTTCGGCTCGCATATCGCTCTTCTGCTACGCCGGCTTCGGCGCATCTGCGCCCACTACGGCGCCAACCCGATCTTCACCGGCGCCTCGGCCACCAGCGGTGACCCCGCGACGTCGTTCTCCCGGCTCATCGGCTATCCGGAGCAGGCGGTTGAAGCCATCACCAAAGATGCCTCCCCCCACGGCGCCGTTGACGTCTACCTCTGGGAGGCCTCCTACTCCGAACACACCGGGGACAACGCCGCTCCGCTCAAGCGCAGCCTGACCGTGGAAGCCGCAGATATCCTCACCGACCTGGTGGTGGCCGGTCACCGCACGCTGGCCTTCATCAAGTCACGCCGTGGCGCCGAGACCATCGCCCAGATCGCGGCTGATTCTCTGGCCGAAGTAGACCCGGATCTGCGCGGACGGGTCGCGGCCTACCGATCGGGATACCTGAAGGAGGAACGCCGTGAACTCGAGGACGCGCTGCGTGAGGGGCGCCTTCTCGGTGTAGCTTCCACACCCGCACTTGAGCTGGGGATCGACATCTCAGGGCTGGACGCCGTGATCATCGCGGGCTGGCCCGGCACCAGAGCCTCCTTCTTCCAACAGCTGGGCCGCGCCGGACGCTCGGGACAGCGCGGAGCAGCCTTCTTCATCGCCGGGGACGATCCGCTGGATTCCTATCTCTTGGACCACCCTGAAGCGATCTTCGATACGGCGGTGGAAGACGCGGTGACAGACCCCACGAACCCCCACGTCGCCGCGCCGCATATCCTTGCGGCGGCACAGGAGCTTCCACTGACCGAGGCCGATCTTGAGCTCTTCGACCCCGGGAGGCGGTTGGTCGACTCGCTCACCGAACAGGGTCATCTGCGACGTCGTCCGCGAGGCTGGTTCTTCGCCCACGACGACGTCTCTGCCGCCTCCTGGGTGAAGCTGCGTTCCGATGGAGGCGGTCCCTTCACGATCGTCAATACCGAAGACGGCACGGTGATCGGGGATATGGGATCCGCTCAGGCTCAGCCGCAGGCGCACCCCGGGGCCGTCTACGTGCACCAGGGCCGCAGCTATGTGGTCGAGGAGCTGGACCAGGAGCACAATGCGGTCCTGGTATTCCCTGCGAACCCGCCGTATTACACCCAGGCCCGGGAGACCACCTCGATCGAGGTGCTTGAGGTGCACCAGGCCGTGGACTGGGGCCGGTTCCGGCTGCACAGCGGCATGGTCGAGGTGACCAGCGCCGTCGTCGGTTTCCAACGCAAGGCGCTGGGCTCCTCCGAGGTGCTCTCTGATGAGCCGCTGGATCTGCCGCCCTCCTCCTTGCGCACCCAGGCCATGTGGATGACTGCCCCGGAGACCGCACTTGCTGCGGCGGGCGTGATCCCCGAGCACGTTCCTGGCGCCCTGCACGCGGCCGAGCACGCGATGATCGGGCTGCTGCCGCTGCTGACCTCCGGGGACCGCTGGGACATCGGCGGCGTCTCCACTGCCCTGCACCGGGACACCGAGCTGCCGACGATCTTCGTCTACGACGGCCATCCCGGCGGCGCCGGTTTCGCACAGCGCGGCTTTGAGCTGGCGGCCGAATGGATAGACGCCACCGCGGAGACCATCGCCGGCTGTGGGTGTGACACGGGCTGTCCCTCCTGTGTGCAGTCGCCGAAATGCGGCAACCGCAATAACCCGCTGGAGAAGCTTGCCGCACTGAACCTGCTGCGGGCGATCCTTGCGGCAAAGCCTGAACATACTCCCGTGGAGTGAAGAAATATGAATCCGTGTATTTTCACGCTGAGAAGTTGAGCTAAGCTAGTAACTGCTTCAAGAGAAGTGGCCTGGAGAGGCATGATGTCCCTCCGACGATCCGTTTATGGTCACTCACCAACCCCATGTTCAAGGGTGGTCCCGGATCACGAAGCGGCCTGTTCTCACCCGACAGAGGATTTCTTCCTTCGTCAGGTGCTGATTGGAACAGGCAAGAGCAGCGTCGAAAGGACATCCCCGAACATCAGTGCACTCGTGAAGTGCACGCTCCTGCTTTCGCGAAACTCGCTGCAAGCAACCCCTCATCAATCTTTGAGCGCACCCAGCCATGCCCTGGGTCCGCCGACACTTTTCCCTGGGAGGAAATAGTCATGACCGTCGATCAGTACACACCTGACATCAGCTCACCATCGCGCACCCGCGGACTTCGCACCCTGGCTCTCGGCACCACATTGGCGCTGGTGCTGAGCAGCTGCAGCGCATTCAATCGCGGCGGCGATGAGACTCAGGCGGCACCCGAGGATCAAGAGGAGTTCACCATAGGCGTCGTCGGTGCCAATGAAAGTCACCGGGAGGTCGAGCGCATTGCCGAGGAGGAGCTCGGCTATGAGATCGAACTCGTGGAGTTCACCGAGTACACCCAGCCCAACCCGGCACTGACCAGCGGAGATATCGATGCGAACTGGTTCCAGCACATCGCCTACCTGGCCGACTACAACGTCAGCTCCGGCGAGGATCTTCAACCGATCGGCTCCACCGCGGCGGTGCCACTGACCCTGTACTCCAACGAGTACGAGGACGTCAGCGAATTCTCTGCGGGAGACACCATCGCGATCCCCAACGATGCGGTCAATCAGGGACGGGCGATCAATGTGCTGGTCGCCGCCGGACTGCTCGAACTCACCGAAGAGACGCGTCAGCCGGAGCCCCGCCACATCGATGAGGAGGCCTCCACTGTCCAGGTGCAGCCTGTCGCTGCACAGCAGACGGTCAACGCCCTGGAATCAGTGGAGGGTTCGGTCATCAATAACAACTTCGCCCAAGACGCCGAGCTCGATCCAGAGGGAGACGGAATCTTCGCCGATGACCCCACCGAAGCTGCGGCCTTCCCGTATATCAATGCCTTCGTGACCCGCGCCGAGGACAGCGACAACGAGGCGCTCCGGGAGATCGCAGCGGTCTACCACGACGAGCGTGTCCTGGAGATTGAGGCAGAACTCTCAGCCGACACCTCGGTTCCGGCCTCCGACGTAACACCCGAACAGCTCCAGGATGCTCTTGTGGACTACGAGGATTCTCTGCGCAGTGCCGGTAGCGAGTCTTCAGCCGAAGAGGACGACGACGCGTGAGCACACCCCCGCTCATCGAGTTCAACAACGTCTCGCGCACCTTCGGGACGGGAGACAAGACCATCACCGCAGTCGACGACGTGAGCCTGCGCGTCGACCGCGGTGAGGTCTACGGCGTCATCGGGTTCTCCGGAGCCGGGAAGTCCACCTTGATTCGGCTCGTCAATGGGCTTGAGCGTCCCACAGCGGGGTCCGTCCACGTGCTGGGGCAGGAGATCTCGGCGATGCGTGAGGGGCAGCTGACCAAGGTGCGCTCCCGCATCGGTATGGTCTTTCAACAGTTCAACCTGTTCCATTCCCGGAGCGTGGCAGGAAATGTGGCCTACCCGTTGAAAGTGGCGGGATGGAAGAGGCACGCCCGAGAATCCCGGGTGGAGGAGCTGCTGGAGTTTGTCGGGCTGACCGATAAGGCCGCCCAGTACCCTGAACAGCTCTCCGGGGGCCAGAAGCAGCGAGTGGGCATCGCCCGGGCGCTGGCCGCCAAGCCGGACATCTTATTGGCCGATGAGTCCACCTCCGCCTTGGATCCCAACACCACCGCCGAGGTCCTGCGGCTTCTGCGGCGGGCGAATGAGGAACTGGGCATCACCATCCTGGCGATCACCCATGAGATGGAGGTCATTCGGTCCATCGCAGACAGGGTCGCTGTCATGGATCAGGGCCGAATCGTCGAGACAGGGCGTGTCTTTGACGTGTTCTCGAGCCCACGCGAATCCAGCGACGTCAGCTTCGTCGGGGCCGCACTGAAGGACCGTCCCACCGCGGAGGACGTGGAGCGAATTCGTGGGCACGCCGCAGGGCGCCTCGTGGTGGTCTCGTTGCAGAACGCGTCCGAGGTGAGCGCTGTCTTGGGCAGTGCGTCCTCACACGGAGTCTCCTTCGAGATCGTCCACGGGGGCATGAGCACGACCAAGAACGCATCCTACGGATTGCTGACTCTCGCGCTCGACGGTGACTCCAGCCGAGTGGAGGCATTCGTGGCGGCGCTGAATTCCGCCGGAGAGGTCCAGGAGGTGCACGGATGATCGACACTTATCGAGCTCTGGACTGGAGCTACTACGGACCGGAACTGCTCGAGGCCATATTCGACACCATCTACATGGTCGCCTGGGCTTTCCTCCTCGGCGGATTCATCGGACTGACCATCGGACTGACGCTGTACACCACCCGTGAGGGGGGTCTGCTCTCGAATAAGCCCGCCTGGGTGGCGATGAACTTTCTCGTGAACCTCATCAGGCCCATCCCCTTCGTCATCCTGATCGCAGCGCTGCAACCGGTCACGATCTTCGTCATCGGATCTGGGATCGGCAACGACGCGGTGATCTTCGTGATGATCTGGGCTTCGACCTTCGCCATCGCGAGGATCGTGGAGCAGAACCTCGTTTCCATAGACCCTGGAGTGATCGAGGCAGCCCGGGCCATGGGGGCCTCTCGGCTGCGGATCATTCTCACCGTGCTGCTCCCGGATGCCCTGGGACCGTTGATTCTCGGATATACCTTCGTCATCATCGCGCTCACAGATATGTCGGCTCTCGCGGGAATCATTGGTGGCGGCGGCATAGGCAACTTCGCGATTGTGGAGGGCTACAACAGATTCCGCCCCGAAGTGACCTGGCTGGCTGTGATCGTGGTGATCCTCTTCGTCCAATCGCTGCAGCTGGTGGGCAATTGGGCGGCGCGCAAAGTGATGCGACGGTAATTGGCGCTACGTTGGAGCTTTGACACTGAAGGACGAAAGGATTCACCATGACGCTGCGCTCGATCACCCTCGGAACCGACTCATACCAGCTTGAGGTGCCCGCGCTGGGCTACGGGGCCATGTCTATCGCTGGTGCCTATGGTGCCATCGATGAGTCTGATTCTCGCGACATACTGGACCATGTGGCGGACCGTGGCATCACCTTCATCGACACCGCCAATATCTATGGTGCGGGTGAGAGCGAGTGCCGGGTGGGTGCCTTTCTCAAGAACCGTCGCGAGGAGTTCACCCTTGCGACGAAGGTCGGAATCGAGAATACCGGCGGGGTCGGGAAGCGCACCGCGCGAGGAGACGCCGCCTATATCAAAGAACAGATCGATCAGAGCCTCCAGCGTCTGGGCACCGATTACGTGGACCTGTACTACCTGCACCGAGTTGATCCCAATACCGAGATCGAAGAGAGCGTGGGCGCACTGAGTGACCTCGTCACCGCAGGCAAGGTCCGCCGGATCGGACTCTCCGAGGCCACGGCGGAGGAGATCCGCCGAGGACACGCTGTGCATCCCATCACCGCAGTCCAGAGCGAATGGAGCATCTTCGCCCGGGATGTGGAGGCCCATGTGCTGCCCGCATGCGCCGAACTGGGCATCGGGTTCGTCCCCTACTCTCCTGTCGGGCGGGGAATCCTGACAGATGACTTCGATCCTCAGACTCTCCCCGAGAACGACATCCGGCGGAACTTCCCGTGGTTCACCGCGCAGAACCTGCTGCACAATGACACCCTTGCAGCCCAGATCCGGCACACAGCGGCCGAACTCGGCATCCCGACCGCGGCATTGGCGCTCTCCTGGCTCTACCAGAAGGCGGAATCTTTCGGCGTGCAGATCGCCCCCATTCCTGGGACGCGCTCAACCGCGCACTGGGATGAGCTCCAGCGTGGGCTCGATTCCAGCCTGTCAAGCGATGTGATGGACCGGATGAACGCGCTGGCGGAACAGGTGCACGGAGACCGCAGCTTCGATCCGGCGTGGGTCTCAGGTGGCCGAGAGGGACTGCTCCCCCGCAGCTGAGGCCATGCTCCACCGATCTGCTGCTCCTCCGCGCCCCGTATGAACCTCCGAGCCGATACTTCCTGAGCAGGTTTGCCTCAGGATGGATGCATCGACCGCGAGCGCGCACCTCTCCACAGCCGCTTCCCTTCCTTCGGCTGGCTGGGCAGGACCTCTGAGACTGAGAGGACCTGCAATCAGCAGCTGACGCAAGCCGCTGGTTCCACTGAGAACCGGACGGCAACAGGGGAAGGAACGGTCATGGCAAAGCCGACTCAGCCAGGAACAACCGACGGGCCAGCAGACTGGGCCCAGCAGTTACACCAGCAGGAAGAAGGCCTGGCCACTGCGGAGTATGGCATTGTCATGCTCGCCACAGTTCCCCCATTGAGGGGTATTTGACTCCGTTTATTCCTTGAAATCTAGGAGCGCATCTAACGCGCAACGTTCCAGTTCCACCGCGCAGGCTGAGCGGATTCAGGTGCGGAACCCAACCCAGGAGGAATTGGACCACGAGTCACGCGCGCGGCGTGTGGAGCTGCGACAAAGCAGGCGGCCGAGAGCGGCCGACTTCGGTGCTGCTCGAATGGGTCGGACCCAGGGTCACACCTGTCCACTAGCTTCAGCTCATGGATAATCCCTCGACCACGCCCGGGGCTAGCGATCGCGTAGAGAGCATTTTCAAGAGCGGAGAGAGGCTCTGGATCTCCGTTACTGCCCTCATATTCTCCCTTCTCGCCGTGGTCGCAACTGAGGGTGCCCCGATCTATCTGTCGCGCGAGCGGCCAACCCAGGCGAGGTGTCTTTCCGCAACGGGTTGGCCTTGTCGACAGCGGCCCCGCAGGACCCCGACTCTGGTACGCCCTTCAACAAGCTGGAAGCCGTCGGCATAAGGGACCAAGAGCTTTCGGTCCAGTACGATCGGCCAGCGCTTCCAGGTTCCATGGGTTTCCCAGGCTTCTCTGACTCCCAGATGCTCGCCGCTGTGGCGAACCGACACCCAATGATCAGGGTCGGCTGCGAAGTCTTCCAATGCCCGACGGTCAGACGGCCCCGTTGGCATGGTCATAAAGGTAGCCAGCATCAGCGGCTCTACCTTCCATGCAATTTGCGTAAGCTCGAGCTTCTCATAGTCGATCAGAAATGAGGGGTTGTCAGCATGGTCGTAGACCCACTGTTTTAGAACATCGCGCGGCCATCGCAGGTCCATGACTTTTCTCAGTCGACAAAATTCTTCGAAACCAAAGCCATGATCACGACACCATCGTGCAGGGTCGATGAAATCTCCAAGATGCATATAACTGCCCCCTAACGACAGAAACGATTTCAGAAAGCGCCGCTAGAGACGAATGTGGATCATTGGCCGATCCCACAGAGCTACTCTTGCAAGTCCGGGATCGGAGCAGTTTGGGTCGGCCACCCCGCGTCGGTTCCATGTAGGACTTGTCCCTCTATGCGGCTCAGCCCCCCCTCAGCGACGTCCATGTACAGGCTCTGCGCCTCGATACGAACAGCGTCGACTACCCCGCTGTTTGAGAGCCATCGGATCTCTCCCAAATTGACGAAATCTCCTTCCTCTCCGATGGTCTCGAACTCGATGATTGGTTTCCCAGGCACTACAGTCTCCACATTCCGGACCGATATGAGTTTAGGGTGACCAAAAAGGACGAGCTCGCTAAAGACATCGCAGGCACTCAGGGTCAGGAGACGATGCACCTTTTCGAACGCCTCGGAATATTCACGAGCTGAACCAGAAAGACCGTCAACTACGTCCTCAGTAGTGTGCGACCGGTACTGGGACCGAGGTAAGGCGAGCTTGTCCTCGTGCGCATCGATTCGTTCCGGCGATAGTCGCTGGGCTAGTTCTCGCTTGGCCGTTTGTAAAGATTCCTTCGCAGAGTCGTCCAACCTCTCATGCGCCATTGCGAACTCGGTCCAGGCCTCTGTTTGACCTAGTTGTGCGGCGAGCTCGCGACTTGCCACATCCAACCTCACAGCGGTGGCTTGATTGGCGCCTAGGAAGCTTGAGACACCGGGTGGCGCGGACATAAAGTTCAAACGACTCTGACGCTCCTGTCTGGTCCAGTTGAACTCGGTAGTCATTTCGAAGGTGGTGAGAAGGGTCCCAGGTGTTAGCTGGGGCGCGCGAATGACGGGGTAACCTCTCAGGCTTGAACGGAGCCATCCAAGCGTGGAGGCGTGAGCATTCTCAAGTCTGTTGGCTTTCAAGAGCCATTCGTTCCACTCGGCATCCATGGCTTGGCCACTGCCGAATCGCGCAAGAACCTGATCTTCCATCAGGACGGGGATCCGGGAACCGTATCGGAACGGGTGCAGCATCGGTCCGGCTATAGCTTCAACTCGCTGCAGAAGGCCGGAGATGCCCATTGCTTCCCCCCAGTTCCTCTGCAGCGGCTGGTTACGAGGGAGCGTCGGGGAGAGGTCTTGGACTACGGCAGTCTCTGACCACACCTCCGCGAGATCCCAGACAGATTTCCATAGACCTGGCGCCGCCTCTAAGCCGTGAGTCATCGTCCTCGTCATCTCTGTATTCGCAAGTTTCAAAGCCAGTTGCTGCGCGTGAGCTGGTTGATGGCATCACTAACGCGCTTGGCCGCTGCCTGTTTCGGCGAGGTCGAGAGTGTTGACTTTGCATCTGCGAAAGCGGCGAATTCTTCCTGTGCGCTTTCGGGAGGCGCCCCACCGCCCGAGGCGGTCTGGAGGACCGTTTCGCGCGTCCTCGTGTACCTTACGACCCAAGGTTCTGAGCGTGTGAATTCACTTTCCTCTTGGTACACCACCCCGGTCACGCCGAGCGGACCAACGGTTCGTGCCAATCGATCCACCGCCTCTGGGGACGCGACCTGGGGAATGAGTTGCTCTCCTGCTCGTTCAACGGCCTTGAAGTGGTGAGTAAGTTGTTCACAAGCTTCATCCACCGTTTGCGGTGGAGACGGGGGAAGATGTCTATCTCGTCGCAAGCGTTGGAGCAAAATACGCCTCCAGAGCCTTACTGCGATGAGAACGGGCCCTTGATCGGCCTCGCAAAACACGGTGAGCCCATCGAAAACGCCCGGAGCATTCGTTAGGGCGACCCACCCCAGATGAGTCGTCCCGAACTGCGCGATGGCTCGGTCGTCTCCATCGCGCCACATTGTGACCTTTACCGGTTCCAGCTCGGGGAGCATTGAGCCCAGTAAATTCGCGATTAGCTGCGGCGTCTCGTCATCGATTTGTCTACTATCGGATTCGCTCAGTCGAACCATGCTGAACGGCAACTGCCTCGCCACCCTTAGCAGCTCGGGGTGCGGCAGCTGGCGCATCTGCGAAGACAGCAGAACCCTGTTCTCATCATTCTCGACGAGATTTGAGGTGAGTTCGACCAGCCCCGTGGAGTGTGCATAGGCGGCGAAGTAGTCGGCGAAAGAGTCGTGAATTGGACCCCTGACGCTAGTCGGTCCAATACCTCTCATGACGGCGCTAATCAGCCCGCTACGCTGTACGGCGTCATGAACCGCGTTTGCGTCCGAGGTGATTCCGAGTTCATCGAGCCGAAGCACCGCAGCGTTGAAATGCCGAGCCCATTCCAGCGGCCTCGCATAGCGTTTACCGTCATCTAGTAGGGCGCTGAATACCAGGCCGAGAGCCGCTGAAGCGATACTCAAGTCTCCAGAGTTCTTGCGCGCGCCCATCCGGTCGATGGTGAGTCGGTAAATAGACGCGCGGTCCGAGAACTCAATGCCATCGGCAATGAGTTCAGTCGCGAGTCGAAGAAGCATTGGGTTCCCTGCCGCATCATCCAACACGTTTTCAACACGCATTAGGGCCTCACGGCACTCGCGGTCCAGAGTGAAAACTCTTTCGGGTGCCACGCCATAATCCGCGCCACCTGGATCAGGAGAATGCTCAACGGTTCGATCTTCGCCGCGGGTCTCGGCGAAGATCTGCCTGACCAAGTCCAACCGCTCGTCATCGTCGAATGCGTCCGGGTAGACGCGCCCCACCTCTACCGTCGACGGAAACAGGCTCGCGCAAACACTCTCGTCCCGACCAATCAGGCCAAGACGGGCGCCGTGCCCCTTCGCCAAGTGGTGCCGGACCTCCTCCGCGAGCGCGGAACGGATCTCGGCCGGAACTTCAGACGTGCCATCGATCAGGACTGTCGTGTCCGGGTCACCCAACACCTGGCGTCCCACCATTCTGGGCAACTCGCGTCCAACGACATAGCCAACTGAGTCCGCTACCGAACGATCCAGCTGTCGCGCTAGATAGGTTTCTGCATGGCACACCACCACTCGGCTGCCTACCGCAGCAGCTTTCATGCGCCACAACCGTGCGACAGTAGATTTACCCGACCCAGTTCTCCCCGTGAGCACTAACGGTCCAACGAGATCCGAGAGGTCGGACACGCTCATTTCCGTGCCCTCCGGTCGTGTACACAGCCGAGGAGCAACCAAATCAGTGGAGTCCTCAGCGGCAGCCAACTGGTCGTACTCGCCACCGAGTGCCCTTGCCCAGCGGTCACGAGGCGACAGATGACTTACTCCCCCCAGCTCATCATGAATCTCCTTACGGGAAATAAATCGCTCGTCAGAATCTGATAGGGCTGAGCGCGTCATTACAAGACGTAAAAGATTATTGACGCGCACACGCGCATCCTGGACGGCATCGGGGTGGTTCGGCCCATCCGCAAGTTGCGCTCGGACTTCGGTTTCAGCCATCGCAAATAAACTCTCTTCCGACCCCGGCTCCGAGAGGATGGAGGTACGTCCGGCCCGCCCACAAAGCGGATCGACGGCCGTCACCCCCAGCAGTTCAGCGATTCGTTCGAAATCGCCAAGCCGGGCAGCCTCGAGAGCCGTCTGCACTTCCCGACCGGACGGCCCAATCTTGCCATCTGTCAGAAAAATGAATTCTGAGGAAGCGCTCATTGGTAACGCTACCCAGCGACGCAGGATCGCAAGGAGGTCAGCCTTGCCCCACGTGTACGGTGGCTTCCGCGACTTGACCTGGAAGCCCCGAACCAAGACCGTCTCGCGCTCAGGACCCGCTATTGAATGAACCTCAATGTCGAGCGCTTCGTCGTCACCCTCGACTCGAATTCCAGCCAGGTCAGGGTCCATGGCGACTTCCAGCGCGATCAATACCGCATGGCAATGCTGGTAGTTGAACCCACGCACTGCGTCGACGCCACTCATCCGACCATTGTCCCCTACAGACTGGATTTATATTCCTCTTCGTCAAGTCTTTGTGCCTGATATTAATCAACTAATCCCCAGGAACCGTTATGGTGGCCGTAGCTGGCGCACACGGAGCCTCACCAGATTATCTAGCTAATGAAAATCTCTTCGCTGTTCCGCTCCCACTTGATTTGGGGGATAAAGATAAAGGAGAACTGCGTATATGCCACTGTGGGAGCATCAACGTGCGGCCTTAGGGACGCTGGACAACTACCTGAATCGCGCGGACGCCAGTAGTGGGGCGGCATTGGTAACCATGCCCACCGGAACCGGAAAGTCCGCCGTGATAGCTTCTCTGGTCGCAGGCACCGAGGTGGGGGCAAAGCATAAAAGCGCCCTACTAGTAACTCCGTGGAAGGGTCTCGCACGTCAGCTTGCCGCGGACGTCGATGAACGAGTGTGGCAACGTCTCGGCATGGACCGTCCCGATGGATTAGGAGCTGTTCGCCTAGTTGCCAGCGCGAAGGACTTCATCGAAGAAGTCCGTAGTGGGGAAGAGCGCGAACCCGTCGTTTATGTCACCACTTTGTCGATGGCGTCCAAAATCTACGAGACGCTTGAGTTTGATGACGCCGCTATGGCTGGTCTCTTCGATTGCTTCGCGACTGTGATCGTCGATGAATGTCACTACGAACCTGCGCCAAGTTGGTCACGTGCTGTACGTGCTGCAGGACGTCCGGTTTGCCTCTTCACCGCCACGCCATTTCGCAACGACAATCGAATGTTCGAGATCGACCCCAGCGCACAGTACCGCTACACACACTCTGACGCGGTGACCGATAGTGTCCTAAGGAAACCTCAGTTCGTTCACTTAGAAGCTACCAATTCAATCCCTCAGTACGTTGACGCTCTTCTTGAGCAGTTGAAGGAGATCGGGAAACTACCGGGTGAACGGGTCATAGTCCGCTGCGGGAACAGAGCAGACGTCCAGGCCCTCGCGACAGCCCTGGAAGCGAAGGGACATCGCGTCTTCGCCGTGCATGAAACCTTCACGGGCCACAAGCAGGCCCAGTACTTATTTAGGCGTGTGCCCTCTCCGTCCGATATTCCCGACGACGTAGAGTTTTTCGTTCATCAGCACAAGTTGACCGAAGGGTTCGATGATCCTGCGGTCAGAGTGCTCGCCGTCTATGGTGGTTTCGGAAATGACCGCGCCCGAGTCCAACAAGTCGGGCGCATTCTCAGAAACCCCAGTCGATTGAACGGCCAGTCCGCATTCGTGTTTTCACCAGACGAAACGATGCACGAGACGTGGAAACGCTACCTACGCTTCGATAACAGTCGGTCACAAAAGTCAGTCGCCACCGACCCCGTGGGCATCGCGGAACTACTCGGCGCGCAACCCGACGTCTTCTACTGGGACCGTCTTTTCCGAGAAAAGTCGGACCTGGAGGGTGACAACGGGTGGGAAGCCATCAAATATCGGCTCAGCACCTGCATCCGTCGGCCGCTTCAGACTTTCGATCTGGGTGGTTTCGCTGCGCGGGTCGCCCGAGATCTCACTTCAAGTGACTGCCAGGTACTGGCTCAATTCCGCCCCGCTGACGACGTGCGCGTGATTCTGCACCTGAAGGTGCGGAACTCTCCAATCCTTCGGGAGGCAGCATTCGTTGAAATGGCGCTTGGATACACGGTCCTTCACTGGAATGGTCGATACCTCTTTGTGTCAGCATCGGACGGGCTGACTGACTCCGTGAGAACAGACACGAGTTCGGTGCGAGCAGACGAACTAGTTGGCCTCCTACCGCGTAGCTCAGTCATTACGGCGATGTCGTTGACGAATAATGACTTAAGTGACTGGGCTGTCCGGTCACGCTCCATCCGGGCTCGCAACATCGGGGCTGTCGCGGCGGAGGTGGGAGATTCTACGTTTGGCTATTCCACTGCATCGGGAAGCCTGAAAGTGAACCACAAGCCGGTTACCCGGTATACCGGAGTGAAGAACGGTCGAGTGAGTGATAGCCGGGAGTCAAAGGGGCTCTACAGCGAGTTGCGTGCTTGGTTCGACGAGTTGACCGAGGACCTGGGGCGACGCGAGACACCCGCAACAGCGATCGCGCGGCACGGGGTCCCAGTAACGCCTACAGATTCTCCTATCGCTGCCCACGTTCTCTTGGACGTTGCACCCGAGTCATTCGAAGCTTTGGATGGTAGTACTGATCGTCTCGAGATCGCTTGGACTGGCGGAAATGTAAGTGGCGATAAGTTCACCGTCGAAATCGATGGTGAAGAGACGGAAGTTGAAATCAGCTGGGATGAGTCTCTTCACAGATTCAAGCTGTCGTCGGACCATGAAGTTCCATATCGTCACGAGGATCATAGAGCACGGACCTTTTGGGACTACATTAATTGGAGTCAGAAGATCCGGGTGGCGACTGAATCAGGGTTGGTGTATTCGAATAGGAACTTCTGGAAGATCGGCAGGCGACATTCAGGTGCCGACGACGGACTACTCTCCATTCTCGAAACACACCAACCTCTGGCCTGCGTCCTCGAAGAAAAAGGTCACACGTCAGGAAAGGAACCGTGGTCTGACGAGACTGTTTTCGGACAGCTCGAGAGTCATCTACTTCCCCGCGCACTTGGTAGCGACGCCACTATCCTTTGCACCGACTTTGGTCCCGAGATCGCCGACTTCATCGGATTCAATTCTGAGAAGGTGATCTTTGCGCATGCTAAGAGCAAGTCCGCGTTGAATCCCTCGAGTATCTCCGGCGCAGCGCTTCACGACGTGGTATCCCAAGCGATGAAGAGTCTGCGGTTCGTCACTTTGGGCAATGAAGATGTCCCCAAAACGGACTATTGGACCAATGATTGGGGGATTGCAAACAAGGGTCCTAAACCTGACTACGGCCCAGCAACGCGACTGCGCCGAGGAAAGCAGCAGACTAGTGGGCGAGAACATTGGGCGGCCATAGATCAAGTCGTCCAATCCCATGCCGCTTCACGTGAAGTTTGGCTCGTCCTCGGCGCGTGTCTTTCGAAGTCTGCATTAACTGCGGAGCTTTCGAAGGACAGGCCGAGTCCGGTCGCCCTGCAGGTCCACGCTTTGCTAAGTGCTGCGTGGAGTTCGGCACAGCAGTGTGGCGTTCGGCTACGCGTTTACTGCTCGGCGGAGAAAGAGACACGTCCCAAAACCTAATAGATGTGACCCGCTCACCCACCTCCGGCCGTGATTCACCTCACGACCCGCTCGAGCGTCCGCGGCCTCCCCTCCGACTGAGACTTTGGAGAAGCCAAGTTAGTTCGCTCCGATGGAGAGTCGCATTTCGCCGTGGGCGCTTCGTTGCGAGCGTCCTCCGTGGCACTGCTGACCTACCAGATTCGGGCGATGGCTGGCCGTTTTAACCTTCCTGATGGTTTTCGTCCGGGGCCGTCTTCGTCTACGCCGGGTGCCTGCCTAACCGTCCCCACTACTCGGCCACTAGTACTCCACTGAGACTTCTCGGTAGGCAGAGTCCGCGTCTTTCGCATCCAACACCGCTGTCCTCACTGCTGAGAGAGTGAAGTCAAGGACTCGGAGCTTTCCGTCGATCCGCGAGATCGATTCGATCCGGTGGAACCGATCACCACATGAATTGGCGAACCGTGCCATGCCCCGGAGCTTACCGAGTGCGTCGGGTAACCAGGAGCCGTGTGGGTCGACGATATTTGCTTGCACGCCTGTCGGGCTGCCGACAAAAAACAAATAGTCAGGGCGCAGCGTCCTCCACTCCCCCTGCCGATCTTGATACGCCACACTCATGGAGTCCCGTCCGCCCGTCGGGTTCCGATACCAGGCGATTAGGTTTCCACGCGACTTCTCCGTATCGAGTACTGCGATCTCGTCGGGATTGAGTTTTCCGACCGGGAACATCCCCTCACTGTCGGAGAGCAGATGAAGGGTTCGACGCTCGAGAAGCTGGGCAGAGTCCCCGACAAACCTTTTGGTCTCCTCTTGGCGGTTTTTCGGCAGCGCCATAGAGACCAGCTGCGGGTCGGTGCTCATCGCAGTGATCTCCGCATAGAGGCTCTGCCGCGACTCAGGCAAGCTCTTGATGGTGACGCGGTGCTTGGCGAGCCACTCTGCCGCCAGTGCGTCGGCGGTTAGATCGAGCGCTGGCCGTGTCTGCGGCAGCTGGGCAAGCGCTGCAATTTGTACGTGGGCATCCCGCAGCTCCTCCTCATCGTCGCCTCGGTCAGTCAGGTGATCGATGTAGGTCCGCGCGATGTCTGGGGTGATGATCCGCGCTCCATGTCGGTACGCGTCCTGGATTGCCCGGTCGTCCGCAACCTCGGTCCAAGAACTAGCTGTGCGCATGCCGCGGTGGCCTTGCACGGTGCCCCCCGCCACCGTGAGCACGTCCTGTTTCGCCTTGGTCAGTTCCTTCGGATACTGCGCTGCTTGGCCGTTCAAGACGCCATGGAGTCGCTCATGGCTGAGGGCCCCTGCAGACGGCTCCAGCCCGTCTGTAGCGAATGCGTGGGCCAGAGAGGTCAGTCGCTTGATCGGATTCGCATGTTTACGCGGCAGGGTCTCTGCCGGAAGGTCCGCAAACAGTTCCCAGACCTCATCCGGCACTGCGGGGTTCGGTGTCATGAGTTGCGGTTCTACCAGCACGCGTTGACCAGTGCCTCCGTCTCCGTCGAGCACGTCGCTGCCCATAATCTTTTCCAGCACGAGACTGGCTGTGGCGCGGTTGAAGCGGGGAAGAATGCACTCCACGCTGTTCAACAAGTCATCACCCTCGACGCGGCGAGCCAGAGGTGAGCGGATCATGCGTCCCAGCAATTGGGTGATGTGTGTTTCATCCTTCGCCGGGCGGAAGGACACCATGACTTCGGCGCGGGGACAGTCCCACCCAGTGCTGATCGCGTCCTTAGCAAGCAGCACGCGGACGTAATTCGCGTCCTGCACGCGTTCTGGTGAGATGTAGGGGATGTTGTGCGGCCCAAAGTTCTGTGTCTTGTGCTCACCGAAAACGTGGGCGATCGCATCGCGGCCAAGCTCTGGCCATTCGTCGTAAATCGTGTCGAGCGCGATGGCCACCTCAGTTGGGGACGGCTTGTTTGGGACCTGGAGTACGAGGAGCGGCTTAACCGACTCAGGGTCATTTTGCTGCGCAGCATAGTCGGCCCAAGCTGCAGATATCGCTTTGACTTTACGCACGCCACGCCGCAGCAAGACGGTGTTGAAGTCACCCGTCTCGGCAGGGAAGTCCAGGACGATGTCGTCCTTGAGTAGGCCTGACTCCTGAATGCGCACCGAGTCCACATCAATGGTCCGTAGGTGAACGCGGCTGTCCTGAACCTGCGCTTCAATCATTGCCTGCTCGAACCTTTGGACTGTCGCGGAAATGCCCCAGACAATTGGGATTGGTGGCACGCCGTTGTGGCCGTTGATCAGTCGTCTCACGATGGTCGGGGTATCCGAGGAGGAGCGACGGCCCAGTCCCCGATGAGCTTCGTCCAGGACCATGTACAGCGTGAGGTTCGGGTCTTCAATCGTGTTGCGCAAGGTATCCCAGAACGTGAAGGGCAGGCCGTCCGGGTTCGAGTTCAATCCAGGCAGCATCCCCTCACCGTCGTGACCGCGCACAAGCAGACTGTTCCTTGAGAGCTTCGAGGTATTGAGGAAGTAGACGTTGCCCGCATGCAGCTTTGAGTATCTGAACGGGTGTTCAACGGTGATGAGGCGGTGACGCAGTCGGTCCGATGCCTGCTCCAGTCGGTGCCGAGTCTGTTGGTTCAGAGACGGGTCGTCGCTGAACCAGAGCACGACTGCGTCGGAAGCCGGAACTACGTCGTAATCGTCGCTGCCCCAAAAAAGTGCTTCGATCGCGGCTGCGGCCATCACGGTCTTACCCGCGCCTGTCGTGGCAGCAAGAGCGACCGAGCTGACGCGTTCGCTGGCACTCTTGTAAAAGTCACGGGCAGCGGCGAGTTCGCGCAGCGTGTCGCCAACAGCGTCGGCCTGGTAATCCTTGAGGGTGAAGCGCATCAGAAGTCACCGGTGCTTTCGCAGTTGCGAAGGTAATCCTCGTAGAGGCGGACCGTCTCGATTCCAGGGATCACGTTCGCAATCTGCTGGTAGGGCCCCTCGTCATCTGTGACGATGTAGGCAATTCGGATGTCCTCGTTAGCCTCCAGCGCGGCGACAAATTCCGCAGACTTGTCGAGGTCATTGATGATGCCGTAACTGTCGGCGACTTCCCACCCATCGTTGATCGAGTCAATCCGCCGACCCACTGCACCCGCTCGGAGCCAGAGCATTGGAGCGATCGCGGCAAACGCGCGGTCTGTACTTACACGCCAAGGGGACTCGTACGTGAGAGTGAAGAACGCTACGTTCTCCTCGAATCCGTCGGACATGGGGAACTTATCCACGAATTTGTAGTCGCCTCGGATCGGTTCTCCCTGCGGCGTCCTGCCCTCGATTGCCGCACGAATGCGTGGCTTAGTGACGTATTCGCAGATTCCCCGAGATTCCCAGTCTTCATCCCCGGGCCGAGCGCCAGTCTGCCGGAGCGACGCTTGCTCGTCATCAGAGACTTCGTTATTCGTGACAGATATGGACTGACGGCGTCCGCCGTCCTGCTTGTTGAGACGCATGACTGCGTGCGCCGTCGTGCCCGAACCAGCGAAGAAGTCCAAGACAACAGCTTCCGGTTTGTCCGCGACCACAAACCTGAGACTGTCCTCTACGGAGTAGAGAGATTTGGGAAAGTCGAACCTCTTGTGACCTAGCATGTTCTTGAGCAACGTAGACCCGTAATCGCGGGCGAAATGGCTATTTTGAGTCCAGACCGTTCTCGGCGCCAGGCTCTTTGCGGCCCCTTCCCCCATCGCGAGGACAAGGGCACCCTCATCCGTACGTCCATCCACAACAAAGGTGCCATTCTTGATGTTCTCGAGGGTGCCCGGCTGCAAGTAAGTCACCGGACGTTCGCCGGTCGCGGGGTCTCTACGCCCCAAGCGTGCGGTGCCTTGCTCGAAGTAGTGGCGCATTCGGTTGGCACCAAATCGCCAGGTTTGTTCCGTCCCGTCACGATGGACCGGCCACATCGCTATCGTCCCCACTGGAGCAGGCACAGATGATCGATCGACGTCGCGGGAAATCGGCTCACCGACGCTTCGCAACTCGCCAGACTGCGCATCCAGAAACACAGGGTAGAAGAGGTTCGGACGAGCTGCTCGCAACGCGGATGGAGTTCCACGTCTGACGGCCGTAAACCATACGGTTGGCATCGCAGACTTGTTCTCGAGTTCTTTAGATTCGCCGTGCAGCATTGTGGAAGTCCAAGGGGAAATGGTTGCCTCCCCAAAGAGGACAAAGAAAATATACTCATCGACCCGCGAAAATCGTCCTGAACGTTGCGAACCCGCGCGGTTGATGACGCTAGTGACCATCTGGATATCAGCTTCCGGAAATGTCTGCTCGAGGAGTAGTCCTAGCCGGAGATACTCCTTCTCATCAATTGTTACAACCAGTGCTGAGTCTTCCGGTTTCAAAAGACGCCTAGCTAACTTGAGGCGTCTCTCCATAAAGGCCAGCCACTTTGAGTGCCGGTAGAGGTCGTCTCCTTCGACGTAGTCGTTGTCATACTTCCAGTCGCGCGCACCAGTGTTGTAGGGAGGGTCTATGTAAATAGCATCCACAGACTTCTCGTGGGTGAATGTCAACTGCTCCAGAACATGATAGTTTTCACCGTTGACGACGCTGTGGAATGGCTTACCAGTGGCATTTTCGACATCACCGTCAGGTCGCAAGCCCGGATAGATTCTGTCGCGGAATTCTGCCACCAGGATTAGGTCGTCTAGGGGAACAGTCGCTGTATCCGGCTCGGCGCCGTTTGGTGTCCAGATCTCGGCGGATTCACCAGCGAGCGCTCCCACCCGCCAAATCCGCTGGTCGCCGCGTGCCATCGATTTCCTAGGCGGGAGGACCCGGACCTTGCTACCCTTGCGAATCTTGTGGCCCGCCAGCTCTACCGCTTCGGGAGCGTGCCTCTCGAAGTTGAGGCCGAACGGAAGGCGCTTCCGGAGAGGGCGAATCTCGGCTTCTAAGTCTTCACCGAGCTGCGGATCTAGTTGCTTGGCAGCACGCAGAAGGTCTGAAAGCCTCGACATTCCCCATCCTCACGCTCGAGCGGATCTGGTCCTCAGCCCACACAGGAGTGCGCTGCTATCCCACTGCAGGATCCTATCCTGGCTGGATCTAAGCCACAGTCCTGCCCCTCGAGCCCTACCTGAACCCACTAAGCTCAGTGCTCGTCCACATCTGAGACCTTTGCAGATGTCCCCACGGGCTTAACAGAGGCTCACTCGGAGAACAGGTCAGCCACCTTCACATCAAGCCCGCAGGCAAGCTTATAGACGATGTCGATCGTCGGGTTCCTGACCCCACGCTCAATCCCGCTGACATACGTGCGGTCAAGGCCCACATGGTGCGCGAAGCCCTCTTGAGACCACCCTCCGCGAGCGCGAAGCTCCCGCACGCGCAGGCCGAAGGCGCGTCGATGGTCAGGAACTGTCTCAAGCACATGACAACAGTTTCGGTAGAGTGACTCATAGTCCACGGACTATGAGTCACATGCGGGCGGATAGCAACAGGTTCTTACCGCTCGCGAAGCGCCTCATATCCCGACCGTACGGCGGGGAAATGAATAACATGACTTGATTCAGATAGAGATTAACTTGAGGGGAATCCGAGATTGAGCAGCAAACAAGAACGCGGCACCATTGCCCGACCCGAGCAGCGCAAGCCGTGGTACAAGCGATGGTGGGGAATCCTGATATTGGTTCTAATCGGGGTAAGCCTCTTGAACGCGATCATTAACCCTTCCGATTCGGATGAGGAAGAAGTCACGGAAGAGTCTGACGTGCAGGGCCCAGATAGCACTCAGCAGGAGTCAAACGGCTCTCCTGCCCCTGACGGGGAAGAGGATGCCGAGGCATCTGAAAGCGAGAAAGACGCTGAGGGAGAGGTAGAGACTCTCGACTACGAGATCAACTACGACCCAGAAGCGTACCTTGGCGCAGAAGCGTGGATTGAGTTTGAGCTTCAAGACCATTTCACTGCCGGGCTAATGGCTAACCAAGCGCAGCGCACGGCCGCGGATGGCCTTCAGGCGGCCTACGCAGAACATCCTGATGCGGACCGCTATGTCGTCGGGATACCGTCTCAAGATGAAGACAGCGCCTCGTGGCTTTCCAACGCCGCGTTCGATCCCGTCACAGTCGAAGATTTCGATTTCGAAGACCCGACGCTCAATGTTTTTGAACATCTTGACGCGGGCTCAGCCCATCCAGATCTCTTGGACTGAAACTTGATATGGCTGATCACAGTCTCGCCGTGTTCAAGCACCGTGCCGATGGCACTTTCTTGGACTAAAGCTAACCAGAAGGGATTACAAAACTCATGAACAAGAACGACCGCCAGGCGCTCGCAGTCGCTGCGTTACTCTCCGTGGGCCTACTAGCCGGATGTAATACGAGTGAACCGGCACCACCGACCCCGGAGTCTACTGAAGCAGTCTCTGAGGATGGTTCGGCAGTGCCTGACGCCGACGAAGCTGAGGCCGACAACGGCGAGGTCCAGGAGGAGCCAGTGACACAGTCTGACATTCCCGATGTCGAGTTCACTGTTGATAACGCGCAGAGCGACCAACACGGGGTTGAGGTCAGCGTGAGTTTCACCTTCGAAGGATCAATGGAGACGAACGAAGGCAATGTAGTGCGTGCCGTGTCTCGCGCCATAGAGGAATACCCTGATTATGACTTGATCATCGTGCGTGGCTACGGCGCGGGTAGTGGCCCTTCAGACGGCTCGCCGACAATTGAAGCGTGGTTCAAGCCCGACAACGTGAGGAGTCTCGACCTGGACAACCCGGCTCAGTCGGAGCCATATAAACACTGCTATTCCTGCCATGTCCCGGGCCAGCACCACCGCTAGAAGGCGAGGTCTAGTCTTCTTAGTGCGGAAGCCGAGCCTCGTTGTGCCCGCATCTTCGTCATGTACTGCTCCAGCCCGGGCGCTGGATCCGTCGCTCGACCAACATGGTGCGGTTTGCGCGCCCCCTTGGTCTAGGAAGCGAAGCTCCGGTGTTGCGGGCCCCACCGCCCATAGCTCGCAGACCGACTGCTGAGTAATCACGCTTGGCAGCCTTTCCCCGAGGGACGGTGACGCTCCCTCTGCCGATCTCTGGCCTAGCCATGAGGTCGGTAACGATCATTCCTACGGCCGTCACGATGTCATCATGCGCTCCGGCGGGATTCTGGAGTTTCACCGTGCCCGGTGCCGTCTCGATCAGCCTGGTCGTCAAGAACTCCCTTCGCGTCTCTTCATCGTCTGGCAATTCCAGTGCGCGGTCACGAAGCGCCACAGCTAAGGAGCGAGCCAAGCGGGACGCTCCCGCAGCACTGAAAATGTACTCCTCGGTTCGGATGCCTGCGCGAGTCAGATTTCCTGTGAGTTGTTCTGCTTGCATACGGTCGAACCTCAGTGGAGCGCTGTACTCACGACACAGGCGCTGGGCAGCCGCTTCCACCTCTCCGAGGTCTACACGCTGTCCCGGCGCGGGCTTCCAAGACAGCACCCGGTCAATCACCACCACACGGCCAGCATTCCGCGTCTCGGTGTGCCCCACTACGAGGGCAGTAAGGTCTCGGCGAGTACCAATGTCCAGCGCTGCCACATACTTGACGCCTGGGACAGCTGCCCGAGTAGCGATGCCACTCCGGATGCAGGCATCTACGTCCTCAGGCGTCGTCAGTGCGTCGTCGCCCTCAGCCCAGTCGCACAGAATCAGCCTTCGCCACTCCGAGGATGTCAGAGAGGCCCTTACGGCCTCTACATCTGTTTCGGTCCACCATGGCGACGGGCCCGGTCGTTTGGCTGTGTGCCAGTGGGGCGACTCTTCTGCCTGGGCCCACACTTCGGCGCCGAGTCCTGCGGGGCTCCCCGCGGTGCCGATGACCACCAGGCGGGAGTCAGGCACCTTGGGTTGCGCAGAGATGATTGCCGACCACAGGCGGCGATAGTTCGCCGTGGAAGGCCACACGCCTAGCTCGTCAACCACGGTGAGCCACGGACGTGTCCCGTACGCGGACGCCCCGTCGCTCGATTCCACAGTCAGGGATGCACCTGTGGCCCGAACGGTCACACTGCGCGCTCCTAAATTCACCGCTCCGGCCAATCCCGGGGTCCGCTGAACGAATCCTGCCAACGCGTCCATGAATATCGCAGCTTGATCAGCATCGGTCGCATAGACGTGGGATCGAGAAAGACGCGGTGCTTCCGCAAGCAACAAACTCAGGGCCATCCCAGCGGTGTCGGTAGTTTTGGACATCCCGCGAGCGCGCAGCAGGTTGTGCCGCTGTTGCCCTTCCGAACTGAGCACGGCCCGCGCGTCCGTCTTCTGCCACTCGTGGGCTGCTTCTCCCCAGGTGCGACCATCTTCGAGGACAAGTGCGCCGAGAATATCGATTGGTTGGATTGATAGCGTCGTGGCAGTTGCTGGACTCATTGGTTGTCCTCGCTGGTGTATTCCGGATCGTCTGGGTAGCGGGAGTTGTAGGCCGGGGCGGACGCTTTGGTTTGTTCTAGAGCATGACCGGCTAAGTCGTCGTGGAGATTAGTTCCGGTCGCCTCCGAGGATCTAAGAGCCTGTTTGCCCTGCTGGGCAAGCGATTCGAGGTTTACGCCGAGAGTCATGGCGGTGGCCCGTTCCCGCGCAAGCTCAGCCTCCGCGCGGGGATCGAGGCCAAGCGTCTGTCGATGTTTTGCCGCGAGTCGCTCGAAGTTGCGAAGCCAGTTCAGCGCTGATCCTCTTGGCTCCCCTGTGGAGGCATCAATCGTGCCGACCTGGTCCAAATGTCTCCGCATTAGCGTTGCCTGTGCTTCTGCTGTGGCCCAACCCGCGACTGCCTCAGGGTAAGAAACGAGGTCTGGGCGGTCTTCTAGGAGGCCTGCTGTAAGTTGTTCGGCCATAGTGCCGTACACCCTTGGACTACGTGCCCCATGTTCCAGGTTCACGGTATTGCTCTTCGGGAATGGCGGTCGTTTACCCAGGTGATTGCCGTCATGGCTCTGCTGAGAGTGCATTTCTACTCTTTTCCTAGTCATTGTTGCGGCTCATGATCTGGGCTTCCGACCGGAGTCCGACCTTTGGCACTTTGGCACCCCCGTCCCGCCCCCTTTAGGGGGCGAGGGGTGCCGAAGTGCCAAAGTCGAGGCGCTGGGTTAATCAGAGATTGCGTGACGCAGGGTTCATTTAGAAGATTCGCTCTCCGCCTCGGGGATGGAAAACGTGGATCCGCCCCCCGCCTGGGGAAGTTTGGACTTCTCAAGTCGCCCCTCGACAATGAGTTGATCGCGTACTTCTGCAAGCCTGCGGCGCGGCACCTTGGCTCCTCGGAGTTCTGATGTCGTCGGCCACTGGCCAGTAGCAGCGTGGTGTTCAGCTACGAAATCGATCAGCATCGCCTCCGAATCATTCCGCTCATTCCACGCGGGGGCTTGTGTGTTCTCTGCGGGGACGGCGGCACCGTAGGTCTCGGCATCGCGCGTGGCGAGAATGAGACGTCCTTCCACGAGGTCAACTCGGGTCGGCGGAATCGAAACGCCACCAAGCCGTGGAGTCACCTTGAATTTACGCTTCGCGGCTGGGTTGTCCGGATCCGTAGAGAGATATACCCAGAGTCCGTCGCTCTGTGCAGAACCTTCAGTGTTCCCTAGTGAGTGTCCTCCCCGGAAAGTGCTATGCCCGACCACTAGGGCGTTGGGCGTGCGAAGTTGATGCTGGAGGCGTCGGAAGGCAGCGATCCAGGCGGCATACTGCTCGACCCCTTTGCCTGCGTTCTGCAGCACTGCCGTAAGGCCGTCCACGATGATCACGGTTGGGATCATGTCGTCCGAGCCGTCGCAGCGATTGCATTTCGCCAAGCGATACAGCCATTCGTCAAACACGTCATGATCGGTGAGGTCAAAGCTCAACTGATCAGCTTCGAGGTGAAAGAGCGTCACGGGGGCCTGCGAGGTGTCGTCTGGGTCGTCTGACACACCAAGGCGCAGCAGCTCACGCTCATAGTCCTCCGGCGTGCCCTCGGCGCTGATTACGGTGATACCGGCCGCATTTTCGTGGGGGTTAAACGAGGTTGGCTCAAAATGCCCCAGGAACTGCCTGTCGGGTATCGCCAGGGCTGCGACCAAATCGGCAACAATCGTGCTCTTCCCGGCTTTCGGCTGGCCCGTGAGCAGCGGTGTCGTACCCCAAGGCCACAGTCCCGGGATTAGCCATCGACGAACCGTGTTGGGTACTCGCGCTCCGGGTAGCCGTTCTTCCCAACGTCCATAATCGGCTTCAGGATCGAGGATTCGGGCGCGTAGTCGCTTCGCGTTGAGCTCTGGCATCGGCTCGTCGTTTAGCCAGACGTCTGACTCATGTACGAGCTTTTCCAGTGCCTGCGCGTCGCGGGTCGCGCCGGATTCTCGAGCCCGTGCGAGAGTGTCAGACAGTTCGGCCGGGCCGCGGTAGTCCGGGCTGCCGAAATGTACGCTCGGCTTCGGCACGGTGGGCTGCCTCATAGTGCACCTCCCCAGCGTTGGTAAGACCGGCAAGGGGGGTCGTTCGTCGCGCCGCGCATAGCCAACAGGGCAATCTGAGTCCGTATTTCGGGGCCTCCCGTGACAGGTGCGTAGACCAAGGCTTTTTCAGGTGGATTCTTTGGAGAGACCAACGTCGAGTCTCCACAGCAGGCATGAAGGTGGGCGTGAGGCCTGAACATGTGTGAACGGACTTCCTCTCCGCTCATGGATACTTTGCTCATGCCTTGTCACCTCCGCGGAGGCGACGGGCAATCCGCTCAGCCTGCTCGTCCGTGAGCGGAGGAGCCTTTTTGAGCGCGCGCTCGACGAAAGAGTCGATCTTCGCCGCAGCAAGGTCTCGACGTGCGTCTGTGATTCGCGGATCGTCGGCGTGCAGGTACCTTGTTCGAGCCGCAAGACGGCCCTTAGCCGCCTGCGGAGTAGTTGCAAGATTTGAAGACACAGCGGTGCCCTTCTATCGAAGCCGCGTATCTTCTCGCGCGGCACCGAGAAGGGTCAGGAGTCGGTCACGCTTACCCTGAAGAGGGTGAACCCTTGCGCCAGCGAGGCCCGTTTCAGCCGGTGCAAGCAGTCTCGCCAGTAATAAGATAGTGCATATTCATCATTCATGTCATCTTATAATAGTTTTGTGATACAAAAGAAATACATTATTTCGACTCATCGGTGGTAAACCAGTCAAGTTCGAGCCTGTCGGGGTTGATCGTGCGGTTCCCCTCGGCATCGCGGAAGACTTTCCCTCGTTGCCCACGGTTCACTGTGATCACGAGGCCTAGGTCGGCGATGACGCGGCGGCGTTCCACTACATCAAGCTTGCGCCAGCGGTTTGGGATTGACCGTGACATCGCGATGTCGGTCAGTGGAGATTCCGCCCGCATCCCGTTGAGGCGTGATTGGGCGCGCTCGATCCGGCGACCGAGGTCTTCGAGCTTGCCGCGGGCCTCACGGCGACCTAAAAGTCCCTCTCCGACAAGGTCGACGACATTTGAGCGGTTCCGGCGCAACTCACCGAGTTCTCTCTCCAGAGGGGCTAGGTCTGGTGTGGCGCGCAGCGCACGGAGGATTTTCTTGTTGGTGAGACGACCGAGAATCACTTTTTCGATAAAGGTGTCGAGCGCATCAGCGGCGATGTTCACGCATCGGTTCCGGGTGCAGTCGTAGACACGGTACGAAGGTCGGGTGCCGTCCTTCTTCATAGGGCGGTGGAGGTTATTCGAGTAGAGCTTGTTCCCGCAAACGCCGCACACGGCGAAACCTGAGAGTAAGTGTCGCGGTTTGCCCGCCGAGGGCGCCCCAGCCTTCTTGCGTCCGCCCTTAACCTCGCAGAAGTCCTGCCAAGTGCGGCGGTCGATCACTTGCTCCCAGCTCGCCTCAACGTCCGGCATTTCTTCCCCCCGGTAGACGACTATTCCGGCGAGACGGGGGTTGCGCATCAGCTCCATCAAATGCTCTGCACGCCAGGGATAGCCCAGGGTGGTGGTGCGTTGTTTTGCGTTGAAGTCGTCGGCGATCCACTGGTAGCTCTTGCCGCTGAGGTAGGCCGCGAAAGCCTCGCGGATCGCATCAGCCTCCTCGGGCACCAGTTCGATCTGGCCCTCGACACGACGATAGCCGTATGGTCGCCGAGAGAATTGCCATGCGCCGCGCTCAGCACGTTGGCGATTCGCCGCACGGCGGCGTTCGGCCTTCTGTTCACCCTCATAGGTGCTCCAGGCCGCAACGGTTCGAGCAACCGCTCGACCTGCCGGAGTCGCCAAGTCGAGCGTGCCCGACACGACTGTGTAGACCGGCACGCCGAGGTCGATGACCTTTTCGAGGTCTCCCGTGAGCCTCAGCAGTCGATCCTGATGCCATGAGAGCACCGCCTCAGGATTAGACCTGAGCATGTCCTCGAACTGCGGCCGGGCCGCACCGCTTGTGGCGCTCACGTCATTGTCGATGTAGGTGTGTTCTACGTGCATCCCGAGTGAACGGGCTTTCTCGCGGCACGCGGACTCTTGGCGGTCTACCCCCGCCTGTTCACCCGTGGGATCAGATGAGATTCGGCAGTAGATCACGCAGGTTTCAGGACCGAGGTCGAGCCCCAGAGAAGTATTGCCCATAGCTAAATAATACAGGTCAGACAGGTAACCGTGGCCGCAGTCGGTTTCGCGGGTCTGCTGGTCGCGGTGCTGAGTTCCGATACGGCCCGGAACCTTCTGACCGGCATCGTCGAACGTGCGCTGTCTTTCTGAGCGAGGTTTTACTGCGCGGCGCGCAGCAGATCGAGGTTCCGTCAGTGCCGAGTTTGCGCTCGCGCTGCCTGCGGTGATTCTGGTGTTGCTGGTCGTGCTTTCGCTGGGTCTGCATGGCGGAGTTCAGGTGACGCTCGAGGAGGGCGCCCGGGTCGCTGCCCGAGAGCTCGCCCGCGGGGAACCCGCTGCTGCTGCGGAATCGGCAGCGCTGCGGGTCGCCGGGGAAGGGGTCTCTTTCCAACTGATCCAGGACGATTCTTATGTCACGGTGGTGCTGGAGCGACCTGTACGAATGATGGGCGTCATCGAGATCAGCGCGACGCAGGAAGCACGTGCCACCGCGCGAGTCGAGCTGGCACGATGACCGGACATCGCTCTGGTCCGGAACAGCCTGGTTTTGCCGAGCGCGGTTCAGGGACGGTGCTGGCCCTCGGACTCATCCTGGTGCTGCTGACACTGCTCGCGGCCGTCCACGCCGTGAGCCTGGTCGCCGCTTCCTCTGCCCAGGCAGCCCGGGGAGCGGATCTCTCCGCCCTTGCAGCGGCAGACGCGGCCCGCGGGCTCACCAGCGGAAGTCCCTGCGCGGTGGCGGAGATTGTGGCCGATCTCAACGAGGTGGAACTCACCAGATGCACCGTCACCGGGGACGATGGCACCGAGGTGATCGTCGAAAGCGCAGTCCCGATACTGCCTGGGGACCTTCTGGACCCCAGCAGCCTCGGGCTGCCGGAGCTCACCAGCCGCAGCGCTGCTCGGGCCGGACCTCCGCCGCCGTAGATTCGGGTCCGCTGCCCGAAGGCCGGCCGTGCTGGGCGCCCCCACACCAAGACACCGCCGACCGGAAGGTTCCTCGTTTAGAGGCGTGACAGAAGCGCTGCGAGCAGTGCAATCCGCTCCGGAATCGAGTCCAATCGCACCTGTTCATGGTCGGCATGGGCACCCGCGCCGTCGGGACCGAAGCCATCCAGGGTGGGCAGACCGAGCGACCCCAGGAAGTTCGTATCACCGGCCCCCGCCGCTGGTTTGCCTCCGATCCCAGACAGTCCCGCATCCGCTGCGGCGGATTCCACTTTCGCAAGGAGTTCTTCGTCAGCGGAGTCGGCCTGCCAGGCCGGACGTTGGGACAGTGTCGCGACCTCGAGTCGAGCGCCCTGCCGGACAGGCGCCAGTTCTTCAATCGCGGCGAGAACCTGGTTCTCCACCTCTGGAGTGCGGAACCGCAGACCTACCTCTACCGAGGCCGACGCCGGGACCACATTGGTCTTGCCGCCGCCAGTGATGGTGCCGATGTTGCAGAGGACATCTCCGGGTGAGGACGCCTCGGCCCGGGAGATGATCTCCCTGAGGGCGAGGATCTGATCCACCACCTCATCAATCGCGTTGGTGCCACCCTCTGGATCCAAGGCCGCGTGGGAAGCCCGCCCGGTGACATCGAGTCGCAGGCGTGTGCTCCCAAGACGGCCCACTTTCAATGCCCCGCCGGGGTGCGGGGATTCGAAGCCCAGCACTGCACGCGCCCCCTCGGCTGCAGAGAACAAGATGTCTCGCGAGCTCGGTGACCCAATCTCCTCGTCGCCCACGACGATGATCCGGACCGGAGGCCTGGACTGCCCGAGCGCGGTATTCAGCCGCAGTCCTTGGTGCATGATGAGCAGGCCGGACTTCATGTCGAAGACACCGGGACCGAAGGCGATCCCGTCTTTAATCCGGAATGGCATCCGGCTCAGCGTGCCATTAGGCCACACTGTATCTGCGTGCCCGACGAACAACACCGGGTGATCCCAGCCGCCATCACTGCCCGGGATGTCCATCACCAGATGGGTCCCCCACTCTCCCTCATGAGTCGTGATGCGCGGGTCGTGTTCAGCGAAGATCTCCTGCACCTGCGCACAGACCGCCGTCACGCCCTCAGCATCGCCGGTGGGAGATTCCGTCTCCACCATGCGTTCCAGAAGTTGCACGGTTTCCGCGAAGTACTCTCGCGCTGAATCAAGGTAGGCGGTGGGTGAAGGAGTATCCATAGGGCTATGATACGCAACGTAAGAAGGTTTCCCAGGTCACGAGAGGACCCCATGAGTCATCAGGACGCGGCTGCACCCGTCGGCATCTCAGCTTCGGAGTCCATCACCCTGGCCGATGGCAGTGTCGTGCGGAACCTCACCGAGGTTCCCGAGCTCGAGGCCGCATGCCGTCTCTATCGGGAAGTCTTCTCCTACAGCGGTGAGGACCAGGGCATCAACGCCCGGCTCTTGAAGAACCTGCTCACCTATGGCGGAACTGTTGTGGGCGCCGTCGACCCTTCGGGCGTGGTGCGCGGAATGGCCTTCGGTTGGACCGCCGTGGACACCAGTGCCGAAGACCCACATATCTATCACTTCTCCCAAGCCGCCGTGGTCTCCCAGGACCTTCAGGGTCAGGGAGTTGGCAGGGCACTCAAGAACGTCCAGGCCGCCGTCGCTGCGCGTCTCGGGGCCAGTCGCATGCGCTGGACCTATAACCCCATGATCAGCCGCAATGCCCACTTCAATCTGGACGTGCTGGGAGCTCAGGGCCGCTGGTTCGCCCGCGACGCCCTGGCAGGACCCGGCACCGACCGAGTCACCGTGGAGTGGCGCTTCGACCGCGAAGCCGAAGCCGCACAGGGACCACAGCTCGACGAGGAGCTCAGCGAGCCCGGCCAGCTTCACCTCGCGGAAGATTCAGCGATGCTCGCGGTTCCCGCCATCCAGCCCACAGATTCCAAAGTGATCGAGGTGCTGCGCGCCCGCTTCGGCCAGCTCTTCGATCAAGGTTTCGTCGCCACGTCCTGCCGGCGCATCAGCGAGGATCTTGCCGTATACAGCTTCACCCGGTCAGCATGAGCACCGCAGGTCCGGGCTATCCGTCGCCGCCGAACGACACCGGGTCAGGCGTCGGGGCCGACGCTTACGCTGGCGCTGAACCTCGTCCTGCCGAACGCGGGCCAGACAACCCCGCAGCGCGCTTCGGCGCCAGCATGTCCCCGCGGGCCTCAGCTAAAAGCCTCCAGGCTCGGTTGATCCGCAAGGAACGCGAGAATCTCGAGCGCGTCTTCGCCGGCATGGAGTCCGAAGACTCAGTGGCTCGTGCGGCCGCCGTCATCGCCGGAGCGCGGCGTCGGTTCATCGGCGGTCATGGTCGCTCTGCCGCCTTCGCCCATCTGTTGAACCTCGATCTCTCACACGGGGTCTCGCAGGTCTCACTCATCGATGGCATCGGCACCCGAAGCATCGACGTCCTCACCGACGTCCGTGCCACGGATGTCCTGGTCGCCTTCTCCATGCGCCGGTATCGCCGTGAAACCGTGCAGCTGGTCCGGGAATTCTCCGAGCGCGGCGGCGCCGTCGTGGCAGTGACCGACTCCTTCGATTCTCCGTTGATAGAACACAGCGCCGAGTCCGTGATCGTGCCCACCGACTCGGCATCGGTGACGGACTCCGCCACGGGAGTCGTCGCCGTCATCCACCTGCTCACCGCGCTGACCACAGCTAGCGCCAAGGGCAGCCGCCGACGGCTGTCTGAGCGAGAATCACTAATCCAAGAGATGGGAATCTATATCTGATGCGCGCCGTCGAGATTGTGCTCCACGATGTTGAACTGCCCCTCCGTCATGCCTTCGAGACCAGCTCTCACCGGAAGTCCTCGCTGCGACACCTTCTGGTGGAGATGACCGGCGAGGATGGGACCGTCGGCTGGGGAGAGATCGCCTCACCCGCAGGCCCCTTCTACGCCCCCGAGACGACGACGACGGCGTGGCAGACCGCTACCGAGTTCTTGATTCCCGCCGTTCTGGGTGCGCAGTGGGAGCACCCTGATGAGATTGCGGGTCTCTATGCGAAGGTTCGCGGCAACTACTTCGCCAAGGCGGGGATCGAGATGGCCGCCTGGGCACTGTGGACTGAAGCCCACGGCGTCGCACTGGCTCAGGCACTGGGTGGTGAACGTACATCAGTGGTCGCGGGGGTGTCCCTGGGCATCGAGCCCAGCATCGAGGCTCTGCTCAGCGAGGTCACCCGTCATGTGGAGTCCGGTTACCCCCGGGTCAAACTCAAGATTGCACCGGGTTGGGATGTGGAACCAGTGCGGGCAGTCCGCAAGGCCTTCCCCGACCTCGACGTCCATGTCGACGCCAACGGGGCATATCCAGGCAGCGATGAACCTGGTGGCGAGGAGGCTTTCGAGACGCTGCGAGCCCTAGACCCCTTCCGGCTCACCATGATCGAACAGCCCTTCGCACCCAAGAACTTCCTCGATCACGCCCGGCTCACTGCCGCACTTCAGACCCCGGTCTGCCTCGATGAATCGGTGGAGACCCTCGACGATCTTCGTACGGCCCTCGCTTTGAATGCCGGCAATGTGTTGAACATCAAGGTCTCTCGGATGGGCGGACTCAGCGCGGCACGCGACGCCCATGCCATGGCATCTGCGGCGGGTTGGCCGGTGTGGTGCGGAGGGATGCATGAATTCGGTGTGGGCAGACTCGCGAATGTGGCGATCTCCTCACTGTCTGGCTTCACCCTTCCCTCAGACGTCTCAGCCTCAGGCAAGTACTACGCCGAGGACATCATCGACCCTCCGGTCACTGCGGAGCAGGGAATCGTGACGGTCCCCAGCACCTCGGGGCTCGGGCATCGTGTGCGCGCAGATGTCATCGCCGCACATGAGACGCGTCAGCAGCGCTTCAAGGTCTGAACTGCTGCCCACCCCCGACACCACCAACGGTGAGCCAGCACTGATCCGGCAGTATCCTGACAGCACAGAAGTGTTCAGGAAATCTCACCGTCTGAGAGGCAGCGATAAGACATGGTCACCGCATTCGTGATGATGAAGACCGACCCGCATCGGATCCCCGAATCCGCCCAGGACATCGCCAATATCGACGAGGTCCAGGCGGTCTACTCGGTGACCGGGAAATGGGACCTGGTCGCCATGGTGAAGACGCCGAACCTCGAAGATCTCAGCGACCTGGTTCCGGCGAAGATCGCGAAGGTCGTCACGGTTCATGACACGGAGACCATGGTGGCCTTCAGGACCTATTCAGATCAGGATCTCGAGGCGAGCTTCAGCCTCGGGGGCGAATGAGCTTCTAAAAACATGACTGTGGGCCCCACTGGATTCCGGTGGGGCCCACAGTCATGTTCGGCGAACGTCTACTCACACGTTCTTCGGTCCTGATTCGTCGGGCAGAGGTCCTCCCTGAGGAAGATCATGCGACGAGAGTCTTATTCTTTGCGGCAGGTCCCACTGACACGTCCCCTGATGTGCGGGAGCTGAGCCTGCGGGCCAGGATCTGCGCGAGCCACGTGAGCATGAAATTCAAGAGGATGAAGATCACGCCTACGACGACGAGCGCCTGCAGGATGTTTCCATAGCCAGACCCCAGCTGTGTGGCATACCGAAGCAGTTCCGCATATCCAATGATGTAACCCAGAGCGGAGTCTTTGAGAATAATCACGAACTGGCTCAGCATCGAGGGCATCATCGCGACCAGGGCCTGTGGGATCTCCACCAATCGCAGAGACCGACCAGTGGTCATACCGACGGCGTACGCCGCCTCACGTTGCCCCTTCGGCAGGGATCTCACTCCAGATCGCACCAACTCTGCGATGACTGATCCGTTGTAAAGCGTGAGTGCCGTGATGACCGCGAAATACGGCGCATCCCGCGCATCTATAAACGTCGGTGCGGCGTAGAGCGAGAAGAACGAATAGAAGAACACCATGAGCACCAATACTGGGACTGCACGGAAGAACTCCACTATGACCATGCACACCGCGCGTACCGGTGCGAATGGCATGAGGCGCAGGAACCCCAGCAGGAGCCCCAGAGCCAAGGAGGTCACCACTGAGATTGCCGCCGCCTGCAGCGTGAACTGCAGACCGATCAGCAGATAGTGGACCCAGGCCGTGCCGTTGAGCGCGTTCACCCATAGGTGCGGCTGAAGCTGACCTTGGTCGCCGAGGCGCAGCAGCACCACGGCGAGAAATCCAAGCACGGCGAGGGCCGCGAGGATGTTGACGATACGCGCGCGACGCCTCGCCCGAGGTCCAAGCTCGTCGAAGAGAACAGCTGGAGCACTCATCGCGCCACCGCCAATTTGTTGGAGAGCCAGGTGGTCAAGAGTCCGATGGGAATCACGATCACGCAGAACCCGATGGCAATCGTCAGGAAGATGTAGATCATGAGATCGGGATTGAACTCGATCATCGACCTCATCACACCGGACACTTCTGCCACCGATGCTGCCGCGGCCACTGTGGTGTTCTTCGTCAGAGAGATGACAGTGTTTCCGATCGGCGTGATCGCACCCCTGATCGCCTGCGGCAGGATCACCAGCCGCGCAGCGGGGAGAAAGCTCATACCGATGGACCTTGCTGCCTCGGCCTGACCTACCGGAACCGTATTGACTCCCGATCGAATAGCTTCACAGAAGAATGGGGCATGGTAGAAGGCCAGGCAGAACACGGCTAGCGCAAAGAAATTCAGGTCGAAGTTCTCAGAGAATCGGACGTCCAGCTGTCCCCACAGGACCAGGATTCCCATCACCATGATCACCGTGAGTGGGGTGTTGCGCACAACGTTCACGTACGCAGCACCCACCCACTGCAGTGAGGGGACTGGCGAGATGCGGAACATCGCCAGCACCACCCCGACCAAGAACCCTAGAATTCCTGCCAGGAAGGCCAGCCGTATATTCGTCCAGAAACCTTCCAGGACCGGGTAATCCCCGAGCAGGCTGACAAGTTCATTCATCAGGTATTACTCGCAGCTCTCCAGCTCGACGTCTGTGTTGAGCTCCTCATTGGCTGTGTACTCGACACCCTCAGTGTTGGCCTCGAGCATGTCATTGATCTCTCCCGAGTCGAGCAGACCCTGGATGGCTTCGTTGACGTCTTCACACATATCGCTGCCCGGGGGGAGTCCCACACCGTATCGCTCTTCTGAGAACGCGTTGCCCACCACGCGGAACTCGCCGGCGTACTCATCCGTCGCTGCCAGACCTGCCAGGATCACGTCATCAGTGGTCACAGCGTCCACCTGACCGGACTGGAGGTAGGTCAGGCACTCGGCGTAGCCATTCTGCTCAACGAGGTTGATGTCATCGCCATACTCTTCCTGCACGTTCGCCGCAGGAGTTGAACCCGTGACCGAGCACAGATTGAGGCCAGCGAGATCGTCGGGTCCCTCAACCCGATCTTCGTCCTCGCGTACCAGGATGTCCTGACCCGCCACGAAATATGGTCCGGCGAAATCGACCTGCTCGGCCCGCTCCTCAGTGATGGAATACGTCGCGAAGATCATATCCACCTGACCGTTGGTCAGCAGAGTCTCACGCTGCGGAGTCGGCGCTTCTGCCCACTCGATGTCTTCTTCGGCGTAGCCCATCTCCGAGAGCACAGCCTTGGCTACGTCGACGTCAAAACCAGTCGGATCCTGGTCGCCTTCACGGAAGCCGAGTCCGGGCTGGTCGTACTTGATTCCGACCGTAATCGACTCACCTGCGGCTGAGTCCCCTTCGCCGCCTGCGTCGGCTTCTTCGTCCTGCGCGGATGGTGAACATCCGACGAGCAGCATTGCAGCCACGGCGCTGAGCGCGAGACCGGATTTAAAGGGTGTGCGCATGTTGGTTCTCCTTGATATCAGTGTGCGAGGATTTTGCCCAGGAAGTCCCGGGCACGTTCAGTCTTCGGATTCGTAAAGAACTCTTCGGGCGTTGTGTCTTCAAGGATCTTCCCCTCGGCCATAAAGACCAATCGATCCCCTGCCTTGCGAGCAAATCCCATCTCGTGGGTGACGACCACCATGGTCATCCCCTGCTTTGCGAGATCAACCATGACGTCGAGCACCTCTTGGACCATTTCGGGATCCAGCGCCGAAGTCGGTTCATCGAAAAGCAACACCTTGGGGCGCATGGCGAGAGCACGCGCGATGGCCACGCGCTGCTGCTGACCACCTGAGAGCTGAGCGGGCATCTTCTTTGCTTGCTGTTCGACGCCTACGCGCTCAAGGAGCTCCATCGCCTCCTTTTCGGCATCGGCCTTGCTCAGGCCCCTCACTTTGATGGGTCCGAGGGTGACATTCTCCAGAATGGACTTATGGGCGAAAAGGTTAAACGATTGAAACACCATGCCCACATCGGCACGCAGCTTGGCAAGCGCCTTACCTTCCGCGGGCAGCGCATTGCCGTCGATCTCGATCGTGCCGCCGTCGTCATCGATGGGCTCGAGACGATTGATGGTTCGGCACAGGGTGGACTTGCCAGAGCCCGAGGGCCCTACCACGATCGCCACCTGACCATGCGGAATGTCCATATTGATGTCCGTCAACGCCTGGAAATCGCCAAAGTGCTTATTGACTTCCTTCAATCGGACGAGCGGCAGCTGCTCACCGGGTGCTTGATTCATGGAAGGATCCTACACACACATATGTGAAATCTAGGTCACAAAATGATTGTTTCAGTGAAGCACTTTTACTGAAACACTTCTTCCAGCTCCGCTGAGCAGAGTCCTCCCCCGGCGAGGCTTCGACGAGTAGCTGAGCCATAGTTAGGCTATGGTCCGGAAAAGGAAGGCCGGAAGTTTTTGACTGTCTTTATAGATCCACCGACGTGGCCAGCACATGGCACTGTCTTCTCGCATCTCATCTCCGACGCGTCCCTCGACGAGCTCCACAGACTGGCGGAAGCCGCCGGAGTAAGCCGGCGCGCCTTCGATCAGGATCACTACGACGTACCGGCGTATAAGTACGAGGACCTCCGCCGGCTCGGCGCAGTAGCCGTATCCGGTGGCGAACTCACCCGGATTCTGCTGCGCTGCGGGCTCCGCATCCCCGCCTCACAACGTCCGGAGAGACTCAGACCCAACCTGCTCCGCGCCTGGCATCGTCTGGGTGCCGCTGTGGCACCGGCTGAGCTCAAGCGCCAGTGGACGCAGCTCGGGGAAGAGTTGGTTGACCGCTGGTCCGAACGCCATCGTCACTATCACTCGATGATGCACCTGCATGCGGTGCTGCGTAGCGTGGGGGAGCTCGACCGCGCCGGAGAACTTGGCTCCGGTCAGCGTCCCGTGGTGGCACTGGCCGCCTGGTTCCACGATGCGGTGTACTCCGGCATCCCTGGTGAGGATGAAGCCGCCTCGGCGGCACTTGCGGAGTCGGAGCTGGGATACCTGTTGCCCCCGGAGCTGGTCGAGGAGACGTCCCGCCTGGTTCTGGTGACTGCGACCCACGACCCGGAGCCGGCGGACAGCAACGCCGCTGTGCTGGTCGATGCCGATCTGGAGGTCTTGGCCCAAAGTCCTGAGCGATATGCGCGTTACGCCCAAACCGTCCGCGTGGAGTACCAGCACGTCTCAGATGCAGACTTCCGCCGTGGCCGGGCACAGGTGTTGGATCGCTTACTCGCCAAGCCCACGCTGTTTCACACCGCGACTGGTAGGCATCGCTGGGAACAGGCGGCCCGGATGAACCTTGAGGCGGAGCTCGAACTGCTTACTCGCTGAGGCGTTCCTCCACGCGTGCCACTTTTTCAGTCAGTTGATCGGTGAAACCGGGACGAATATCTGCCTTGATGACCAGGCTTACTCGCGGACTGACCGCCGTCACGGCATCGGTCGCCCGACGGATGACGTCGAAGACTTCCTCCCATTCACCCTCGATGGTGGTGAACATGGAGGTGGTCTCATGTGGGAGTCCCGAAGCTCGAACGATCCGCACGGCTTCGGCGACGGCGGCGCTGAGCGAGCCCTCGGGGGTCTCGGCAGTGACAGGGGCAACGGAAAAGGCGGCCAACATGGGATTAGGCTACGCCAGTTCCTGCAGCAGTCCCAGGATCACGGGAATGACGCCGAGGAGGATAAACGCCGGCAAAAAACATAGGCCCAGCGGGAGCACGATCTTGACTCCGAGCTTTGCTGCCTGCTCCTCGAGCAACGCACGCCGAGACCTCCGCGCTTGCGCGGCCGTGAGCTCCAGAAGTTCCACCGTCGGAGCGCCCGTTGAGTAGGCGAACGCCAGCTCGCGCCCGAAGCTGCTGAGCTCAGGTCTCTGCTGCACCGAGCCCCAGGCGTCATCCCATGACTGTCCCGCGGTCAACGCTCGATGGACCTGTGCCAGTGGTTGTGCCTGCGGGACATCCTGGGAAAGCCTGTGCAGACAGGCTTCGATCCCCACACCGGCGCGCAACATGGCTGCGGTGAATTCCAGCAGTGTCGCGGCGTCGGGCGCTCCTGACTCGGAGGCCGCACGTTGTCTCCGCCCCCATTTCGGCCTGCTCCACAGAGGAGACCGTTTCCTGCGACCCCTCCGCCCCATTCCCGCCATCTCACCGCGGGGACGCCGACACCCGGGAATGAACACTGCTGCGCTGTCTCGGCGAGGCTGAAGCAGAAGGACGATGAGGCCTAGAAATAGTCCGCATACGGCCAAGGGGAGGACCTGCGCCTCAGACATTTCTGGCCACCGCTCGAATCATGCGTCCGCTCCAGGCCCGGCCCAAGAACAACATTCCGAGACCTGTGATCAAACATGTCCACCCGAGCCCCGTTCCGAGGAGTACGCCCAGTGGACTCGCTCCCATGACTGCACCCATCAACAACCCTCCAACTGGCAGCAGCGTGAGCAGGCGCTGAGTCAGCGCAGGTCCCGCCACGTAGGTCCGAATCGCTGCATGAAGCGCCGCACTGTCCTCCAATGACTCCGCTGCTTTTCGGCAGAGGCCCGCCAGTGGCGCCCCCGTGGTCTGGGAGAGGGCGTGGACGCTGACCAACCGTTCAAGAACTTCCCGCAACACAGGTGCAGACCCGTCCGCCGTGCCGGCGGGTGAGTCCAGGAGGCCGCGTCGCAGTCCCACTTCGGCACCGAGTCCTGACTGTTCTGCGGCAAGTGCCCGCTCGGAGAGCGCGCAGAGCGGATGTGTTGGATTCCGCGTGCGCCAATGAGAGTGCAGATCGGCCCAGGCTTGAGACTGTGAGCGTCCGGATTGGAGCAGCGCGGCGTACTGACGCAGGAACCCACTGGCGTCCTCGCGCAGACTCTCCGCGGTGGAACGGTACCGGGCACCTCTTCTCTTCCAGGGGCGAGGCAGCCACCTATGGATCTGGCCGGTGATCCCGCGCTTGGCGCGCAGGGTGGGCAGACCCAGCAGCACTGCCACCGCTGCCGCGGTTCCGATCGAGAGAGCGACGGTGCTCAAAGCGGGTCCATCAGCTAAGGCCTACTCGCGTCCGGAGTTCTTCCCAACCGGGCCCCGTCTGTGGGGTATCGGCGCCGTACCTATCAGCACTGTTCCTGTCAGCACTGCGCCTATCAGCGGGCGAAGCGTTCAAGGCGGGGATCATCTCCAGAGCTCGATCGCGGCACCCCACAAGTGAGACCGCAACTGGCATGCGCAGACCCTGGCGCCTTTCCACATGAATCACCGCGTCGAGAGCAGCGCTGGCTTGCAGCGCCACTGACTCTGGTGGAAGATCCGCGAGCGCACCCATGGCGATGAGTCTGGCGGGAACGGCCGCAGGGGAGTTCGCGTGGACCGTGCCAGCGGCGCCCTGGTGCCCGGTGTTCATCGCGGTGAGAAAGTCTTTGAGCTCGGCACCCCGGCACTCCCCCACGATCAGTCGGTCTGGCCGCATCCTCAAGGTTTCACGCACGAGCTGCCCCATGCCCAGCTGGCCGGCTCCTTCGACGTTCCCCCGGCGTTGCTGGAGGTGAAGCACATGAGGGTGATTCGGCCGCAGCTCGGTGGTGTCCTCGACGATGATGATCCGCTCATCCGCAGGGCATTCTCCGAGCATCGCTGCCAGGAGTGACGTTTTACCGGAGCCCGTTGAGCCAGATATCAAACAGTTGAGTTTGGCTGCCACCATTGCTCGGATCACCGGCGTCCAGACATGCGCACAGGACCACTGCCTCGCCAGCTCCTCGATGGTCGCGACTGAGCCACGGGAGACACGCACCGAGATCATGGTCCCCTCCACGGCGATCGGAGGGATCACGGCGTGGATCCGACAATCACCGATACGCCCGTCGGCACAGGGCTGACCCTCGTCCAGCCGGCCACCGGAAAGCGCGATCAGACGCCGAGCAAGTCCGCGCACCTGCTCCTCGGATGCAAATCTGACCTCGGTGCGCCTCAACCCGCGAAGTCCATCGGTCCAGACCGCTTGCTGACCGTCCACCAGAACATCCGTCACTCCGGGCTCCTCCACGAGCGGCTGCAATGGACCAAGCCCCACCAGTTCATCGCGCAGCGTTCTGACGAGTTCCCCAGTCGTCGCAGACCCCAGGGCCAAACCTGAGACCCTGACCGCCTCGGCGATCCGAGCAGCAGTGACGGGCTCGGCCGAGGCGGTGAGTTTCTCCCGCAGTGCATAGAGCTTCTCATCACTCATGACGGACAGGCGCTCCGGCGTCGACCGCTTCCAGAACTGTTCCGATATACGCGGCCCCACGCCTGGATCTCAGCAGCTCATACGCCGTGCTGAGCTGGGAATCCCTCCGCAGCCACCGCTGCTCAGGGATATCCCCGGCGAGCGGGATACCGGTGGCCTCGCTCAGCTCGCCTGGAGTCCACCCCGACTGACCAGCACCATTGGCCACCAGCAGGAGGGCCAGCTCGGGGTACGCGCTCTTGACCTCGAGGGCGGCTGTGGCTCCTCTTGAGCTGCACGGGCTGACCAGAAGCAGATGCTCTAGATGCTCCAGCGCCGTGGTGAGGACCTCATAGTCCCGACCAACGTCGATGACCACATAGTCGAAGACTCGTCGAGCCGATCGAACCACCGGTTCAAGCATTCGCTGGCGAATCTCCCGGCCGGGCCCACCCGTGACCAGGTTGAACCCCTCCGTGGCAGGCAATCCGGCGGCGAGTTGGGTGGAGGAGATCTCCCCTTGCACCTCGGCGAGGCGGGCCCAGGTGAGTTGATCATCTGTCCGAAGCAGCGTGGCGATACCGGCACCCGGTGCGGGATCGGCGTCGAGCAGGACCACTGATGCGCCTCGCACCGCCAGCTCGGCGGCGAGCAGATATGCCACGGTGCTCGACCCGGCTGCGCCGAACACCGACGCCAGCGCGAGGACCTGTCCGGGAGCTCGATCGAGGACTGTCTCACCCAGATAGGCGGCCAGCCAGCGTTCACCAGCGGGGAGCGGGACCGGCCTGAGTGCCGGGTGAAGTGCTGCGATCTCCCAGAACTGACCTTCCTGCGCCAGATCTCCACGTCCCAAGAGCAGCGTCTGCCGAGCGAACCGTGGGTGCGGCGGTGGACTGTCCGCACCACACATCACGACCGCCCACTCCTTGGGCACCACCGCCTTCCAGCTTGGGCGTGACTCCAAGGCGGCTCCTACAGTTGCTGCGATCAATGCCACTTCATCGCGCAGCTCAAGATCAGCGGTGATCAGCAATAGGTGTGCCTCGTCATCCATAGCTGAACCCTGCCAATACCGAGAACCACCGGTGGATTGAACGGCCAGTCTGTGCAGATCAGAGGCGTGCTCTGCCGCCGCGCAGCGCTTGGGGAAGATCAGCCATCGTCCCTGTGTACAGGCTTCGATCACCCCTAGACTGAGCCGATGAGCACCGAATCAGCGGCCCTTGACTTCTACGATGACTCCCAGCTGCGCCGCGTGCTATGCGTGGTCGCCCATCCCGACGATATGGAATACGGCGGGTCAGCTGCCGTTGCTCGGTGGACCGCGCAGGGCGTAGAGGTGTCTTATCTTCTGCTCACGGCAGGTGAAGCGGGAATGCGCAGCCAGAATCCGAAGGACGCCACAGATATTCGAGCACAGGAGCAGCGGCGGGCCTGCGAGCTGGTGGGCGTGAGCGACCTTGTCATCCTGGACCTCCCCGATGGCACGCTCGAACCCTCCCTTGAAGCACGCCGGCAGATCGCCCGGCGCATTCGTCAGGTGCGCCCCGATATGGTCCTGACACAGACCTGGGATCTGCAGGTGGGCTGGGGGTTGAATCATGCGGACCATCGCGCAGCCGGCCTCGCCACCTTGGACGCGATCCGCGATGCCGATAACCCCTGGGTCTTCCGTGAGCTCTTCGAAAAAGAACTCCTAGAGCCCTGGGGCGTGAAGGAACTGCTGGTCTTTGGCGGAGCACCGAATCATGTGATCGATATCAGTGGCGAGGCGCTGCAGCAGGGCCTGGACTCCCTCGAGGCTCATGAGCAGTATCTGGCGGAACTCGGCGGTTCGACCGAGACGCGGAATATGTTGGAAGCCATGGCCGCATCCCAGGCAGAGGGGATCGACGGGGTGGACCACGCTCTCGGCGTCGCTGTCCATTCGATGTAACACTGCATCACTCGGTGCAGCACTGCGTTTCAGAGCAAGGGCGAATGATCGCGCGGGTCCACACTGACCGTGGTGTCCCAGGGCCGCTCCCAACCCAGCCGGTTGAGCATCCGATCGACCAGGATTCCGGTGAAGCCCCAGATCAAGGTCTCATCCACAAGGAAAGCCGGGCCTGAGAAGACTGTGTCAGCGCGCCGGAGCACAGTGGTCACTCGGTTCTGCGGTCGGATGAGTTGATCCACCCGGACCGGGAGAACACGCTCCACCTCGCCGGACTGCGGTGTGAGCACTCCGATCCCCTCGGCCACTCCGATCACCGGAGTCACCATGAAGTTGCTGATCGGCACCGGGGCTGGGGGCAGAGAACCCAACACCTGCACCCTGCTCGGGTCCAGGCCTACCTCTTCCTGCGCCTCGCGCAGGGCTGCGGCTCCCGCGTCAAGATCAGATTCCTCCTGGGCCCCGCCGGGAAAGGCGATCTGGCCAGGATGCTTCTTAAGTCCTGGTGACCGCTCGGTCAGCAGGAGGTGCGCGGCGTCGTCGTCGGCCTGGGGGAAGCAGAAGAGCATGAGCACTGCTGCTTGGCGGGCACGCTCGAGGTCCATCGGCGGTTGCGCCGGTGTCCGCGTGAGGGGCCGTTCGTTCCACCACCCACCGAAGCGCGAAGTCGTGGGGTTCGCCTGCGTGTATTCCTCGCCACGGCGCAATAAAGCATCAAGCTGCCCGGCGAGCACGCTTCCTCTCGGCGCTGGGGTTGAATCACGCACTGAGGTTGAATCACGCACTGAGCGGATACCCCTCTGCGCGAAGCTGCTTGCGGGTGTACCCAGCGCGCATCTTGGCCAACAGCTCCTCGCGGCCGGGGGCCATCTCATATTTCAACAGCGCGGCAGCCGCCTCTGGCTCCACTTCTCCGGCCCCATAAGAGGGACACAGGGAGGCGATGGGGCAGGCGCCACAGGCAGGCCGGCGGGCGTGGCAGATCCGACGACCGTGGAAGACCAGCCGCTGCGAGAGCTTCGTCCAGTCCTTGGGCTCGAAGAGTTCAGCAACTGCATGTTCCACCTTGACCGGATCCTGCTCCTGCGTCATGCCCAGCCGCCGGGCGAGCCGGCCGAAATGCGTGTCCACCGTGAGCCCTGGCTTGCCGAACGCGTCGCCGAGCACCACAAAGGCAGTCTTGCGGCCAACTCCGGGGAGCTTCACCAGATCGTCCAAGGAGCTGGGGACTTCTCCGCCGTGATCACGCACCAGAGCATCGGTGAGCCCCACCAGTGACCGCGTCTTCGCGCGGTAGAAGCCGGTGCTGCGAATCGCCTCTTCCAATTCGCGCTCATCGGCCAGTGCCATGGCGTGGGCGTCCGGCCAGCGCCGGAACAGCTCACCCGTGATGGAGTTGACCCGCACGTCGGTGGTCTGCGCGGAGAGCACCGTGGCCACCAGCAGCTCGAAGGGGTTGTTGAAGTCGAGCTCCGCCACCGCATAGGGGTAGACCTCCCCCAGGACACGGTTGATCTTGCGCACGCGGCGCTTCTTCCCCAACACTGTCTGATCAGGCATCCGCTCCATTCTACGGAGGCCGTGACGCCGAGCCGTCACTGTGATTTGGACCTCAGACTCAACACCCGAAACGATGTATTGTGATTCGCAACACAGGAGTATCTAAGGAGGAACCGCATGACGCCCATTTCCGAGCCAGAGAACAAGCTGGACACGATGCAGAAGTCAGGCCAGGTCTTCCCCCCCAGCGAATCCTTCGCCAGGGATGCCGTGGCGACCGAAGAACGTTATGAGAAGGCCGCTGAGGATCGTCTGGGGTACTGGGCTGATCAGGCCCGTTCCGTCCTGAGCTGGGACAAAGACTTCACCGAGGTGCTGGACTGGTCCGAGGCTCCAGTGGCCAAATGGTTCGTGGGCGGCGAGGTGAACGCGGCCTACAACGCAGTGGACCGCCACGTCGAAGCCGGCAATGGAAGCCGCGTCGCTCTGCACTTTGAGGGCGAGCCCGGCGATTCCCGCAGCATCACCTACCAGGAGCTGGCCGACGACGTCGCCCGCGCCTCCAATGCTTTCGAGGCCCTGGGCCTCACCAAGGGTGACCGGGTCGCCATCTACATGCCGATGATCCCTGAGACTGTAGTGACCATGCTGGCCTGCGCCCGCATCGGCGCGATCCACTCGGTGGTCTTCGGCGGATTCTCCTCTGATGCGCTGCGTTCCCGCGTGGACGACGCCGAGGCCAAGCTCGTCGTCACCGCAGACGGCTCCTACCGTCGCGGCAAGCCTTCCACGCTGAAACCAGCCGTGGATGAGGCCCTCGCGAAGCCCGGACACACCGTGGAGCATGTGGTCGTGGTCAAGCGCAACGGCGAGGAGGTGGCCTTCGATGAGAACCTCGACGTCTGGTGGCACGACATCGTGCCGCAGCAGTCCACCGAGCACGCCTATGTGGCACATGACTCCGAGCACCCGCTGTTCATCCTCTACACCTCGGGAACCACCGGTAAGCCCAAGGGCATCATGCACACCACCGGTGGCTACCTGACCCAGACTGCAGTGACCCACCGAGACACCTTCGATCTGAAGCCGGAGACCGACGTCTACTGGTGCACGGCCGACGTCGGCTGGGTCACCGGTCACTCCTACATCGTCTACGGGCCGCTGGTGAACGGCACCACTCAGGTGATCTACGAGGGCACTCCGGATTCCCCGCATAAGGGACGGCTCTGGGAGATCGTGCAGAAGTACGGGGTGACGCAGTTCTACACCGCGCCCACCCTGATCCGCACCTGCATGAAGTGGGGCCGCGAGATCCCGGATCAGTACGATCTCTCCACTCTGCGCGTGCTCGGCACCGTGGGTGAAGCGATCAACCCTGAGGCCTGGCTGTGGTTCCGCGATGTCATTGGCGCGAACAACGGCGTGGGCAAGCCGCCCAAGGAAGAGCCAGCTCCGATCGTGGACACCTGGTGGCAGACCGAGACCGGTGCGCATATGATCGCACCGTTGCCCGGTGTCACGGCCACCAAACCAGGTTCCGCGCAGACTGCGGTTCCGGGCATCTCCATCGGCATCGTGGATGAGATGGGCACTCCGCTTGAGAAGGGTGAGGCTGGACTGCTCGTCATCAAGGAGCCCTGGCCCGCCATGCTGCGCGGCATCTGGAAGAACCCCGAGCGATACCAGGAGACCTATTGGTCCCGCTTCGGCGATGTCTACTTCGCCGGTGACGGTGCGCGCACCGATGAGGACGGCGACGTCTGGCTCATGGGCCGCGTGGACGACGTGATGAACGTGTCCGGACACCGACTCTCCACCACGGAGATCGAATCGGCGCTGGTCTCCCATCCGAAGGTGGCCGAGGCCGCCGTCGTCGGTGCCAAGGATGCCACCACCGGCGAGGCTGTTGTGGCCTTCGTGATCCTGCGCGGCTCTGCCGAGGGCGGAGACAAGGAAGAGGTCGAGCAGGAGCTCCGCGCCCATGTGGGCAAGGAGATCGGGCCGATCGCCAAGCCACGCAACGTGCTGGTGGTGCCCGAGCTGCCGAAGACCCGCTCCGGGAAGATCATGCGCCGACTGCTCAAGGATGTGGCCGAAGGTCGCGAGGCCGGAGACGCCTCCACGCTCGCGGACCCCACAGTGATGCTTTCCATCGCGGAGGATATGCGCGCCAAGCACGGCGCCGCATAACCCTTCACCCCGCCTCCCCCGTTGAGGGGCGGATTTTACGGTTAGTTTGCCCCTAGATCGGGGTGAGATACCCGTAGAATCCGCCCCTCAACCTGTGTGGGGGGAGGGTGGGGACGACGGTAGGGTAAAAGCATGTCGAATAAGACCGGACGCCTGCTGATCATCAACGGACCGAACCTGAACATGCTGGGCACTCGTGAGCCCGGAATCTACGGCGCGACGACGCTGCAGGATGTCGAAGAGCTCTGCCGCAAGGCTGCGGCGGAGGCTGGCTTCGAGGCCGAGCTGCTCCAGTCCAACCACGAGGGCGTCATCATCGACGCGATCCATACCGCGCGGACCACTGCCGACGGCATCGTGATCAACCCCGCGGCCTATACCCACACCTCGGTGGCGATCGCGGACGCGCTACGCGCCGCTGAACTCCCGGTGGTGGAGGTGCACATCTCCAATGTGCATACTCGGGAAGAGTTCCGGCACCACTCCTATGTCTCCCCCGCCGCGGTCGCAGTCATCGCCGGGGCCGGACTCAATGGATACCGCTACGCCGTGGACCACCTGGCCTCGCTGCTCCGCGAAGGCTGAGCAGGTGAACAGCCTGAGCTGCGAAGGCCTGAGCCTCAGGACCCCATGGAGCTCTGCCAGGCGGCGTTGAGCTTGGCGTAATACCCGCCGGCCTCCGCGAGGTCCGCGGGTGCGCCGTCTTCGACCACACGTCCGTCCTCGATCACCAGGACGCGGTCAGCGATGGCCACCGTGGAGAGCCGGTGAGCGATGATCAGCGCCGTGCGATTCCCCAGCAGCCGTTCCAGTCCCTGCTGCACGAGCGCCTCACTGGGCAGATCCAGCGAGGACGTCGCCTCATCCAGGATCAGCACCGCGGGGTCGGCGAGGAACGCGCGGGCAAAGGAGATCAGCTGGCGCTGACCCGCGGAAAGCCTCCCGCCACGCTTATTCACATCAGTGGCGTAGCCCTCGGGAAGATCCAGGATCAGCTCATGGCAGCCCACGGCCTTGGCGGCGTTGATGATCTCCTGATCCGTGGCATCCGGACGGCCCAGGGCGATATTGCCGCGGATGGTCCCGGAGAACAGGAACGCCTCCTGCGTGACCATCGCGACGTGGCGGTGATGATCCGCCACCGCCAGCTCGCGCAGATCCACACCGTCGAGGGTGACCGCTCCGGTGCTGACATCGTAGAAGCGGGCAAGCAGCTTCGCCAGGGTGGACTTGCCCGCGCCGGTGCGACCCACGACCGCCACGGTCTGCCCCGCCGGGATGTGCAGGTCCAGCTCATGCAGCACCACGGGACCAGTATCGGAGTACCGGAATGAAGCCTGCGCGAACTCAAGCTCTCCACGCGCCTCCGCCAGGTGCACCGGTCGGGAAGACTCAGTGACCGAGGGGCTCTCCTCGAGCAGTCCCGACACCTTCTCCAGCGCGGCCGTAGCCGACTGCAGCGAGTTGTAGAACATCGCGATCATGTCCAGCGGCTGGAAGACCCGCTTGGTGGCAAGCACCAGCGCGACCAGGATGCCGATGCCGAGTTCACCCTCCAGGACCCGGAACCCGCCCCAGAGCAGCACCACGGTGACGGTGATATTGCCGATGAGCATCAGTGAGGGCTGCAACACTCCGAAGAGCGAGATGGAGCGGACCATGTCCTCGCGGTAGATGGATGCGAGCCTGCGGTACTGCCGAGACCGCGAATCCTCCCGGCGGAATGCCTGGACGGCGCGGATGCCCGTCATGGACTCCACAAAGTGCACGATCATCTTCGCGGAGGAGACGCGGGTCCGGCGGTAGGCCACCTCGGAATTCTGCTGGTACCACCGCGCCATGATGGCGATCGGGATCAGTGCGGCTATGAGCACCAGACCCGAGCGCCAGTCCATGATCCAGACGGTCACTCCGGTGAAGAACATGAACATGATGCCCTGGACCAGCGAGTTCACCCCGCCGTCGAGCAGTTCACGCAGGGCCTCCAGGTCCGAGGTCTGCCGAGAGATGACCCTGCCCGAGGTGTAGTCCTCGTGGAAGTCCAGGCTGAGCGCCTGGGTCTTCCGGAAGACCTCACCACGCAGGGTGAAGAGCATCTCCTGGGAGGCTTCTGCGGTCATCCGGGTGTAGTGGAATATCAGGATTCCCGCGGTCACCGCACAGGCGATATAGGCACTGCCGGGCAGCCACATTCCAGAGCTCTGGCCCTCGATCATCCGGGGCAGACCCCAGTCGATGGCCCAGGCGACGATCAACGGGATGGAGGCTTGTGCCGCCTGCGCGACGACGACGAAGATCGCCGTGAGCAGGAGCTTGCGCCGCACGCCGACGGAGAGCTGGACCAGCAGCTTCCAGGAACGACGCCGGATGAATCCGCGCTCCTCCCGGTCGAGCTCGATCTGCTCCTCCCCCGCGGTTCCGCGCAGATGGGCGAAGCGATCTTTCGTGGCCTCACTCATAGCTGAGCACCTCCTCGGTACTGACGGGTCGGACGCTGGCGCTCATGACCTCGCGGTAGGCCTTGCTGCGGTCGAGGAGCTGTGAGTGGGTGCCGACGTCGGTGACCCGACCGTGCTCCAGCAGAGCGACCCGGTCTGCCAGCGCGACCGTGGAGGGACGGTGCGCCACGATCAGCGTGGTGGTGGAATCGAGCACTTCACGCAACCGCAGCGTGACTGCTTCTTCGGTGCGCACATCAAGCGCGGAGAGCGGATCATCCAGCAGCAGGACAGAAGGGGCGGCGGCTATGGCTCGGGCCAGCGCGAGACGCTGGCGTTGGCCGCCCGAGAGGCTGAGTCCTTCTTCACCCACAGGGGTGTCCACACCCTGGGGCAGGTGCGCGACGAACTCGGCATCGGAGATCTGCAGGGCGCGGTGCATGACCTCGTCGAGCTCATCCTCAGCCGGAGCCTTGTCCCGCGCCGGGTTCTGCGGGTCATCGGCGTCGCGCAGGTGTGAAGTGCCGAGCAGCACGTTCGATTTCACCGAGGTGGAGAACAGGATCGGGTCCTCGAAGGCGATCCCGATCCGAGAGCGCAGGTCGGCGAGGCTGAAGTCGCGCACGTCGACACCGTCCATCCGGATCGCTCCGCCGGTGACCTCGTAGAGCCGTGGGATCAGGTTCAGCAGCGTCGAAGTGCCCCCGCCGGTGGCCGAGACCAACGCCATGGTCTCACCAGGCTGCACCTGAAGGGAGACTCCGTCGATCAGATCGCGCTCTCCAGGTTTGGCATCGGGGTAGCGGAAGTGCACGTCGACCAGTTCCAGCACGCCGCGCTCTGGAACTACGGTAGGGGCATCCGGAGAGGTGATGTCCGTCGTGGTGTCCATGACATCGGCATGCCGGTCGATCGCTGTCTTCGCGGTGAAGGTCATGCCCAGCATCATGCCGACACCCTCGATGGGACCCTTCAACACGGCGGCAGTGGCGAAGAAGGCTGCGAGTGCCCCCACGCTGACTCCGGTGGTGGCTTCATTGGCGACCTGCCACAGTCCGATCAGCAGGCAGAGTCCGAGGATGCCCTCGGGCAGGATCACCATGGCCATGAGGAATTTCGCGAGCGTGCGCGCCTTGGAGACCTCGAGGTCGCGCAGCTCATCGGCCTCCTGGCTGAAGCCTTCCAGCGCGTAGTCACCGCGGCCGAATGCCTTGAGCACGCGAATGCCGTGGACCGATTCCTCCACCTTGGTCGCCACATCTCCAGCCTGATCCTGAGAGGCGCGCGAGTAGTGCACGAACTTCTGCCGGAATCTCGGGGCAATGACCATGATCGGCAGCGCGGCGCCGAGGAAGACCAGGGCCAGCAACGGCGAGAGCGTCGTCATCAGCACGAAACCCACCACCAAGCTGACCACCGAGGTGATGAGCATGATGGAGCCGAAGGCGAACCAGCGCCGCAGCAGATTCAGATCAGCGATCGCGCGGGACTGCAGCTGACCTGCGCCCCAGGCGGAATGGAAAGACGCCGAGAGGTCTTGGAGCTTGTCGAAGAGCCTGGTCCGCATGGAGGTTTCGGCATCAGACGCCGGGGGAATCACAAAAAATCTGCGCAGGTACACCAGACCCGCTTCCAGCACACCGAGGGCAAGAATCACGCCACCGGCTGTCCAGACCGATCTGGCTTGAGCGCCGTCGGCGAGCAGGGTGTCCACAAGGACCTGCAGGACCTGAGGAATACTCAGCGCGACGACGCCGGCGCCGATGGCGGCAATGAGACCAAGGGTCCAGCGCAGCTTGAGTCCCTTGAGATAGGGCTCCAACCGAGCCAGCGCCTGCCAGAGGGTGCGGCGTTGCCCCTGAGGTTCAGTCCTGGACTCGCTCGCATTTCGTTGCATCAAGCAACTAACCTATTCCGTTTCGTAGTGGATTTCAATCCTTGGCGGAGAGTTCGATCAGCGTTGCCTCCGGCGGACAGAACAGCCTCACCGGGGCCGTGGCCGAGGTGCCGATACCTGCCGATACATGGAGCGGAACCTCTCGAGTCGCCTGCCCTGCCTGTCCCGGCACCGTGACGTAGCTGAGCCCGCTGGCCTGGGATCTCGGGAGGTCGCAGTTGGTGACCAGAGCGTGGCCTCCCGGGAGGCAGACCTGGCCACCATGGGTATGGCCGGCCAGGATGAGCTCGGCTCCGCTGCCCGCCAGGGTGTCCAACACTGCTTTGACGGGGGCGTGGGCCACACCGATGCGCAATGGCAGCGTCGGGGAGTCACTGGAGGAACTGCTCGAGGAACTGTTCGCGGCGGTGTCCGCGGCAGCGCGGACCGGCCAACCCTGGAACTGATCGCGCCCGATATGCGGATCATCCACCCCGGAGAAGTCCAGAGCCTGACCAGCCAGGTTCAGCTGTGCGGTGCGGTTGCTCAGGTTCTGCCAACCGCTCTGCTCGAAGCCCGCGAACAGTCGCTGCCAGTCAAGGCCTTCAGGTTCCTCCCCGAGCTCGGATGGCCCGCGCAGGTAGCGCAGCGGGTTCTTCCACTTCGGCGCGAAGTAGTCATTGGAACCCGGGACGAAGACCCCGGGGAACTCACGCAGCGGACCCAGTGCCTCTAGGACATGATCCACAGCGTCTGGGTGTGAGAGGTTATCGCCGGTGTTCACCACCAGGTCTGGTTCGAGCTCGGCGAGCGACTGCAGCCACTCGTATTTCTTACGCTGGCCAGGTACGTAGTGGATATCCGAGATATGCAGGATGCGCAGCCCGGCTCCTGCCCGCAGGGGCACAGAAAGATGGCGGAGCCGGAAGTCATTGACTCCCAGCCCCACCACTTTCAGGGATGAGGAGGCGCTCAGTCGTCGTCTCCGTTGTCGTCGTCGTCATTATTGTTGTCGTCATCATCGTTGTTGCTGGAGTTGTTCTCGCCTGGAAGTTCTCCACCGTCACGGTAACGACTGCGGTCGCGACGGTCCTCGAATGGAGAATCATCGGCCTCGCGGAAGTCGGAGGTGTCGTAGTCGCCGCCGACCTGTTCCATATAGTCAAGCCACATGGGTGCCGCCAGGGTGGAACCGAAGAACTCGTCGTAGGTCTGGCCGTTGATCGCTACCTCGTTGTCACCGTAGCCAGTGTTGATCTCCTCGGTGTTGCCGATCCAACTGGCGGTCGAGACCCCCGAGGAGAATCCAACAAACCACGTCGAAGAGTAGAAGTTATTGGTACCGGTCTTCCCGGCCATGGGGAAGGGCGGGTTTCCCGCGGCGATGGTACCTTCCGCAATGTTGATGGTGATGTCGTTGACCTGGGCAACCACATCCTCATCGATAACCTGCTCGCAGTTTGCGTCCGGCACGTCGTATTCGTTCCCGTGGGTATCGGTGACTTCTAAGAGCGCGCGGGGCTCACAGAAGTTGCCGTCATCGGCAAAGGCTGCATAAGCGGCGGCCTGGGTCAACGGGGCCACACCATCGGATCCCAGCACGAAGGAAGGGTTGGCGGGGCTGATCCCTTCACCATCGTTTGCCGTGTGCACGCCCAGGCGGTCTGTCACGTCGGTGATCGCACACAGGTCCATATCGGAGGCAGTGGCCAGAGTCGCAGTATTGACGGAGAAATAGACACCGTAATCGATGGTCATTCTGCGGTTGGTGTTGTCCTCGACGTTGCCCACGTCGTATTGGTCGTCGGAGGTTGTGTACCCCCGTTCCAGGCAGCTGGCCTCCCAGCGTTCCGTATTGGCCCACTCGGATACTGAGGCGTCAACGACGTCATCTGTGGCGCCCCCCTCTTCGATATGGGCAGCGACGACGAACGGCTTCAACGATGAACCGGCTTGGAAACCATAGGTGCCGCCGTCCTCGAGGTCCACGTTGTAGTTGATCGTGGTCTGTCCGTCACTCTCCTCGCTGCCAGGACCGTACTCACGATTCTGTGCCATGGCGAGGATATTTCCGGTGCCTGGCTCGACTGAAGTGATGGCAGCGCCGGCTCCGGAACTGTCATTCCGGGGAACGGTAGCCTCAACCTCGGCCTCAGCGGCCTCCTGAGCATCCGGATCCAGCGTGGTGGTGATTCTCAGTCCGCCACGGTCCAAGAGCTCTGACCGGGATTCCTCGTCTGGGCCGAAGGTATCGCTGGCAAGGATCTCGCGCCGGACATAGTCGCAGAAGTAAGGACCCATGCTGGCTGCAATACAACCAACCTCTTCGCTGTGAATATCGGTGGTGAGGTCAGTAGCCACCGCCTCATCGTGCTCTTCTTGGGTGATGTCCCCAGCGCTGAGCATGGCGCCGAGCACGATGTCCCGACGCTCTTGCGAGGCCTCTGGATTGACCTCTGGGTTATAGCCGTTGGGCGACTGGACCATACCGGCAAGCACAGCTGACTGTGCGATGCTCAGCTCGGAGGCCGGGATTCCCCAGTAGTACTGGGCTGCAGCCTCGACTCCGTAGGTGCGGCCACCAAGCAGCACGATGTTGAGGTAGCCCTCAAGGATCTCGTCCTTGGTCATCTCCTGCTCAACCGCCACGGCGAGCTTCATCTCGCGGAGCTTATCCGCGTAGGTCTTCTCGCCGGTGCCGGAGATCGTCAGACGACCCTCACCAGTGAGCACCACGGCGTTGATCAGCATGTTGTTCACATACTGCTGCGTGATGGTGGAGGCACCCTGCTGGCTGTCGGAGGTGACATTGTTCACCAGAGCTCGGGAGACACCGCGGGCATCGACACCGCCGTGTTCGTAGAAGCGCTCGTCCTCGATGGCGATGATCGCGTCGATCATGCTCTGGGAGACATCTTCAAGACCCACCGGCTGGCGGTTCTCCGCGTAGAAGGTGGCCAGTTCCGTGGTGCCATCTGAGGCGTAAATATAGGAGGGCACGCTCAGCGGCTCTTCCTCAAGCTCGGCTGGGATGTCCTCAAGAATGTCGGTTCCAGCGGATGCCGCAGCACCGCCGGAGGCCGCCAGGGGGAAGATCAGACCTGCTGCGAGAAGGCCACACAGGGCACTCACGCCTAGGAAAGACATGATTTTGCCGACCGTGGTGGCCGTATCAAACAGGGGAGATTTACGTGACGCCATGGGCTTGATCTTACCGTTAACGTCAAGGCGCTCACTGCAGGCACGACGCCGACCGGACCGGTCTCACCTCTTCTTGCCCGCCAGCCCAGTCAGTTAGTCTGAGGATATGAGTGCATCTGAGACCCAATGGGAATACGCGACCATTCCACTGATCATCCACAACACCAAGGGCATCCTTGACCAGTGGGGCGAGGACGGCTGGGAGCTCGTCACGGTCCTTCCGGGACCCGAGGGCAATGCTCCTGTCGCCTACCTCAAGCGTCCGCGGAACTGAGCGCAGCGCATGACTGAACAGCTCTCCGCAGTTGAAGCGCGCCTCGCCGAATTGGGCATGCGCGTTCCTGAGGTTGTTCCGCCCGTGGCCTCCTACCAGCCGGCAGTTCTTGCCGATGGCGTGGTCTACGTGTCCGGGCAGCTTCCCTTCATCGACGGCCAGCTTCCGCTGACCGGCAAGGTCGGCGCAGAGGTGACCGAGGAACAGGCATTCGACCTCGCTCGGCAGTGCGCGCTCAACGCCATAGGCGCCCTGAAATCGGCCGTCGGCGATCTGGACCGCATCACGCGCATCGTCAAGGTCGGCGGCTTCGTCGCCTCTGACCCCAGCTTCACCGGTCAGCCCAAGGTCATCAACGGCGCCTCGGAGCTGCTGGGCCACGCCTTCGGCGAAGCCGGAGCTCACGCACGCAGCGCCGTCGGCGTCACGGTCCTGCCCCTCGACACCCCCGTCGAGGTAGATCTCATCGCCCATGTCCGCTGATCTCTCCACCGAGGTCATGAACGCACCGCGCTGGGACAGGCAGGTACGCGACTGGTCTGGAATCGGGTTCGCGCCGGTGATCGTGGGAGGAGACGCGGGTGCCTACGGTGCCGCGCGCGCCTTCCATGAGGCCTACGGCATCGACTCCATCGTGCTCTCCAAGCACCAGATGTGGATGATCCAGCATTCGAAGATCATCACCCACCTGGAGATTGAGAACGGCACGGTGATGGAGCATGTCCGCACCGGTCTGCAGCTGGCGCCAATTCGCCGACTCCGCGAGCAGGGAATCAAGATCCTGCTGCTCGGGGCGATCGATTCCACAGTTCAAGCGATCATCGAACTGCGCGAAGCCCATCCGGAGGACTTCGGCTCCGACGTCGTCGTCCCCTATGTGGACCGGGCGCGATTCGACGCCGGCACGGTCAAGGACAACTTCACCGCCCTGGCTGAGCGGCTCGGCGTGGACCATCCGGTGACCCGCGTGGTGGATTTCAGCGCCGACCTCGCCACGGCCCTGCCCCTGGACCTGCGCTTCCCCGTCTGGGCGAAGCCGGCGGATGTCACCGCCTGGTACTGGACCGAGTTTGAGGGCAAGCACAAGGTCCACCGGGTGGAGACTCCGGAGGAGCTCAGCGAGCTCTTCAGCAAGGTCAAGGCTGCCGGCTACCGGGCAAGCTTCGTGGTCCAGGAAGAAGTTCCCGGTGACGATCAGAATATGCGGGTGCTCACCTGCTACGCCGATCAGAACTCCCGGGTCCGCTTCGCCTCCTGGGGTGAGACCGTGGTGGAGGATCACTCCCCCGCCGCGCTGGGAAACCCCTCGGTCATCCTGACCACCAAGAATTCCGAAGCTGTGGACCAGGCACAGAAGCTGCTGAGCGAACTCGGCTGGGTCGGCTACGCGAACTTCGATCTGAAATATGACCCCCGGGACGGCAAGACCAAGTTCTTCGAGCTCAATCCCCGGCTCGGCCGTTCGAGCTACTACATCACCGGCGCGGGCAATAACCCGGTGGAGTACTACGTGCGGGACTGGATCCATGGCGAGCTCAGCGGCGACGCTGAGACCTCTCGAGTGGAAGACCAGGAAGAGACGGTCTACACCGTGCTGCCAGGCTGGCTTGCCAGCAGGTACGTCTCAGACCCAGAGCGACGACGACGCGTCCGCGCCATCATGCGCGCCGGAGGCACTCGCAATCCCTTCTTCTACTCCAAGGACCTCGCTCCCCGTCGGCTGGTGCTGCTGCTCGCAGCCCAGGCCTCTACCGTGCGAAAGTTCCTCAGATTCTATCCACCCTCTCGGGTCACCGGAGAATAGTCACCGGAGAGCTGAACGCAAGTACACCACCGCGCATAAGAATGGGCGCCCGGCATCATGCCGGGCGCCCATTCTTATAGGTGCTGGTGGTTCACATTGAGGATCAGCGCGAGCGCTGGCGGATCCGCTGGATGTCCAGGATCACCACGGCGCGGGCTTCGAGCCGGAGCCATCCGCGCTGCACGAACTCGGCGAGGGCCTTGTTCACGGTCTCGCGGGAGGCGCCGACCAGCTGGGCCAGTTCTTCCTGGGTGAGCTCGTGGGCCACCAGGACACCGTCCGGGGCTGGGCGACCGAAGCGATCGGCAAGGTCGAGCAACGCCTTCGCCACTCGGCCGGGGACATCGGAGAAGACCAGGTCGGCCAGGGACTCGTTGGTGCGGGTCAGGCGCTTGGCCAGAGCCTGCAGCAGCTGTACCGAGACCTCGGGGTTGGTGTTGATGACCGAGCGCAGGCTGTCATGGCGCAGACCGGCCAGGCGCGTCTCGGAGACGGCCGTGGCGGTGGCGGTGCGTGGCGCGGGGTTGAACAGTGCCATCTCACCGAAGATCTCGCCGGGGCCGAGGACCGCCAGGAGGTTCTCGCGGCCGTCGGGAGTGGTGCGTCCCAGCTTGATCTTCCCGGAGATGATGAAGTACAGCTGATCACCCTGGTCACCCTCGTGGAAGACGGAGGAGCCGCGGGAGAGGTCGACCTCGGTCAGCTCTTTGATGAGGGCGGAGAAGACGTCGTCGTCGAGCGTGGCAAACAGCGGTGCGCGGCGCAGTACTTCAAGATCCATGGGCGATCCGTTCTTCCTGGATGTGTGAGATAACAGATTCTCGTTGATTAGAAGTTACCAGTTCGCCCCGACGTGGGGAAACGTTCTGCAGGCGGCCAACGATTCTATGTCATTCTTGTGGAGCAGTTTCACCCGCCTGCGCATGAGCTCAGACGGTCACGATGTGGGGCCGCAGTACTCACCAGCATGAACCATAAGGAGCGCCCTGCACATGGGAATCACCGTACTTGATGTGATCTTGGTACTGGTTCTCCTTGGCTTCTTCGTCTTCGGGCTGCGTAAGGGTGTCTGGGCCACTCTGGGGGGAGTCTTCGGGTTCCTCGTGGGCGCCACAGCTGCCTTCTTCGCCATCCCGCTTGTCGCCTCCTGGGTTCCCGACCCGCTGTGGCGGGTCATCGCGGTGCTTGCCACAGCGGTCATTCTGGTAGCGGCCGGGCACGGGCTCGGCTCGGCCGCGGGGGCAGAAATTCAGCGGATGTTCAACTCTCGCGCGGTTCGCAGCCTGAGTTCTCTGATCGGCGGTGTGGTGAATCTGGTCGTGGCGGTCTTCGTCGTCGCGATCCTGTCCTTCTCCGTCTCCGCCATGGGTCTGCCCGTGGTGAATCAGGCGATGAACCAGTCCACGGTGTTGCAGACCATCAACCAAGCGGTGCCTGACCGCGCCGAATCCTGGTTTGCGCAGGTCCGATCGGCGGTCCTTGCCTCTGATATCCCGGAAATCGCCCAATTGGTTCCCGAACAGGCCGAGGTCCCGGAGAACCAGGAGCTCAATGAGGCCGCGCAGGCTGCTGCCGGTTCCGTGGGACGCATCGTCGGGGTGGCGGAGCAGTGCGGACAGTCCCAGTCGGGGTCTGGATTCGCGGTCTCCCCCACCCGCGTGCTGACCAACGCCCATGTGATCGCGGGCGTCGCCGAGCCCTCAGTGGAAATGCCCAACGGTGAAGTCGTCACCGGACGCACGGTGTACTTCAACCCCAGCACCGACCTCGCACTGCTCGCAGTGGACACACTCGATGTGGACCCGCTGGAGATCAGTGAGGGAATCGATGTGGGAGATTCCGGCTACGTGATGGGCTACCCGGCAGGCGGGCCATTCAACGCCGGCACCGCCGTGGTCCAGGCCCGGGACGTCTCCCAGGTCAACAATATCTACGGCAGCTCGCCAAGCTCACTGGAGATCTTCCAGCTCAGCGCCGACGTGCGCCAGGGCAACTCAGGTGGGCCGCTGATCGACCGGTCAGGTGACGTGGCCGGCATCGTCTTCGCCCGCGCAGTGGAGGGCAGCACAGTCGGCTTCGCCATCACCGCGGAGCAGGCCGGGGATGTGCTCAGTGATCCCGACCGCTACACCGAGACCGTCTCCACCGGGCAGTGCGTGAACGGCTAGAGCCGAGACCCTCCCTGTTCAGTTCAGCGAAGTTCGGCGGATCCCAGCTCCGCTGAGTTCAGCTCAGCTCAGAAGGTCAGTTCGGTTCCGGTGATGCGCTGGTAGGCCTCCAGATAGCGCAGCCGCGTGGCGTCCACGACGTCATCGGGCAGCGCCGGCGGCGCCTGCGTGGAGCTGCGATCCCAACCTGACTCGGAAGAGGTCAGCCAATCCCGGACGAACTGCTTGTCGAAGGAAGGCTGCGCCGCACCAGGCTCCCAAGATTCTTCCGGCCAGAAGCGCGAGGAGTCCGGGGTCAGGACCTCATCAGCAAGGGTCAGGGTCCCCTCGGCGGCGAAGCCGAACTCAAGCTTGGTATCAGCCAGGATGACGCCAGCCTCACGGCAGGTGGCTTCGGCCAGCGCATAGATGCTCAGCGTGGCATCCCGCAGTTGCGCCGCAAGTTCGACGCCGACCGAGCCAGTCAGCGTGTCGAAGCTGATGTTCTCGTCATGATCTCCCTGGGCAGCCTTGGAGGACGGGGTGAAGATCGGTTCCGGCAGCGCTGAACCGTCAGTCAGTCCCTCTGGCAGCGCAAGTCCGGTCACGCTCCCTGTCTCCCGGTATTCAGTCAGCCCAGAACCCGTCAGATAGCCGCGAGCAATGCATTCGGCCTCGACCATGTCCAGGTTCTTGCAGATCATTGCGCGGCCAGCCACCGCTGGCGGCACGTCCACCGAGACAACGTGGTGGGTGATCCCGGCAGCATTGAGCTGATCGAACCACCACAGGCTGAGCTGGGTCAGAATGATGCCCTTATCCGGGATCGGGGTGGAGAGGACATGGTCGTAGGCGCTGATCCGGTCACTCGCCACCATGAGCACGACGTCTTCGCCGTCCCAGGGTGAGCCCGGAGCGGGTCGGTAGAGCTCACGGACCTTGCCCGAGGAGATGTGTACCCAGCCGGAGAGCTCCTCCCCGGCTCCTTGGAACTCGCTGTCCTGCGCGATGCTCCGCTCGGGGTGGGCACCGGCAGGGTCAGCATCAGCCGGGTAGACATCAGCGAGCTCAAGATCAACGTCAGTACCTGCGGGATCCAGGTCACCGGCCTCAGCGGTAGAACCATGCAGCCGGATTCCTCCGGCGAGCGCCTTGGCCGCAATATCAGTGCGGTGCTGCTCACCGTCCCAGTTGATCTCCGCGACACCGGCATAAGCACGTTGCACGGCCTCTTCGAGTGAGACACCAGTCCCGACCACGGCGAGCACTCGGCCTCCAGCGGTGGTGACCTGTCCCTGCTCATCTGCGGCGGTTCCGGCATGCAGCACCGAGACGCCCTCGAGGCTCTCAGCAGCCGAGATCCCGGTGATGACATCTCCGCTTCGGGGGGAATCCGGGTAGTTCTGCGCCGCCATGACCACATCTGCCGCGTAGCCCTGGGCCCATTCGAGTTCACGCTGCGCACCGAGGGAGCCGGTGGAGCAGTCGAGCAGGAGCTGACCCAGCGGGGTCGCCAGACGCTCCAGCACTGCCTGGGTCTCGGGGTCACCGAAGCGGGCATTGAACTCGATCACCCGCACGCCGCGGGAGGTCACTGCCAGTCCGCAGTAGAGCACTCCCACGAAGGGTGTGCCGCGGCGGGACATCTCCGCCAGCGTGGGGGCGGCCACGGTGTCCACGACGATCTGCACGAAGTCGCGCTCGGTGCCTGCGGCGTCGGTCTCGGTATAGCCGTCCAACCAGTCCAGCGGGGTGTAGGCGCCCATGCCTCCGGTATTGGGGCCTTCGTCCTCGTTGAAGATGCGCTTGAAGTCTTGGGCGGGAGACAGCGGCACCAGGTTCTCTCCGTCGGAGAGCACGAACAGGGAGACCTCGGGACCATCCAGGAATTCCTCGATGACCACGGACCCACCTGCGGCGAAGCAGGCCTGGGCGTGGATGAGCGCCTCGCTGCGGTCGCTGGTGACCACGACGCCCTTACCTGCTGCGAGCCCATCGTCCTTGACCACGTAGGGGGGACCGAAGCTGTCGAGCACGTCCTCGGCGTCGGTGAGATTGGTGACGTGCACGGAGCCCGCAGTGGGGACATCGGCGGCCGACATGATCTCTTTGGCAAAGGCCTTGGAGGCCTCCAGCCGCGCGGCTGCGGCGGAGGGACCGAAGGCGGGGATTCCGGCATCACGCACAGCATCGGCGACCCCGGCAGCCAGCGGCGCCTCGGGTCCGATGACCACAAGGTCAAAACCTCCGGCGACGGCGAGCGCCGCCACGGCGATCCCGTCCTGGGTATGGATGCTGTGACAGGTCACGTCACGGGCGATCCCGGCGTTGCCGGGCGCGGCCTCCACAGTGGTGACTGCCTCATCGCGCAGCAGTGCTCGGACAATAGCGTGCTCGCGGCCTCCAGGGCCTACAACAAGTACCTTCACACGGATCAGCCTATCGAACGGTCAATACCGCCACCTCCCCGTGCTGCCAGCTTCCACTCCGTAGACTGAGCCCATGACTGATCAGCGCCGCTCCGCCGAAACTTCTCCGGTCCTGAATCCCGTGGAGAAGGAACCCTCTGACCTGCGCGACCTCAACACCGCCACAGTGGCGGAGTCTGCGGAGCTGGCAGTGGTCACCCGTGCCGGGGTTGTGGAATCCCGGCATATCGGTTCAGCGGTCATGGTGGGGCCAGACGGGCAGGTGCTTGAATCCATCGGGTCACCGGAACAGCTGATCTTTCCGCGCTCCACGCTGAAACCCTTCCAGGCGATCGCCTCGCTGCGTTCCGGTGCGCTGATCTCCCCCGAGGCCGTGGCGCTTGCCTGCGGCTCGCACGTGGGGTCACGGCAGCACCAGGATCTGGCGGCCACCGTCTTGGAGGCCGAAGGACTTGATGAGTCGTCCCTGAAATGCCCGGCCGCCTGGCCGGCGCGCACCCAGGACCTCCTCATCCATGTGGAGGCCGGCAAGTCCGAGACGCCGCTGGCGTTCAACTGCTCCGGGAAACATGCCGCGTTCCTGGCCGCCACGCGGACCAATGGCTGGCGGCTGGCCACCTACCTGGAACGCTCACATCCGCTGCAGCAGGTGGTCATGGATGTGATCACCGAATACTGCGGCGAGGAGCCTGCCGTCGTGGGCGTGGACGGCTGCGGCGCCCCGGCCCCCGCGCTGTCCCTGACCGGGCTTGCCCGCGGGTTCTCCACCCTTGCGGCTTCCACCTCCCGGCGTGACGCCGAGGTGCACGCCTTCACGGTGAATCAGGCCATGCTCGACTACCCCTGGGCCGTTCATGGGCGCGGTGAGGCCAATACCATCGTGCTGGAAGAGCTGGGGCTCACCGCGAAGCTCGGCGCCGAAGGTGTGCTGGTAGTGGGCGCGCCCGATGGCACTGCCGTGGCGGTGAAGGTCCTCGACGGCTCTTCCCGCGCGACCAACCTGGTGGCGCTGAGCATGCTGGCCGCCCGCGGCGTGATCGAACTCGATGCCCTGGGTCCGGTGCTGCGCAAGATCGTCAAGCCGATCACCGGCGGCATCAGCGGAGATCAGGTCGGGAGCATCCGGCTTTCCCCCGCGCTGCTCGACCGGCTCTGAGCGCATGCCACGACTGAAACGGGTCATGCCCGGCCGGGATCCCGGATTCGAACGGATCCTCGAGGAGACCAGCTTCAGCTACCGCAGCACCAGCGGGGGCACGGTCACTGCAGAAGACCTCGAGCGGATCGAGGCACTGGTGATCCCTCCAGCCTGGACCGAGGTGTGGATCTGCTCGCTGCCCCATGGCCACGTCCAGGCCATCGGCACCGATGAGGCGGGACGCCGGCAGTATCTCTACCACCCCGATTGGAGCTCAAGGCGTGATCGCGGCAAATATGCCAAGGCACTGACTCTCGCCTCAGCCCTTCCACGAGCAAGGGCCCGGGTCACCATCGCCCTGCGTGGCGAGATAGTCGATCGGGATCTGGTCCTGGCGACCTCATTCCGGCTGCTGGACACCTCGGCGCTGCGCGTGGGTTCCAAGCGACACCTTCAGCGGACTGGAAACCGGGGGCTCACCACCCTGCAGTGCCGTCATGTCAGCGTCGAAGACGCCAAAATCTCTCTGTCCTTCCGCGGGAAGTCAGGGAAGCGTCAGAGCATCACCGTGGAAGACCCCGAGCTGGCACTGGCGATGACCGCGCTCATCGCGGCCGGGAAGCGTGCACCTCTGCTGGGCTGGAAAGAAGGACGACGCCGCATGGCCCTGTCCCCGCAGCAGGTCAACAGCTACGTCCGGGAACTCACCGGAGGCGAATTCACCGCCAAGGATTTCCGCACGCTGCGCGGGACCATCATCGCCGCGCAGACCCTTGCTGAGATTGGGGTCAGCAGCACCAAACGCGACCGCGAGCGGGCCGAACGTGCCGCCGTCGAGGCCGTGGCGAAGGGGCTGGGGAACACCCCCGCCGTGGCGCGCAGCTCCTATATCGACCCTCGCGTATTTGCTCGCTACCGCAGGGGCCAGCTGCTGGACACCTCGCGGGCTCCTGAGTCGGCATTGCGCTCGCTGCTGTTGAAGAAGTGACACCCGAGGCTGCGGTTTTATTCCGCAGCACGGGCGAGTTTCGCCAAGTGGTGAACTACCCCCGAATATCGCGCGATCAGCTTGTGGCGAGCCCCTGAGAGTCATACCGTCGGGAGAGTCCGCCGCGTGGGTGGACAGGTCAATATTCGACCACTGATAAGCGAGGCATAGATTTCCATGGCCGATTACAAAGTCACCAACCCAGCCACCGGTGAGGTCGAGGCGGAATTCGCCACCCTCACCGACGATCAGCTCAGTGAATCCCTCGACCGCACAGCCGAGACGTTCAAGACCTGGTCCAAGACGGAGCTTTCCGAGCGCGCCAGCCTGCTGCGCCGCGCCGCGGGACTCTATGAGGAGCGCAAGGACAAGCTCGCCGAGATCATCACCCGAGAGATGGGCAAGCCGGTCAAGCAGGCACGCTCCGAGCTCGACATCGTCATCTCGATCTTCAACTATTACGCCGATAACGGTGCAGAGTTCCTGGCGGACCAGGAGATCACCGACGCTCCTGACGGGCGCGCGTTCATGCAGAGCGAGCCCGTCGGCGTGCTGCTGGGGATCATGCCCTGGAACTTCCCGTACTACCAGGTGGCACGCTTCGCCGCGCCGAACCTGATGATCGGCAACACGATCATGCTCAAGCACGCCTCACAGTGCCCAGAGTCCGCCGCGGCCATCGAGCAGATCTTCCACGATGCCGGCTTCCCGGACAACGCCTACACCAACGTGTACGTCTCCAGCCAGCAGATCGCGGAGATCGTCATCCCGGACCCACGGGTCCAGGGCGTCTCGCTGACCGGCTCCGAGCGGGCCGGCACCAAGGTCGCCGCCACTGCGGGCGAGAACCTCAAGAAGGTCGTGCTCGAGCTCGGCGGCAACGATCCGCTGCTCGTGCTGGATCGCGAGATCCTGCCCGAGGCAGTCAAGGGCGCGGTGCAGGGCCGCATGGCCAACGCCGGACAGGCCTGCAACGCTGCGAAGCGCGTGATCGTGCTCGACGAGTTTTACGACGAGTTCCTCGAGCAGTTCCGCGAGGCCCTCGGCAAGATCGAACTGCAGGATCCGCTCTCCGAGGATGCCTTCGTCGGCCCCATGTCCTCGGTCTCGGCCGCCGAGGACCTCCACGAGCAGGTCCAGGACACCGTGAAGCAGGGTGCCACCCTGCACATGGGCGGTGACTTCGATGAGCGCGGCGGTGCCTGGTACCAGCCCACGCTGCTGACCGACATCACCCCGGAGATGCGCGCCTACGGCGAGGAGCTCTTCGGCCCGGTGGCCATGGTCTATAAGGTCGCCGATGAAGCCGAAGCTGTCCGCCTGGCCAATGACACCCAGTACGGGCTCTCTGCCTCGGTCTTCGCGACCGATGTGGCCCACGCGCAGCGCGTTGGTGAGCAGATCCAGACCGGCATGGTCTTCGTCAACGAACCAGCCGGCACCTCTGCCGAGCTGCCCTTCGGCGGCGTCAAGCGCTCAGGCGTCGGCCGCGAGCTGGGTCCCTACGGCATGGCCGAGTTCGTGAACAAGCGCCTGGTCAGGATCGCCGGATAATCGGGATCTAGAAATGGCTCGACGTCGGATCTCTGCGGAGGCGGGCCGCTCCTCAGTGCTGCACTGGCAGTCTGGGGACGCGGACCGCACCACCGTTGCCACCGCGGTGCGCTACCTCTTGGAGGAGCTCGCCGAGGTGACACCGGGAAACTCCGTGGAGGTCCGCGTTCCGCCGTTCGGGGTGACCCAGTGCGTCCAGGGTCCCTCCCACTCTCGGGGCACTCCCCCGAATGTTGTTGAAATAGCACCTCAGGTCTGGTTGGAACTGGCAACCGGGATGACCAGCTGGGCCGCCGCCGCGGAGGCTGGCCTGATCTCCGCCTCTGGCACTCGGGCCGATCTCTCGGCGCATCTTCCGCTGATGTCTGGCCCCCGTGCGGGACACCCAGACTAGGCCGGTAGCATGGTGGGTATGTCTTCACGCGAGCAGACTGGCGCCCCTTCGGGCCGGCAAGTGACCGTTCGCCCCACCCCGAGACTGAGCCCCTTCCTCATCGCAGGCGTGCTCGCGGCCGCAGTGGCCGCCGTCGTCGTCGTGTTGGTGACCGGGCAGGCAGATGACTACACCCTGGCTGGCTCGCTGGGATACCTCACGATTGCGTTCGCGATGCCTGGGCTGGCCCTGGGCGCGGTGACGTGGTTGCTGATCGACTGGCGCTCACAGAAGCGCACCCGCACATATGACCTGCAGAAGCATGACGCTGCAGAGAGGAAATCCGCGCATGGCTCGGACTGATGGTCGGCTGAATTTTAACCTCCTCGATGAGGACCCGCTTCCGCAGGATGAATGCGGCGTCTTCGGCGTCTGGGCCCCCGGGGAGGAAGTCTCCAAGCTGGCCTACTACGGCCTCTATGCGCTGCAGCACCGCGGCCAGGAATCAGCTGGCATCGCCGCCTCGGACGGCAAGAGCATCCGGGTCTACAAGGACATCGGGCTGGTCTCCCAGGTCTTCGATGAATCCACACTGAACTCACTGACCGGGCATATCGCCGTCGGTCACTGCCGCTACTCCACCACCGGGGCAAGCCAGTGGTCCAATGCGCAGCCCACCCTCGGGGACACCCCGCACGGGACCGTGGCCCTGGGCCATAACGGCAACCTGACCAACTCCGCGGATCTGCGTGACCGCATCATCGAACGCCACGGCCGCGCCGACTTCGGTGAGCTCAACCAGGGCAACACCACCGATACCGCCCTGGTCACCGCGCTGCTGAAAGAACAGCCGGGCGACAGCCTCGAAGATCAGGCGATGGCTCTGCTGCCCACGCTCGAAGGTGCGTTCTGCCTGGTGTTCATGAATGAGAACACGCTCTACGCCGCCCGTGATCCGCACGGCGTGCGCCCGCTGGTGCTGGGTCGGCTTGCCAGCGGCTGGGTGGTCGCCTCCGAGCAGTCGGCACTGGCCACCGTGGGCGCCTCGGTCATCCGGGAGATCGAGCCCGGCGAGCTGATCGCCATCGACTCCGACGGCGTGCGATCCCACCGCTTCGCCGAGTCCACACCCTCGCGCTGCGTCTTCGAATACGTCTACCTCGCCCGCCCCGACGCCAATATCAATGGCCGCTCGGTGTATGAATCCCGGGTGGAGATGGGCCGTCAGCTCGCCCGCGAGGACACCCACGACGCCGATATCGTCATCCCGGTGCCCGAATCAGGCACGCCGGCGGCGGTCGGTTACGCCGAGGCCTCCGGGCTTCCCTTCGCCCAGGGGTTCATCAAGAACGCCTATGTGGGCCGTACCTTCATCGAGCCCTCGCAGACGCTGCGCCAGCTCGGCATCCGGCTCAAGCTCAACGTCCAGGACCATGTGGTCCGCGGCAAGCGCGTGGTGGTGGTGGATGACTCGATCGTCCGCGGCAACACCCAGCGCGCCATCGTGCGGATGCTCAAGGAAGCCGGTGCCGCCGAGATCCATGTGAAGATCTCCTCCCCACCGGTGAAATGGCCCTGCTTCTACGGGATCGATTTCGCTTCACGCGCGGAGCTGATCGCCAACGGTGCCACCATGGATGAGATCACCCAGGCAGTGGGGGCCGATTCACTGGCCTATATCTCCGAAGAGGGCATGATCTCGGCGACCAAGCAGCCCCGCTCCACGCTGTGCACCGCATGCTTCTCCGGTATTTACCCGATCAAGCTGCCCCCGGAGAACCGGCGCGGCAAGATGCTGCTGGAGACACCGGCGGCCACCGATGCGGGTTCCACGCAGAATCCTGGCGGCGGCTGCGATCCTGGACCTGATGCTGAATTCGAACTCGATGAGATCCCCCTCGCGGAGGCTAAGAAGTGACAACTGAGAACACTGGTGCCGCTCACACAGACGGCGCCCCGATCACCTATGCCTCCGCCGGAGTCGACGTGGAAGCGGGCGACCGCGCCGTCGAGCTGATGAAGGCCCATATCGAGGCCACCCTCACTCCACAGGTGATGGGCGGAGTCGGCGGTTTCGCGGGGCTCTATGACGCCTCCGAGCTCAAGCGCCTGCCGCGTCCGCTGCTGGCGACCTCCACCGACGGGGTGGGCACCAAGGTGGCCATCGCCCAGGCCATGGACATCCACGACACCATCGGCTTCGACCTGGTCGGCATGGTGGTCGACGACATCGTGGTCATGGGCGCCAAGCCGCTGTTCATGACCGATTACATCGCCACCGGCAAGGTGGACCCGGCGCGGATCGCCGCGGTGGTCTCCGGGATCGCCAAGGCCGCCGCAGAGACCGGCACCGCACTGATCGGCGGCGAGACCGCAGAACACCCCGGTCTGCTGGCCGAGGATGAGTACGACGTCGCGGGCGCAGCCACCGGCGTGGTCGATGCCTCCGCCGTGCTGGGCCCCGAGCGGGTCCGCGCCGGTGACGTGATCATCGGTATGGCCTCCTCTGGCATCCACTCCAATGGCTACTCACTGGTGCGTCGCGTGGTCTCCTCCGCAGGCTGGGGCTATGAGCGCGAGGTCGAGGAGTTCGGCCGCACGCTGGGCCAGGAGCTGCTGGAACCGACCCGGCTCTACACCACCCCCTGCCTGAATCTGGTTTCCGCGCTCAACGGAGACCCTGCCGTCGCGGAGGTCTCCCCCGAGGCCCCGGTGCGCGGGTTCAGCCACGTCACCGGTGGCGGCCTCGCGGCGAACCTCGCCCGCGTGCTGCCCGCCGGATTGATGGCCACCGTGGACCGCTCGACCTGGTCCTGGCCAGCAGTGTTCTCCCTGATCGCCCGGCTGGGCTCGGTCCCACAGGCGGATCTGGAGCGCACGTTGAACCTTGGCGTGGGCATGGTCGCCGTGGTCTCCGCCGAGCGGGCTAAGGACGCCGTGGCGCACCTCAATGCCGCAGGCCAGACCGCGTGGATCATGGGCGAGGTCAGCACGTACAGCGCTGATGAAGCCCGCGTGGCCGATGCCGGCTTGGACTTCGTCCAGGGCGCCAAGGGCGTCAACGGCGGCGGCGTGCTGCTGACCGGGAGCTACGGCTCCTAGTCTCACGCGGGCAGCGGCCTGAACCACTGCCCGCAGCACTGACCGTCTGGCTGACTTGAGCCCTAGGCGTCTCGCCAGGAGTGCTTGGGCTCGAAACCGAGCTCGCGGCGCGCCTTCTCGATGGAGAGCAGCGTGTCATTGACACCCAGCTCACCCTTGAGCGGCACCTCCGGGAAGACCTCTGCCACAAGCTCTGCGTTGGGCCGGGACATCACGGTATCGGCAGCGCCGATGATGTACCGCTCAAAGCCTGGCGGGGCCACTTCGAGTGCGCGTTCGATGGCCTGCGCGCCGTCGCGGGCGTCGATATAGCCCCAGAGGTTCCATTTGCGCAGCATCGCATCGGCGTCGAAGGAGGGGAACTCGGCGTAGTCCGCCGGATTCATCACGTTCGAGAAGCGCAGCGCCGTGATGGAGAGCTCCGGATTCCAGCGCACCAGCTCGATCGCCATCTGTTCCTCGAGGTGCTTGACCAGGGAATAGGTGGATTCTGGGCGGGCCGGGTATTCCTCATCCACTGGGATATATGGCGGCGGCGTCTCGAAGGGAAGTCCGAGCACGGTCTCACTCGAGGCGTAGACGATCTTGTCGATCCCGAGCCGGGTCGCGGCCCAGAAGACGTTGAAGCTGGCGATGATGTTGTTGTGGAACGTGGTCGCATCCGCCCGAATGCCCGGGGCGGGAATGGCCGCCAGATGCACCAGCGCATCCACACCTGAATGCTGGTCCCCCACACCGCCGAGCGCATCGATGACCTGGCCATAGTCGGTGAGGTCAAGCTTCACGAAACCAGGGCCCCGCTCGCCCTGGACATCGAAGCCGATCACCTCGTGGCCGGCGGCGCGGAGCTCGCGTGCCACGACCGTTCCGAGCTTTCCTGTGGTTCCGGTGACTGCGATTTTCATGGTGATCCACCTTTATCTCGAATGTAACCGGGCGTGCGTTTGGCACGTCGCCTCAGGAATGAACGTACTGTGTCCCATGTGCTTGGAGAAAACAAGGAGAGTCCCTGATGATCGTCTTTGACCAGGTGTCGAAAACTTACCCTGATGGAACAGTAGCCCTCGGGAACGTGAGCTTCGAGGTCCCCAACGGCAAGATCACCGTGCTGGTGGGCCCCAGCGGCTGCGGCAAGACCACCTCGATGCGGATGATCAATCGGCTGATCGACCCCACCTCCGGCACCATCACCATCGACGGTGAAGACACCTCCACGATCGACAAGGTCGAGCTGCGGCGCAAGATCGGCTATGTCATCCAGAACGCCGGGCTCTTCCCGCATCGCAGCGTCGTCGACAACGTCGCGGCACTGCCTCGGCTGCTCGGGGGCAAGAAGAAACAGGGCCGGGAGCGCGCCATGGAGCTGCTGGACCTGGTCGGGCTGGATCAATCGCTGGCCTCCAAATACCCCTGGCAGCTCTCCGGCGGACAGCAGCAGCGCGTCGGCGTCGCCCGGGCGCTGGCCACGGATCCGCCCTTCCTGCTGATGGACGAGCCCTTCAGCGCCGTGGACCCCATCGTCCGCGCGCAGCTGCAGCAGGAGTTCCTCCGGCTGCAGGAGACCATCGGCAAGACCATCGTCCTGGTCACCCATGACGTGGACGAAGCACTGATCCTCGGGGATCAGATCGCCGTGCTGCGCCAGGGCGGCCACCTCGCCCAGGTCGCCTCCCCCGAGGGACTGCTCCGCGCGCCAGCCGATGAGTTCGTCGCCAATTTCGTAGGCAGCTCCCGTGGCTACCGCTCCCTGGGCTTCACCCATGCTGATGCCCAGACCCACATCACCCAGACGCCCTCCGCCAGGCTTGGCAGCCCAGCCGCCACGGTGGAGAGCCGCGAGGACGGCTGGCTCATCGCCATCGACGATCAGCGACGCCCGCTGGGCTGGGTCCAGCGCGAGAACCTCGGCAGTGAGCTGAAGGATGCGGATATCAATCACGCCGGCGCGTTCGCCTCGGTCACCGCACCGCTGCGCGACTTCCTCGACGCCGCGCTCTCAAGTCCTAATGGGGACGGGATCATCACTGACGCCGACGGGCGGCTCCTGGGCACTGTGACCACCGACGACGTCGTCGCGTCCATCCAGCGAGCCAAGGGCGCCCCGGTCACACCAGAGGCCACGCTGTGAACACGGTCTGGCTCAGCTCCAACCTCTCCTGGATCCTGGAGCTGACCCTGGCGCACCTCTGGCTCACGGTGATTCCCACCGTGCTGGGGCTGGCGATTGCGCTGCCGCTGGGCTGGTGGGCGCACCAGGCGCCGCGCCTCTATGGATTCATCGTGGGCACCTCGGGCCTGTTCTACACGATTCCCTCGCTGGCGTTCTTCGTGCTGCTCCCCGGTGTCATCGGCACGCGCATCCTGGACCCGATCAACGTGGTCATCGCGCTGACCATCTACACGATCGCGCTGATGGTCCGCGTGGTGGCCGATGGACTTGCCGCCGTTCCCCGGGAGACCGTGGAAGCAGCCAAGGCCATGGGGTATCGGGCCTTCCAGCGTTTCCTGCGGGTCCAGCTTCCGGTCGCAGTTCCGGTCATCCTGGCTGGCCTGCGGGTGGCCGTGGTGTCCAATATCAGCATCGTCACCATGGCGGCGATCATCGGCGTGCAGCAGCTCGGCTCACTCTTCACCCAGGGTTACTCACTGGGTCTGCTGACACCCATCGTCACCGGAATTCTGCTGTGCCTGGCGATCGCCGTGGTCCTGGACATGTTCATCCTCTGGCTCTCCCGCACACTGACGCCATGGCGTCCCGCCGCGGGAACCTCGGGAAGTGTGGGGAAGCGGAGCTCCCGGACGTCGGGGAAACGGAGCAAGAAGTCCGCCGCCCCTGCCGCCGCTGAACGGGGGGTCCCAGCATGAGCGGACTTGTCGAGTTCCTCGCAGACCCCGCGAACTGGAGCGGCAGCACGGGGATCCCCGTCCGGATCGGGTATCACCTGCTGTATTCGCTCATCGCACTGGGGATCGCCTTGGTCATCGCTGTGCCGCTGGGGATCTACGTGGGTCATACCGGCCGCGGCGAGGCAGTGGTGGCGGGACTTGCCAATTCACTGCGCGCACTGCCGACCCTGGGCCTGCTGATAGTGGTGGTGATGCTCGCGGCGCCGCTGTTCAGCAGCTCACTGGTCTTCACCGCCCCGGCGATCTTCGTTCTGGTGCTGCTGGCCATCCCGCCGATCCTCACGGGCACCTACACCGGGATTCAGTCCGCTGATGCCTCCGCCGTGGATGCCGCCACCGGGCTCGGCTACACCTCAGGCCAGGTCCTTCTCCATGTGCAGCTTCCCTGCGCGCTGCCGCTGATCCTTTCGGGCATCCGCGGCGCCATGCTGCAGATCGTCTCCACCGCCACCGTGGCCGCCTACGTCTCGCTCAACGGGCTGGGCCGCTACATCATCGACGGACGGGCCAATAGTGACTTCGGCCAAATGGCAGCAGGGGCTGTTCTGGTCGCCGTCGTCGCCCTCGGCCTGGAACTTGCCTTCCTGCTGGCTGGTCGGCTCGCCATCTCACCAGGGCTGCGCCGCTCCGAGGCTCGCGTGAAGAACCCCGCTGCCACCGCGCCAGCCAACCCTGCGGCCACCGCGCCGGCCACCTAGATACCTGACCTTGCACGTGAATCATCACCCCACCACAGGAGAACCCTTGAGAAAACTGACACTGACGTCCACCGCTGTTGCGGCAGCGGGAATCCTGGCGCTCTCTGCCTGTGGCGGGGATCCGCTGGAGAATGACACCGAGAGCGACGCCGGCGGCTCCGATTCTGGTGCCGTGACCATCGGTTCTGCGGACTTCCCGGAGAGCCAGCTGATCGCGAACATCTACTCCATCGCCCTTGAGGATGCGGGAGTCGAGGTCTCCGAGAACTTCAATATCGGAAGCCGCGAGGTCTACATCGAGGCCGTGCGCGATGGCTCCATCGACCTGGTCCCGGACTACGCCGGGGCGCTCATGATGCACCTGAATGCCGAGGCCGAGGCGACTGAGACCGAGGAGGTCCTGTCCACCCTGGATGAGCTCCTTCCAGAGAGCGGACTCGTCGGACTGGAGGCTGCTGAGGCACAGAACCGCAACGTCCTGGCCGTGACGCAGGAGACCGCCGATGAATACGATCTGGAGACCTTCTCTGACCTGGAGCCCCATGCCGAAGAGCTCGTGCTCGGCGGGCCACCAGAGTGGATCGACCGCTATAACGGCGTGGTCGGACTCGAGGATGTCTACGGCCTCGAGTTCGAAGACTTCCAGGTGCTCGACGCCGGCGGCCCACTCACGCTGACCGCCGTCACCGGCGGACAGATCGATGTGGCCAACCTCTTCAGCACCGACCCTCAGGTGGAGGAGAACGATCTCGTCGTGCTCGAGGACGATCAGTCGCTCTTCGCTGCAGAGAACATCCTGCCGATCCTCTCCGAGGGCACCCCCACCGATGAGATCGAAGAAGCGCTGAACGCGGTCTCCGCCGAGCTGACCACCGAGGACCTCATCGCGATGAACCAGCGCGCCACCGACGGTGAGAACATCCCCACGATCGCTGAAGACTGGCTGAGCGAGAGCGGCCTCATCTAAGCGAGACCCGGCTCTGGGGTGACCCGACTCTGGGCTGACTAGACCGCTGAAGGAGGCCCTGCAGATCTGCTGATGAACACGCAGATCCGCAGGGCCCCTTTGCGTGGGCTCAAGTGTGAATCATGGATCTTCCGAGCGATGCCTGCGCAATCGGAATCCCGCCCAGAGGTACACGACGCCGGCCGTTAGCAACAGAGGTCCAAGGAGTTGCGTGGCGTGGACCCAGCCGCTGTAGGTGCCTGCGAAGAAATGCCAACTCGCCATGGCTCCGTTGAAGAGACAGACGGCGCCCAGAAAGAAAAGCAGCCCGGGGCTCAGCTTCTCTGAATGCGCCAGCATCCAGGCGCACCACCTGGGCCAGACCAGGCCTTGCCTGCCGCCATTGAGCGTCCTGTGTGATTCCGTCACGTATCTCACCTCTCCTTCCACCCTAGGAACAGAAGTGGGGCCCGGGTCAAGAGGGTTCCAGCAGAACCCGGCACAATGGTGCAGGTGATCCCCCTCTTCCTTGACTGTGACCCCGGTATCGATGACGCCCTCGCGCTGGGCTGGCTCTTCTGCCAGGACGACGTCGAGATCCTCGGCCTCGCCGCCAGCGGCGGCAACGTCTCCACCGAGCAGGTGCTGCGCAATACCCTGGGCTGGCTCGAACTCGCCGACCGGACCGATCTGAGCGTCCACCGCGGCGCCGACCACCCGCTGGCCGGGGTCTCGGAATACGCCGAAGAGACTCATGGCGATACCGGGGCTGGCTATGCGCAGCTGCCCGCCGCAGGAATGACCGCCGATGAGCTGCCTGCCGCACAGGCCTGGGTCCGCGCAGCACACGCCCACCCAGGTGAACTCATCGGGGTGCTCACCGGACCTGCCACCAACCTCGCCCTGGCCCTGCAGCTGGAACCGCGACTGCCGCAGCTGATCAAGCGGCTCTTCATCATGGGCGGGGCCTTCAACTACCGCGGCAATACCCGCCCCACCACCGAGTGGAACGTCAGTTATGACCCCGAGGCCACCAAGGCCGTGCTCGATGCCTTCGGTGACTCCACTCATCTCCCGGTGATCGGGCCCATTGAGGCCACCGAGGCTGTGGCACTAACGCCGCAGCGTTTGAACCAGATGCTCGAAGGTCCCGCCTCACCGCAGTGGTCGGCCTGGATGACCCAGCTCGCGGCGGCGCTGAAGTTCTACTTCGAGTTCCACGAATCCGATGGTCACGGCTACCTTGCCCATGTCCATGACCCCTACGTCACCGCGGCCGCCGTTGTCTGGGCCCGCAACGCCCCTGAAAGTTCGATTGAAGATTCTGTTGAAAGTTCCTCCGGCACGGCAGGAAATGAGCTGGATTCGTCTGCACGCCCCGCAGACGGGATAATTCCCTGGGCGCACAAGACCGAGAAGGCAGCGGTCGACGTCGAACTCACCGGAACCCTGACTCGGGGCGAAACTGTGGCCGATTGGCTTGGCCGCTGGGGCCGTGTGCCCAATGCGGAGATCATTCGCAGCCTGGACGCTGAAGCGTTCCTGGATCACTTGACCGACACTTTACGAAGAGGACCACATCATCATGGCTCACACTGACCCGCACTCTGGGCAGGGGTCCGTCACCGCGGCGGATCCCGGAGAAACCCCGAAGAACCACAAGAACACAGCCGCACGCTCCGCTGCTGCCGGTTCAGACCGCGCCGGCAACTACGTCCGGCCAGCTCCACCACTATGGTCGATCCTGGCTCTGGCCGCCGGTGCCGCCGTGATCGTAGGCACCTACCTCTGGGTCCTGACCACCCAGCCCGCCACTCTCGGCGCAGATCTTGGTCACACCACACTCGGCGTCATGGCGGGTTACCTTCTCGGTGCCGCACTGATCGCCGCCGGCACCCTCCCGCGCATCCCGCGCAGCGTGCTGGCTCTGATGCCCGTGATGATTGCGCTGAACATCGCCACCGGCCAGATCGTCGGCTCATCACCCATTCCGCTATACCTGGATTCCCTGGGCACCGTCATCATCGGCGTCATCGCCGGACCCGCCGCTGGCGCGCTGACCGGAATCCTCACCAACGTCATCTGGGGCGTCACCATCAACCCCACCGTGATCGCCTTCACCGCTGGCTCCGCCTTCATCGGTGCCGCCGCAGGTTGGGCCGCTCGCTTGGGCGGCTTCCGCCGCATCTGGTGGGCCGTCATCGCTGGTGCGCTGGCAGGCATCCCCACTGGTCTGATCGCCACTCCCGTGGCCGCGTTCATCTACGGCGGCGGACTCGGCGTGGGCACAGGCAGCCTCGTCGCCGCACTTCAGGGTGCCGGCGCGTCCATGCTGGGTGCCGCCACCATCCAGGGACTGGGCAGTGATGTCGCCGATAAGGCCATCATCTTCGCCCTGGCGTTCCTGGTGCTGGCGGCGCTGCCCAACCGGCTGCGCAACAGGTTCCCCTTCACCAGGCACTCTGCCGTGAAGCGGAGGAACCGGAAAACTGCAGGACCTGCGCATGCGGCTGCATCCAGCCACTGAGCTGGTTCTGCTCGGCTGCGCGCTGCTGCTCGTCTACGGGGTCCCCTCCCCGCTGATCCCGGCCGCCGTGCTTCTGTGCACGGTGGTCGGGGCGGCGGCCTCCGGGCGCGTCCGCTTTCGCAGCTGGCTGCTCACCCTGGTGGTGCTGGCTGGCCCCATGCTGATCATGGTCGGCATCATCCAGGGATTGTTCTACCCGGGTGAGCAGGCCCAGGTGCTGGCCGAGTTCGGCCCAGCCGCCGTCACCGTGGAAGGCCTCGCGCTGGCCATTCAGCTCTGGCTGCGTGTAGCCGCCATGGTGGCCGTCTGCGCGCTCTTCGCCTTCGGCTCCGATCCTTCGCGCGCCTTCGATGGCCTGCTCGCTCTACGCCTCCCGCTTTCCCTGGCCTATGTCTGTGCTGCGGCATTGAGCCTGATTCCGCTGGCCCAGCACCGGGTGCGCTCGGCACTTGCTGCTCGCCGGGCTCGGGGGTGGGACACCAGCCGGCTCCTCGTCCGGCTCCGCCTGCTCACCGGCGTGCTCACCGGTCTCCTTGTCAGCGCGATCACCCAGTTGGATCAGCGCCACGACGCACTGAACCAGCGCGGCTTCGGCCAGGCACTGCGGCCAACTCCCGCCCAGTTCTACCCGCAGGGCGCCGCGCAGAGCGGGCTCCGCTGGGGTGCCTTCGTTGGATCCCTTGCTCTGGTGGCAGCCTCACTCGCAGGCGTGCTGCCGCTGCCAAATGCGACCGATCTGCTCGGGGCTTTGAATGTAGAAGCCTTGAATGTAAGGGGACTGCATGTCTGAGCTTTCAATGTCTGGGCCTGCTCCTGTGCTGCGCCTGAGCGACTTTGGTTTCACCTACCGCGGCGCCGATGCCCCCGCGCTGACCAGCGTGGACCTCACACTTTGCCCCGGCGAAGCCCTCGCGGTCCTCGGACCCCAGGACGCCGGGACCTCCACCCTTGCCCGTGCCGTCGCCGGATTGCTCGGCGAGCATGGACTGAGCACCGGAATCCGTGAGACACGGTTCGAGCACACCACCGTGGGCATGCTCGGCGATGACCCGGAAGCCCAGCTCACCGGACTGACGCGGACCGTCCGCGAGGAAGCCGCGCTGCCAGGCCGGCTGGTGGGACTTCCACTAGAGGAGTGCCTGGACCGCGCCGGCACCAGCCTGCACGCGCTGGGCATCCGCGTGCTGTCCGACCGAGCTCTCTCCACGCTCTCCGGCGGCGAACGCCAGCTCACCGCACTAGCCGGACTCCTGACCCTCAAGCCCGACGTCCTGGTGCTCGACCAGCCATCCCAGGCTCTAGACCACAGCGCACGACGCCGCCTGGCCCGGTCCCTGCGCGAGTTTCGTGCCGCCGGTGGTGCGGTCCTGCTCACCGGGCACCAGCATGATGACCTCAGCGCCGATTGTGACCGCGTGCTGTTCTTGGATGCGGGACGCGCAGCTGATGTGCCCAGCGGCTTGACCACTACCGATCCCAGCGCTGAGCAGCTGCAGCACCACGGGGTGTGGAATGCGCGGAGCGAGCCTCAGCGGCAGCCCTTCCGGCCGGTCACGCAGAACGTGCCCCTGCTCGGTGTGAAGAACTACTCGGTCACTCGTGGCGCCGTGCGGGTCATCGAGGACATTGACCTGGAGCTTCGATCAGGTGAGACCACTGCGCTTCTGGGCGCCAATGGATCGGGCAAGTCCACCCTGCTCAGTTCTCTGGCGGGGTTGCTACCCGCTGCGCTAGGCGCCCAGCTCACTGGACCAGACGGCGTTGACCTTTCTTCAGTTCCGGCTCACCAACGGGCTGCCCAGCTGAGCTGGGTGGGGCAGGACCCGGGGGACCAGATCTCAGCCTCCACTGTGCGTGCCGAGCTGCTCAGGTCAGCACCACTCGGGCCGGGTGGGCGGAGACTGCCGCGGCGTGAACGCCTCGCGGCACGGGAACAGCGCGAGCTGTTGGTCGATGAGGTCATGGCCACAGCGGGCCTGACCCAGCACGCCGATGGTCATCCCTATGACCTGACCCCAGCGCAGCGCAAGGACTGCGTGATCGCCTCGGCGTTGTTGCTGCGACCGGCCGTGCTGTTACTGGATGAACCCACTCTGGGCAGGGACGCTGCCGGCATGCGTCGGCTCAGTGCGTTGGTCCAGAGCTTCACTGCGACCGGCGGAGCAGTCTTGGTCGCCACGCATGATCAGCGCTGGGCGGGTGAGATCGGCGACCACCAGGTGCGCCTGAGCGAGGCCGGCTGGAGCGGAACTCCTGACTAGTCTTGCCGGAATTGGGCGAACCGGATGTCAGCGAGATCAGAGCGGCAGGGATTCCCACGTATCGATGATGGCAGGCACCACCGAGGCCACCAGCAGAACAGACATCACCAGGTTGAAGATGAGCATGTGCTTGGGTCGGGAGATCACTTTTCCAGCGCCGACGCCGAGCAGGGTCCATCCCACGGTGAAGGGTGCACCAAACGCCACTGCCACCAACGCGATCACCGTGACCTCCAGAAGGAATGAATCCCAGAAACCGGTGAACGTGCTCAGCGCCGCTACCGAGAGTGTCCAGGCCTTGGGGTTCACGAACTGGAACAGCGCCATCTGGACGAAGCCCGGAGGCTTGGCCTCCTGCTTGAGCTTCAGATCGGTGGGACCGGTCGCGATCTTCCAGGCAAGCCAGAGCAGGTAGAGGATCCCGATGGGTCGCAGGATGTCGAGGATGATCGGCCACTGATCGAGCGCCTGCCCAAGGCCGATCCCGACCAGCATCACCATGGACGGGAAACCCACGTTCACGCCGAGGATCGCGGGCAGGGTGCGCTTGAAGCCATAAGCAGCCCCGGAGGCCATCACGATGGTGTTATTCGGCCCCGGTGTACCGGCGCCGGCCACCACGAAGAGCATCAGAGAGAGAATCGCCACTGGTTGAGACTACTCCGCTGCGCCGCCAACCCTCTGCGCGAGGGCAATGATCTCTTCGGTGACCCGCTCCCGCATCCGGGGGTCCAGCCCCTCGGTGGCAAGCGCCTCGTAGAACCACAGCCCATCGGCGGCAAGCCGCGCGATGAAACGTTGGACCGCGGCGGCCTCCGCGTCGTCGTCGGTGGTTGAATCCTGGGGAGCCGAGGACCGCGGACTCGGCGCTTTGGGGGCCCAACGGTCGAAGATCTCATCCCAGGCGGCATTCGCCACCGGATCCTCGGAGGCCTCAAGCATGAGCAGCAGCTCGGCGCGTTCCGGATTCTGCGAGAGCCGGACGAAGGCCCGGAACCGTTGATCGCGGTCGAGCTCCTGCGCGCTGCCGCCGGCCTGCGCTTCGAGCGCCTGTTCCCAGTTCTCGGCCACATGCCGGTGCAGCCCCAGCATCAGCTCTTCGCGGGAGGGGAAGTGGTAGAGCAGCCCGCCCTTGGTCATTCCGGCTTCGGCGGCCACCGACTCATAGGTCAGGGTGGTCACGCCTTCGCGCTGTACCACTCGGGTGGCGGCATCGAGGATCTCGCGGCGTTTAGAGGGTCTCATGCGTGGTGTATCTCCGCTCAGTGATTCTCGGGATAGGCCTGGGACTCGGTGCCCGGGGTGTAGCGGCGCAGCATCCAGGAGGAGGCCACCGCGGCAAGCACCATGACCACCGCAACACCGATCAGCACCCCGAGGTAGGCGACGTCGAAAGCCTCAGCTGCTGCTGCCATCGCTGGCACGTCGCCAGACTCAAGCACTGCCGCAGGAGCCTCGCCGGCGTACTGCTCAGCGCCGGCAGGCAGCACCAGCACCCGGGTGTAGACGAAGGTGAGCAGGCTGCCCAGCAGCGCCACCCCGACCAGTCCGCCGAACTCATAGGAGACCTCCTCGATGGAGGCCGCCATTCCCGCGCGGCGCGGCGGCACGTTGCCCATGATGGCAGTAGACGCCACGGACATGGAGGCACCGAGCCCGGCGCCCAGGACGCCGAAGCTGATCACCAGCCAGAGCAGCGAATCATCCAGGGTGGCAAGGATGGACCCGATGGCGCCCAGCGCGGCAAGCGTCATGCCGCCACCGACCAGCATCAGCAGTCCCGCACGGTGCAGGATGGCGCCGCCGAAGAGTGCGAAAGGCATGGAGCCCACCGCGAGGGCGGAGACGATCAGCCCGGCGTCCAGCGGGCTGAAACCCTCCACCAGCTGGAAGCGCTGGGTGGTGCCCAGCTGGATCCCGACGATGGCGAAGATGCTGGCACCTGCGGCGATCACGCCGCCGCTGAATCCGCGGTTACGGAAGATGGTGAAGTCCACCAGGGGTTCGGTGGTGCGGTTGAGTCGCATCTGCCGGCGGGCGAACACGGTAAGCATGACGACGGCGACCACTGTGGACCCGATGAAGAGCAACCAATCCACCGGGGTTGCGGCAATGGTCTTGATCGCCAGCACCGCGGCGGTGAGTCCCAGCATCACCTGAGCCGAGGAGAGCCAGTCCCAGCGCCGGCCGGGGTTGGCGATGTTTGCCGGGGCGACCACGAGCATCAGCACCAGTGCAGCGATCACGATCGGCACGTTGACTAAGAAGACCGAGCCCCACCAGAAGAACTCCAGCAGGACACCGGAGACGATCGGGCCCAGGGCCATACCCACCGTTGCCACGGCGGCCCAGATGGCGATGGCGAGGTTGCGTTCACGTTCGATGGAGAAGGTCAGCCGGATCAGCGCCAGGGTGGCGGGCATCATGGCGGCGGCACCTACTGCGAGCAGCGCTCGGGAGGCGATCAGCATCTCGGAGCTGCCGGAGAAGGCCGCCAGGATTGAGGCGACGCCGAAGATGCCCAGGCCGACCTGGAAGATGCGCTTATGCCCGAATCGGTCCCCCAGTGCACCGGAGCCGGGCAGCAGCCCGGCGATCACCAGCGGATACGCGTTGATGATCCACAGCTGCTGGGAGGAAGACGCGCCGAGCTCAGCGGTCAGCGTGGGCAGCGCGGTATAGAGGATCGTGTTGTCCAGGGCGATCAGCAGAAGGGCTGAGGACACGATGGCAAGAAGGGTCCAGCGCTGCCACGCGGTCAGCGCGTGGTCTTGATTCGGGTGCACAGAAGGAAGGGTCATCACCTGAGTAACTATACTATACGTACGGTACAGTTACTGGTGAGGTTCATCACCCGATCAGCTGGTCGAGCTCCTCCAGTGCCGGGGTGATGCGGGTGCGCCAACGCCAGGTCGCTTTGGGATCCGCGCGTGAGGGTCCACCGTTGATGACACCAATGGCGCGCTGGGACTGGTGCATGGTCAGCGCGATCTTGAATCCGCTCATCACCGCCATGGAGCTGCCCACGACGAGCAGGGATTTCGAGGCAGCGACGAGCTCATTGACGGCCGCTTTGCGTTCGGCCGGCACAGATTCGCCGAAGTAGACAACGTCGGGCTTGAGCTTCTCGGAATCACAGACCAGGCAGTGGACCATGAAGAACTTCTCCACCCAGGACTGATCCAGGGTGACGTCGCCATCGGGGTTCACGTTCTCCGCGGCAGCGAAGGCGGCCTCGGCATAACCGGGGTTGGCCTCCTGGAGCCGGGCGTCCATGGAGGACCGAGTCTCCCGGTTGCCACAGTTGAGGCAGATGACCGAGTCCATGTCGCCATGGAGGTGAATGACGGGATCGGAGCCGGCGGCACGGTGGAGCCCGTCCACGTTCTGGGTGATCAGTCCGGTCAGGACGCCTCCCTGCTGCCATTTCGCCAGCAGCCGGTGGGCAGTGTTGGGCTCGGCCTTATGCATCTGGCGCCACCCCACGAAACCGCGCGCCCAGTAGCGACGGCGAGCTGCGGCGTCGTGCTGAAACTCTTGGTAGGTCATCGGCCGGTGCCGGTACAGCGAACCCTGGGGGCCGCGGTAGTCCGGGATGCCGGAGTCGGTGGAGACCCCAGCGCCGGTGACAGCAAGAACTCCTCCGGCGGTGAGCATTTCGCGGATGCCTTCGCGGGCAACCTCGTCGGGCTGCGGTTCTGCCGTGTCATTGACGACGCGGGCTATGGAACGCAGAGCTGCTTTATGGGCATTCTCGACGGGTTTGGTGAAGGCCGCTGGAGTGGGCTCTTTCACGGGTCAGCGCCCGTACTTATCCTCGTAAGGGTCAAAGCCGCTGCTGCGCTCTTCGGTATCCGGGCGCACTGGACGGCTGGATGAGTCCCTGTCCCCGCGGGTTTTGGCGAGCTCTCTCTCGAGTGCAGTCAGGTCGGTGTCCGGAGTGTAGTACTTGATCTCCCGAGCCTGCTTCGTAGCTTTCGCCTTCTGACGGCCACGCCCCATAAGCGAGACCCCCTCTGTCTTCTCGTGTCCCAATGCGATGCCGGGCAGAGGCTATCGCGGGATTAGCTGTATATGAAGTAGTTCGTGATCCCTAGGTTAACATGACTGGCGCTGCGTCGTCGTCCGTTTCACCCTCAAGGTCGCCACGATCACACGGCGTTCTTGGGCTCACACCCACATAACGCCGGGATGGCTCCGTCTGTTCCGCGCTGTTGGCGGTCATGGAGGGTCCGAGGTGGACCTGGGTCGGTCCGCGGTGGAGAATTCGGATTATGACTGTTGCAGCCCCATTACCGGAGACTTTCCTGCCTGAGCTCCGCTGGTCCTCCGCCTCACTGGACGGGCTGGGTGCCATCGTCATGATCCACTCCCCCGAGGATGACACCATCCGCGCGGCGTCGCTGGCGCAGGCGCTCGGTGATGAGCCGGAGGTGGCCGCGATCGGGCGGGTGCTGGAGCAGCTCATGGACCGGCTTGAGCTTCTCGCGCCGGAGACGGCCGCGCGGGAGATGAAGCCACTGCCAGCCGGGACCGGGAAAGTCGCGGAAGCCCTTGAGGCCTACGCCGCCGGTGATCACACCGCGTTGGATGAGGTGGCCGTGGTGCAGCCCGGTTCGGAGTACCGCCAGGACGTCTGGGCAGCGATGCGGGAGATCCCAGCCGGAGAGACAGTCTCCTACGCGGAGCTGGCGCAGATGGCAGGCCGTCCCCTGGCCCACCGTGCTGCCGCGAGCGCCTGCGCAAACAATATGGTCGCCTTCGCGGTGCCGTGCCACCGGGTGATCCGTTCCGATGGTGGTATCGGCGGATACGGCTTCGGCGGGACGCAGACCAAACGAGCTCTGCTAGCTAGGGAAGGCCTCACCCTCCCCTAGCTAGCCTTTTTTGCCCGACCGGCACGCTTAGGACTTCTTGCTCACGATCAACCCGTGCATGGACTCCCCCTCCAGGGAGAGCTCCTGCCGGTCCACGAGCACGGTATCGCCGTCCTCGACCTCACCGGAGAGCAGCGCACGGGCGAGCTGATCGCCGATCTCGCGCTGGACCAGTCGGCGCAGCGGGCGGGCACCATAGGCCGGGTCATATCCGGTGAACGCCAGCCAATCCCGGGCGGCCTCGGTGACCTCCAGGACCAGTCGCCGGGCGTTCATCCGTTCCTGCAGCAGTGAGATCTGCAGCTCCACGATGCCGCTGAGCTCCTCCATGGATAGCGGATCGAACATCACGATGTCATCAAGCCGGTTGAGGAACTCGGGCTTGAAGGATGCCTGCACCACGTCCATGACTCGCTGCTGCTTCACCGAGGTCTCCAGCGTCTGATCCACCAGGAACTGGGACCCCATATTCGAGGTCATGATCAGCACCACGTTGCGGAAGTCCACGGTGCGGCCTTGACCATCGGTGAGCCGGCCGTCGTCGAGCACCTGCAGCAGGATGTCGAAGACCTCCGGGTGGGCCTTCTCCACCTCATCGAGCAGGATCACGGAATACGGACGACGCCGGACGGCTTCAGTGAGCTGACCGCCTTCGTCGTAACCCACATACCCTGGGGGCGCGCCGACCAGTCTCGAGACGGTGTGCTTCTCGGAGTACTCAGACATGTCGATCCGGACCATGGAGCGCTCGTCGTCGAAGAGGAACTCCGCGAGCGCCTTGGCCAGCTCGGTCTTACCCACGCCCGTGGGACCCAGGAACAGGAAGGAGCCCGTGGGCCGGTCCGGGTCAGCAATTCCGGTGCGGGCGCGGCGCACAGCATCTGAGACAGCGCCCACTGCCTTCTTCTGACCGATCAGCCGGGAACCGATGAGCTCTTCCATCTGCAGCAGCTTCTGCGTCTCACCCTGCATCAACCGACCAGCGGGGATCCCGGTCCAGGCCGCGATCACCTCGGCGATGCCATCGGCATCCACCTCGTCAGCGACCATCTTCTTCTCCGGGGAGGGAGTCGAGGCGTCCTCTTCCTCCGCGGCGGCCAGGTCCTTCTCCACCTGTGGGATCTCGCCGTAGAGCAACCGTGAGGCCTCGGCCAGGTCACCGTCACGCTGCGCGCGTTCCGCGGTGGATTTGAGCTCATCGAGCTTCACGCGCAGTTCACCGGCACGGTTGAGCTCACCCTTCTCGGCTTCCCAGCGCGCGGTCAGTTCCGCGAGGTCCTCGCGCTTATCGGCGAGGTCCGCGCGCAGCGATTGCAGTCGATCGGCGGAACCTGGGTCGGTCTCATTCGCCAGGGCCAGTTCTTCCATGGTGAGCCGGTCCACCACGCGGCGGAGTTCATCGATCTCCACCGGGGCGGAGTCGATCTCCATGCGGAGCCGTGAGGCGGCCTCATCGATCAGGTCGATGGCCTTATCCGGGAGCTGCCGGCCGCTGATGTAGCGGTCCGAGAGGGTCACAGCGGCGACCAGGGCGTTGTCGGCGATGCCGACCTTGTGATGGGCCTCGTAGCGTTCCTTGATGCCGCGCAGGATCGCGATGGCATCCGCCACGGAGGGCTCACCCACGTAGACCTGCTGGAAGCGGCGTTCCAGGGCGGCATCGGCCTCGATGTTCTCCCGGTACTCGTTCAGCGTGGTGGCACCGATCAGCCGCAGCTCGCCGCGGGCCAGCATCGGCTTGAGCATGTTCGACGCGTCCATGGATCCCTGCGAAGCGCCGGCGCCCACCACAGTGTGGATCTCGTCGATGAAGGTGACGATCCGGCCTTCCGCGGACTTGATCTCCTCCAGCACGGCCTTGAGGCGTTCTTCGAATTCACCGCGATACTTCGCGCCCGCGATCATGGCGCCGAGATCCAGCGAGATCAGCGTCTTTTCCCGCAGCGATTCGGGGACGTCACCGGCCACCATCCGCTGTGCCAGACCTTCGACGACGGCGGTCTTACCCACCCCTGGCTCACCGATCAGCACCGGGTTGTTCTTGGTGCGGCGGGAGAGCACCTGGACCACACGGCGGATCTCGGAATCGCGTCCGATCACAGGATCCAGCTTTCCGGAACGCGCAATCTCGGTCATGTCCGTGCCGTACTTCTCCAGTGCTTGAAAGCTGTTCTCCGGGTCAGGAGAGGTGACCTTGCGGTCTCCGCGAAGCCCGGGAAGCTCGGCCTTGAGCGCCTGGATGGTGGCACCAGCTTCGGCGAGCGCCTTGCCGGCAGGCCCGGCGTCGGAAGCGGCACCGATCAGCAGGTGCTCCGTGGAGACGAACTCATCACCAAAGTCTTCGGCCTGGGCCTGGGCAGCTTTGATCACGTTGAGCCCGGCGGGTGAGAACTGTGGCGCCGCCACCGAGTCCCCACTGGTGGCGGGCAGGGACTTGATAATGGCAGAGGCGCGGGTGCTCACGGCGTCGGCGTCGGCACCGGTGGCCTTGAGCAGCGCGACGGCCATGGATTCGCGCTGATCCATGAGCGCCTTGAGGATGTGGGCCGGTTCCACCTGCGGATTGCTCGCCGTATTGGCGTTCATTGCCGCGGCGGATACAGCCTCTTGAGATTTGGTCGTGAGTTTGACGTCCATGTCTGCCCCTCCCGTGCATGATGACGCTGGTTGAAGACCAGCGCTTTTTAAACTTGAGTCCATCCTACTCAACTTTGGAGAGGGTGGAAGTATTCCTTCAGGTGTCACCTGTGACGATCCTGAGACCACCACCACCACGACTGCTGCTTGCCCAGGCGTGTCGCCGCGGCATCGCGGGCATCAGTCTCCGCGTCGAGGACGGAAACGCTGCTCGGCGACTCTACGAACGAGCCGGCTTCAGCGTGGTGGGACACAACGGAAGTTCGGACACGATGCTCCTGTCGCTGCGATAAAGATCTCCTCCGCTGCTTTCCCGCTAGGGCCACCGCCCCTTGTGCACCACCCAATCCGGCGATCCGCACTGGGGCCGGACCGAGACCAGCACTGAAGCCACCAACCGACCGCTGAGGCTGACTCCTCCCGGAACTAGCATTCTGGTCTACGTCAGAGAGTTTGTTGCTGATCGCGCAGCTGTGTCATACCGATCAGCAAGGGTCGCGAAGGCGGCGGTGAGATGCGGTTGGTCGATGACCTCCATCGGCACCTCGAATCGACCGAACGACGCTGCGAGGGATCCCCACGACCAGGATCCGAGTTCTAGGCTGCATCTCTTCTCGTCGAGCGCTACGACCTTCCCGTCGCCAGCAAATGGGAGGACATCTCGCGCCGGGAGGGGCAGGATCACCGTTCCGCGGCAGGCCCACGCGTTGGTATCCGAGCCTTTGAACCGGGCGGAGACGAACTCGTCGATGTCACCCCCAGGGACAGTCCGCGGAGTGAACCGGGGCCCGGTAGGTGTGCGCGGGTGTACCCGGTCGACGCTGAAGAGACGCCAGTCGTCTCGATCGAGATCCCACGCAAGGAGGTACCACCTCCCGGTGGACGAGACGAGTCGATGGGGTTCCACCCGGCGAGGCGGCAGGAGTGGAGGCAGTTCATGCGTGGCGTCGCGGGCGACATAGTCGAAACGGAGCACCTCACCCGCTCGGATGTTATTCGAGAGAGAAACGAGCACTGAGAGGGCAACATTCATCGAAGCTGCGTCGCCGGGCCGGCCGGTGGTCGTGATCTCCAGCGCATCGAGACGGTGGCGAAGCCGGGATGGCATGACCTGGCGGATCGTCCCGAGTGCCCGCAGGGAGGCCTCCTCGATCCCCGCTCCGACGGTGGGTGCGAGCTGAAGAGCGATGGCCACGGCGACAGTCTGATCGTCATCGAACAGAAGCGGAGGCAACTCACTGCCCGCTTCGAGACGGTAACCGCCCTCCGGACCCATCGACGCCTGGATTCTGTAGCCCATCTCCCGCAGACGCTCGATGTCTCGCCGGACTGTTCGGTCGCTGATCTGCAGCCGGGACGCAAGGAGCGGTCCCGGCCATTCCCGCCGCGCCTGCAGCAGCGACAACATGTTCAAGAGTCTTTCCGTCGTAGACATGATTTGAGACTAAATGGGTTCTAGGACAAAACCGGACCTAGACATCCTCAAGACTGGAGATACCGGCCACAGGGGCCAATACCCTCAAGGAGCACAGATGACCATCCAGACCACCACCCACCTCAACTTCCGTGGCAAAGCCCGTGCAGCGCTCGAGTTCTACCAGTCGGTCTTCGGCGGCCACACCGTCATCAACACCTATGCGGACTTCGGCATGCCAGCCGGAATCCCCGGGTCTGACAAGGTCGTGTTCGGTCTCGTCCTCGCCGACAACGGCTTCCGAATGATGGGCTACGACATCCCGGGCGAGAACGCAGGTTTGATCGCCGGTGGTGGCTCGACTCGCCGCGAGAACAACACCACGATCACCGATCAGGCAATGTTTGTCGCGATCAGCGCGGACACCCTCGAGGAGCTTCAGGGCTACTGGCACTCCCTGGCCGTCGGCGCGACCATCGTCGAGCCTCTCGCTGCTTCGGCGTGGAGCCCCGGGTTCGGCATGCTGACCGACTCATTCGGCGTCACCTGGAGCGTCACCGCCGCCTAGAGCACCTTTCGCCGCGGCGCGGATCACCCCCGGTTCGCGTCGCGGCCCTCTCGGTCGACTCCGTTGACGACTCCATCATGTCCGTTCTCATCATCTCGATCGGGCACCTCGTCGCCCCACACGACGTGTCAGGGATCGATGCCAACCAGGGTTCATGCATGTGGGAATTTGAGTCGCCGTCTTACGCCCCGATCAAAGAGGCCGAGCTAGCCCTGCTTTCTTCGGCGGTCCGCGAGGACCAAGACGCACTATCGGCGATGATCTCAAGCGATTTTGCCGAGATCGGACGGTCGGGACGTCGGTGGATCTACAACGACATTGTCCCGATGATGGTGGACGAGGAACCCCGAGCCACCCCGAAGACCTCAGAGTGGCAATTCAATCGCGTTGGTCCCGAGCTGATACTGGTCACTTACCGATTGCACGGTCCTACGGGCGACAGTCGGCACAGCTCACTCTGGGAGACACCAGGTCCGGTGTTGCGCTTCCACCAGGGAACCCACGTCGCTGCGGACTGAGCACCGAAGTCACAAGGCCATCCAGAAGCAGGCCAAGTACCAATGTTGCCACTGCGACAGACCGACTCCATCAACGCAAAGGGAGACCTAGCCGACCCCCTGCCAAAAACGCACGAGTTGACCTCCCCCGGCGGGACGCCGGAGCGGTTAGGTGGGACACTGGGCACATGACCGGCGTTAGCAGCTCTGCAACTATCGATGACGTACGCGAGCGCGCATTGAAGCTCGCCCCTGGGGAGCTCTTGCCTTCGGAGCGCGCCCTGGCTGTTGACCTCGGCGTCGCACGAATGACGGTGAGGGGCGCGATTGCAGTCCTTGAGCGCGAGGGCCTCGTTCGCACGCGACGTGGTGTCGGCACGGAGCGGCTCGCCGCGCCGGTCAAGCTGCAGGTGCGACTGCGATCGTTCGCCAGTGCAGTGCGGGAGCACGGGATGCGGCCGGAGACCAAGGTGCTTCTGCTCGAGCATGGTCTCGATCGTCCGGCGGAGGTTTCCGACTATCTTGCTCTCGAGCCCACGGTAGAGACGCTCCACGTACGTCGGCTTCGCCTCGGTGATGATCGACCGCTTGCACTCGAGAACGAGTGGTTCCCTGCGGCGCTTGTACCGGGGCTTGACCGAACCGCGGCTGAAGGCAGTCTCTTCGAGCTGCTTGAGCGGCTCGACCTCACGCCAACGGAGGGCGTCGAAACCGTGACAGCCGCAATGCCCACCTCGGAGGAAGTCGAGTGGCTCGACATCGCTCCGACATACCCCGTTCTGCGCCTGTCCCGCGCGTCGGCGTCGCGTGGTGTGCCGTTGTCGTTCTCGAGAGTGACGTTCCCCGCTGACCGTTTCGAACTCACCTTTCCTCTCGCGGAACGGCTCTCACTCCCGGCAGAGTGACCAAGGCTGCTGGCACCGCGCCCGGCCTGGATACCTCTGTCAGCTCGATCCTCCGAAGACGGTGTTCGATGACCTGGCCACGTAATTGCCCAGGGAGATTAAGCAACCGATCGCCCTCGTCCAAACGCTGAAACGGCGCGCTCTAGACGTGATGGCCCACTTCATCCGATCCCCCCCTGGGCACATGAGAATTCATTATCGAGCTATATCGGCATTTGTAAAGAGGCCGTAAATTCATTGTCGAGTGGTCTAGTCCACGGAGTTATTTCGGGGTACAGTCCATTCAAACCTCTCCCCTCACCTTGGAGTCACATAATGAAGTTCTTCCAAAGGCTCGGCAAGTCGATCATGCTGCCGGTGGCCGTGCTGCCCGTCGCAGCCATCCTCTCAGGCATTGGCTACTGGATCACGAGCACTGCGGGCGAGAACTTCGTCGCAGCGTTCTTTACGGGCGCTGGCGGTGCGCTGCTAGACAGCATCCCGCTGCTCTTCGCCGTCGGAATCGCTTTCGGCATGGCCTCAAAGCCAGAAGGAACCGCCGCACTCGCAGGACTCGTGTCGTACCTCGTCGTCACGAGGCTCCTCAGTCCTGACAGTGTCGCCCTTCTCCAAGGCATCGCAGTCGAAGACGTCGATCTCGGCTTCTCTCGCATTGAGAATGTCTTCGTCGGCATCCTTTGCGGCCTCATAGGCGCGTTCTGCTACGACCGATTCAAGGACGTACAGCTGCCAGCAGCGCTGTCGTTCTTCTCCGGCAAGCGCTCAGTCGCGATCGTGACCGCAGGCGCATCACTCGTCCTCGCCGCCGTGTTCTACTTCATCTGGCCCGTGCTCTTCGGTGGCCTCGTCGCGTTCGGCGAGTGGATGGTGGGTCTCGGCCCAGTCGGCACCGGACTGTATGGCTTCTTCAACCGTCTGCTCCTTCCACTTGGTCTGCACCACGCACTCAACTCCGTGTTCTGGTTTGATGTCGCTGGCATCAACGATCTCGGCAATTTCCTCAACAACACCGGCACCTACGGCGTCACCGGCCAGTACATGACTGGCTACTTCCCCATCTTCATGTTCGGCCTGCCAGGCGCCGCACTGGCTATGTACGTCACTGCGAAGACCACGCGGCGCAAGGCCACCGCCGGCATCCTGCTCTCGGGTGCGTTTGCATCGTTCTTCGTCGGCGTCACCGAGCCGCTTGAATTCGCCTTCATGTTCCTGGCGCCACCTCTGTTCGTGCTTCACGCAGTGTTCACCGGCATCTCCATGGGAATCAGCGAGATGCTTCCCGTGCGCTCCGGCTTCGGCTTCTCCGGCGGCTTTATCGACCTCGTGCTGAGCTGGGTGAACCCGCTCGCGCAGAACCCGTGGGTCATCTTCCTCATGGGCGCGTTCTGGTTCGCGGTCTACTTCGTCTCCTTCTACTTCATCATCAAGCGATTCGACCTCAAGACTCCCGGTCGCGAAGACGATGAGGTCGACGAGGTTGGTGGCGCAAAGGGCCGACCGAAGTTCCTCGCGCAGGGGTCGGCAATCCTGGCGGGCCTTGGCGGCAAGGACAACGTGCTCGAGTTGGACAACTGCGCGACGCGTCTACGGATGGAGATCGCCGACCTGACAAAGGTCGACGAGGCTGCGATCCGCCGCGCAGGCGCAGCGGGTGTCATGAAGCCCGGCGGGAAGTCGGTGCAGGTGATCTACGGCCTCGAGGTGCAGTTCGTGAAGGATGCGATGGAGGACCTCATCGCTGGCCGCGCCTCCGCACCCTCAGATGTCGAGGTCGACGCCGTCGCCGGTCCTCCCGCCGGCGGTGTCGCAACCGCGACCGTCCTCACGGTGCGACAGCCCGTTGAGGGTCGCGTCGTGCCGCTGTCGGAGGTGCCCGACGCGACCTTCGCGGAGGGCATCATGGGCCCGGGCCTTGCGATCGAGCCCAGCGGATCCGTCATCATCGCCCCTGCTGATGGCACCGTCGCACATGTTTTCCCCACAGGCCATGCTGTCGCGATGGTGCTGGGCGACGGCATGGAGATGCTTTTGCATGTGGGCATGGACACCGTGAAGATGCAGGGCGACGGATTCACGACGCTCGTCGCCGAGGGGGAGACCGTCACGGAGGGTACACCTCTGATCGAATTCGATCTCGAGAAGATCCGCGCGGCAGGCCACCCAACAATCACCCCTGTGGTCCTGCTCAACGGAGGCGCCGCTGAGCTGCGATTCAGGTAGTGCCCCCGTGATCTCAGAATGGGATGCCCGTTAGCACGGACCTTCACACCAAAACCCCCACTGGTCTAGACCAGTGGGGGTTTTGGTGTTACAGTTCGAGGGAAGCCGATTCCCAGACGAGCAGAGGAACCATGGATCTCGACTACCTCGCGCTTTCCCGCCGCGTCATCGATCACATCGAGCAGACACAGATGGAAACCATCCGCGCCGCGATCGACCTCATCACCGACTCGATGCTCGAGGGCGGCGTACTCCATGCGTTCGCGACGGGACACTCCCGCATCGTGGTGCACGAGATGAGCGGACGCGCCGGCGGCCTCGTGCCCGTGAACCTCGTCCGAATCAGTGACCTGGCCGCATATGGTGATATCCACCCCGGACAGCTCCTCGACCCCACGCTCGAGCGCGATCCATCCTACGCACAGGGCGTCTTCGACCTGTCCGGCGCCCAGCCCGGCGACTGCTTCCTCATCGTGTCGAACTCGGGCATCAACGGATCGATCGTGGAGATGGCTCGTCTGGTGAAGGAGCATGGACACAAGCTCGTCGTCATCACCTCTCTGGAGCACAGCACGCAGGTGCAGACGCGGTCGGACTCGAATCGCAAGCTCTACGAGTTCGGAGACGTCGTCATCGACTCGGGAGCTCCCCGCGGTGACGCAGCACTTGAGCTGGAGGACGGTACCAGAACGGGCGCCGTCTCGAATCTCGCTGGCATCGTCATCGTCGAGCTCCTCACCGAAGGAATCTGCCGCAAGTACATCGCCGCTGGCCAGCGGCCTCCTGTCTACCGATCGCTCAACCTCCCCGACAGCGATGCCTTGAACGCTGAGTTCCTGACAAAGTATGGGCAGCGCGTGCGCCCGATTGAGCCTTGATGCGCCCTGCAGAAGGAGACCTGATGACCAAGCGCCTGATCGACACGACGGCCCGCGAACTGGCCACCTACCGTCGCGAGCAGATCGTTGCATCAATAGCCGCCAGCGAGGGACGCGTGCTTGCCGCCGAGGTGATCGCCCCGGCCATGGCGTCAGTTCACGACATCAGCAACCCGGAAGTCGCCGCCGCGATGGGCGCTGACCTGATCCTGCTCAACATGCTTGACGTTGAACAGCCCAGCGTCGCCGCCATGCCGTCCGGTGACCCCTCAGACGTGATTCATGCCGTCAAGCGACTTACCGGTCGGTTGATCGGGGTCAACCTCGAACCGGTGGACCCGCAGGCCGACCTGGCCACCAACGATCAATTCGGTACAGGCGGCACCTCCGGACGCCTGGCCACCCAAGACAATGTCGCGGCAGCAGTAGCCCTCGGCGTGGACGCCATCGTGCTGACCGGCAACCCCGGCATGGGGGTCACCAACGAATCCCTAGCGCGGGCGGTCCATGCCACCCGCGAAGCTGCAGGCCCGAACACGATCATCATGGCCGGCCGCATGCATGCCGCCGGAAGCGTCTCCCAAGCCGGCAGCCACATCGTCGACGACCGCTCCCTCGAAGGCTTCGTCGCTGCGGGGGCGGACATCGTCCTCATGCCCGCGCCCGGCACTGTCCCTGGATGCCACGAGGCTCTGGTGCGCGGCTGGGTCGAGACCGTACACGCAGCAGGCGCATTGACTATGACTGCGATGGGGACCTCCCAAGAGGGTGCCGATCTCGACACCATCCGCCGCATCGCTTTAATGGCCAAGATGACCGGAACCGACATCCATCACCTCGGTGACTGCGGCTTCTTCGGGATCGCACTGCCCGAGAACCTGCTGGCCTACAGCATCGCCATCCGCGGCCGGCGTCATGCCTACCGGCGGATGGCGACGTCGCTGCTGCGCTGACCCGCGCCGGCAAGACAGGAGGACCGATGGTGAGAATTTCAAAGAAGTTTCCCCAGCTCGAGATCGCGGTCTCCGGGTCTGCCGGGGCGATTGCGGCAAATCAAAACGGGGCAGACCGCGTCGAACTATGCACAGCTTTAGAGCTCGGTGGCCTCACTCCTTCACAGGGCACCGTTGAACGTACTTTGAACGAGACCAGGGGCGGGCTAGAGATTCATGCGCTTATCCGACCTCGGCCCGGAGACTTCTGCTACAGCCGAGATGACCTGGCCACAGCAGAACGAGAAGTGCGCTTCTTAGTGCGCCAAGGCGTCTCCGGTATCGTCATCGGCGCCTTAGAGGTGGACGGCACAATTGCTCTAGACAGCACACGACGACTCATAGCGGCAGCACGAGAGATCAGCTCCGAAATTAACATCACCTTTCACCGGGCTATCGACCACACCACAGATCCCGTCGCAGCCGTGACAACTTTGCTTGACCTGGAAATCGACCGCGTACTCAGCTCCGGCCAGGCCAGCTCTGCGATTGACGGGCTGGAGACCCTACGAGCCATGGTCAATGCAGCGTCTGACCGCGTGGAAGTTATGGCCGGCGGAGGGGTCAAGGTCGGCGCTATAAACACCTTGGTCAATGAGGCGGGGGTCGACGCGGTCCATCTTTCTGCCAAGGCGACTAGTGGCTCGCCAGTACCGCCGGGTGTATCGCTGGGATCGGCGGACAGCCTCAATCCGGGTGCGTACTTCGTCACTGATTCGGACGTGGTCCATCAAGCTGCCGAGGCCGTGCGAGCACTGCGCCAGCAGTACCCGTAAATCCTTCTATGCATTGCGTTTTTGCCCTGTTTGCGAGTGGATGTGAGGTGAGTGGTGAAGCAGTCTGAACCGGAAGTACTGCGCGGGAGAGTCTGGACTGGGAGTGATGCTTCTGCCGCGTTGATCGAAGACGGGGTGATTGAGATTGGTTACGGCCGCATCCTCGACGTTCGAGAGGCCTCGAGTAGTGACGGTCCCGCACAGCTGGACCAGTGGGCAAACCGTTACACCTTCTTGCCTGGCATGGTTGACCTGCATAATCACGGAGGCGCCGGACACAGCTTTCCCACGTCCGACGTCGACGGTTGCCATCGGGCAAGCAATTACCACCTCTCACGAGGGACCACCACCATGCTCGCCTCATTGGTGTCAGCGACGCGTGACGACTTGATCGCCCAAGCCTCAGTTCTGGCCGATTTGGCCGACTCAGAGGTGATTCACGGGATTCACCTGGAAGGGCCGTTCTTGAGCCCGTCATATTGTGGAGCTCAGGATCCGAATGCCCTGAGGGACGGGGACCCCGGTCTGTTGCTAGAAGTAGCCCAGGCTGCGCGTGGACATCTGCGCAGCATCACTCTTGCTCCCGAGACACAGAACTATGCCGAGCTCGTGCGTCTCTGTGCCCAGCGCCGCATCGTGGTCTCTCTTGGCCATAGCAGCGCCTCAGACGCCACAGCCTCCCGTGCTCTCGATACAGCTACAGTGACCGGAGCGGTCGCGACGACGACTCATCTCTTCAATGGAATGCCGCCTCTTCATCATCGCGAGCCAGGTATCGCTGGCGCCATGCTTCGGGCTGCCGCGCAAAGCCGGCTCACCGCCGAACTCGTAGCTGACGGAACACATCTGGATGACGCCACGGTTGAACTGGTGCTGGCGTGCGCCCCACAGAATGTCGCTTTCGTCAGCGACGCCATGGCAGCAGCGGGCATGAACGATGGCGCCTACACTCTTGGCGCTGTTGAGGTTCAGGTTCACGGGGGCGTCGCGCGGCTGATCAGCTCAGAAGGCACGGTTGGAGCCATCGCGGGAGGGACCTCCTCACTGCTTGACCAAGTCCTCCGGCACGCAGGCCCACCCCTATTGTCCGGAGCACCTCAACCGAGCCCCGAGCAGATCTCAAGGGCTGCCACTGTCATACGCGCATGTTCTGCCAACCCCGCTCGAGTCCTCCGGCTTACTGATCGTGGGGAACTCAGACCAGACCTGCGAGCCGACGTAGTCCAGCTTGATTCCTCCGGCGAGGTAAAGAGAGTCCTGATCGCGGGCCGCGAGCAACTCCAGGTCAATTGACCACCTTGAATCACACAATCGGCGGAGCACGTCGAATAAGGAGATGACAGATGGAGATACTGATTCTGAAGGACGGTTCTGAGGTTGCGGTCAGGGCGGCCGATATCTTTGAGCGTGAAGTCCTCCGAGGTGTCAACCTTGGCCTGGCGACAGGATCGACGCCGCTGGCCACCTACCGGGAGCTGATTCGTCGTCATCATGAAGAGGGACTGAGTTTCGCGCGCTGTCACGCCTACTTATTGGATGAGTACGTCGGACTTCCCGCGGACCACCCTCAGAGTTATCGCGAGACGATCAGGCGTGAGTTCACCCGTCACATCGACATCGCCGATGCTCACGTCCATGGACCTGACGGGTCAGCAGATGATGTCCTCGCAGCCGCCGATACCTACGAACAGGAGCTCTCTGCTGGTGGGGGCGTGAGCATCCAGATCCTCGGAGTCGGGACGGACGGGCACATCGGATTCAACGAACCCGGTAGTTCATTGACCTCGCGGACCAGGCTGAAGACATTGCATCCTCAAACGGTGCACGATAATGCCCGTTTTTTTGACTCCCCGGACGATGTCCCGAGACATGTGCTCACCCAGGGTCTGGGAACCATCATGGATGCGGGACACGTCGTGCTCCTGGCCACCGGCGAAGATAAGGCCGCGGCAGTGGCCGCAATGTCCGAGGGGCCCCTTATGGCAAACTGCCCCGCCTCGGTGCTGCAATGGCATCCACACGCCACAGTGATCTGTGATGAAGCTGCCGCAAAAGAGTTGAAGCACGCCGAATATTATCGTGCGGTGCTCAACGCGAAACCAGACTGGCAGCGACACTGATGCTCAAGTAGCAGGAGACACACTTAGGCACGCGCATCTGGCGGCGACGCGCCGCCGAATCCACCAAGGAGCACATTGATGAAAGAACGCACTGTCGTCGTGGCCTCTGCCGCCGGGCTACACGCCCGTCCCGCGGCAACATTCACCTCGGCCGCAGCAGGCACCGGCGTCAAGATCGCCAAGGGTGACGGAGCTCCGGTCGATGCCTCCAGCATTCTGAGTGTGATGGCACTGGATGTGGCCCATGGTGACACCGTGACCATCTCCGTCAATGCAGAAGACGAGACCGCGCTCGACGCGCTGGCGCAGATTCTCGGTACAGATCAGGATCGCCAGGAATGAGCCCGCGACGAAGACGGCTTTCACACGCTCGGACTGGCCTGAGCCACTGAAGTACCACGCTCGCGTAGAAGGATCGTCCAGCGGCCGGTGAACTGCTCGTTCAGGTCTCCGGGGACGACGCCTACCGGAGGACAGTCGCTTGTCTGCCCACTGAGTTCACTGGCGGCAAAGTCGACACATCCTAGGATCAAGATATGAACTCCGAGCTGTTGACCACACCCGAGATCATCGACCGCCTGCAGCAACTCACCACACCGGATGCCATCGATTGGACCACCACAGTCCCACTTGGCGGAATACCCCAAGTGGTCTCGGCGCGCGGGAGAAGACGGTACAACCCTGTGTTGCTCTTCGTCCACGGTGGCCCAGGCACGCCCCTAGCGCCAACGGGGTGGATGTGGCAGCGCCCTATCGAGGAGTTCTTCACGGTAGTCCACTACGACCAACGCGGCGCCGGTCGCAGTTACCGGCTCTCTGATCCTGACCTCGTCCGTCCAGCAATGATCATCAATCAATATGTCCAGGACGCGGCCGAACTCGTCGAGTGGCCCAAGGTCGAACTCAACACCGATCGGGTCATCCTCGTAGGCCACAGTTGGGGCACAGTCGTCGCGACCACCCTGGCTCACCAACGGCCCGATTTGGTGGAGGCTTACCTCGGGATCCGACAGGTCCTCGATTTCCGGGCTGGCGAGAAGTCCAGCTACACATGGCTATGCAACCAGGCCGCTACACGCGAGGACGCCACAGCCCTGGAAGAACTCGAAGCTCTCGCGCCTTACCCGGGAGAACAACCGTTGAATTGGGACAAGATCTCCATCCACCGCAAGTGGGTGGAGCGCTATGGCGGGTTCGCAGCCGGACGAAGCGACTGTGACTACTACACCCAGGGCGAGGGCACGTCGCTGGAGTACCAGGGAGAGAATCACCGGTCTACGACCGAGGGAAACCAACTCAGCCTAGAGATGATTCTCCCTCAGCTCTTCGACGCGGATCTCACTGGCCTGACCAGTTTCGATGTGCCGATCATCCAATTCCTGGGCCGCCATGACCAGATGACACCGACAGAACCAGTCTGCCGATGGATGGCAGATGTAGCTGCACCCCGCACGGAGATGGAATGGTTCGAAGATTCAGCTCACATGCTCATGTATGAAGAACCGGGCCATTTTCTTCTCGCGCTATTGCAACACTTCCGGTGACTCGTGCTCGAGTCGGGAAGCTTCTGCCGAGTCAGTGCTCTTATCGAGACATCCCTTAGCGGACGTACCCGAATACCGAATCAGCGCGTCCGCCCGGAACCGACGAGCTCAACGCTCGTTGATGTGTCTATCCAGAATCGAAGCTCCCCCTCCTCATTCACCCCATCAGCAATGCCGCCGCAACGATCAACAACTTTCAACGATGGGACGTTCTCTGGTGCGACGGTAAGCAACGCACTCCCGATTCCCAGAGCTGAGCACCTCCCCAGTGCTTCCCGCAGCATTCGAGTCGCGTGACCTTGCCGTTGCCACGGATAAACAACGTGATATCCGATATGGCCGCCACCTTCGTCCACACTCAGCTCATGCCGAATGACGAGAGACCCTATGTAGTACTCGTTTGAGGTGTACCAGAAGAGCTCTGAGGGCACACCCCATCTCTCGCGGACGCCTGCCCTCTCAGCCACGAAGCCATCGAAGTCACGACTCGCGGCAGCTAGCCAAGAGGTATCCGATTCCCGGTGCAACATGTCGGCCTGTTCGCCGAGGAGATAGGACGCCTTCACCGACCTGGACGGCGGGCTCAGAGTAGGCGGTACTGGCAGTTCAATCATGGATTGAACGCTACCGGGTGCGTGATCAAGAAGTAGGCCGTGAGGACTGCGTGGACAACAGCCAGCCTTCGTAGAGGATGATTCAATAAGTGCCGTAGCGATGAGTAAGGACACCTGTGACACCAACTAGACCCCTCAGCACCGAGCACGAAGCATCAGGGACACGAAGTATCGCTCGATCGGTTCTCCGGCTCCTCGTCGCCATGGTGGTCTTCGCCGCCGTCGTCGCGACCTTCCAAGACACCGCGTCTCGAAGCACCGTTAACCCGTTTAATTTCTTCGGCTTCTTCACCATGCAGGGCAACTTGCTCCTAGCGTCGTTGCTTGTGGTCACCGCCGCAGCGAGACTCATCCGGGGAACCCGCCAGTCTTCGTGGATGGTGTCGGCCCGCGCGGCTGCTACGACCTACATGGTGATCGTCGGTCTTGTGTACAACACTCTTCTTGATGGACTCGCCGGCGGGGTTGACCTCGGATGGGCCAATGCCGTCCTTCACATTGTCTTTCCGCTCTACGCGCTGGCCGACTGGGTTCTGTTCAACGACCGCTTTCGATTACCTCTACGCCTGGTGTGGCTCATGTTGATCTACCCGCTCACCTGGTGCGCCGTGGTCTTGATCCGAGGAGCGACCGATGGGTGGGTCCCCTACCCGTTCCTCGACCCATCAAACGGATACGCATCCGTCGCCGGCTACATCGTGGGTATTGCCACCACGATCGCCGTCTTCGGCGCGGGCGTGATCTGGATCAGCCGGTTCCCAGGCCTGACCCACAGGCCACTTCGATCATCGAAAAGCGACGGCGGAGAACCTCTGGCGGAATAACGCCAAGGCCCGGCGACCTGCAGGCCTGTGACTTGAGGGCCGGCGGCTTCGAAACTCGGAGCACGAGACGAAACGGGATCTGCGCGATGTAGATGCAACTCAAGTCTCCGTTCCGAGGAAGGCGACCTGCCTCAGGTCCGGGAGTGGCTTCAGCCCTCCTGATGAGCGAATGAGTCCTCAGCCAGTCGACTGTCGACGAACCCAGCCAATAATAAGAATGCCGACCCCGACCAGTAGCGAGCCCAGAACTCCAACTACCAGCAGCTCAGCCCCAGTATCGGCCAAGCCCCGTGAACCTCGTTCGCCCTTCTGATCCAAATCGCCGTCTCCGGACTCAGGTGTTGATTCTGCATCATCTGTGGGTGCACTCCCGGCGGCCTCAGTGTTTCCATCGCCTCTCGGCTCCGGCTCTGGTTCAGGACTCGGCTCCGGCTCTGGTTCAGGACTCGGCTCCGGCTCTGGTTCAGGACTCGGCTCCGGCTCTGGTTCAGGACTCGGCTCCGGCTCTGGTTCAG
>Ga0308167_1000240_pt1 | contig 118294 bp, 127 predicted proteins | sample PhyCR1_2_FD_202138 | JGI IMG/M metagenome (GOLD analysis project Ga0308167, IMG submission 202138) | Phyllosphere microbial communities from UC Gill Tract Community Farm, Albany, California, United States - DLSLRC.R1 | ecosystem: Host-associated > Plants > Phyllosphere > Unclassified | place...
GGGGGAAGCGCAAATGTTTGAGTGACTGTTCCATGAGGTGCATCCGCCAATGTATTTGAGATGGGCGGATCATGCGCGGCGATCTGCTATGTCACGAATCGAATGAAGCAAAGGTAACTATCATTCGGAATGATATAAGCGAGCGATTAGCCCTCTAGCATGGGGGTTTCGTTAGGGGGCTATCAATGGGCTTAATGGCAAAGGACTGTTGCTGAGCGTGCAAGGAACCTGCGTCGCCTCATGAAGGTCTCGAAACCTACCCTTGGTTATCGGGGCGGCGGGTAGCTCGTACGCCGTGCCGATGCCACCAGGACTGGCCCACCGGCATCGGACTTGAAATGGACTCCCAAGGCGATTCCTTGCACATCGTCGGCCGCTGCTGTCGCAACTCAAAGTGACCTGCGCTGTAATTGGGACAGCGCCTGCGAAGAGGTTCGATGTGTTCTTTGGCGGTTTGTTGCAACTGTCGCAGTTGCAAATGGGTGATCACGCCGCCGTTGCCGTGACCTGCCGCCCTGGAATCGCCGCAATCAGTTCCCGCGTGTAGTCACTCGCCGGCTGGTTGAATATCCGCTCCACCGAACCCTGTTCAATCACCCGGCCATTGCGCAGCACCAGCACGGCATGGGCGAAGTTGGCCACCACCGACAGGTCGTGGGACACCAGCACATAGGCGATGCCCATCTCCCGTTGCAGCTCTTGGAGCAGATCAAGAATGTGCGCCTGCACCGAGACATCCAAGGCGCTGACGGGCTCATCCAGCAGCAACAGGTCAGGTTTCAACGCCAGGGCCCTGGCGATGGCGACGCGTTGGCACTGGCCGCCAGACAGTTCACGCGGCAGGCGGTCCAGGTAACTCACCGGCAGGTGCACACGGCTGATCAACTCCCGCGCCGCCTGTTCCAGGGCCGGCCCCTTGAGCAAACCGAACGACACCAGTGGCTCGACAATGCTGTCGAACACCGTGAAGCGTGGGTCGAGCGCGGCAAACGGGTTTTGTTGCACCAGTTGCAGGCGCTGGCGCAGCGGACGGAATTCGCGCCAGGTCAGGTCGGTGACGTCCTGCTGTTCGAACCAGACCCGACCCCGTGTGGGTTTTTCCAGGCCGAGTGCAATGCGCAACGCGGTGCTCTTGCCCGAGCCGGACTCGCCCACAATCGCGAGTGTCTGGCCGGGATAAACCTGCAGGTTGAGGTCCTCAAGGGCCACGAACGTCGAGTCCTCCCCCTTGACCTTGGGCAGCACGAACGTCTTGCCCACATTGTGCAGGCTCAGTATCGGTTCCTGCGCCGGGTCAATGCGCACCAACGGCTCGCGACGCTTGGCGAAGGCCGGAGCGGCGGCAATCAGCGCGCGGGTGTAGTCATGCTTTGGCGCGCCGAGGATCTGGCCTGGCGGCCCTTGCTCGACGAGTTCGCCTTGCTGCATCACCAGGATCCGGTCGGCGCGGTCGGCAGCCACGCCCAGGTCGTGGGTGATGATCAACAGCGATATCCCACGCTCACTGACCAGGCGTTGCAGGTGGTCGAGGATCTTGCGCTGTACCGTAACGTCGAGGGCACTGGTAGGCTCGTCGGCGATAATCAGGCGCGGGTTGCCCGCCAACGCGATGGCGATCAGCACGCGCTGGCGCATGCCGCCGGAGAGTTCATGGGGATACTGGCGGGCGCGCAGCACGGGTTTGTCGATGCCCACCTGTTGCAGCAATTCGACAATGTCGGCATCCACCGCAGGGTAGCGTTTGCCCTTGGCCAATATCAGCGCCTCGGCGATTTGCTGGCCGATGCGCAGGGTCGGGTTGAGGCTGACCATCGGGTCCTGGGGCACCAGGCCGACGGTACGACCACGCAGGGTGCGCTTCTGGCGCTCGTTGGCGTGCGTCAGGTCGTTGCCGTCCACCCACAGTTGCCCCGCGCTGATCTGCGCGGTGTCCGGCAGCAGGCCGAGGATGGCATTGGCCAGGGTCGACTTGCCGGAGCCGGACTCGCCGACGATCGCCACCGTCTCGCCCTGGGCGATGGCGAACGACAGCATGCGTACCGCGTGATTGACGTGCCCGCCGGAACCGTAGGTGACACTGAGTTGGCGAACGTCCACTAAAGCGCTCATCGCTGGATCTCCTCGAACGTGCGGGCGATATGGTTGAGGCTGAACACCACGGCGACCAGGAACAGACCGGGCAACAGTGACACCCACGGGGCTGTGATCAGGAAGTGCCGACCGTTGGCAATCAAGGTGCCCCATTCGGCTGCCGGTGGCGCGGCACCGAAACCGAGAAAACTCAAGCCGGCCGTGGCCAGGATGGCCGCGCCAAAGTCCAGCGTCGCCAGCACGGCCACCGGCCCCCAGGCATTGGGCAGGATATGCCGCAGCAAGGTGCGCCCCCAGCTTGCGCCGCCCAATCGCGCGGCCTCGACGTAGGGCAGGGTCTTGACCCGCAGCACTTCGGCGCGGGTGGTACGAGCAAACCCCGGGATGATGCCGATGCCCACGGCGATGGCCACCGGCACAGTGCCGAAGCCGATTGCCGTGACGATGGCCAGCGCCAGCAACAGGCCGGGCAGGGCGAGCAGCACGTCGACGAAGCGCATGATCACTGCATCGATGCGGCCACCGGCAAAGCCCGAGAGGATGCCCAGGCCCAGGCCGCCCAACAGCGCGATACCGACAGCCAGGACTGCCGCGAGCACCGACAGGCTGGAGCCAAATACCACCCGCGTGTACAGGTCGCGGCCCAGCTCATCGGTGCCGAACCAGTGGCTCAGGTTGGGGGCGCGCAGCTTGTCGATGGGAGACGTGGCATAGGGGTCGAAGCTGCTCAACCAGTGCGGGGCCACGGCCGCCACCAGCGCAAACAGCACCACCAGCAGGGCCAGGCTGAACCCCGGTCGACGCAGCAGTGGCAACACCACTGCCGTCGCACGTTGCAGGCGGCTGCGGCGCTGCCATAGGGCAGGACTTGCCGGGCGGGCGTTGCGCCCCAGGTTCTGCTCAAGGATGGTCATGATCTAGGACACCTTTGGCGTGTGAGAGATACGCGGGTCGAGCCACGGATAGAGCAGGTCGACCAGCAGGTTCACCAGTACGAATGCCGCCGCCGACACCGCGACGATTGCCAGCACCACCGGAATGTCCTGGCGCAACACCGCTTCCTGGGCGAGGCGACCGATGCCGGAGCGGGCAAAGATCGTCTCCACCAACACCGCGCCGGACACCGTATTGCCGACCTGCAAACCAATCAGGGTAAGGACCGGCAGCGCAGCATTCTTGAAACCATGGCGCGCCTGCACCTGGCGCCGGCTGAGGCCCTTGGCGTAGGCAGTGGCGATATAGGACTCTTTCCAGACCCCCTGGAAACTGCGTTGCAGCACCTGGGCGTACACCGCCGCGCTGGGAATCGCCAGGGTGATAGCCGGCAGCACAAGGCTCTCAACGCCCCGGCTGCCGGTGGCGGGAAACCAGCCGAGACCGAAGGCAAAGACCTGGATCAGCAGCAACCCCATCCAGAACACCGGCACCGAGAACCCCAGCGATGGCAGGCGCGCCAAGGCTTTTTTCAGCGGTTGCCAACGGATGTAGGCGGTCAGGTAGGCCAGGCCGATCCCGCCCAGCAGTGACAGCACAATGGCCAGGCCGGCCAGGGACAAGGTCTGCGGCAGCCGTTCGGCAAGCAGCTCGGCCACCGGGCGATTGAGCGAGAGTGACTGGCCGAAGTCACCACGCAGCGCCCCTAGCAGCAGGTCGACATACTGTTCGAACAGGCCCTTGTCCAGGCCGTAGTAAGCCCGCGCCTTGGCCAAGTCCTCTACCGACAGCGAGTCGGCCTCCATGCCCGACGCGCTGAGCATGATCGACAAGGTGTCACCCGGCAGCAGATACAGGATGAAGTACGTGATGCTATAGGCCCCCCACAGCACCAGCAGGGCCTGGCCAACGCGGCCAATCAGATAGCGGCTCATGGTGTGCCGATCTCGATGTCGCCCAGCAGCGCGAAGCCCTCGGCGGTCCAGCGGAAGTTCTTCACCTTGGGCGAGGTCGCGGCTTGCCACACGCGCTCATACACCGGGAAAGCCGAGCTTTCGTCGATCAGCAGGTCCTGCAGGTCACCATAGGCCGCCGCGCGCTGTTGCCCTTGGGTGGCGGTGATGCCGGCATCGAACAAGCCCTTGGCTTTTTCCAGCACCGCCGGCTCATAGGTGTTGGTGGCGACCGTGGAGCTGTTGGCACTGCGCGGATCGAGGATGGTTTGTAGGATGATCGGGTCGGCGCGGGTCATGTAGTTGATGGTCAGGTCATAGTTGCCCGCGGCGTTGTTAGCGACCCATTCGGCGCGAGTGACCACGCTGAGCTTCAACTCGATGCCGACCTTGCGCAGTTGGTCCTGGATCAGCACGTCGCCGGCGGTTTCGGCCGGAGTGATGTTGTAGCTCAGTGTCAGGCGCTTGCCGTTTTTCTGTCGGTAACCGTCCGCGCCCTTGGCCCAACCGGCTTGATCCAACAATTGCTCGGCACCGGCCGGGTCATGGGCGAGCTTGTCGCCCTGGCTTTTGAAATACGGGGTGGTCACATCGAAGATGCCGTCTACCACCGGGAACTCGGCGTTGTAGACGGTGCTGGCGTAGCTCTTGCGGTCGAGGGCCTTTTGCACCGCTTGGCGCACGTGCTGGTCCGCCAGGATGCGCTCGCCACGGGTGTTGGGGTACAGATTGAGCGCAGGCCCCGGCAGCGAACGGCTCTGGATGGTCGCGCCCTTGGACTGGAACAGCTTCAGGTCGACTTCCGAGAACGGGTTGCGTGGCCACAGGATGTCGGCCTTGCCTTGCAGGAACAGGCCATTGCGCACGCTCTCTTCGGGGATGTAGCTGATGTCCACCGCGTCCAGGTGCGCTTCGCCCTGATTCTTCATATTGGCCGAGGCCCACGCGTAACCCTTGCGCTTGGTCAGGTGGGCGCCGACTTCCGGCGTGTAGCTGGCCAGCACGAAAGGCCCGGTGCCGATGATCTTGCCCAATGAGCGCTCTTTCACGGGCAGTGCGTAGGAGGCAGGCGCCAGGATCGCCAGGTTAGTGGTCGAGGTGGCTTGCAGGAAACCCGCGTTGGGCTTAGACAGCACCAGCTTGACGGTGAAGTCGTCCACCACCTCGGCATGGTCGAAGCCCGCCAGGTAGGTGGCGCCGAAGGTGGCCGGCAGCTGCGTAGCCAGGGCCTTGTCGCTGTCGAATGCGGTTTTTACCGCCTTGGCATCGAAGCGTTCGCCATTGCTGAAGGTGACGTCATCGCGCAGGTGGAAGGTGTAGGTCAGCGCGTCGTCACTCACTTCCCAGCTCTTGGCCAGCCAGGGAATGATCTTGCCGGTGTCCGGGTCCTGGTCGGTCAGGGATTCGGCGACGTTGCGCAGCAGTACCCGGTGCTCCAGCCAATAGACCTGGAACGGGTCGACGCTGACCAGGGTGGTGTTGTCGCCGAAGAACGCGATGTTCAGGGGCTTGCCAGCCTGGGTGTCATTCCCGGGCGAGCAAGCGGCGAGGCTGAGCGCCAAGACGCAAGGGGCCAGCAGACGGCTCATCAAGTTGGAGGTATTCAATGGGGTGCCCTCATGTGGCGTTTCGGGTGCATGCAAGGTGTGGATCAGAAGTCGTAGGCCAGCTTGGTGTACCAATAGCCGCCGCCTGGATAGAACGGCGGGTTGCCGTACGCCGCGAGGCCGAGGTTGCTGTACACCGCATGTTTGTCGGGGCGTACGTCGAAGATGTTGGTGCCGCCGATGCTGACGGTGACGCTGTCGACGAAGGTGTAGCTAATGTCCAGGTCGGTGATCCATTTGGCGCCGAAGCTACGGTCGCCCGTCGGGTTGACGGCCAGGGTCTTCACCGCGCCGTAGCGGGCGGTTTGCAGGTTCACGGCCAAGTCCTGGACCTTCCAGTTGGCGCCCAGGATCCACTTGGTCTTGGGTGACGCGTCGGTCAGGTCGCCTTCGCGGTCGCGGCCTACCAGGGTCACGCCCGAACCCGCCAGCGCACCCGGCGTGTCGCGTGTGCCTTCGATAGTGGTTTTGTTCCAGTTGAAGCCCAGGCTCCAGCGCACATCACCCCAGGCGTCCAGCGGCGTGGTGTGGTCGGCGACCACGTCGAGGCCCTTGGTGCGCGTGTCGAAGGCGTTGGTGTAGTAGTTGACCCAGGTGCCGGTGGGCACGCCCTGGGCGGCAAGAATGGCGTTGATCGCACCGTTGCCGCGGTCATAGAGGTTGCTGGTCAGGGCGATGCGGTCGTCGATGTCGATCAGGTAGGCATCGGCGGTGATGCTGGTGCGTGGCGCTGGCTGCCAGGTGAGGCCCAGCCCCAGGTTGCGGGATTTCTCCGGCTTGAGGTCGTCGCCACCGAGGGCCTTGGCCAGGTTGCTGCCGGACGGCGTCAAGCGTGTAACCGCCGGCACCACGTTGCCATTCACATCGGTCGCCACACGGTTGTCGGCCACGGTGTAGCCGATCTGGGTCAGGGAGGGCGCCCGGAACCCGGTGCCCACCGTGCCGCGCACCGCCACGGTGTCGGTCAATTCGTAGCGCGAGTTCACTTTCAGGCCGAAGGTATTGCCCGAGTCATCGTCGTAATGCTCGACCCGGCCGGCCACGTCGAGAAACCATCGCTCGGTCAGGTCGAAGCCCAGGTCCAGGTAGCCGGCGTAGTTGTTGCGGATCAGGCTCACTTCATCTTCCGGGCGAATCGTCACGGCGGCCTGCGCGCCGGAAGCGGCGGGGTAGGTGCCGGTGATGTACGCCTCAGGGTCGCCCGCGAACGTGCTGAAATGCTCCCAGCGATGCTCCAGGCCCGCCGATACCTGCACCGGCGGCGTCAGGTTGAACAGGCTGTCGTAGCGGCGGGTGAAGTCCAGGTTATTGACCCACTGCTCAAAGCGAAAGGTCGCCAGGTTGTCGAATTTGGTCGGTGATGCGGTGCCCAGCGACGGGTTGATATTCAGGTCGCTGGAGTGGTGCACGTTGTTGCGGCCGTAGGTGGTGCTCAGGTCCCAGTTCCAGTCCGCCAGCAGGCCCTTGCCGCCAAACAGGAACTGGTAGTCGCGGTCCTTGATGTTGTTGAGCGGGAAGTACCCGTCGGGGAACACCTCGGGCACCGCTGCCGTGCCGGTGGGTAAGCGAAAGTAGTTGGCGGCCTCGGCATCACGCTCGCCGTAGGTAGAGAACGAGTACAGCGTCAGGTCTTCCAGGGGCAATTCGGCGTTGTAGGCGAGGTTGAAGGCCTTGAGGTCGGGGTCGCCGTTCTTGATCGCCACCCGGTCCCAGGCCGCTTGCTTGGCCGGGTCGGCGAACGCTCGCACGGTGTTGTCGGCCTTGTCGTTCCACGAGGCACTGCCGCGTTTGCGCGCGTCGGCCGAGAAATGGAAGAAGCCGCCTTGGCCGAGTTCGAAGCCCTGGTCACCCGCCACCTTGATGGTCTCTCCCTGGCCGGAATACAGCTGGCCGTAGCTGGTTTCCAGGTGTCCGCCACTCTTGGTGTTCTTGAGGATGATGTTGATCACCCCCGCTACGGCGTCGGAACCGTACTGTGCCGCAGCGCTGTCCTTGAGCACTTCGATGTGGTCCACGGCACTGACCGGGATCAGGTCGATATCCACCGCATTCGCGCCGCTGTTGTCGATGGAACCGCGCTGGCCCGTGGCGCCGTTATGCCGACGTTTGCCGTTGACCAGCACCAACGTGTAGGCCGGTCCAAGGCTGCGGTTGCTCAATGGGCGGGTAACCGAGTTGTAGCCGGCGATGTTGGTGCCGAAGTTGAACGAGGGCAACAGCTTGGCAATCGCCTCCGACAACTCGGCGCGGCCGGTCTTGAGCAACTGGTCGCTGTTGATCACATCGATCGGTGCCGGGCTGTCGGCCACGGTGCGCTGCTGGCCACGCAGGCCGGTGGAAATCACGGTGACGGTGTCGAGCTTGGCGTCTTCGGCAGCGGTCTCGGCGAAGGAGGGCGCGGCGGCCAATAGCAGGGAGCTGGTCAGCAGTGACAGGTGAAATTTCTTGATAGGGGCGGGGAATGCGATGTCTGGCATGGAGGCAACCTGGAGGCTAGGGGGTACGTCCTCCGCCAGGCATGGGGTCGGTCTGTGATATGAAGATATCTCTATAAAAAATCGCGGGGAAAGTCTTTTTTGGAATAAGCTAATTATTAGAAATTGTTATTTTGAGATTTAATAAGATCAGCTGTTTTTATTATGTTGGTGGTGTTCGTGCTGCATGACCAGCGCGGGTCACTCTATCGGCACCGAGGTGGATACGTATCAAGACGTTTCGCTGCACACGGCGCCGATGCGCGGCCTAGTGCGTATCATTGAGCGGCGTTGTAGCACCATACCTCCAGGGTATCCCTTCAGACCTTATCCATATTGGACGGTCGCCACACCAGGCGTCAGCCTGAGGCCAATAACTATAAAAGAGGCGCAACCATGACCGTGCTATTGAGTGAGCGCAGCCAGATTTTCCAGCGTGCCGATGCCTATGCCGTGTCCGACTACGTCAACCAGCATGTCGGCAGCCATTGCATCCGCCTACCGCCCAAAGGCCGACCGCAGGCGAGCATCAGCCACCGTACCTTTTCCAGCCTGGACCTGTGCCGCATCAGCTATGGCGCGCCGGTGCGGGTCACCTCGGTGGCGCTGGAAACCATCTACCACCTGCAGATTCTGCTGACCGGGCATTGCCGTTCCAACGCCCGTGGCGTGGAGCATGTGTTCGGCCCGGGCGAGATCCTGCTGATCAACCCGGATGACCCGGTGGACCTGACTTATTCCGCCGACTGCGAAAAATTCATCATCAAACTGCCGGTGCGCCTCCTGGAAAATGCGTGCCTGGAGCAGCAGTGGGCCCTGCCGCAGCCGGGCATCCGCTTTGCAACCGGCCGTCACGCGCTCAGCGAAATGGGTGGGTTCGCACAGTTGCTGGGGCTGATCTGCCATGAGGCGGAAAACGCCGCCGAGCCGCATATGCAGGGCCTGTACGAGCGCATCGTGGCGAACAAGCTGCTGGCATTGCTGGGCAGCAATGTGCGGCGCGTGGTGGCCCAGCCGGCCCAGGGTGGCGGCTTCGAGGCTGTGCGCGAGTTCGTCGAGCAGCACCTCACCGAGGACATCAGCCTCGAACAACTGATGGCAGTGGCCAAGGTCAGCGAGCGCTCGTTGTACAGCCTGTTCGAACGCCAGGTGGGCCTGTCACCCCGCGACTACGTAAGGCGGCGCAAGCTTGAGCGGGTGCACGCACGCCTGCAACTGGGCACCGCGCGCAGCGTCACCGAGGTGGCGCTGGACCATGGCTTCATGCACTTGGGACGCTTCTCCGAGGCCTATCGCCAGCGCTTTGGCGAGTTGCCTTCGCAGACCTGGAAACGCCACCGATAAGCGGCGTGCGCCCGGCGGATAGTGATTTGCAGAAAAGGGATATTGGCCAGTAGGACGGCCACGTACGGTGAGGGCGCCTGATACAAGAACAACGGAGGGCCTGCCCCATGACCAGTACACTCGACCGACTCGCCCGGCAACTGCGCGAGTCCGTTCAGGAAGATCCCGCCACCGGGGTGTTTCGCTGCCGCCGCGACATCTTCACCGACCCCGAGCTGTTCGCCCTGGAGATGAAGCATATCTTCGAAGGCGGCTGGCTCTACCTGGCCCATGAAAGCCAGGTGCCCGAGATCAACGACTACTTCGCCACCTGGATCGGCCGCCAGCCCGTGGTCATCACGCGCGACAAGCACGGCAGCCTGCATGGCCTGGTCAACGCGTGCGCCCATCGCGGCGCCATGTTGTGCCGGCGCAAGCAAGGCAACAAGGGGTCGTTCACGTGCCCCTTCCACGGCTGGACCTTCAGCAATGCGGGCAAGCTGCTCAAAGTCAAAGACGCCAAGACCGGTGCCTACCCGGACAGCTTTGACTGCGACGGCTCCCACGACCTCACGCGCCTGGCCCGTTTTGAAAACTACCGGGGTTTCCTGTTCGGCAGCCTCAGCGACAACGTGCCGGAATTGAGCGATTACCTGGGCGAAACCCGCGTGATCATCGACCAGATGGTCGACCAGGCACCGTTGGGCCTGGAGGTGTTGCGCGGCAGTTCGGCCTACGTCTACGACGGTAACTGGAAGCTGCAGATCGAGAACGGCGCCGACGGTTATCACGTCAGCTCGGTGCACTGGAACTACTCGGCAACCATGGGCCGGCGCAACTACGAGGCCGAAGGCACACGCACCGTCGACGCCAACGGCTGGTCGAAAAGCCTGGGCGGCGTCTACGCCTTCGAGCATGGGCATATCCTGCTGTGGACGCGCCTGCTCAACCCGGAGGTGCGCCCCGTGCACGCCCACCGCGAGGCGCTCGCCGAACGCCTGGGCCAGGCGCGTGCCGACTTTATCGTCGACCAGACCCGCAACCTGTGCCTCTACCCGAACGTGTACCTGATGGATCAGTTTTCCACCCAGATCCGTGTGGTGCGGCCCATCGCGGTCGACAAGACCGAAGTGACGATCTACTGCATGGCCCCGATTGGCGAGAGCGCCCAGGAGCGCGCCACGCGTATCCGCCAGTACGAAGATTTCTTCAACGTCAGTGGCATGGGCACCCCGGATGACCTGGAAGAGTTCCGCGCTTGCCAGACCGGCTACCAGGGCGCGAGCACCTTGTGGAACGACCTCAGTCGTGGCGCCAAGCAATGGGTTGAAGGCGCGGATGAAAATGCCAAGGCCATGGGCATGCACCCGCAGCTCAGCGGGGTCAAGACCGAAGACGAGGGGTTGTTCGTACGCCAGCATGCGCATTGGGCCCAAAGCCTGCAGCGCGCAATCGAACGCGAGCAGCAAGGCCTGATCGCCAGCGACCGGGAGGTGTTGTGATGAGCCAGTCCCGTGACCGCCTGCTGGATTTTCTCTACCGCGAAGCGCGCCTGCTGGACGACCGCCAGTGGGATGAGTGGCTGGCGTGCTACTCACCCAAAGTCGAATACTGGATGCCCGCCTGGGACGATCACGACACCCTCACCGAAGACCCGCAACGTGAGATCTCGTTGATCTATTACCCGAGCCGCGACGGCCTCGAAGACCGCATCTTCCGGATCAAGACCGAGCGCTCCAGCGCCAGCACACCGGAGCCGCGCACCGTGCACATGATCAGCAACCTCGAAGTGCTCGCCGACGATGGCGCGCAGGTGGAGCTGCGATTCAACTGGCACACCCTCAGTCACCGCTACAAGACCACGGACAGCTATTTCGGTACCTCGTTCTACCGCCTCGATACGCGCGCCGAACAGCCGCTGATCACGCGCAAGAAGGTGGTGCTGAAAAACGACTACATCCACCAGGTCATCGACATCTACCACATCTGAGGACACTGCCATGACGTACGCCATTGCCCTGAACTTCGAAGATGGGGTCACGCGTTTCATCGATTGCAAGGAGGGCGAGAAGGTACTCGACGCGGCCTTCCGCCAACGCATCAACCTGCCCATGGACTGCTCGGACGGCGTGTGCGGCACCTGCAAATGCCATTGCGAAACCGGCACCTATGACTTGGGCGACGATTACATCGAAGACGCCTTGAGCGCGGATGAGGCGCAGGCGCGCCAGGTGCTGACCTGCCAGATGGTGCCGCAGTCCGATTGCGTGATCGCCGTTCCGGTGCCGTCCAGCGCCTGCAAGACCGGCACCACGCACTTTGCCGCGACGCTGACCGGTATCACCCGCCACGCCGATGCCGCACTGGAGGTCAGTTTCGAACTGGATCAGGCGCCGGTGTTCCTGCCCGGCCAGTACGTGAACATTGGCGTGCCCGACAGCGGGCAGACGCGCTCGTATTCGTTCAGCAGCGGGCCGGGTGAGCGGCGCACGAGTTTTCTGATCAAGCACGTGCCGGGCGGGTTGATGAGCGGCTGGCTGCAACGCGCCCAGCCGGGTGACAGCGTGCCGATGACTGGGCCACTGGGCAGTTTCTTCCTGCGTGAAGTGGCGCGGCCACTCTTGCTGTTAGCCGGTGGCACCGGGCTGGCGCCGTTCCTGTCGATGCTTGAAGTGCTCGCACAGCGTCGGGAAACCTGCCCGATCACGCTGATCTACGGCGTCACGCGGGACCAGGACCTGGTGATGGTCGAGGCACTGCAGGCGTTCAGTGCGCGGTTGCCCGGCTTCAACTTCGTGACCTGCGTGGCCGACCCACAGACCGCGCATCCCCGTCAGGGCTATGTCACCCAGCACATGGCCAGCGAGGTGCTCAATGACGGTGATGTCGACGTGTACCTGTGCGGGCCGCCCCCCATGGTCGATGCGGTGCGCCAACACTTCAAGACGCACGGCGTGAGCCCGGCCAGTTTCCATTACGAGAAATTCACCCCCAACGCCATTGCCAGCAGCGATGCCGCCTGAGGACCTGTCCATGACTCAACGTTTCAACAACAAAGTCGCGCTGGTCACCGGCGCCGCCCAGGGCATTGGCCGTCGCGTCGCCGAGCGCTTGCTGGAGGAGGGCGCCTGGCTGGTGGCAGTGGATCGCTCCGAGCTCGTGCATGAGTTGCAGCATGCACGCGCACTGCTGCTGACTGCGGACCTTGAACAGCACGCCGAGTGCGCGCGGGTGATGGCCGCGGCCCAGGCGCAGTTCGGGCGTATCGACATTCTGGTCAACAACGTCGGCGGGACTATATGGGCCAAGCCTTTCGAGCATTACGCCGAACGAGAGATCGAAGCTGAAGTGCGCCGTTCGCTGTTCCCGACGCTGTGGTGCTGCCATTGCGTGCTGCCGTACATGCTGGCACAGGGCAGCGGCGCCATCGTCAATGTGTCGTCCGTCGCCACCCGTGGAGTCAACCGCGTGCCCTACGGTGCGGCCAAGGGCGGTGTGAATGCACTCACTGCCTGCTTGGCCCTGGAAACCGCCGGCAGCGGCATTCGCGTCAACGCCACCGCGCCTGGTGGCACCGAGGCACCACCACGGCGCATCCCGCGCAACAGCCAGCCGCAGAGCGAGCAGGAGCGCGTGTGGTACCAGCAGATTGTCGACCAGACCCTCGACAGTAGCCCGATGAAGCGTTACGGCAGCATCGACGAACAGGCCGGCGCGATCCTGTTCCTGGCGTCCGACGAAGCTTCCTATATCACCGGCGTGACCTTGCCGGTAGGCGGTGGCGACCTCGGCTGAAGCGCGTTCTACCTGCAGACACTGACTCACAACAACAATAAAGAGAGCACTGCCATGCGTACCCATGATGTCCATTCGATTATTGATAACGCTCCGTTCAACCGCTTCCACTGGTTGATCGTGAGCCTGTGTGCGGTGCTGTTGATCTTTGACGGCTATGACTTGTTCATCTATGGCGTGGTCCTGCCGTCGATCATGCGCGAGTGGGGGCTCACGCCCTTGCAGGCTGGCGCCCTGGGCAGCTACGCGTTGTTCGGCATGATGTTCGGTGCGCTGATTTTCGGCACCCTGGCGGACCGTTTCGGCCGCAAGAAAGGCATTGTGTTCTGCTTCGCGCTGTTCAGCGTCGCCACCGTGATCAATGGCTTCGCCAGCAGCCCCACCGAGTTCGGCATCTGCCGGTTCATCGCCGGGCTAGGCTGCGGCGGGCTGATGCCCAACGCCGCCGCGCTGATCAATGAATACGCACCGAAAAAAGTCCGCAGCACCCTGATGGCGTTCATGTTCAGCGGTTACTCCCTGGGCGGCATGCTGGCCGCCAGCGTAGGGATTTTCATGCTGCCGCACTTCGGCTGGTCGTCGATGTTCTTTGTCGCGGTGATCCCGCTGCTGCTGTTGCCGCTGATTGTGTACTGGCTGCCGGAATCCATTGGCTTCCTGATCCGCCAGGGCCGCACGGAACAGGCCCGCGCTCTGCTCGCTCGCCTGTCGCCGGGCACCCTGATCAACGCCGAAGATGAGTTGGTCGTCACCGACATCAAGGGCAAAGGCGCTTCGGTGATGGAGCTGTTTCGCCATGGCCTGGCGGTGCGCACGGCAATGATCTGGACAGCGTTTTTCTGCTGCCTGCTGATGGTCTACGCACTGAGTTCTTGGCTGCCCAAGCTGATGGCCGGCGCCGGTTACAGCCTGGGGTCGAGCCTGTCGTTCCTGGTGGCCTTGAACTTGGGGGGCATGGCGGGCGCCCTCATAGGCGGCCGCCTGGGCGACCGAATGAACCTGGTGACCGTAACGATCGCGTTCTTTATTGCCGGGGTTATCTCGATCAGCCTGCTGGGCATCAACAGCCCGATGCCGGTGTTGTACCTGCTGATCTTTGTTGCAGGGGCGACCACCATCGGTACGCAGATCCTGTTGTATGCGGGGGCGGCGCAACTGTATGGCTTGTCGATACGCGCCACGGGCCTGGGCTGGGCCTCCGGCATCGGCCGCAACGGTGCGATCGTCGGACCGCTGCTGGGCGGTGCGCTGATGGCGATCGAGCTGCCGCTGCAACTGAACTTCATGGCCTTTGCCATTCCTGGTGCCATCGCGGCACTGGCGATGACGGTGTTCGCCCTGAATGAGCGCCGCAACCGCGTGGCCTTTCCGACCGCACAGGCGCTGTGACCTGCACCCACCGTCGATAACAATAACTAAGAGCAACGACATGCACACACAACGTATCTGGCTTGCCCTGCTGGGCATGCCCCTTGCGGCGACGGCTGGCGAGGGTGGTTTCTTCAAGGATTCCACGGCCACCTTGCAAGCCCGCAACTATTACTTCAGTCGCGATTTCTCCGACATCGTCGGGGCCAACAAACAATCCCGGGCAGAGGAGTGGGGCCAGGGTTTCATCCTCACCTACAAGTCCGGTTATACCCCAGGCCCGGTAGGCTTTGGCCTGGATGCACTGGGCACCCTGGGCCTCAAGCTCGACAGCAGCCCCGATCGCGTCAATACCGGCTTGCTGCCGGTGAAGGACGACGGGCGCGCCGCCGACGACTACAGCCGGCTGGGCCTGACCTTCAAGGCGCGCCTGTCCAAGACCGAGCTGAAGGTCGGCGAACTGCAGCCCAACCTGCCGTTGCTTGCCTTCAGCGACATTCGCCTGCTGCCGCCGAGCTACCAGGGGCTGAGCATCAGTTCCAGCGAGATCAGCGGCCTCACACTGCAGGCCGGGCACTTGACCAGTACCCGCCTGCGTAACGAGGCCGGGGACGAAAAGATGATCGCCATGCTCGGTCATGTGCCGCAACGCACGGCCGACAGTGATGCCTTCAACTACCTGGGCGGCGACTACGCCTTCAACAGTAACCGCACCAGCGTCAGCCTCTGGCACGGCCAACTGAAGGACATCTACGCCCAGGACTTTGTCGGCTTCAAGCACAGCCAGCCGATCGGATCGTGGGTGCTGGGGGCCAACCTGGGTTACTACGATGCGCGGCAGGACGGTGACCAATTGCTTGGCAAGATCGACAACCAGGCGTTTTTCTCGCTGCTGTCGGCCAAGCGAGGCGGCCACACCTTCTACCTCGGTTATCAGGCGATGTACGGCGACAGTGCCTTCCCGCGTGTGTTTGCCAACATCACCCCGCTGGGTAACGAGGTGCCCACCTACGAGTTTGCCTACACCGACGAGCGTTCGTGGCAAGTGCGCTACGACTATGATTTTGTCGCGCTGGGCCTGCCGGGGCTGACCACCACCGTGCGCTACATCACCGGCGACAACGTGAACACGGGGGCTGGCTACGAGGGCAAGGACCGCGAGCGTGACCTCGACATCGGTTACGCGGTGCAAAGCGGCGTGCTCAGCGGCCTGGGGATTCGGATTCGCAATGTGATGGCGCGTTCCAACTACCGCAGCGACATCGACGAGAACCGGCTGATCCTCAGCTACACCTGGAAGCTGCTTTAAACCCCGCCCTGGCAGGTGCCCATCACCGTGTATTCCACGGTGTGGCTTGTGCCCTGGCTGTCGAGGTAAACCAGGGTGGCGGGCTCCACCTGGCAACTGCCGGGCACCGCTGTGATGGAAACGATGTGCTGGATATCCAGCGGCTGGCTGTCATTGCTGCCGGCGGCGAAAGCCCCGGTGGCGGTGAACAGCAGGATAAGGCTGAGAAATCGAATATTCATGCTGGGGTCCTCTGTCAGTAGGCTCCAGTGTAGTGGCTGCAGCGCCGCGTTAAAGACAGGAACCGGTAAATGACCCGTACGCATTATGTAGCAATAAAGGCCCGCCGCTGATGGACCTGTTCAACGGCATGCGGGTATTTGCCCAAGTGGTCGACAGCGGCAGTTTTGCTGCAGCGGCAGAGGTGTTGAACCTCTCCGGAGCGCAAGTCTCACGACTGGTCGCCGACCTCGAACACCATCTGCAGGCGCGCCTGCTGCAGCGCACCACCCGGCGCCTGAGCCTTACCGAGTCCGGCGGACGCTTCCTGCTGCGCTGCCGTGGCATCCTCGACGACGTCAGGGACGCCAGCGCCGAAGCCAGCGGCGCCCACCTCAACCCCCGCGGGCACCTGCGCGTGCACTGCATGAGCGGCCTGGGCGTACTCATCACCCCCTTGATCGCACGGTACAGCGAACTCCACCCCGACGTATCCCTGGAACTGACCCTCTCCCAACACACCCCCGACCCCCTCGAAGAAGGGCACGACGTCGTCATCTCCATCGCCCACGCACTCCCGGATTCCGCCCTGGTCAGCCAGACCATCGGCCAACTGTTCAGTGTGCCCTGCGCAGCCCCCGGCTACTTGGCCAAGCACGGCGTACCGGAACATCCCCGCCAACTGCTGGAGCATCGACGCCTGCACCTGCAGGACTTCCAGGAGGATGAATGGCTGTTCCAGGACGAGGCGGGCGCCATCAGCATTCCGCCCGGCACCACCTTCAGGACCAACGTTGCCGATGCGATGGTCAAGGCTACGCAAGAGGGGATGGGGGTCAGCCTGCTACCGTTTTTCAGCGCGTACCCGGCGCTGAAGGACGGCTCGCTGGTGCGGCTGCTACCGGAGTATCGGCTGCGTGAGCGGACGATTTACGCGGTGTACCCGTCGCGGCGGTTTTTGGATGCGAAGGTGCGTACTTGGGTGGTTTTTTTGCAGGAGAGGTTGCCGGTGGTGTTGGGTGGGTGTATTGGGGTAGATAACTAGGAGGGGTGGGCTGGTTTAATTGGCTCCTATCGGCCAATAGTTGACGTTCAAAGCAGGGTAGAGAAATCCGTTCCCTTTCTTCCTTTGGTCTCGTTTCCTGTCATCAGACTTCAGGTTGCTCACCGAGCACTTCGATAGAATCAGGCAATACTAAAATCCAATTCGGCATAGTCCCCAACCCCTCTCCGCCCTAGCATGGCCTCACCTTATATCTTCAGGAGTGCGTCCCATGAGTGCAGAAAAAACCATTTTTATCACCGGCGTGAGTAGCGGCTTTGGCCAGGCCCTGGCTAAGGAAGCTCTCGCCCAAGGCCATCGAGTGATCGGCACTGTCCGCAGCGAATCATCTTTGGCAATCTTCCAGGCGCTCTCGCCTGGTCGGGCCCATTGTGTGGTGCTGGACGTTACCCACTTTAATGCCATTGACGCAGTGGTCGCCGCTGTTGAGGATCAGTTTGGCCCTGTGGATGTGCTGGTTAACAACGCGGGGTATGGCCACGAGGGGATTTTCGAGGAGTCGTCGTTGGCGGAAATGCGCCGCCAGTTCGACGTCAATGTATTCGGCGCGGTGGCGATGACCAAGGCATTCGTGCCGTATTTTCGCCAGCGGCGGGCGGGGCATGTCCTTAATATCACGTCCATGGGCGGGTATATCACCATGCCGGGCATTGCTTATTACTGCGGCAGCAAATTTGCGCTGGAGGGCATCTCTGACACGTTGAGCAAGGAGCTTGCACCCTTCAATATTTTTGTCACGGCTGTGGCGCCGGGGTCGTTCCGAACGGACTGGGCAGGTCGTTCGATGCAGCGTACGCCGCGCAGCATCAGTGACTACGATGCGACTTTCGACCCGGTACGAAAAGCCCGTGAGGAAAAAAGCGGCCATCAACTGGGCGATCCACAAAAAGCTGCACGCGCGATGCTGACGATTATCGCGAGCCCCAACCCACCGGCTCACCTGCTGTTGGGCAGCGATGCCCTGGCTCTGGTGCGTGACAAGCTGCACCGGACGGCGGAGAGTATTGAGCAATGGGAGACGCTTAGCTGTTCTACGGACGGCTGAGCATGAAAGGGGAGGACGTATAGTTGATGCAGAAACCCGAGAACCCGAGCACAGCGCGTATCGTGCAGTTGATGAGCCAGCTTGCACCGTTGGAGGGTTACAACCTGAGCCCGCTGGATGATGTGCGTTTTCTGCGTTCCAACCGGCCGCTGACGCGCACGCCGGTTTTGTATGAGCCGGGAATTGTCATTCTCTGTCAGGGGCAGAAACGCGGTTATCTGGGTGATGAAATTTACGTCTATGACGCCCAGCATTATCTGGTGGTGTCGGTGCCAGTGCCTTTTACAATGGAGACCGATGCTAGCGAGGCGGAGCCAATGCTGGCGATTTACCTGCGTCTGGATTTCGCCCTGGCCGGCGAGCTAATTGAGCAGGTAGATAAGGTATGGAACATAAGAGTGGCTCAGCCTATGGGCATGTACGCCTCGCCCATGGATGAACCGCTACGCCAGTCCACCCTGCATTTTCTGGAAGTCATGGGCGACCGCACCGACGCGCAAATCCTTGGCCCGGCGATGTTGCGCGAACTCTACTACCGCATCCTCACCGGCGAACAAGGCGGCACCCTACGCGCGGCCATCGCCCAGCGGGGTCAATTCGGCAAGGTGACGCGTGCCATTTACAAAATCCACCGCTGTTACCACGAGCATCTGGATGTAGAAGCCCTGGCCCAGGAAGCGCAGATGAGTGTGCCTAACTTTCATCTACATTTTCGTAAGGTGACGGATTCCTCGCCTATGCAGTACCTCAAGTCGACGCGGTTGCATCAAGCGCGATTACTGATGCTGCGTAATGACCTGACAGCGGCCAAATCGGCATTTCTGGTGGGATATGAAAGTGCTTCGCAATTTAGCCGCGACTTCAAGCGCCTCTTCGGCCGCACACCGATAGCGGAGGTGGCATGGATGAAACAGACTTATGCGTTGCCGGCACCGACAACCCCGTCGCCATTCGTGTCATCACACTGAGCCTTAATCAATCCTGTCTTGCCCGGCGCCAGTAGGCTTGTAAACGCCGTGCTGTTTCAGTCTGCGGAGAAAGGGGAGGAATTTATTTACCCTGCTCTAACGTCTGCTAAGGGGCGTTTTCTGCCCCTAGGGACAGACAGAAAACGTCCCATTGCTGACTGTCGTAACAGTTGCCTGCCTAGCGTGGATATCTTTGCCAGCGCTATTGTGCGCACCATTTACCCACAAAAAAATGGAGCCCAATGATGAGGGCAAAACGCTATCGAGTTCGCTTAATGTTCGAATGGGGCGGAGGCTGCCTTTGGTGTGGAAACACTATTGCCCGGGAAAAATTTTCTGTAGGGCCTATTGAAGAGAGGCTACCACTCAGTAACGAAGTCCAGGCAATGCTTAACGAACTTTCACAGTGGCATGACACCTCGTTGAACTGGGACTATCCACCTGATCCCGGCCCTTGGAGTGCAGACGATTACGCAAGATTTGACGAGGCCGCCGCTAAATTACTGAAATCCATCCAACAGGAATTGGGTGAAGAATTCGAGGTGGTTTACGAAAAACTTTAGCTTATCGGTGTGAGCCTTCGACCTGATTCTGATAACGAAAGGATGCAGCTATAGATCGGTAGCCCACCTTTGCAACAGGCCGCCACAACCAAAGCAGACATATTAGCTTCTTGATCAGTAGGTAGCCCCCGCCAGTCCTAAAATCGAGACGGCGGTTCATTTCCAGCTTTGATCTGTGAAAAGACATAGTCTGGATCTGCCTGGCACCAATATCTGAACAGAAGGCGAGGTTCGGTATCCCCAAAATACTGACTCAGGAAGCTCTCGGCGGGGATTAACAATTTAGTTTCTGGCCATTGCTGAGCTAAAACACCTATGTGTTTGCCAGACGAACAAATAATCCACGTCGCCTTGCCTCCACTGATGCCAGGCAGGTAACCCATACCTTGGATCGTTTCGAACAAAGCGCGCAGTGTTACTGCTGGATCAAGCCTGATTGAAGTCCTACGACTTTCCAGATCATCCCCTGCATGCACGCTATCCCGATCAATTTGAATGACCAACATGAATGTTCCTTTTCAGCGTTGTGTGATTACTAGAATGCCAGCGTAGGAATGCCAGCAGCTATCTGTCTACAGTCCGCTTTGGGCCGGTTGCTGCCTTTCGCGACCGGCAGCAATCGACCCAAACCAGTCAGTCGAAACAGACCGGAATCGACCCACAGCGGCCTTTCGGAAACACTGACACCACGGTCGTCACCCCGCCCATTTTCGCTTATGCACTGCTCAACGTCAGAAGTTCTCGAGACTGACTTTAATGCCCGCACGGCTGGCCAACTCAATGGTCTCTTCCACCCGGTCAGCGTCAACAATAAAACCATCGTAATTTTCACCACCGGAGTCCAAGTGAAGATAACGTTTACCAAACCGAACCAACCATCGGTCGAATTCATCAAGCACCTCTGGCATTGATGAGGCACCGTTTCGCACGTAGACGTAGGGCTCTTTCAATTGGTTGGCGCTAACCAGATAAGGAACCTGATATTCAAACCCATCAAAACCTTTCCAATCCAGGCTCATTAAAACGAGGTGTTCAAGTTTTTGTGCCTTTGAACCATCCAACAATCCATCTGTGAAAGCACTGCATGCGTCATCTCCCATCGCGTATCTGCGCATGACGCGCCTGACAAGTCTGGCGCCTTCTTTTTCTGGAACCACCGCCAACAGCGCCAGGGCAAAAGTCTCGAGTGCCTTTTTCTGTGCGGGATCGGGTGGGCCGGGCCGTAATTCTTTCATGATCGCTGAAGCGCTAAGGTTAGTTTCCTCGGGTGGAGGCATGGTAAAGCGCCCACCAAACAACCGATCCAAAATGCCCATACCACTCCTTGGAATACCTTGGGGCAAGCGACTTTTCTTTTACCGGCGACAGTCGCTGCTTGTTTTAAGATTTGTGTTGTAGTTGAGCCTAAGGCTCCAGGTGAGGTTTGTCGATCGACCGCCTTTTTTAGTGCCAAACTGGACCTGATCCGACCGTCCGCTTTTGGCCGATTGCTGCCCCTCACGACAGACAACAATCGGCTACCTGCCGCCAAGCGCCAAATGCGCCCGACTCGGGTACAGCAACGCCAAAGGGCGAGGGGCTGGCCTATGCGGCCTCAGAATCTCTACCAGGCTGAGACTGTCCAAATGCTCGGCCACGGTGATCCCAGCGTTACTCTCAAACGCCCGATCCTGGACCTTTATCGAGAAATGCCAGGGCAAGGTCCTGTTGCTCTGACCGGACAAGAAGTTGACGCCGTGATGGGAGGCCAGGTCGTCGAGTGTCTGTGGTTCGCCATGCTCGTGCAGGCACTCGAGCGCTGCACACGTCACCACGGTGGTCATCGCGATAGGGCGTGCGATCGATGTTGAATCCGGTAGCTCGCCAATACGCAACGTAAAGTCGATACCTTCACCGACAAACTCGACAGCCCGGTCGGTCACGCCAAGAATCATGTAGATGCCCGGATAGGCGGCGGTGAGTGCTACCTTTTAGAGCTGCATGACGGCCAGCGCCCTGCGCAGGGGCTCGTCGGATATCTGGATGGGGCCATGGAAGGGCACATCCATGTCCAACACCAGGTAAACAGACGCTGCGATCAGCAATGACGAGATGATGAACATCCCGATGACCATCGGGTTCCTGGGGGCGCGGTAGCCAAAACTCGCGAAGATCAGCGTCAACCAGGCGGCCAGCATCCCGATCAACGGGCCGGGAATCGCCCCCTCCGACTGCTCGACGATCCTCCAGCGTTGCTCGATGAGCGAACGGTATTGCTGGCGAATATCCTGGAGCATCGTTTCGTGAAAACGATCCGGGGGTTTTATACCGGTCAATGACTTCCCGATGTCGTCCAGGTATTTAGCCGCCTCACTGTTACGGTGCTGCAATGCTTCGTCACCGCGATAGGGGGTCTCGATCGCTCGCTCAAGATAAGTGACCAGGCGGCTCCTTGTGTCTTGTGTTGCTTCTCCGTAGGCACGCAGCGTCCGGTCGAAAATGATCAGGCTGGTTGCGTACCCGTGGAAATTCGCATCAATGGACTCAAAGGTGTTCTTGGCGGAGTTGATCATCAGCCCGAAGACCAGTGACGTCATGACCACAAAAATATTCGCGACCAGACGAATGACCGTGTTGGTCTCGTCATCCCTGTGGTGGGCCGCCAGCTTGGGGTACCACTGCATCATGAGCAGCGAAGCAGCAACCAGGCACCCAAAAATGGCCAGTGCGATCCAGAGTGAGTTCATGCGTCAGCGCCCTGATCAAGAGGATTCAAGTCTTGCAGAATAGACTGTCGACGGTATCCTTGTTCTCGATACGCCCGTACAGGTGCGCGTGGCACGCAGTGCAGGCGTGGCGCGGAATGGCTGCGTTCTTGTCCACAATGGCGAGCTTGTCGGCATGTGCCGTGACGCTGACAGCATCGCCCGAGGGATGTGCCGCCCCCGGGCCTCACATCAGTACTTGATGACGGTGCGGATCGACTTGCCTTCATGCATCAGGTCGAACGCTTCATTGATGCGTTCCAGTGGCATGGTGTGGGTGACAAAGGGCGCCAGCTCGATTTCGCCTTTCATGGCGTGCCGCCAGCGTTGAGGAAGTGGCTAACATGATCGTGTATGTCTGCTCCACGCAGGCATCGGCGACCACCGGCGCTTCGTTAAGAGTCGACGGTGGCGTAGTGGACGATATCGTCTAGCCGGCCTTCAGGGCTGGCGGGATACGTACAGGTTCACCCCGATACAGACCAGCAAGGCGAACGCAGACAACAGCATTGCGTTCGCCATCCCTTGCGAGAACGACGCCACGTCATCATGCGCAATCAATATTCCCGAGACGGCAACGCCTAACACGCCGCCCAACTGCCTGGCAGAAGCCATCAACCCCGAGGCGATCCCTGCATCGTGCTGGGATACAGACGACAACATCGAATTGGTAATGGACGGCACCGACATTGCGCTGCCAATGCCGACCAGCATCAGTGCGCCATTGAGCAGCCATGGGGAGGCTTGCGCCGTGATTTGCGACAGTACGAGAAAACCTGCGATCTGAACGCTAAAGCCCGTGGTGATGATGCGTGTGGCGCTGAAGCGTTTGGCGAAGCGTGAGGAGAGCAGGGCTGAAAGGGTCAGCACCGCCGTCAAGGGGATGAATGACACCCCGGTTTTGAACGCGTCGTAGTGCAGGAAGGTTTGAAAGTAGATACTGAACACGAACACTGCGCCATAAAACGTCAAATTAATCGCAGCACCGGCCAGCGCCATGCTGCCGAGCACTTTATTGCGGGCAAGGCGTGTCGGTAGCATGGGATCCTTGACGTGACGTTCGATCACAACGAACGCTGCCGCACAGGCCAGCGCAACAGCCATGGCTGTCAGCGTCTCAGCGCTCCAGCCTTGCGCACTCGACTCGGTCAAGCCGTAGGTTAAGGATGCAAGGCACACAGCAATACTGATCTGGCCCGGAATATCGATGTGTTTATCGACCCGAGGGGATGCGGGTGCGTAGCGCAGGATTAGCATGATCGCCAGCAGACCGATTGGAATATTCAGCAGAAAGACACTTCGCCATCCAAAGTACTCGATCATCAAACCACCGATTACCGGCCCGGCAGCCAGCGCTATTCCGCCGCAAGCCCCCCAGAGCGCGACGGCAGATCGACGTCGGTCCGGGTCTTGAAATGACACACGGATCAGCGTCAATGAAGTGGGGATCAGCAACGCGGCTCCGATGCCCTGAATCACCCGCATCGTGATCAGGACACTCATGCTGTTGGCCAAGCCGCAGCCGATGGAGGCTAGGGTAAATATCGCAAAGCCCGCGGCGAAAACGGATTTTGCCCCCCATTTGTCACCCCAGGCTCCCCCCAGGATCAGCAAGGCAGAGAAGGGCAAGGCATAGCTGTTAATGACCCACTGAAGGCCGGTGAGGTCGGCGTTAAAGGCGGCTTTCAGGGCTCCCAGCCCGACGTTCACTACGCTGACGTCGAGTTGCACGACAAGAAAGCCCAGGCAGGCAGCGATTAAGATGGCGCGTAACGAAGCAGGGGTTTGAATCATGGCATTTGTGTTTCACAGCCTGTGGCAGGTCAGGGTTGAGGCGATTGATCCAGGCCATGGCATGCCTGGCGTGAACCAGGCACGCACAGTGGCGAGGGCTTACACGAACTGCAATACGTCGTTCACGGCTTTACGCGGTTTTTGTGGCCAGTTGGCCGAGCCCGGGTAGCCAACGGTGATCAACATCACAGGTACTTCTTCCTCCGACAGACCGAACTCCTTGGCCACCGCAGCCTGATCGAACCCGATCATGGGGGTCGATACCAGGCCTTGGCCCTTGGCGGCCAACATCAGGGTCATCGCGGCAAGCGAGCCAGAGCGAATGGCTTCGTCGCGCTGCAATTGAGCGTTTTCCTGGTACATGCCTTGGGCCGCACCCAACCATATGTCGTAGATCGACTGGTCAATGATTCCGGCATCCAGGGTCGGCTTCAATGCGGCGGGCAGGGTGACATGCGGGTTCAGGGTGCCGCAGACAATAAACGTCACGGCGGCGTCCATGATCTTTTGCTGGCCGAATGCCAATGGCAGCAGACGCGCTTTGGCTTCGGTGCTGCGTACGGCCAGGAACTTCCAGTTTTGCAGGTTGAAAGCGGAAGGGGCGTGGGTGGCCAGGTTGACCAGCTCGGCGACCTGGGCGTCCGTCAAGGAGCGTTCAGTGTCGTAGCTGTTGGCGGAAATGCGGGACTTAATAACTTCGGCGATAACGGACATGGTGATCTCTGTGCGGGCGGGTGATGCGCAGGACACGGTTGTCACTCTTGAGCCTGCGCCCTGTTTCAACTCAGCGGCTGAAGCCGTCGAATGGCGTCATGTAGACGGCGCCGAACGGGTCCAGGCGCTTGCGGATTTCAGCGTCGGGGGCGCCATAGATCACCAGGCTCTTGATGGTGCACAGCTCCAGGAAACGCTGGCCGAAAGGCGCAAACGTGGTGTCGACGTGGCTTACCACGGCATCGACGTTATAACGCTCAAGGATGTGCACGGTGCTGTTGTCTTCGTTGACGCTGTATTCGTAAACCAGTGTGCCCGGCTCAGCCTTGGTGGCCGCAACGATCGTGGCAATCAGTCGTTTGAATTCAGCGAACTCGGCGGGTTTTACCGCAAGTGAGAACAGGCAGGAAATATAGGGATGCATGATAGTGGTCTCCGGCAGAGGGATGACAAAGACCTGCAAGGCAGCATCGGTGGATTAGCCAGAGCATGCGGTGCAGGTCGGGGCGTCAGGATTTCTCGGGGGCTTCCCCGAACAGCTTGCCGGCGCCTGCCCAATCCGATGCGGCTACGTCTTCGAAGATCACGTAGATGTAACTGGCATCGGTACCGGTGTGTTTAACAATGCTTTCGGTGATATCGGCTGCAACAGCCGCTTTCTGCGCGTGTTCTTTACCTTCGAACCAGCTCACACGTACGACGGGCATGATGTATTCCTTCTAGGACATTGATCTGGAAGCGGTGCGCGAAGTGCACCGTTGTCTGACTGGAATCCATCGTACTGTTGAATGCTGTGGCGATAAACGGCCTTCAGCTATAATCTGGGTAGACCAAAACTCTACAATGGCAGTGCATCATGGTACCTATCGACTCCTTCCAAGGCGTCATCACCTTCGTCGTGGCGGCGCGTTCATCCAGTTTCACCCAGGCAGCGGAGCGCTTGGGCCTGTCGAAGTCTGCCGTGGGCAAGGCCATCGCGCGGCTGGAAGAGCGGTTGGGCACGCAGTTATTTCATCGCACTACGCGAAGGATTTCCCTGACCGCTGATGGCGAGGCCTACTTCGCAGCGTGTTCAACGGCGCTGGAGGAAATCGGCACCGCAGAAAGCGGGCTGGGGCCAGGTGGTGGTGAACCTTCCGGACGTTTGCGGGTTGATGTTCCGGTGGCCTTCGGACGGCGGGTCGTCGCGCCACTGTTGTTTGAGATCGCCAACAAATACCCGGCGCTTCAATTGAGCCTGACGTTTTCCGATCACTTGGTGGACCCGTTTGAAGAGGGTATCGATTTGTTGGTGCGCTTCGGCGAATTGCAGGACACCAGCGGGCTGGTAGCACGGCGATTGACCCGTCAACGCTGGGCAGTTTGTGCGTCACCTGACTATCTTGCGCGCTTCGGCATCCCGCAAACCCTGGAAGAGCTGACCCAGCATCGTTGTATCGTCGGCCATCGCCGCGGGCAACCGCTTGCGTGGAGAGTGATGCAGGCGGGCCAGACCGTCCGTTACGCCCCCCCTTCAACGCATCAGATTGGCGATGGCGAAGCCATGATTCTTGCCGCGGTGGCTGGCGCCGGCCTCTGCCAAATGCCCCGCAGCCTGTTCCAGGATGATATCGAGGCGGGCAGGCTGGTCGAGGTGTTGCAAGCCTATGAGCCTGAAGCGGTGGACGTGCATGCGGTGTGGCCCAAAGTGTCGCACCTGCGCCCCAAGGTGCGTTATGTGGTCGACGAGTTGGTCAAGTTGTGCGCGCATTGGCAGTGAAGGCTGCACGCGCCGTTAATCGCTGAACAGCTCGAACATCAGTTGCCGGAACCATTTATTGGCGGGGTCCCGGTTGTATTTGCCGTGCCAGAATAAGTTGATGGCAATCTCGGGCAAGGGCAACGGGACCGGCAGGCTGGTAAGCCCAAACGGCTGCGCGCAGCTGTTGGCGAACCGCTCGGGAACGGTCGCGATCAAGTCGGTGTTTTGCAGGATATGCCCGACCGCTACAAAGTGCGGTACTTCCAAGCGAATCTCACGTTGCAGACCCGCACGCTGCATATGCGTGTCGATTTCGCCATGCCCGGTGCTGGCCGCAACGATCCTGACGTGCCCAAACTCACAGAAACGTTCGCGGGTCATGGGCTGTTGGGTCAATGGATGGTCTTTTCTGCACAGGCACACATAGCGATGGTGAAATAAACGCCGCTGGTAAAAGCCCGCTTGCAGGTCTGGCAGCAGCCCCACGGCCAGATCCACCTCGCCACTGGCCAGGCTTTCGGATAGCTGGGCATTGCTTCGCAGCGTACTCACCGAAATGCCAGGGGCCAGTTTCAGCAGCGCGTCGATCAGGCGCGGCACGAAATAAATCTCCCCGATGTCGGTCATCGCCACCACAAAGCGTTTTCGGCTGGTCGCTGGATCGAATTCGTCGTGGCGGTTTATCGCACCGTGCAACAGGCCGATCGCTTGGGATACCGGTTCTGCCAGTTGCACTGCGAATGGGGTTGGCTGCATGCCGTTGGGAGTTCGCACGAACAGCTCATCGTTGAACGTGATGCGCAGACGCTTCAGCGCATTGCTGACGGCCGGTTGAGTCAGGCCGAGGCTATCCGCCGACATTGAGACACTTCGGTCTGCCAGCAATTGGTTAAAGATCACCAACAGGTTCAGGTCCAACTCGCGCAGTTTCATCGTGGATGCTCTCAGTCAGGCGTGCGGATTAAGTCATTTTTATATTCACGCTGGTGATAGTTTGTATGGAGGCCAGGGCATTTATCAATGGTTTGTGAATAGTCATGATCGGACTATTCCAAAAACAAACATAAGGTTTTTTCCATGACTAGCCCTCATTCTGTCTTGCAAGTGGGCATCGTCGGCGGCGGTATCGCTGGCGTGGCCTTGGCACTTGATCTCTGCCGTCATCCGCACCTGGACGTGACGTTATTTGAAGCCGCACCTGCCTTCGGTGAAGTCGGCGCCGGTGTTTCGTTCGGTGCAAACGCAGTGCGTGCCATCGAAGGCCTGGGCATCGGCACGCCCTATGAGCGCATTGCTGACCGCACGCCACAACCCTGGCAAGACATTTGGTTTGAATGGCGCCGCGGCGTGGATGCCGGCTACCTCGGTGCCAGCATCGCCGATGGCGTGGGTCAATCGTCGGTGCATCGCGCCGATTTCCTTGATGCGCTGGCCCAGCAATTACCGGACGGAATTGCCCGCTTCGACAAGCGCGCGGTCAGCGTGCATGAGGCAGGGGAAAGGGTCAGCGTTCAATTCACCGATGGTACTGACTACGAATGTGACCTGCTGATCGCAGCCGACGGTATCAAGTCATCTCTGCGCGACTATGTACTTGAGGGGCTCGGCCTGCCTGTGGTCGCACCTCGATTCAGCGGCACCTGTGCCTACCGGGGCATGATCGACAGCGAGCAACTGCGCCAAGCGTATCGCGCTGCCGGCGTCGATGAGCACCTGATCAATGTTCCGCAGATGTACCTGGGGCTCGATGCTCATATCCTCACGTTCCCGGTCAAGCAAGGTCGGCTGATCAATGTGGTTGCCTTCGTGTCTGATCGCTCCGAGCCCAACCCGGTGTGGCCGCAGGACACTCCCTGGGTCAAAAGCACCAGCCAGGCGCACATGCTGGAGGCCTTCGCGCACTGGGGCGATGCCGTACGGGTATTGCTTGAGTGCATCCCTGCGCCGACGTTATGGGCGCTTCATGAACTTGATGAGCTTGCAGGCTACACCCACGGTCGTGTCGGGCTGATCGGTGACGCTGCCCACGCCATGCTGCCCCATCAAGGCGCAGGGGCCGGCCAAGGGCTCGAAGATGCTTGGCTGCTCGCGCGATTGCTCGGAGACAAGCGGGTGCTGGAAAGCAACGCCCAGGATGTTCTGCAGGTATATGACGCGATCCGTCGTCCTCGCGCTTGCCGTGTGCAGCGCACGTCCTGGGAAGCCGGTGAACTCTACGAGTTTCGAGACCCCCAGGTTGGAGACCGTGAGCCTCTCCTGTCGACCACCCTGGCCAGTCGCTTCGACTGGTTATGGAACCACGATATGCAGTCGGACCTTGCGCAGGCCCACAGGCAGCTGGGCTGGACCGAAGACGGCGTCGCTACTTGCTCTTTCTGATTGTGCTGCGAGTGTTCTGGCGTCTGCTAAAGCGACCACCCGACTTGCCGGTCAGCATGAGCCCGCTGGTGGCGGCATGGGAGCATCAGTGTATGACTTTTCGAGCATGGGCCAGTGGGGCATCCTTTTGAAACCACCCGAAGCATGCCCTCAGATGAGCCCCCAATGTAGCAATCCACTGGAAGTGAATTGAGCTACATGGTTTGTGGAAAGGCAAAAATGATCAGAATCACAGCCTGTCCTAAGATCACTACAGACTCTCAGGGTCGCCAAAAAACATTTTGACATGGCTCTAGAACAGTAGTTTCAGATTGAAAAAATCGAATTGTGCCCCCAGTTATGCCCCCAATTGCACAGGGTGTACGAGCGATCGCGAATGGCGATTTCTGACATGGATCTGGCTGGCCGTGGCTGGTATTCAGTGCGCCTCCGTATACTGGATTACCAACCCGAATCTGGCAAACTTTTGGTCGTTAGATGAGTCGATATCCTCAATCGGAGTTGTCTGGGCTGTCTTTCAGCACCTGTCCTGAAATCGGGATCGTGAGATGCTCATGCTCTGCGAGATGTTGCAATGGCGCTGGTCGCCAGGGAGATCGATACGCGTGTCCATCGACAACTGGAGCGTAATGCCAAGCGCCTAGCCACGGAAAACGCTTAAGAGGGGGTTGTTCAGCATTCAATGTGGTACGCAACGCTGAGCATCGTGCCTCTGATTATGGGGCTCAATAGTCCGGTCGGCCCCAGAACCTCTCGCTTCAACGGGCCACGGAGTCGGATGGCAGCGAGGGCGCTCATGTTGCATATAGATGAGGGCGCCTTACCTTTGCTGTTCATTGCCAGCTAAGCCTTTGAGCTAGGTCGGTCATCAGTCGTTGGGCAAGTGCAGTTGTCCTTCCATGGCCTCATGAAGGAGTCGGACGACCTCGATCACGTCGGCGCTTGCTACACGATAAAACACGACATGGCGTGGGCTTTTGACCGCCCCATGGGGCTGTTTGGCCTGCTGGCGTGAATAGATGAGGTGATAGCTGCGAAGGCCCGGTACCAGCTCATCGCGTTCATAGCTGCCAATGCGATAAGGCGTGTCGGCGATCGCTTGCAGCGCCGCGAGGATCAGCGCCTGGTAGCGCTGGCGTGCTTGATCGCCGAACTGCGCTTGGGAGAGCCTGAGGATGTCGACAATGTCGGCCCGCGCCGCGTTGGAAATCCGATACTGCGGCATGTTCAGCGTTTCTCGCGCGCGGGGAGGGTGGCCTCCAGGCTCAGGCCCTCGAGGTAGTGCTCCAGACCCCGTTCGTTCAACTGAGTAAAGCGCCCTTGCTCAAGGTCCATGATGCCGATAGAGGTCGCCAGACGCAGGGCCTCAATTTTGGCGGTGTCTTCGGCGACACGCTGTTCCAATAGTCGCAAACCTTCCCGCATCACTTCGCTGGCATTCTGATAACGGCCAGACTGCACAAGGTCTTGGATAACCTGTTCCTGGTGTGAGGTAAGCACAACGTTTCGCGTCGCCATCATCAGCTCCAACTCTGAGCAAACATGTTTTTTCGATCGTTGGCATATTATGCCAGTTTATGTGTTGGCGTCATCCTAATCACACTGCGATTTATCGGGCTGGCGAGTTGGAGGGCTGATCATCTGCCAGGGCCGGCGCTTCGCAGTCGAGGAGATTAGCGGTGAAGAGTACGCCCCAGTTCGCTCAGTTGGTGGATAGCCAGGGAGATGTCACGGTGTTTGCCGTTGAGGTCTTCGGACAGGTCGAGCAGGAGTGTGCTGACGCTGGTGAAGATTTCGTAGCTGTTGGTGATGAGGGGGTCGTAGCTGGCGTTGAGGGCGACGATGAAGAGGGTGGCTGAATCGTTAGCCGTGGTTAAGTTCCTTGCTTGGGCCACTTTCCCATCGTTACTAAACAATAGGGGCGGTAGCTGTACGCAGGTTTATAGACCGGTGGAACCTAACAAACCCGGGGCGTGCGAGGGCGCCCTACGCATAGTCACGATTAAAAACAGACGTGAGCGTCTGATGGATGAAGCGTGTCACTTGTTAGGTCTAAAGGTGAGCTACTAGACCCGATTACTGGACAATTCAGCGACCGAACTAACTTAGATACGGCCACCCCAGCGCACAAGCCGGCTGATTCTGAGGCAGGCGTAGGCAATGGAGCAAGGTGCGGCGGGGGGATCGGATTTTGCCTTGAGGCGTTGCGTGATCGTTTGGGGTTTTCGCGAGCAAGCTCGCGCCTACAGGCGTGAGATGTCGGGGGGACGTATGCATAGCGCCAGGTCAGCGCCTTTCCAGCCAGGCAAGCCTGAGCGTTTCATTTGCCCTAGTCGGTTACGAGGCCCATGGTAGCTCCCTTCAGCCACCGATATCCTGAGGCAACGCCAAGTAGAACGATCAGGCACCCAAATATACTTGCGAGCGTCTGCTTCTGGCCGAAGCACCGCCTCCGATTCAGGCGTGTTTGACCCCGTTGGGTAACATCAGCAGGCAAGCATCAGCAACGGCATGGGCAAACGGGGCGAAGTCCTCGGTATTAGCGGCTATGATGTGATCAGTCGCGTGGAATGATTTCTACAGCCTGGAAAAACTGGCCGCGCTTATTTCGGTCGGCGGGTTCCATACGTCGCAGCGCTTCAAGGCCTTGAACACTGGTTGCCCTGTCTACCTGGCCATGCACTCGATCGATGGTTTGGCTGTGCTGGAGGGCGATGAGTATCGTCAGAAGGGCGGTGGGAGCTTCGCACGTTGGCAGCAGCACATCACCGATTGGCATCGCAATCTTTACGGCGGCCTTGAGCGAGCACCTGCCATCGGTGAAGGCGAGCATCTGATTGTGAGCGCCGGTCCCGAGCCGCTCATCGAGATGGGGTTCACGCCTGAGCCGATGTGGGCCGTCGCATTGGAGAAATGTCCTGAAAACAGGTGGCTGGCGAAGCTGGATAGCTCCACCAGTGTCGGTTTGGGTGCGCTTGCCAAGAACGTGCAACTTTATGCTCCGATGACCGTGCAATTGACGAGTCACGGTACTGCGGACGCAGGGACAGAGTCATACCTAACCTGACGAAGCCTAGCCGGTGCCAGGTAGCGCTCTCCCAGCAACCCAGGCGCTGTGATTCTGGGCGCTACTGGCTGGCTATGAAGCCATAGGCCTGCGTGGCCGTTCTTGATCGGTTTGGGACATTGCGAGTCGTGGTGGCGTATCCGATCAAGGATGAGCGGCGATACCCAGCATTTGCATCACTTCTTTGGACCCGGCCAGCACTCATCCTGTAGTTGAGCTTTCTTTTGTTCATGGGCTTCTTTTCAAAAAGTCCTTTCATAATTGAGATGGCAACATTGCCCTTCGTGGCATGCGGCCATCATTGGCGCATTCGTAGTAACGATGTGGCATACATCGGAAAATGCACAAGGTTGAACGACGTCCGTTCATGGTTTGGCTAAATTTATTAGACAGGTATGGGGGGCGGACAAACACCAAAACGTCAAACAGTACGGAGGAACGAGCGATGATTTCTCTCCTCGAGTTACGTCATATCATCGAGACAGCATTTCTGCCCACGCAGTGTGTCTGCACAATCGACGCGGATAACCGGCTTATGGTCCAGCTGATCAACCCAGTTACCCAAGTAGAGGAACTGACGGTTGCAGGAATCGATCCTGTTGACCTGTCCTCCAGTCGCGCGATAGCGAAGTTTGTAGTTGAGATCAAGGAAGAGGCAAGACTGCGGCGCGACGCGTCTGTGCGGTCTTATCGACGCGGTTAGCCTGGGCGGAGGGATAGAAAGGGGCCCGCATGTGCGGGCCTGGGTCGTGGGTATCCGAGAACAGCCAGCCACGCCATGTGAGCAAGACCCTTTCGGCAGAGTCATAATAAATCCAAGGGGGTCAACCACCTGGACATGTTCGAAGTCTCCCGTGATTATTTTCCACTCTATGAGGTCGCGCAGGCCTATCAAACTATCAGCGGCATTGTCAGCCAGGGAGACGGAGGACTCGGCGCAACGACCGAGAGCTGAGATATTTCGTTCTTGAGAAGGGCCGAGTGTTCCTGAATAAGCATGGCTGAGGCCTGCAGGCTGTACATCGAAGATGCCTGGGGTGATCCAATGGTTCAGTCATACGTTCATCCAGATTGTCTTAGTAGAGACAAGAAGCCCGGCGCTGGCCGGGCTTTGCAACCTATGATTGTTATCGGGGTTGTGCCACACCTTCAAGAACTGTAGCGGATGCGTTTTGAGATCTAGCGCTGGCAATATTACCTAGGGAAACCACGCCCACTAGTCGCTTCTCACGACTGAGCACAGGTAAGCGACGAAGTTGAATGTCGGCCATATTTTGAGCTACATGGTCAACTTCTTCATCCTCGAAGCAATACCGGATGTCTCCGCTCATAATTTCACTGACAGGGGTATCCGAAGCCAAATCCTTCGCGACGCCTCTAAGGGCGATGTCTCGGTCAGTAACCATGCCAATTAGGCGATCTTGATCTTCGATCAAAATGGCGCCGCTATCGATACTCTCCATCAGTCGTGCTGCGTACTTGATTGTATCGGTAGATTTAACTGTTCGTACGCCAGTTGTCATTACCTCTGAAATTTTCATAGAGAAATCCTCTTTCGGGACGGTGAAATGGGAAGCTCTCCCAATCTCTTCCGACTGTTTGAGGCGGACGGGGGTTCAGACTGGATCATGCCATCTGTCGGCGCAGATAAAACGAAGCGGTACCGGTCGTCCAAGCACCGCTGGGATAGCTGGTGTGATTGATTTGCTTCAGAAACAAAAGCCGGGCGCTAGGTTAGCTTAGCGATTGTAAATCCGTAATGGTCGAACGTGCCGCGCTGGCACGCTAGAAAGCGGCTCTTATATCCGGTTTTTCGTAGCTGTCGATCCATCCATAGCGAGTTTGCTAATACTCTTGGAAGTTGTTTCAGCTTTGCACTTATACATCGTCCATCCGGATGCATCGAGCATCTGACGCAAAAATCACCTCAACAGTCCGACTATACGTCCCAGCAGAAGCACGCCAATTTTGTGTTGTAGAGCCTGTTCAAGGCTCGCCGTATTTGCAGCATCATATTTTATTTTTCGGCCGTGATGGATGTAGATTGGATTGATCCAGCATTAATGGCGCAAAGCTCTGCAGCTAGGCGGGCACACTCAAGCACCTTCCTCGGGTGCGCCCGCTTTCGCTTTGTTAGTCGGCATTTGAAATTATCCACATAACCTGCAAGCTGATCCTGAACCTAGGAAACTTTGACGTGCTCGCAATTCGCGGGTTTTATGTTCTAGCGAACTATTTGATAGTTTTACGGAAAAATGCGTCAAGTCTACGCCCCATAAGTTGAGCGGGGCCGCAGCCTCTTTCAGGTCACGGCGCAGTTGCTGGGTTTGGCGAGAGCGGACATCCAGTCAATCCGGGGTGATTGTTTGGATACGGGCTCAAGCTAACTCAGGCTGAGTGCGTGCTCAACGAGTTAAGGCATCACAGCCGAAGGTGATTACGGATTGGTCTGCTGCGGCGTGTCAGATGTAGGCCCACAGGTTCAAAATGTCCAGCCAGTAGACTTCTAGCGTAGGTCCGGGATCTGATATCCAACGCATTTTACGCAGAAGTAAGAAGTGACCGGGCAGTGCACGTTGACATCTGCCCGGTCTCCTTTCCACACACACATCGCTCCTGTAAGGCCAGCCACCACGTGCACTGCGTAAGTGCTCGGCAAGAGACGTATCAATAACTCATGTGGCGTAATTATCTTATACATTTCTGCCTTTATTATGGCATCTGAATTTCGCCCTCGTGTTAAACGAGGGAGGCGTTTAGAAGGCTTCCCTTCTATTAATTCGTATCGGCACCGTGAGCCTCGGACAGCGTCTTGGCATGCTCCAGATGAATCTTCAGTTTAGGAAGTGTTTCAGTGGCAAACGCTTTAATTTCAGCGTCCTTGCCCTCAGAGACTTCTTTCTCGAAGAGTGCAATCGTGGCCTCATGCGCCTTAACCTGATTGTTGGCATAGGCTTGATCGAAAGATTTAGCACTGCGCAGTTCCAAGATTGCCGCCTTAGCCTTATCCATCAACTCCGCGCTGTCTGACACTTTTAAGTTCTTCGCGTCTGCTATGGATTTTAGCTTTGCATTGGCCGCCGTGTGATCTTGGACCATCATCTCGGCAAAGCTCTTAACATCGGTGGCACTGCCTTTTTCTTGGGCGAGCTTGCCAGCCTCGACTTCAGCGACCCCCTTGGCGGAAGCTTCTTCCACAAAGTCATCATCCTGAGCTGCGAATGCACCTTGGGTGGCTACGCTGACAAATAGGGTAAGTGCGCAAGTTTTTAGTACGTTTGCCATGTTAATTTCCTCTTCATAGTTTGATGGACAGTAGCGCCCATAAACTTATGAGCGATAGCTCCGGTTTACGTTCAACGTTTCTTACGGAACGCGGCGAATAAGGTATCGCTAGCGGAACGCAGCTCGCGTCATGATGAAAAATCTGAGGTATGTATCCGCCCAAGTCATCCACCCAACCCCGCAAAGCCCGGCTAGCGAAGTCGCGCTCCCTACTCGCCCATACGGATGCACTACTATCCACCCAGCGTTTTTGTGTAGTTCTTCCGTAGTGCAGGACAGCGACGGCGACTCGATGGCCAGTTTGAAAAAGGTACGGATAAGAGGCGTTTCAAACCATTGACAGCCCGTCTTCTATGCATGCTGGTGGCCGAGATCTCAGCCGCTTGGGTCATGCTTCGGCAGCTCCAATGAGGCTCACCGATGCGTGGTTGAGTGACCTGCTCAAGGACATGGTGCACAGCGTCAAGTACGAATTTGGCTTGCGGTCCCGACTTGCTTTATCGAGCAGACCGTCGAACCGCGGATCTTGGAAACGCCGACACCACACGTGATCACAGGGATCGAAAATCTAGGCAACCGAGTAATCTTTACCCGCGTGCAGCCTTGGGCTGCCAACAGAATCATCTTAGCCCCGCGAAGATTTTTTGGTTGTTCACCGACGCGTCTCTAAATGTGGGATGACACAGAACGTGTAGCCAAGGTCGCATGAGTTAAGTCGAGAGAAGCACATAGGGGAGGTTCGACACGAAGTCATTTAATGACGCCGATTTAGGACGGCGGTAAAAAGCCACAGCGGAATATGCGGAAAAAGTTATCGACTCGGTCAGTGACACTCGTAGGTGGAGACTGCCCCTAGGGTAGAGCGGGTGAAAGCTTTCTGGTATATCCGTTCATCGCCGTGCTTGAACCGTTTAATAGCTCTCGCCTCTACTGTTAACATTGTGGAGATGTTCATTATGTATGAAGACAGAAAAGCACAAGCGTTGACGACCTGGTACGAGCTCCTTGAGCACCCTGAGGTTCGAATGAGCGCTTCTGAACAGTATGACGAATTACTGCGCCTTGCAGAGGAGTATTGCGAGGAAGGGTTTATCACCCGTGAAGATCGTAGACGGATGATTGAGAAGGCTACTGCAAACTATAGGCGGGCAGTGGAGGGTCTAGGCCAAGGTACTTAACGTCATTTCGGGCGCGATCGTGTCGCACGCACGTACCCGTGGAAGATTGCGCAGTCGCGTCTTTTTGACTTTCGCCTCGCAAGCTGAAATTTCGCTCAGCTCCTTGACAGGATTGTTCTTTGCAAAGCGAAGGTCTTTGACTGAATCTAGTAACCGGTAAGAGACCAGACCTTCAAGGGGGGATCATGAGGCGGAGAAAATTTGCCTGCCGAGGGCTTAAGTTTTTCCTGAAGGCTCCTAGCCGTTTGCTCTTGCCTGAGCACCTCCGGTAACTCGTCTGCGGCGAATTTTCTTCAGCTCTGGATTTTCGGGGACAGCGTCTCTTTCAGGAATAGAACACTTTCTGTTCAAGAGACCCTGCCTCACCATCGACATAATTGCGATCAAAGGAACCGTCCTGCGATTTTAGACGCATCTGCTTTGCTTCGCCTAGTAGAGAGAGCTCTGTGTGTAAGTCCATGCGCATTCTGTCACCAAGCGCCTTGAGCTTATCCTGTAGCTGCGCGTTGTTGCTGATCGTCCGATGCGAAGTCTTTTATTCTGTATATCTGCCATCTGGCTCTTACCCAAAGCCACTTTCGCGCTTTCGGATCTGGAGTACGCACTATTGGAGGCATCCTCCAGAAAGGCATTCAGGGTCACAGCTTGTACCACTGACCCAAAGACTGAAATCTATGTAAAAACCACTTCGCTCTGACCGGGTTCATTCTCAACGTCCTCTCCGCACGAAATTCAGGGCTGTTGATAATGCCCTGGAACATTGTCGCTTTCGTCAGGTTTGATTCTTTTTTGAACCTGTACATCAGTCATGGAGGCGCCCTTCAGTTCAGGAAAGGTTTGTTTGACCAGCGCTTCTGCTTCAACGGGCGCAAGGGTTTCGCTGTCATGCTCCAGCGTCCGGCTTTGTGGCTGATTGCCGAGAATGAAGCTGATGATGAATCGTGGTTTATCAAACATGGGAGCTTCCTTTTGAAGTCATTAATAAGCGAACTATCGCCGCATTGTTTGACGTTTTTGATCTGCGGGCCCAGGCGTAACGCGCGCTCCGATCTGACTATCGGAATCTTCTCGACTTACCCGCTGGTCGTCCGTCAAGCCGATGCCTTCGTCTACGGTATGTAGCTGTTCATCCGGAGGGACGTCCAAGGGCTGAACAGAACGATTGTGTTTTTTTTCAGACATGCATTCACCGTGTGTACGTGATTTTCGAGCTAGCTGCCAAGCTGTGCCTCAAAAGAGTGACGACCTGAGAGGAAGGTTGTTCCTTTGACTTGATGAACGGTTTGCACACCATCGCCTCGGTCTTCGTACCACCATCTATGCTCTCTGCAAATGGTTTTGCTTCACCGTCTACGACTTGATTTACTGGCCCGCGCCATCTAGATACGGTTATTTAAATTTGTTATTTGCTGTAACGTGGCGACACATCTAATCGACCTTTAGCGTAAGCCTCAGCTGGATCCGATATGGGTTTCCAGATACCGCGGTCCCACACAATGACGTCGCCAGCACCGTACTGCCCTTCCGGTATCGTGCCTTCAAAGGTTGCGTAGTCGAGAGGGTGGTCTTCGACATGCACGGCCAGGCGTTTGGATTTTGGATCGAGCGACGGCCCCTTGGGTACCGCCCAGCTTTTGAGGGTACCGTCGAGCTCTAGGCGAAAGTCGTAGTGCAGCCGTGTTGCGTCGTGCTTCTGGATGCAAAACTGGAGCGCAACCGGTTCAACGGTTTTATTCTTTGCTGCCTTAGGCTTTATTGCGGCGCCCGATGGCTCTGAGGTCGCGTCGAAATCACGCTTACGATTGTACTGATCAAGGGTGTTAGTGGTGTGTATTGCTGCTTGCGCGTCGCTTGCGTTTCACTTTGACTTCCTTTTTGACTTGGTTTGTCGGGGTGAGATCTCAATCCATGTCGGGGCGTGATCACTGGCGTGCTCTTCGCCCCGAACCCATGCGTCCACGCCGGCGTCTTTCAAGTGGGGAGCAAGCACCGGGTTCAGCAGAAGATGGTCGATGCGCAAGCCAGAGTTCTTCTGCCAGTGCTGACGGAAATAGTCCCAGAACGTGTACACACGCTCTTCCGGATACAGGTGCCTCACCGAGTCAATCCAACCTTGGCTCAACAACCTTTGAAAGCACTCGCGGCTCTCAGGCTGAAGGAGTGCATCCTTGAGCCACGAGCGGGTGTTGTAGATATCAAAGTCAGTGGGCACAACGTTGTAGTCACCCGCGAGGACAACCGGGTGTTCGCTGGCTTGTAGTGTTTCGGCATGCGCTATCAGATGCTCAAACCACTTGAGCTTGTAATCAAATTTAGGCCCGGGTTGCGGATTTCCATTTGGAAGATACAGACACCCGACGATCACACCATGGACAGCTGCTTCCAGGTATCGAGACTGCGTGTCGTCTTCAGTACCAGGCAGGCCTTTATGAATCAGGAGCGGTTCGGAATCGCGCGCAAGAATGGCCACTCCGTTCCAGGCGGCTTGGCCATGGTGCAGGGAGCCGTAGCCGGCCGCCTCTAGATCGCCTGCGGGAAAAGCTTTGTCCTGTGCCTTCAACTCCTGAAGGCATACGATGTCCGGGCGCTCTTTTTCAAGCCAATGCAGAAGGTTGGGCAGGCGCGCGCCTATGCCGTTGACGTTAAATGTGGCGATCTTGAGGTTTTGCATTACCTCTATCCTTCTATGTACCTGAGTCGTCTCATCCGATTAGTTAAGGGGGATGAGTGCTAAATTCATTCTGAAAGCACTGCAGTAGGACGCGGTTGTACAAAACATCGCTGCAGCTCAGTAGATTTTTGATCTCGTTCTTTTGGAACTGGCGGGGTGATTGAACGTTCAAGAAATGTAGCTGTGAACAATTGATGGGAAGTATCGCAAATGCTAGCCGGAGGCATAGTCATGACCCTGAACCAGCTCCTATTGTTTCTCCCCTCTGCCTTGATCGTTGCCTCGTCGCCTGGGGCGAACAATCTATTGGCATTCGCCAATGGGAGCAGGGAAGGGTTGAGGCCCGCAATCCTCGCCTTGGTAGGTCGGTGTTTAGCGTTCGTGCTCCTCGTCGGAATAGTCATTAGCGGGTTAGGGGCGGTACTCGAAGCATCCGAAACTGCTTTCCAGATCATCAAGTGGGCAGGGGTTCTTTACCTCGCCTTTCTCGGTATGAAAATGATGATGGGTGGCGAAAGATCCGAAAGTAAGGAGCCAAGTACCGTCGGCCTCGCCGGAACCTATAGCTTGGGGCGTCGTGAGTTCATCACGGCGATGATGAACCCGAAGGCCATCCTTCTCTTCACAGCGTTCGTCCCTCAGTTTGTCGTGGCTGATTCAAGTGTCTCGATAACCAACCAACTGCTTATTCTCAGTGCTATCTACATATCCGTTGAACTCATGGCTGCCACCGGTTGGGCGCTGGCGGGCAGCATTGTCCGATCCCTTCACGCTACGGCCAGGCAGCTCGCGATCTGCAATCACATAACGGGTGTCATCCTGTTGGGAGCGGCGGTGATATTAGCAACCGCCAGACGCACTTAGCGCTGGTCTTCCAACAGCTCGCCTGAGCGGCTATTCGTTTGGGCACCCTCTTTCGCCTCACCGGCAGAAGAGGGCATGCCCTTATTCGGTCGGCGACTCTGTAGCTATGTAATCGGGAACTTTAGCGAGCGCGTACCGGCGTGTTTGGTTTGCGCCTGGCACCGCCTTTGCGGGTAGTGCATCCAGTTTTTGAGGTTGACCAGTCGCCAACGCTCGTTCTACGGCGAGCAGCACTCGAACGTCCCTGAAGCCTTCTTCCCCGCCTGGTTCTGGCATTGAGTCGCTCAAAATGCAATCTGAGAAGTACGCCGTTTCGCCTGCAAACTGGTCGAGAACAGGATGCGAGTGCTCTTTAGTCTGGTCACCGACAGTAGCGCGGTAGGTAATACCCACACCCTCGCCGTAACCGAAACAGGGAGAGGCTTCGATTTCGCCCTTGGTGCCAATGAGCTGGAAACGCTCGCTGCTTGGAAGGGTGTAGCTGATGGTGAACTGTGCCATGCGATCTCCGGAAAACCTAAGGCACACGCTTACCGTATCGGGGGTTCCCAGTGTGCTGTCGGGTGCGGTCGTGCCCACCGCGCTGACCTCGATGGGCTCCTCACCCAATAGCTGTCGCACCATATTCAGCGGGTACGGCCCCATATCGAGTACAGGGCCTGCTGCAAAGCCGTTCTGCATCCGATGGTTGGTAGGTTTGACCGTCTGTGTGAATGTCGACGTGAACAGGCGGGTTTGCCCGAAGTCTCCGGCATGCACGCGCTCGATCATTTCGAGGGTGCCTGGCTCAAAATGCAGGCGGTAAGCAATCATGAACTTTGCATTCGAGCGATGCGCCGCTGCCTGCATTGCCTTGCAATCATCCTCATTGGAGGCCATGGGCTTTTCCAACAGCACATGTATGCCTGCTTCCAGGGCGGGCACTACAAATTCGCGGTGCATGAAGTTGGGCGTTGCGACATAGACGGCATCGATCTCACCGGACGCCAACAATTCGCCGTATTGCGTGTAGCTATAGCTTTTCAGGGCGTAGCGTTTGGCTAGCTTGTCTGCCTTGATTGGATCGCCCGTTACCAGGGCTGTCAGGATGGAATTCTCGGTCTGTCCAACCCCTGGCATAAAGGCGCCTTGGGATATCGATCCGCCCCCGACCACTGCGTAACGAATTTTGCCGTTCAAATCGGGCATGTGAGCCTCCTTGTGCTTAGGCAATCAACGTGTCGCCTGCTAGATGTCGTCCATGTCGATCACCAAAGAGTTCCATTTAGATAGAGGCGAAAGCGGGCAAGAATCTCATCCGCTCAGTTCAGAATGAGGGCGAACCTCAAGCTCATGTGGGGCATCGGTATCGGACGGCTCGAGATTGCCCTGATCACTTTTACCTAGAGAACTGTACTGGTCACGAAGCTTTCTGAGCTCTTTTGAACTCATGCTTTCTAAGCAGAGACTCGCGTTTTGTGCCTCTTTGGTGGCTCGAATCAGCTCGTCAATTTTGAGATGCAAAATGTCATTGTCGCGGTTTTGCGTATTTTGGATAAGAAATACCATCAGGAACGTGATGATGGTCGTCGACGTGTTGATGATGAGTTGCCACGTGTCGTTGTAATGGAAGTACGGCCCTGTGATCCCCCAGACGCCTATCAAAACGATAGCCAAAAGAAAGGTTTTTGAGCTGCCTGCCCAGTTGGAAAGTGCTTGGCAGAACCGTGCGAATTTCATGATGTGGACTCCTGTTGTGTGTACAAATAGACCGCCCAAAAGCTTGAAATTCTTTCTTACATTTTAATCGTTCGTCGGCTACCGAAGTTACCGCATAAGAGGTGGGCGTCCCATGGCGCTCTAAATTTTATTCGTTGGAAATCTTTGGAATGTTCCGCTTCTGTAGTGGTCGATCGAACAACGCCCTGTTGAGTTCAGCTCATGCCCATCGCAAATGAAATAGTCCAATACTTGCGTGAGCACGCCTTGGTCGTGACCACTGCAGAGTCCTGCACCGCAGGTAAAATCGTGACGCTGTTGTCTGGAGTGGAAGGCAGCGGCGAATTCATCGAATGTGGTTATGTGGTCTATTCGCCACAGGCCAAGCAACGATTGCTCCATGTCAGCCCCCAGACTATCGAGACGTTCAACCTGACGAGCGTCGAGGTCGCTAAGGAAATGGCGAAGGGGGCTTTACGAGACAGCACTGCAAATGCCGCCATCGCGACTACGGGGATACTCGGCCCCGACGATGTGGATGGAATTCCTGCGGGAACAATTTGTTTTGCCTGGGCGTTTCAGTCCGATGAAAAGTGCTATCTCTTCAGTCACGAGCACCGATTCTCCGGCGGGCGTTGTCGGGTTCAAGAGGAAGCCACGGAATACGCATTACGCCAGCTTCCTCACTTTCATCGCCGCGCACGGCTCGGCGATACAGGTGAAGCCTGATGAGCGAAGACGCCGATCATCCAGACTTGAAAAGCCGAAACCGTCCCCTTCGTGAGGACATGGCCTATCAATTGAAAGTTTGGCGTTTCGAGCGGGTCGGCTGGTACGTGTTGGTTCTAATTTTGGTGATGGCGCTCGGGGGCGTGTTTTCCAGAGGACTGCTCAGTTCGAGAGATGTGCGTAGCGACGATGGGAAGGTGATGGTCGAATATGAAATGTTTCATCGAAACGGCTCTACCAACTCAATGAAAATCACGCTAACAGAAAGGCCAAACTCACCCGTTGAGCTGGAGCTGGCTGGGCAGTTGCTAGAGGGCTTCAGCATTGAAACATTACAACCTCAACCGTTGCGCTCACGAAGCTCTTCTCAAGGCATGAAACTCTGGATGCAAACTGATGCTGACGGACAGGCGACGCTGTACATCACTTTGCGCGGCGACGCGGTCGGTCTCTTCCGCAGCCAAATCACCTCATCTGGCACTCGCAGCGTAAGGCTTGTTCAATTCATTTTTCCTTAGGTGGCCTATGGACTCTGTCTTACGTGCAGGAGCAATGTATTTAGCCCTTATGGTGCTCTTCAAGATTGCTGGGCGTCGCTCATTGGCAGAGCTGACGACCTTCGATTTCGTCTTGCTGATGATGATCGGCGAAGCCACCCAGCAAGCGCTGCTGGGCGATGATTTTTCCATTACCAACGGCATACTCGTCATCGTGACGCTGATCGCCATTGATGTTGGTCTGTCGCTGCTTAAACAGCGTTCTGGCTGGGTATCAAGGCTGATCGATGGCGAGCCAACGATCATCGTCGAGAATGGCAAGCTCCTGCACAGACGCCTGCGGCACGCTCGATTAGTCGAAGCTGATGTAATGGAGGCTGCGCGCTCCAGCCAAGGTATCGAGCGGCTGGAAGAGATCAAGTTCGCGATAATTGAGCGCAACGGAAAAATCTCCATCATTGCCAAAGAAAATTAAAACCCAGACCCGTGCTTGCTGGAGGCTTGTGATTTTCTTGGAACGACCGTATTCGATCGGGGCCTAAGCGTTAACACCCTAAGGAGGGCTAAATCATGTCTGAAGCCACCAGCTATTTTGCGATTGCTGTCGCCGTGTTCATTCTGCTTGTCGATCTATGGGCCATTGTCAGCGTGTTTCGGAGCGACAAAACCGTAGGGATCAAAGCCGCGTGGGCGCTCGGTCTGATCATTTTCCCGGTATTGGGTTTGGTCGTCTGGGGAGTCGCCGGACCACGGGGGATCAAGGAGGGGCCATCTTCGCCCGAGCACAGCAAAGGCTGACTGCAATCTTTGCGAATCAGAGCCTCTGCATTTAACGCGAAAGGTGGTTTCCCATTGCTGCGTTTCATGCTCATAACGCAGAAAGCTGTGGAGGAAAAATGTCAGAGCCCTCTCCATCGTTTGGAGCGCCTTTGCGCGCTTGGTTCGTACACATTTCCCGCTCGGGGTGGGGAGGATTGTCCTTCTGGATACTCTTGTTGTGTGTGGCTGTTTTCCTGATCGTCTGCGGTTATGGCGCATTCATCGGTGTCAATAAGGCGAATCTCCACCTTGCTTTTCTGGGCGGACTTTCCGGTTTCGCTGCGACAGCTATCGGCGCAGCCGCAGCCATAGCATTGCGAGATATCGCCGCCCGTACGCAAGACATCATGCTTGGCTTTGCCGCCGGCATGATGCTGGCCGCCAGTTCCTTCTCGCTCATTCTCCCTGGTATTGAAGCAGCACAGGCCCTTTGCGCAAACCAATTGCTCGCAGCATGCGTTGTTGTTGCGGGATTGGGATTGGGCGTAGCGCTGATGGTCGGCCTTGATCGTTTCGTCCCTCACGAACACGAGAAAAGCGGACGCAGGGGACCGGGTGCGCAGCGTATCAATCGGGTTTGGTTGTTCGTCTTGGCAATCACGCTGCATAACCTGCCAGAAGGCATGGCTATTGGGGTGAGCTTCGCCAACGGCGATATGAAGGTGGGGCTGCCTCTGACAACCGCAATTGCCATACAGGACATTCCGGAAGGGTTAGCAGTCGCCCTGGCATTACGAGTGACAGGCATCAGCGCGCTTCGAGCCGCGCTGATTGCGGTTGGTTCGGGGCTGATGGAACCCTTGGGGGCAATTGTTGGTTTAGGGATTTCCAGTAGCTTTGCCTTGGGGTATCCCATCGCTCTCGGCTTGGCAGCTGGCGCCATGATTTTTGTAGTGTCCCATGAGGTCATTCCCGAGACACATCGCAATGGTCATGAGACACCAGCGACCTTAGGCCTGATGCTGGGTTTCGGCGTCATGATGTTTCTTGATACAGCCCTGGGCTAGCTCTGAACCTTTTATCAGTCACCCCGAAAATTTTCGGAACACCTCTTAAATTGAGCAGGTCAGTTTTCATGCACGGCAAATATTGCTTGCCGGTGAATCCCATACGGACGCCGCGATTAGGCGACGCCCGACTGACCAGAAGGAAGTCTCGAAATGGCTAGAAAAACTGTCGAAGATTTGTTTATCCACGAACTCTCTGATGTTTACAGCGCGGAAAAGCAAATCACCAAAGCCTTGCCGCGCTTGGCGAAAGCGGCGACCAACCCGCTGTTGGCGGAGGCCTTTACCTCACACCTGGAAGAAACCCAGGGCCAGATCGAGCGCATTGATCAATTGGTGGAACTGACCGGGATAAAATTGAAGCGCATGAAATGCGTGGCGATGGAGGGGTTGGTTGAAGAGTCGAAAGAGCTCTTGGAAGAGATCGAGAAGGGCGCCGTTCTTGATGCAGCGTTGATTGGCGCGGCGCAGAAGGTGGAACACTATGAAATAGCCGCCTATGGCACCCTGATAGCGATGGCCAAACACCTCAAATATGACGACGCTGCAAAGTTGTTGGCTGCGACGCTCGCTGAGGAAAAAGGCGCCGATGAAAAGCTGACAAAGATTGCTGAGCAGGGTGGCAATCAGGCCGCAACGTTGGAATCCAAGTGACGGCCGTGATTTGAAACCAGGCGGCGCCGCAATGGCGCCGCTTGCCACTTATAAGTGCCTGCGCGAGAGACCGAAAATGTCTGATGCACAACGTGGAGCTATTTCCAGAGCCTCCAACCCGCAAAACACGCTTTCCGAGTTGTTAGCTCAACTCCTGATGGCTCGCGGGCCAGGTGGGCAGGAAGATGAGGTTCGCGAAATATGCTTGCAAACCATTACTCCTCTCTGCGACGAAACATGGGTTGATGCCGCAGGTAACGTCATAGGACTTATTAAGGGTAAGCGCAAGGCTACCGAATCGCGCGGAGCTGTAAGGGTAATGGCGCACATGGATGAAATCGCGATGGTGGTTAAGAGCGTCAATGAAGATGGCACATTGAGAGTTATCGCCCTGGGAGGCGCGAACCCGGTGAATTTCGGTATGTGTCCGGTTGATATTCTGGGTGATAACGAAATTATCCCAGGCGTTTTGTCTTTCGGCTCAATGCATGCGACGCAGAATGCGCCTCAAGGCGCTGATGTGTTATCGGGAGATGTGCATTGGAATGACGTTCATGTGATTACGCGATCTTCACCCCCGGTCCTGCGCACTCAAGGCGTACGTCCAGGTACGCGGGTCGTGTTGAGTCGTCATTGGCGTGAACCGTTTCGAGTGGGTGACGCCATCGCGGCGCATTTTCTGGATGACCGTGCACCCTTGGCGGCCATAATTGATGCCGCGCATCAATTGAGCCATCGCCGAGGTGAGCTGGCATGTGATGTATATTTTGTATTTACGACGTCGGAAGAAGAATCCAATGCAGGGGCGATGTTCGCATCCGCGTCCCTACCAGGTGAAACCACCATCGCTGTAGAGGTCGGGCCAGTGATGGATGAGTATGGAACGAAGCTTAGCGTCGATCCAATCATCAATACCGGCGACGAAAAGGGTTATTACACACGCGACATCGTGATGGCCTTAGCCGCCGCAGCAGAGCGCTGTGGTTACAGCCCTCAATATGCGTTACTCGTCGATTTTGCCTCAGATGCGAGCGCCGTATTAAGCAATGGCTCGTCGGCTAGAGCGGGGTGCGTAGCAATACCTACCGAAAACACTCATGGTTATGAGCTGATTTTAGACGGCGCAGTTCGGGCTTGTTCGGCGACGCTTTGCGAGTACCTGATGACTTGCTAAAGGCAGGAAATGAACCCGGTGTGCGCTTCGATAGATTTGGTTTATCTACCCAACTTCCATGCGTTTATCTTAAAGCATCGACTTACCATATGATTTTACGCTTCGCTTGTTAATCGCGCCTTTCGTCGCCTTTCGTTGAAAAAAATAAACCGCTGAATAGTTTTTGGCTTCTTAATACTGAGCCTGTTCACTCAGACAGCCTCTAGGTATAACTCCTTTTTGCCCGTACTCAGTGCGGGCTTTTTTTCTATGGGTTTTATATGGCTAAAGAGTTACCAGCTAATGGCGAGCGCCCATCGAGCGGTTGTAGCCACCCTTATATACGTAAAGGTTATTATCTTGGCTTAAGCCCAGATGTTTATGTGTGTATGTATTGCGCAGAGCAACGAAAACCTGAGCAATGGGACAATTTTGAGCACCGACGTCGGCCACCTACAGGAATGCTTAATGATGTGGAGCGATAATAAGCTTTCGCTGGCCGGACCCTGTATTTGATCGTTCTGTGATGGTCAACTGCGCAACGGTGCCGGCATAGCCTGCCAGCGTTTGACAGCGTCAGCCTTGGCTCAATGACGATGATCGCGTACCCCTGAGTAGATGAGGGCAAACCGATTCAGCAACTGGTGGCGCACGCTTCAGCCACCGCTTGAAGCCTTCCAAAATTAGCCGCCAAGGGTTAACCCATCACTTTGTCAGAACTTAGCGCATGCCGATGGAATTATTGCGTCGTGTGCGGCTCTTTCTGAATAGGACGCGCAAAAAAGCGCCCCCCGTAATAGGTGCCGGCAGTCGCTGGCGCTTGAAAAAAACAAGCGGATGGAGCCAGTCATGCGTGCGTTGCCCGGTTACTTAGTTTTTCTGTTTTGTCCCGTTGCTCTCGGGGTGTATTTGCCTGCCGGTGGCCGTTGGCGGATATGCCTTGCACGCCATCAAAGGAGTCTCTCATGACTGTCTTTCAATCCCTGCTTAGTAGTTCTGACCAGAGGCTACGGGAAGGCCCATTGCGCAGCCAGTACCAGCGTCTCCTCACAGATTGGAACACGGAATCTTCCCAATGGGCGGCCGAGTTTTTGCAAGCGCAGTTGGACTGCCTCGGTCCCGTTGAAGACAATCCGCTGCCTACGTCGCCCGACCAACTTATGGATTGGGTGGTGCTCAACTGCTCTAGCGTTGCTCAGGAATACGCGCGTTACTTGCATGGTCGGATGCAAGGAGGCGGCCGCCGGTATTTTCTAAACAAAGCTCATGCCTTGTACTTTTTGCAATGCGTGGCACCCACCAAACAAGTGGACGGTGCCTGGCTATACGGTGTACTTGCGCACTGGCGGGACTACCGCTACGACGGGCTTTTGACCACTTATTTGGAAGAGCTCGGCGATGGTGAACCAATGCAAAATCATGTCGCGATATACCAGCGTCTGCTGGCCGAGCAAGGCTGCGACGGCGATTTCGCATGGCAAGACCAGCACTTTCACCAAGGCGCCATCCAGCTGGCATTGGGTCAAAGCGCCGAGTCGCACTTGCCGGAGATCCTCGGGTATAACCTGGGTTATGAGCAACTGCCGTTGCACTTGCTCATCTGCGCCTACGAGCTCAAGGAACTGTGCATCGACCCCTATTACTTCAGTTTGCATGTGACCATCGACAACGCCAGCAGTGGCCATGCTCGCCGGGCCGTGCAAGCGGTCCTGGCATTGATGCCGCGCGGGATGGACGCGCAGGAATATTGGCAACGGGTACGGCGGGGTTATCAACTGAACGACCTTGGACTGGGCTCTACGGCGGTGATCCAGGCGTTTGACTTGGAAGACGAGTTGGTAGCAATGCTTGAGCGCAAGCGACTGTTCGGCCAGCACATGCATTCGGATTACTGCCGCTTTGAAGGTAAGAGTGTCAACCAATGGCTGGCGCACCCCGGGCAGGTTCGCGGCTTCTTGCAGGCCCTTCAGGACAAAGGCTGGATCAAGCGCAACCGCGCCCCTGAAGACAGTCGTTTCTGGCAATTGATCGAAGGCGCGGGTGCCGCCATGTTCGGCGTGTTCAGCGGTTATGAAAAACAATTGCTGCGGGACTGGATCGCCGGTGACTGGCGTGATGAAAAAAGTACTGCGCACGCGCGCCCGGCGCGGCCCGTATCGCTGGACGCAAACACGCAAATGTTGGATGACCCTGAAACTCAGGCACTCCGTAAGGCACTGCAGGAGCCCGACGGCGAGCAACTGCTTTCCCTGTTATTACCGTGGCTGGGCCCTGACCGCCATCATCGGCCCGCCGGCTTGTTTGCCACCCGCCGTTTTATCGCATTACGCGCAGCTCTGCGCTGACTGACAAGGAGCCCTGCCAATGGTCGACTCACTGTGCCCAACGCCCTCCGGGTCATCGGCCCAATCGCATGCTGATCGGGTACTGCTCAATCTGGGCCGCCGCCTGCAGGCGCAGGGCTATCGCTTTATAACGCCCACACCGCTGACCCATCAACGGGTCATGGCGCGTTGGGATAATGCACCGGCTAGCGATACGCGCGGGATATTCGGTTGGTCGCGGCCCTTCGATGCTGAGGTTTTCGAGGCTGCCGAACGACAGGAACTGCAACAGGCTGAAATTATCGTCAAGACGCATGGCCGCTGGCGGAGCCGGGTGCGGTGGTCGAATCTGGGCCCGTTGCTGTTGGCGCATTCGGCGTTTCCGACAGAAGCCGCTGATGCGGTTTTTTTCGGCCCCGACACTTACCGCTTCGCCAGCGTAATCGAAGAGAGCTTGCGCCAACGCTTCGCGCCGATCCGCCGCGCCGTGGACATCGGCTGCGGTTCGGGCGCCGGTGCCTTGCTGGTGGCGCGCGCCCGGCCTGACGCAGAGGTGCTCGCGGTGGACATCAACCCAAAGGCGTTGCGCATGAGTGCGGTCAACGCCGAACTCGCCAACGCACCGAACGTCAGCGTATACCACAGTGATGTGCTCGACGGCGTTGATGGTCGCTTTGACCTGATCCTCGCCAATCCGCCCTACATGAAGGACAGTCAGCAGCGGTCCTACCGCCACGGTGGTGGTGAATTGGGCGAAGCGTTGTCGCTGCGCATTTTGCGCGAAGCGCTGCCCCGTTTGGAACGCGATGGCACTTTATTGCTCTACACCGGGGTGGCAATGGTCGATGGCCGCGATTTGTTCCTTGAATCCGCTCGCGCCTTGTTGAGTAGCGATGCTTTTGGCTGGACCTACCATGAGCTTGACCCGGACGTGTTTGGCGAAGAGCTGGAAAAACCAGGGTACGAGCGCGTCGAACGCATCGCAGCGGTGGCGCTTTCCGTTACTCGACTGAGTTGACTGCGTATGGATCGCACTCAGCGCTTTGGCATTGAAGAAGAATATTTCATTACAGATCTGCGCAGTCGGCGAATGCTCGCCGAGCCGCCAGCTCATGTGCTTGCGGCGTGCCGCGAGGTCATCGGCGATGGCTTCTCTTATGAGATGTTCCAGGGCCAGGTCGAAGTGGCGTCTCCAGTGTTTGACGACGCCGCAGAAGCGGCCACTTACCTGGGCCGGGTGCGCCGCGAGTTGAGCCAGGCGTTGGCCGGATATGGACTGGGGTTTATATGCAGCGGCGTACACCCATTGGCCGATTGGCGGGCGCAACGTGCTACGCCTCAGGTCCATTTTCAGCGCTTGTTCGAGGAGTTCCAGATCGTCGCGCAGCGCAGCGTGCTCAGTGGTCTGCATGTTCACGCAGAGATCCCGACGGGTGTTGATCGAATCGCAGTGCTGAACGAGGTGTTGCCCTGGTTGCCGATGCTGCTGGCTCTGAGCGTTTCATCGCCGTTGTGGCAGGGTCAGCCCAGTGGGTATTGCAGTTATCGGCAAGTAGTCTGCGATGAGTGGCCGCGCATGGGTATCCCTGAGTTTCTATCGGATGAGCAGAGCTTCGAGCAATACCTGGGCTTATTGAAACGTAGCGGGGCGCTGGCAAAGGATGCAAATGTCTGGTGGGGTTGCCGGCCCTCGTTGAGCTACCGGACGCTCGAGTTGCGCATGACCGACGCGTGCCCGCGTTTGAGCGACGCGTTGGTCCTGGCTGGACTGTTCCGGATCATGATCAAACACGCCTGCCAGATGCCGGCACCCGGCAGCCAATACAGCCTTGAACGTCTTTGGCTGCTTAAGGAAAATCGCATTCGCGCTCGTCGTTGCGGACATCATGGGCGCTTCACGCTGGCTCCGGACACCGAGGCAATATCACTTGAACAGTGGCTGATTCTGGCTGAGCAGCAATTCGGCGAAACCGCCCGTGTGTTGGGAGAAGACGTCGTGTTCGACCACGCACGGCAAATGCTGCGCGACGGCAGCAGCGCCGAGCGTCAACTGCGCGTCTTTAGTGCACAGTCTTCGCCCGGACTGCAAGGCGGGCAAGCAGTGGTTGACCTGTTGTTGGAAGAAAGCCGGGAGAACCCGTGAAAGTGCTGTCCGGCAGATTGAAATCTGCGCTAAAAAAACTAAGGGGAAATAGGATCACTGGCGGGGAACGTTTCTTCGATAGCTTCATCGAGCTGGCTGTCGCTTATGGCACGCTCATGGAGGGTGACGCTCGATTCGCAATGGCAGTCAGCGGCCGGGCAAGGTTGCCCGTGTGGGTGCAGGTTGGCACACGCTTGACTGCAGTAGCGCTTTCCGTCCCGTTGATGGTCTGCCAAGGCGTCGCACTGACAAGTAGCGCAAGCGCATTGACCGAGATGGGTAGTGTTTGACATGGTATCTCCTTACTGCCGATCTCCTGGTTTAAGTTGCCTGATTTTCATCAGCGCCAAGGAAGTTTTAATATAAAGATGGGGCCGTAGGCGTGGTTATATTATTGGCCTTGAGTTTACGTCAAAATAGGCTGCCGAGCAGGGGGCAACGGTGCTCCGAATAGTACAGAAGTGCTGCTTCTCGCCGACAGTCACCCGGTTTGTTTCGGTCAAGCGATCGATAAGGAGCTATCGACGGCGCCGGTATATCCGGTTACGCCGCGGTTATGAGCACGCCGAAACGAGCCTCAAAGGGCGGCGAGGCCGCCCTCTGTATGAGCACTAAGATCCCGACTTTCGGCCGCCGCCATGGCTGTGTTGACCGCCCTTGCGTCCTGCTTCAGACGCTTTCTCGCGGTCATTGGCAAAGTTTCCGCCCGATGATTGGCCGCCTTTTTTCCCGGCTTCGGAAGCTTTTTCGCGGTCGTTAGCAAAGTTGCCTGGATTTTTGTTGCCTGTAGTCATGAGAGTTCTCCATTTACTAAGGTAGCGCTTCGTTAGTTTCCCATTTTCTGCAATGGGCATTTACTGGGATGTCGCTCGGCGAAAAAATGTTTTAAGAATTTTACCGGAAGGCGACAGGCGGTAGTTAATAATACGTATCTCATAGAGTGCCGATTCTGAGAGGGCGCTAGATATTAATTTGATGGCAGCCACCGATCGCTCCGCTTCGCTTAGTTGGCCTCACCCATACTTTTCGCTGAAGCTTGCACTTTTAAGTCGGCACGTCGGGAATACCTGGCCGTTCGTCTTTTACATGGCACCGCAAACTGCTGGGCGATACCAAATGGTTTCATACGTGTACACAGGAGAAGCTTGCTATGAACCATGACTCATCCAATGGTCAAGACCTGCCGCCGGAAAAGTCGCCTGAGCCGAATGAGGATGGTTGCGTCCTGGGAACGGCCGGGCGCAACGAAGATCCGAACGCAACAACTGACTGGGACCACCCCGATGACACATCACCTGAACGGGCGCCTGAGGAGCCAGACGGTGGAAAAAATCAGGGTGTCACGCTTCCGCCCAACGGCACCCCTGGGATAGACACCGTTCCTTGCCCGCAGAACGACGACGGGAAGTGAGCCTACAAATGCTCTGGGCCACGGTTTCGCTTGATGCGCAGCACTCGACCGCTGGTCGCGCAGCAAAGGTTTATTTTGAAATTTATCAACAGGGAGGCGCCTCACAAAAAGGTAGGCAGCGCTCCAACCGGGTGCTGCCCCTTCTTAAGCCTGAGGAGATTTGTTCATGTTTCTACATAACAAGCGACTTCAATACACCGTACGTGTGGCCGAGCCTAATCCGGGCCTGGCCAACCTGTTGCTGGAACAGTTTGGCGGCGCTCAAGGGGAGCTGGCGGCAGCGTCCCGCTACTTCACCCAGGCCTTGGCTGAAGACGATCCGGGCCGCAAGGATCTGCTGATGGACATCGCCACCGAAGAGCTCAGCCATCTGGAGATCGTCGGGTCCATCATCGTGATGCTCAACAAGGGCGCCAAGGGGCGAATAGCCGAAGGTGTGGAAGAGGAGGGCGAGTTGTATCGCTCCCTTAACGGCGCCGGCAATGACTCTCACATCACCAGCCTGCTGTACGGTGCCGGTGCTCCATTAACCAACTCCGCGGGAGTGCCCTGGACAGCGGCCTATATCGACACTATCGGTGAGCCCACCGCGGACATGCGCTCCAATATCGCGGCCGAAGCCCGCGCCAAAATCGTCTACGAGCGGCTGATGAATGTCACGGATGATCCGGGCGTAAAAGAGGCGCTGGGCTTTTTGATGACGCGGGAAATCGCGCATCAATTGTCTTTTGAAAAGGCGCTGCATTCGATCCAGCCGAACTTCCCTCAAGGCAAGCTGCCGGGCATGCAGGAATTCACGCAGGTTTATTACAACATGTCCCAAGGCGCGGAAAGTATGCGTGGCCCTTGGAACCAGGGCGAAGAGTGGGAGTTCGTGGAAAGCCCGCAACCGGCGGTCGACGGTGGTGATGGCTTGGCCACTGTGCAACTGAATGCCGATGACGAAGCGACATTGAGCGCGATGAAAATCCGCACCGCCTCGGACGCGACGAGCGACCCCGTTACCGGCGCTGACCTGGGCTCGGGAATGCAACCAAAACCCGAAATTTGAAGCTTGGCAGCCGCACGCTTTCGGGCGTGCGGCGCCTGCCATTTTTTATCAAGAGGACTAACGACATGGCGACTCCACAGGAAAACCTGCTTGATTGGCTACGTGATGCCCATGCGATGGAGCAGCAGGCCGAAAAAATGCTCAAGGCGCAATCCGAGCGCCTGGAACATTACCCCCAGCTCAAGGCACGGATCGACCAGCACATTGAGGAAACTCTCGGCCAGCAGCAACTTATTGACCAGTGCCTGGCACGTCTGGGCGGCAGCTCATCGACCCTGAAAGACATGGGGGGCAAGCTGATGGCGTTCGGCCAGGCAGTCGGTGGCTCATTGATGAGTGACGAAGTCATCAAGGGCGCGATGGCCGGTTACGTCTTCGAAAACATGGAAATTGCCAGCTATACGGCGCTTATCGCCGCTGCGAAAGAGGCCGGTGATTCGGAAACTCTAGCGGCCTGCGAAAAGATCCTGCCGCAGGAAATCGCCATGGCCGAGTGGCTGCTACAGCACTTACCAGAACTGACGCAAGCGTTCCTGCGTCGCTCAGCCGACCCCGACAAAGCAGCCAAGCGCTGATGTAATGCGCGGCGCCCGACCGCCTGCGGCGGGCGCCTGTTCAGCGCAGGGTGGCACTGCGCGACGTTTTCACGGTCCATGGAACACGCACCACGTAACTGGAGGTGAACCTTGGCAAGCAAGAAAAAGCCCGTGGTCGACCGTATCGATCCGGCGCGGCTCTCTTCCAGCCGCAAAGACCTGTTTTTCGCGGCGATGGAAACCAGCCAAAGCGCGATGATCGTTTGCGACCCGGCACAAGCCGACAACCCGATCATCTTCGCCAATCAGGCGTTCCTGAGGCTGACGGGGTATGAACAGGGTGAAGTGATCGGGCGCAATTGCAGGTTTCTGCAAGGACCTGAAACCGATAAGCGTGCGTTGCGGCAAGTGCAGCATGCGATGACATGCCGCCATGAGGTATGTGTGGAAGTACTCAACTACCGCAAGGACGGTTCGACGTTCTGGAATGAACTGTTCATTTCGCCGTTGTTCAATGAGAGCGGCCAATTGGTGTACTTTTTTGCCTCTCAGCTTGACGTGAGCCGGCGCCACGACGCAGAACTGCGCGTGCGCCGCGTTCAGGACCTGGAGGCCCTAGGGCAACTGACCGGCGGCATCGCCCATGACTTCAATAACCTGCTGCAGGTGATGGTCGGTTATCTCGAACTGATCCAGCAGAGCGCCAAGCGCCCCGGTACCGACCCGCAGCGCATTCTCAACAGCGCCAGCCGCGCCAGGGCCGCCGCCGAAAAAGCTCAAACCTTGACCCAACAGCTACTCGCGTTCTCGCGCAAGCAACGTCTCGACAGTCGCGTAATCAACCTGAACACCTTGCTGAGCCGCACCGAATTTTTGGCGCAGACACTGCAGGATGTCCAGCTGCATGTGAATCTGGCTGAGGACCTGTGGAACTGTCGTATTGACCCTGCGCAGGCGGAGCTGGCGGTGCAGCATTTGTTATCCAACGCCCAGGATGCGCTAGGAGGACATGGCGAGCCGACCGTGACAATCAAGACGTGCAACGTTCAGGTTCCGGGCGATGCCAATGCGCAACGCGACGGGTTGGCCGAAGGCCGCTACGTGGGCCTCTCGATCAGCGATAACGGCAACGGCATCGATGAGAGCGTCCAGGAGAAAATCATGCAACCGTTCTTCACCACCAAGGAAGAGGGCAAGGGTTCAGGTCTGGGATTGTCGATGGTGTATGGCTTCGTCAAGCAATCGGGCGGTACTGCACGCATCCATTCCTACCCAGGCGTTGGCACGACGGTATGCCTGTATTTTCCGGCGAACGACAGCCAGCTCTGGGTCGAGCAAACGCCCGCGACTACTTCGCTTCAAGGCGACGAGCACATCTTGATTGTGGAGGACCGGCCCGAAGTGGCCGAGCTCGCGCAGGAGGTTCTGTCTGACTACGGTTATAGCACCGACATTGCACACACTGCCGCCGAGGCGCTGGATCGGCTCGCCGGCGCGACCTATGACCTGGTGTTCAGTGACTTGATCATGCCCGGCCAGATGAATGGCGCGGAACTCGCGCGCGAGATAGCGCACTTGTATCCGCATACCAGGGTGCTGCTTACGACGGGCTATGCGAAAGACTCGCTGGAGCGCGCGGATATACAGGTGCATGAATTCGAGTTGATTGCCAAACCCTACCAGCCCGCTGATCTGCCCAGGAAGATTCGCAGCTTGCTCGACACAGCGTGGACAGCGCCAGCATCAGGTTGAGGATCATCACCAACAGAATCGAGAAGCCGAAGATCGAGCGCGCCCAGCGCGCTGGATCGACCCGGCGCACGCTGCTGTTGGCCAGCGCCAGCCAGTAACCGCCCAAGGCGCTGATCACGGCGAAATACAGCATGCCCATCTGGGCTACCACTCCCAGCAGCAGGGTGCTGGCGAAGAAAGCTAGGGTGTACGCCTGTATTTGCCGGTGGGCTTGGGACAGGGTCAGCAGCGGCAGGCGCGCTGCGCGGAAGTCTTCGCGGCGCATCACGGTGATGGCGTGTGAATGGGGCATCTGCCAGCAGCAGAACACCAGCACTAACATCATCGCCGTGGCGTCGAACCTTGCGGTGACCGCGCAATAGCCGATCACCGGCGGCATTGCCCCGGAGAGGCTGCCGACCAAGGTGCCCCAGTGGGAACGGCGCTTGAGCCAGAAGGTGTAGACCCCCGCATAGATCACCAGCCCGACCAGCGCCAGGCAGCACGCCAGCAGGTTGCTGCCCGCCCAGAGCAGGCCGAAACCACTGACGCCCAGTGCGATGGCATAGCTGGCGGCGGTGGGCACCGCGATGGTTCGCAGCGCCAGTGCGCGATGGCAGGTTCGCACCATGCGCCGATCAATGTCTCGATCGGCGCAGTTGTTAATGACACAACCGCAACCGATCACCAATGCAGTGCCGAGCAGGGTGGCAACTAGGTGCGCAGGGTCTGCCAGGCGCCCGCCGCCAGCGAGGAAATAACCCCCCAGCACCGACGTGAGATTGCCAAAAATGATCCCTGGCTTGGTCAGTTGAATTCCTGCATTGAGCAGCCCCAGCCAGTACCTCAGTGCGCCAGCATGTTGTTGTGAATACTGTCCATGATCCATAGCGAGAGCCCTACCAGCAAAAGAATGATGACCGCCGAAAAAATCAGTGCAATCAGGTTCCAGCGTTGTTCCTCGGCCGTATCCAGATGCAGGAAGAACTTGAGGTGGACCACGATCTGGATAACCCCCAGCGCCACCACCAGCCAGGCGGTGATGGTGCGCGGCAGCGAAGGGAACATCACCAGGGCGAAAGGGATCAGGGTCAGCAGCACCGACAGCAGGAACCCGACCAGGTAGGAACGGCTGCTGCCATGGCTGGTACCGGCGCTGCTGTGAATCGAACTTTGCTTGTACATGTCACACCACTCCCAACAGATAGATCACGGTAAACACGCAGATCCACACCACGTCCAGGAAGTGCCAGAACAGGCTCAGGCAACTGAGCCGGGTGGCGGTGGTGTTGGTCAGGCCTTTCTGGCGAATCTGCACCATCAGCACAGCCATCCAGATCAACCCCGTCAACACGTGCGCGCCGTGGGTGCCGACAAGAGTGAAAAAAGCGGTCAGAAACGCGCTGCGGTCCGGTCCGTAGCCTTCTGCGATCAAATGGCGGAACTCGTTGATTTCCATGGCAATGAAGCCGGCGCCGAGCACGAACGTGAGTCCCAGCCAACGCAGCACCTGGCTTTGCTGGCCACGGTTCATCGCCAGCATCGCGTAGCCGTAGGTGATGCTGCTCAACAGCAGCAGCATGGTTTCAGCGAGCACATAAGGCAGTTCGAAAATATCCACGCTCGAAGGACCGCCGGCCACGCTGTCGCGCAACACCGCATAGCCGGCGAACAAGCTCGCGAACAGGATGCAGTCGGTCATCAGGTAAATCCAGAACCCGAAGACGCTCAGCGAACCCGCGTCTTCATGTCCGTGTTCCTGAGTATGAGCGATGTCTTTTTCAATCACGATATTGGACATGGATCAAGCCTCTGCCAGGTCTTTGAGACGTGCCGTTTCGATGCGCGCTACCTCTTGCGCGGACACGAAGTAATCAGTGTCTTCGTCGTAGCTGCGCACCACGAACGCGACCACCGAAGCCACCAGGCCGAACGCCGCCAGCCACCAGATGTGCCAGACCAGGGCGAAGCTGCAGATCAGCGCGAACAGGCTGATCACCAGGCCCGAGGCGGTGTTGCGCGGCATGTGAATGCTTCGGTAGTCGGTGTGGCTGAGGGTGCTCACGCCGCGCTCCTTCATGCCCCAATAAGCGTCCAGGTCATTGACCTTGGGTTGCTCGGCGAAGTTGTACAGCGGTGGCGGAGAGGCGGTGGCCCATTCCAGGGTGCGCCCGTCCCATGGGTCGCCAGTAAGGTCGCGGTATTGGTGGCGGTTACGGATGCTGACGAACAGCTGCAGAGCCTGGGAAATTACGCCGCAGAGGATGATGAGCACGCCCAGCACTTCCAGCAGCAGCCACGGCCGCCATTCCGGGTTGTCGAAATGGTTGAGGCGCCGGGTCATGCCCATAAAGCCCAGTACATACGACGGCATGAACGCGAAATAAAAGCCGATCAGCCAGCACCAGAAGGCGATGCGGCCCAGCTTGTCGTTCAAGCGGAAGCCAAAGGCCTTGGGGAACCAGTAGGTCAGGCCGGCCATGTAGCCGAACACCGCGCCGCCGATGATCACGTTGTGAAAATGCGCGATCAGGAACAGGCTGTTGTGCAGCATGAAGTCAGCGCCCGGCACTGCCAGCAATACCCCGGTCATCCCGCCGATGCTGAAGGTCACGATAAAGCCCAGGGTCCACAGCATGGGGGTCTCGAAGCGCACCCGGCCACGGTACATGGTGAACAGCCAGGTGAAGATTTTCACCCCGGTCGGCACCGCGATAATCATGGTCATGATGCCGAAGAACGCGTTGACGTTACCCCCTGCGCCCATGGTGAAGAAGTGGTGCAGCCACACGATGAACGACAACACGGTAATCGCAATCGTCGCCCATACCAGCGACACGTAACCGAAGAGCCGCTTACTGCTGAAGGTCGCGGCAATCTCGGAAAACACTCCGAACGCCGGCAGGATCAGGATGTACACCTCCGGATGCCCCCAGGCCCAGATCAAGTTCACGTACATCATCGGGTTGCCGCCGGCTTCGTTGGTAAAGAAATGCATGCCCAGGTAACGGTCCAGGGACAGCATCAGCAGGGTGGCGGTAAGAATTGGAAACGACGCCAGGATCAGCACCGAGGTGCACAGCGCATTCCAGGTGAACACCGGCATTTTGAACAACGTCATGCCTTCGGTACGCATCTTCAAGATCGTGACGAAGAAATTCAGCCCCGTCAGTAACGTGCCGACGCCGGATATCTGCAGTGACCATATGTAGTAGTCCACCCCGACCCCGGGGCTGTATGCCAACCCGGATAACGGCGGATAGGCGACCCAACCGGTTCGCGCAAACTCACCGATCCCCAGTGAGACGTTGACCAGCGCGGCACCGGCCACGAACAGCCAGAAGCTCAGCGCGTTGAGAAACGGGTAGGCCACGTCGCGTGCGCCTATCTGCAACGGCACCACTACGTTCATCAGGCCGACCACGAAGGGCATGGCCACGAAGAAAATCATGATCACGCCATGGGCAGTGAAGATCTGGTCGTAGTGTTCCGGCGGCAGATAACCCGGCCCGCCACTGGCGGCCATGGCTTGCTGGGTGCGCATCATGATTGCGTCGGAAAAACCGCGTAGCAGCATCACCAGCGCGACGATGATGTACATACATCCGATCTTTTTGTGGTCCACCGACGTGAACCACTCGCGCCACAAATAGCCCCATTTGCGTTTCCAGGTAATGGTGCCCACCATCGCCGCGCCGATCAGCCCGATGAAGGCCAGCGTGTACATCACAATCGGTTCAGTGGTTGGAATCGCATCCCATGACAGTTTTCCGAACATTGTTATTGCTCCTCGGCCAGTAAACTGGGGTGTTGATCGACGCGCTTTTCAGTACCGCTCAATGGCGCTCGCCTGGTTTTATTGGCCTTGTTCATGCCTTCGTATTTATCGACGATGTCCAGGAACAGCCGCTCCTGCACTGCCGAGTAATAGGTCACGGGGTGCTTGATGGTGGGCTTGGCCAAGTGCGCATAGCTCGTTTGGTCAAGGACTGTGGAGGCGCCCTTGACCTTGTTCGCCCAGGTCTGGAAGTCGGTGGGGCTCAATGACAGCGTGGTGAAATGCATGTCGGAAAAACCGGGGCCGTTGTAGTTGGCGGCGATTCCCTTGAACTCGCCGGTTTCGTTGGCGATCAGGTGCAGCTTGGTCTGCATGCCTGCCATCGCATAGATCTGCCCTCCCAGCGCCGGGATGAAGAAGGACGTCATGGCCGCGTCGGAGGTGATGGTGAAACTCACCGGCGTGTGCACCGGCAAGGCCAGTTCGTTGACGCTGGCGATACCCAGGTCGGGGTAGATGAACAGCCACTTCCAGTCGATGGCCACCACCTGGACGTTGATCGGTGGCGTGTCCGAGTCGAGCGGGCGATAGGGGTCGAGGGCGTGGGTGGTTTTCCACGTCACCCAGCCCAAGGCGATGATGATCAGCAGCGGCACGCCCCACACTACTGCTTCGATTTTGTGGGAACTGGCCCAGCGCGGTGAGTAACGGGCCTTTTTATTGGTGGCGCGGTAGCGGTAGGCAAACACAAACGTCAGCACGATCACCGGCACCACCACCAACAGCATCAGGCCCGTGGCGAGGATAATCAGGTCGCGCTCATCGGTTGAAATCTGCCCCTTGGGGTTGAACACCACTAAGTTGCAACCGCTTAACAAGAAGACGCTGGCGAGATATGCCAGGCAATAGCCAATCGCTCGTTTCATGCCTTGCTCCTGTATGGAAAACGTCCGTTGTTACGGCGCCGAAAGTCCGGCGACAGTGTTCGTAAATTACTTAAGCGAAACGCTGGCGCTGCGCTTGTTAGTTCCTGACGCCAGGCAATACGGCGCCATCAATGGATAAAACCCATCAGCTGCCCGGATCTGTTGGCTTTCGCTGCTGCTCTGCGGTGCGTTTTTCACCGCGCTGCCGAATATTTTGAATAGACGTCACGGGGTTGGTTTAACAATTTGTTACTTCGCCTGACGAACGGCTTAACAAGCGAAACGGCACTAGAGCTTTATAGGTGCATGATGCAATTTCCCTTGTAAAAAAGACGGAATCCCTCTTAAGGCATTCAGGTCTTACTTGAAGGTCAACCCACTAACGGTCCGGGAGAACAGTTATGTTTATTCGTGGTAATACTTATAAGGCATGGGCCCAAAAGGCATTGGAAGAAGAGTGCTTTACTCAGGAAGTGGAAAACGGGTGCCATATCGAAGTCAGGGCCCGGGAGCGCGAAGACGCCGATATCGAAGTGCTGGTCAGCGTCTATACCGCGACGGGGCAATGCGTGATTGAACGCACCAGCCAGTTGCCGGGCGCCGAATGGACCGTGCACGACGCGCTCAAGCGCGGCATTGATCAGGCGGAACGGATTGCGGGCGGCGAATCGGGGCGTTTGCCCTGCGCTGACGCGCACCTGCACGAGGACGATTGACGGGGCGCCTGCGCCGGGGTTGCAGCGGAAAACGGAACTTTGGCGGCGCGTGGATTTTCCATTGTAGAGAGCCCCGCGTCAGCCGGCCCGCGCCCGCTGATTGCTGATAACAACCCCGCCGCCCGAGCCGCCCATGTCCGAGTTCAGCTTCAGCCAAGCCGCACCCACAAAACCGTCCTTGCGCCGCGCCGTGACGGGCCCGATGTTGTTTCTGTTCATTCTCGGCGATGTGCTCGGTGCCGGCGTGTACGCGCTGGCCGGCACCATCGCTGGCGAGGTGGGTGGGGCGATCTGGGTGCCGCTGCTGGTGGCGTTGTTCTTCGCCATGCTCACGGCAGGTTCGTACGCGGAGCTGGTGACCAAGTACCCCTATGCCGGCGCTGCTTCGGTGTTCGCCGAGAAGGCATTCAAGTCACCGCTGATTTCGTTCCTGGTCGGCTTTTGCATGCTGGCGGCCGCCGTCACCAGCGCGGCCGGGCTGTCCCTGGCATTTGCCGGCGACTACCTGGCGGCGTTCGTCGACGTATCACCGCACCTGGCCGCGCTGATATTCCTGATGGTGGTAGCGCTGCTCAATGCTCGCGGTATCAAGGAGTCGTTGGGCGCCAACATGGTCATGACCTGCATCGAACTGTCCGGGCTGCTATTGGTGGTGGTGGCCGCGGCCTGGTGCATCCAGTCGGGCGAAGCCAACCTCGGCCGCGCGCTGGAGTTCAAGGCCGGCGTCAACCCTATGCCTGCGGTGCTGGGCGCTGCATTGCTGGCGTTCTATTCGTTTGTCGGTTTTGAAACGTCGGCTAACCTGGCCGAAGAAATACGCGGGGTGCGCAAGGTGTATCCGCGTGCGCTGTTTGCCGCGTTGGTGACGGCCGGCATCGTGTATACGGCGGTCGGTGTCGCTGCTTCAATGGTGCTGCCGATGGACAAACTGACGGCCACCTCGGCGCCGTTGCTCGAGGTGGTACGCGCCTCGGGCTTGAGTATCCCGCCCCAGCTCTTCGCCTTCATTGCACTGGTGGCGGTCGCCAACGGTGCGCTGTTGACCATGGTCATGGCCAGCCGCCTGGCCTATGGCATGGCCCGCATGAGCCTGTTGCCGGGGCCGCTTTCGCGTGTGCTGCCCAAGCGGCGTACGCCTTGGGTCGCGATCATCGCCAGCACCCTGGTGGCCATCTCCTTGACGTTGACCGGCACGCTCGCAGCGTTGGCCGAGACGGTCGTGCTGTTGCTGCTTTTCGTGTTCCTCAGCACCAACCTGGCGGTGCTGGTATTGCGCCGCGACCTCGTCGCAGAACACCATTTTCGTGTGCCGACCTGGGTGCCAGTGCTGGCGATTGTTTCCTGCCTGATCCTGCTCAGCCAGCAAGGCCTCGACACTTGGTTGCGAGGCGGCGCGTTGATGCTGCTGGGTAGTGCGCTGTACGCGTGCAATCGCCTGGCGACGCCGGTCGCGGAGCCTGGCTAAACCGCTCATCGGAGCATGGGTATCGGCATCTACGGCTCACACATCCCCCGCTGTTCGGCGTGCCAGGCATTGAAACCACACGCACGACCCTCAGGGCTTAAACACCACCCGCAGGCAATTATCGGTTTTTTCCTTGAACAGCTTGTAGCCTTGCGCCCCGTCTTCCAGGCTCATGGGATGGGTCAGCAAGTAGGCAGGGTCAAGCTCGCCTTTGCGAATATGCTCGAACAGGGTCGGTGCGTAACGCTGCCCCGGTTGCTGTCCGGATCTTAGCGTCAACGCCTTGTTGACGATCGCGCCCATCGGGAACTTGTCGAGCAACCCACCGTACACGCCGACCACCGATACCGTGCCGCCTTTACGGCAGGCACGTATGGCCTGCCTTAGCACGCTGCCGCGTTCGGTGTGCAGCCTGAGCAACTGCTTGGCCTTGTCATAGGCATAGTCGATCTCGGTGCCATGCGCCTCCATGCCCACACAATCAATGCAGCGATCCGGGCCGCGTCCGCCAGTCAACTCCAGCAAGGCTTCGTGCACGTTGGTTTTCTCGTAGTTGATAGGGATCGCCTTGCCGCGTTCTTCGGCAAGGCGCAGCCGGTCGGGGTAACGATCAATCGCGATCACCCGCTCGGCGCCCAACAGGTAAGCACTGCAGATCGCCATCTGGCCAACGCCGCCGCAGCCCCACACTGCCACGGTGTCGCCGGGCTGGATATCGGCATTGTCCGCCGCGAAGTAACCGGTGGGCGCCGCATCCGAGACAAACAGCGCCTGCTCATCGCTCACGCCTTCGGGCACCTTGAACAGGTTGACGTCGGCGAACGGCACCCGCACGTAGGTCGCGTGACTGCCCGGGTAACCGCCAAAAGCGTGGCTGTAGCCGATGATGCCGCAGCATGGCTGGCCATACATCAGGTCCGTCGCCGACGGGTTTGGGTTGGAGTTGTCGCAGCAGGAGAAATCGCTGCGCTGGCACGGCTCGCAGTTGCCGCAGCAGATGATTGAGATGGTGATCACTTTGTCACCCTTGCGCAGGTCGGTGACGCCTTTGCCGACCTCGACCACTTCGCCCATGAATTCGTGGCCAATGATATCGCCGGGCTTCATGGCCGGTACGTAGCCGCCGAGCAGGTGCAGGTCCGAACCGCAGACAGAGGAGAGGGTGACGCGAATGATCGCGTCCCGTGGGTTGAGGATCGCAGGGTCGGCGACATGGTCGACTCGCAGTAGATTAGGTGCTTGCCAAGTGAGTGCGCGCATCAGTGGGGTCCTCCTTCGATAACAACGCCGGTTTTGGCTGACGGATGATCGGTTGCGACCTGGTCAGCGCCGGCGTGTACGTAAAAAAAATCGTCGTCCTGTTCCGGCCTGGAGCGGTTGTTGCTGACCTCGCCGGTCTCCAGTTGCTGCTTCACTGCCTGCAGGGCGTTGAGCAAGGCTTTGTCGCTGAACAGGCTGATCGCACGCGCCAAGCCATAGCCCAACTTGGACATTGCCGGCTTGCACACCACCACCGCCTTGACCTGGGTTCCACGGCCGGCCGGGGCGGGGCTCAGCGAGACGGTAATGTCGTGAGCCCATCGCGCGTCGCCTGGTGTTTTCCAATGCAGTACATGGCGATCCTGTGTATCGATCTGCACAAGCGCGCACTGCAGGCGCCGGCCGGCCGGTGCGCGGAGCTTCCAGAGCGCGGTGTCCGGAGTCAGTTGCTCGACACTGTCGACCCAGCGCAGCAACGGGCCGATGTTCTCGGGCCTGGCGATGAAGGCAGACACCTCATCCGATGGGCGCAAGATCGTGATACTGCGCGTGATTGCCTCGCTGATCGGCCACTGATGTTCGCGGCTGAATTGTGTTTCGTAGGGGGTTGGTGTCAACACCCGCTTCAGTGCGCAGTGCCCGGCTGCACCGCGAATCACACCGTAGGCGCCCGCCGCAACCTGGAGTGCACCACTCAACCCACCCTTGCGACAGCCATGCAGTAATAGGGCAGCGCCAGCGGCCAGCGAAAGTGTGCGCTCAGCCTTGGTCATTGCGCCGCTTCGGTGCGCGTCAGGAGGGGTGTGGGTGGATATTAGTGGCTGGTCAGTCATGGTCAATCCTCCGATGGATGTGTCTGCGATAGAAAAACCTGCGCAGCTTGAGTTCCACCGCATTTCACGATTAGAGATGAAAGGTTTCGCGCCCTTGAAGTTCAAGTTACTCATAGCAGCGCATTGGGGCGCGGCGAAACAAGCCGACGTTGTGTATATAAGTGCGGCGCACTAGTCACCGGCTCGCCGAACAGCGTCACGGCTCTATGAACTGCTCAAAAAAAGCCCGCACGGAGTACGGGCAAGACAGGAGTTTTACCAGAGCCTGGAGGGAACAGGCTCAATAGTAAGAAGCGATAAAGCGATAACGGTTTGGTTTTTTTCAGAAGGCGCCGACGAATGGTCATATCCCGATAGTGCCGCAAGTTGGCGCAACTAAAAATACACATCAAGAGGGAAAATCTGAACCTTCGCGCTGCTCCAATAACAAAAATCAGAAGGAGGGCATATGAAAAATTCTTTATATATTATCGAGTACGAATACCATCATAAGCCGAGATCTTTCATTATAAGAGCGGATGTCATGAATAATGCAGAGGCGTGGCATTGGGCATCTTGCGATGCTGGGATCGGTATAATTCCTCGGTCACGCCATGAAAAGATCAAACGGGTCAGCAGACCCCTTGCAGAACGCTACGGCCTGGAGAACGTCAGGTGGCGTCCTTCTGGAAGTATTCCGTTTATTGCGCAGCCCTATGTACCACCACCCCCTGAATGAGCGTAACTTTTAACAAATACGCACATTTGAATAGGGTGTTGGTTTGAGTCAAGCCTTATTGTTTTTTCGACGTTCCTGCAGCATGCATAACTTGAGGGCGCTGCGTTGAAGTGCATCCATCATCAAGTCCGCCAGATACTGTTGCCTGCATTGCGGGCAGAGCATCTCGGCGGCGGTGGACACCAGATAGGAGGGTTCGTCCGTCGTCGGCTCGAAGGGCTGTTTACATTGGGCGCACTGGCCGTTCGCTTGTAGACCAGACATCTTCGATTCCTCCCTGAATTAAAAGCTCACTCACGATCCATGATGAGGTGAATGATTTCAACAAAAAAAAGGAGGAGTTTCAAACAAGCGATTAATTGATATTAAAGTGCCAATATTCGAGTTTCAAAGGGAAGGCGTGCGCATGACTGTCGGCAGGTGTTACGACAGACGCGTCCGCACGCCTGATCTGGCCCGCTCAGGCTTCGAGCTTTTTGCTGCGTGCTTTTCGCGTTGTGGAGGAGGGCGCCGCCTGGCGCTTTGATTGGACCGGTACAGGCTGCGTAACACTGCTTTCGATCGTGCCCGAAGAGCTATCTATTTGCCCGGGCGTCAGTTCGTCTCTGGCTTGCAGCCAATGCAAAAAATCCTGACCGTCAGGCTTACCTTGTTGTTCCCAAATACGGTAGGCGGTGAGTCGAATCGTTTCTTCGTCCATCGTGGTGCTCCTGTTCCAGTTTAAAAACGCTAGGAGTGAATGAAGCTGCTTACAAACTCAGCCTTGATGACCGGTAGTTCGATCCCATGGATCAAGCCGGCTGTCATGGCTTGTTGCGGGTCGAGAATGCGCGGCGCCGCGATCAGGTACTTTTCTGTTTCGAGTTTTTCCCTTGCATCCCGGGTACGCTCTTCGACGATGCGCGCATACAACTGCAAGTCGTAGTCAAGGCTCATGGCGTATTCGGACATGCGCGAATGGTCGACGGCGCCTTGCACATGCCAATGAAACGGATGAAACAGAAATTTACTGTGCTTGCACGCCGTCCTGCGCTCACCGGCCAGAAAGATGATATTGCCCATCGACTCCACGGTGCCCAGATTGTGGGTGTGCACCGCGATCGGCAGCGCCAGCAGGAAGTTGTACATGGTAAAACCGTAGCTGCATTCGCCCCCCATAGTGGCGATGTTCACTACCAGGCCCGAAGCCTCTTGCTGAACGGCCAACGAGGCTTTTTCGATAAGTTGGCTGCAGGTAGAGGCGGTGACCGGCCCGGTAAAGTTAATGACGTGTAAAGGCATGGTGTCCTCCGTCCATCAAGGCAGGGGACCCCGGCTCCCCTGAATCAAGCACATTAACCGTTGCGTCCGCCACCATGGCTGTTCTGGCCGCCTTTACGACCAGCTTCCGCGGCTTTCTCACGGTCGTTGGCAAAGTTGCCGCCACTGTTCTGGCCGCCTTTGCTACCTGCTTCGGCGGCGCGCTCGGGATCATTCTTGAAATTGCCCCCGCTGTTCTGGCCGCCTTTGCTACCGGCCTCGGCGGCGCGCTCGGGATCATTTTTGAAATTGCCGCCGCTGTTTTGGCCACCCTTGCTTCCGATCTCTTGATAGAACTCTTTGTCATGGGAAGCCGAAGTTGCATCGCCGCCTTTTTTACCGGCTTCGTTGACGCTCATTTGATTTTGCTTGTCGTTAGTAGTCATTTCAGTAATCTCATCGTTATGTCGTTGATATATATTTCATCTCGATCTACAGGCACCTAAATACTGATGGTCGCTCAGGTTATAAATGCCTTTCGCACAGCGGTAGTGTTTGCGACGCATCGACAGTCGCTTCAGCGAGTTCCACGACGCGCTGATGTTCGTAACACGGCAATGTGTTCGCGCGTTGGCTTTCCCCCGCGTCAGTTCGCACTTGCGTGCTCGGCTGGTGAGGCAAAACGCTTCGCTGATAGTCTGGTGATGCACGCATGCTTAGTTCTCCTTTGCTATTAACAGAAGGGGCAGCATTGCTGCCCCCTTGTGACCACGCTTACTACTTGCGGCCGCCGCCATGGCTATTCTGGCCACCTTTACGGCCAGCTTCCGAAGCCTTTTCGCGGTCATTGGCAAAGTTGCCGCCAGATGCCTGGCCGCCTTTCTTTCCCGCCTCGGAGGCTTTTTCGTGATCGTTGGCGAAATTACCTGGGTTTTTATTACTGGTCGTCATAATGCTACTCCAACTGTAATTGAGGTTTCGCTTACGCCCGTTTATTGCAACGGACATAGTTTCCGATAAGGGCGACCGTCTAAATGTTTCGAGATTTTTTAAAAAGGACGATGAACGGTCTTTGATTGAGAGAAACTTGTACAGATGCGCGGTGTTCGCGCCGCTTCGTATAAGTTTTTACTTTAGGTGGGGCGGGAGTGATATTAAATTAATAGCAATGGTTGCCGCTTCGCTTAGTGTCGAAAATGCTTTTAATTGAGGGCTCTTGTACGGGTCGACTACCGAAAATACATCACGGAGGTTTAGACGCTTTATGCCAAATATATAGGTATGAAACAGACTGATCGTGGGGCGGGGCTGGCCAGGAAAGCGGAGGCTAGCAAATGACCTGAAGCTCGCACCGACCCCTCGAACCGCCAATAATGGATTTGATTAAAGAGTAACGCCCCGTCAGCTCATTTACCCGCCGACGCGCAGCATTCCGCCAGCGCGTGTTGAGCTCTTTTCAGCGGCCCGATACTGTCCCTTGACGATGGTCAATCGGCACCTACCAAGGCACGGCTGCGGCCAACCTGTTTTTGCAGGCAACGCTGACCCAGATTTTCGGCAAGCGAGGTTTCGGCCAAAATCGCCTCTTCACGAAGTGCTGTCTCCAGCGCCTCCAAATGCCGCGCAAGTATTTTTACCGATCCGCTCAAATTGGCGGGATCGAAAGGAATTTTACCATTAGCAATCAGAATCATCGCCAGGTCCCAGGCGCGCTGAGAATTTTTCATTCTGCAATCTCCTTTTCGCGCCTGGCAGCTTTTCCACCGTCGGCGACCACGCTTACGGTGGGCAATGGAAAATGCTTGTTGAGCACGCCAAGATGGTCAATCGCTTCACGGAAAAGCGCTTCGGCTTTGCCGCGAAGGCGCAGATATTCATCAAACATTTCGCTATCGAAATCAGGCTGCTCCAGCAGGTCGAATGCGCTGCGGCTTAGGGCGTTGGCCTCGTTGAAAAGCTTCTGATTCTGCTCCATGGCCAACTGGCGGCAGGCCATCGTTTTTTCGTCGATGTCGTTGTGTTGCATGGCTTGAATCCTTCATCAGCAGGTCTCTGTATAACTGTGTGACCCGCTTGCAAAGCCCGTGTATCAAAATGGTTTTCTCTGAAATATCGATTAATTCAACGATTCAGTTTGCCTTAAATTATCGTCTTTTTAGATGGAGCTACGCGTTTAACCCCCAAGGGCCCGTCTTATCTCTACTGAGAAAGTCTCAACTAACGACGTAAGCAACACAATTTTTCGATCAGAACAATCAACGAATCGTGGACGACCGGTTTGCTCAAATGACTGGTGAAGCCCGACTCAGCCGCCTTTTTCTGATCACTGCCGGCCCCATAGCCTGTGAGTGCGATCGCGGGAACCTGACGCAGATGACCTATCGTGCGCAGCTTGCGCATCAGCTCATGGCCATTCATTTTCGGCATGCCAATGTCCGAAATGATCAAGTCGTACTGTGCATCGCGGGCCGTTTCCAGCGCAGTCTGTGGGTCATTGAAGGCGCTAACCTGGGCGCCTTCCATCTCCAGCAGCAAATTCAGCACTTCAAGCACCTCGGCAGAGTCATCCACCAGCAACACCTTGACGCCATGCAGGCGTTCATCCGCGTCCTGTTCAGCGTCAGAAAGTGGCAGATGATCCTGTTGTTCGCACAGCGGCAGCCATATCGAGAAGGTGCAGCCAAAACCCAGCCCCTTGGAATGGACACTGACCGAGCCTTCGTGAGCCTCAACCAGTTGGCGTACTAAGGACAAGCCTATCCCGAGGCCCTCGCGCTGATGCGTCAGATGTTGGTTTTCTGCTTGCCCGAACAGGTCAAAGATCTTCTCCAGACTTTCGTCGGCCAAACCGATGCCACTGTCGATCACGTCCAACTGGGCGCGTCCTTCCGAGCGGCTGAGTACCAATTGCACCTGACCACCCTCGGGGGTGAATTTCAGAGCGTTGTTGACCAGGTTCCAGATCACCTGCTCAATGCGCGTCGGGTCGACCTCGACGATCAGGGGTCCATAATCCGAAGGCGTTTGCAGCGTCACCTGACGACGATGCCCGTCGGCGAGCACTACGCTATGGATATCCTGTAGCGTGCGAATCAAGTCAACCGGTTGTTTTTTCAACTTGAGCTTGCCCGTGCGAACCCGGGCGACATCCAGCAGGTCGTCAATGATCCGCGCCTGGCTGGACACGGCCTCGCAGATCGTATTCACGGCTTTGATCGCCGAGCCCGCCGCCTTGGTAGCGGGCAAGCGACGCAGTAACTCCGCGTTCAGTTGGATCAGATTCAGTGGATGTTTGAGTTCGTGAGACATCACCGCGAAAAACTCGTCCTTGAGATGGCTCTTCGTCTGGGTCTCCATCAGGCGCTGGCTCTGCTCATCCTGGGTGCGTTTGTGGCCGGTGAGGTCGCGGGCGATCTTGACGTAGCCCTGCAAGCTGTCGCTCTTGAGCAGCGTGACCTCACCGCTGCAGTAGAACCGACTGCCATCCTTGCGCACATGCCAGCGCTCATCTTCACCGCGACCATGTTCGCGGGCCGCGCGCAGCTCGCTCTCCGGGACACCGGAGGAGCGGTCCTCCGGTGAAAATATCAAGTCGTAATAGGCGCCCAGGACTTCGTCCTTGGTGTAGCCGAAGATCAGTTCTGCTCCCGTGTTCCAATCGGTGATGGCGCCGTGGTCATCAAGGATGATGATTGCAAAGTCATGGGTACTCTCGGCGACCAGGCGCATGCGCTCTTCTCCCAAGCGCAGTTCTTCCTCGGCCTGGCGCCGCTTGGTGATATCGATGAAGGTCAGCACCGTACCATCGATGTGATCCTCGCTGGAGCGGTAGGGCAACAACCGCGCGATGTACCAGCGGTTGTCCTTACCGCTGATTTCCCGCTCGATCATGCTCAGCGATTCAAACACCGTCGCAGCGTCTTCGGTGATTTCCGGGTAATCCAGGCGGTGGGTGATGTCCATCAACGAGCGTCCAGTGTCCACCGGGAGCATGCTGAATATATCGGTGGCGCGGGGCGTGAACCATCGGATGCGCATATTGCGGTCTACGAATACGGTGGCGATGTCGGTGGAGGCGATCAGGTTGGTCAGGTAGTCATTGACCTTGTCCGTCTCTTCTACCTTGGTTTTAAGTTCATAGTTGACGGTCAACAGCTCTTCATTGATCGACTGCAGCTCTTCCTTGCTGGTTTCCAGCTCTTCGGTGGCCGAACGCAATTCTTCGTTGACCGCCTGCATTTCTTCGTTGGAGGCCTTGAGTTCTTCGCTTGAGACTTCCGACTGTTCGATGGTGTCCTGCAAGTGCAGCTTGGTGCGTTGCAGCTCCTGCTCCAGGTTGCCCATGATGGCGTTTTCAGCATGGCTGACGGCAGTGGAATCGGTCTGTTGGGGGTCGAAAGGGCTTTCCTGGAAGATCACCAGCACATAGTCGCTTTCGGTCGCGTCATCGCGGTAAGGGCGGGCGGTAATGTCCACCATGAAGGGGGCCTGCTCGCGCTGAACGCGGATCTTGCGGGAGGTCACAGGCATGTTCGATTGCTGGACCTGAAAGAGTGTGGTGCGGATGTCGAGGCGCAGGTCGGGATGAACCAATGCCAATAGGTTATGCGTTATCTCGCCAGCCACATAACGCAGGAACCGCCCGGCACCTTCGCTCATGTGCAGGATCTGCGCGTGGATGTCGACTATAACGCTTGGCGGTGCGGCTTTCTCCAGAGCCCGCAGATGAATATCCGCGAATGAAACTTTGTTAGGGGCCTTATTTTCGAGCGCAATCGACGGGGCGCTTGGGCGCAAGTAGCCGCCTCGCGGAATGGTCGGGGCGCGGCGAATGCCTGAGGATCCGGCACGCACCCGAAAAATGCGGTTTCGTTTGTCGACCGGCACAAACAGGTCCAGGCAGCCGTCGGCCGACTCCGAGGATCCAAGGAACAGATAGCCACCGGGGCGCAGCGCAAAGTGGAACATCTGCAGGATGTCGCGCTGCACTTCGCGGTCAAGATAGATCAACAGGTTGCGGCACACGATCAGGTCGATCTGGGAGAACGGCGGGTCGGCCAGCAGGCTGTGTTTAGCGAACAAAACCTTCTCGCGGATTTCTTTACGTACCCGATAGTGCTGGTTTTTTTCCTTAGCAAAATACTGGCGCAAGCGCGGCGGCGGTACGTCGGTGATGATCGCCTCGGGGTACACGCCGTTGCGGCCGTGGGTGATTGCGCGCTCGTCGATATCAGTGGCAAAAACCTGCATTTTGGCGCCGCTGGCATCCAGCGCCAGTTGCTCGGCCACCAGCATCGCGAGGCTGTAGGCTTCTTCGCCGGTGGAACAGCCGGCCGACCAGATGCGCACTTGTTCACGGTGCGGCACGCTGTCTTCTAGCGATTTCACCAGGTTGGGTATCACGTCACGTTCAAGCGCTTCAAAAGCCTCGCGGTCGCGGAAGAAGTTGGTCACGCCGATCAGCATATCGCCGAGCAGGGCCTCGGTTTCGTCTGGATGCCCCTGGAGGAAATTATAATAGGCCGCGAGGTCCGGCTGGGCGGTTACTTGCAAGCGTCGCTCAATACGGCGCAACACTGTGGCACGCTTGTAATGCTTGAAGTCGTGCCCGGTAATGGCGCGTAGCTGAATCAGGATGTCCAGCAGTAACTGCTCGGCCACGGCTGCATCGCGTTCGGTTGCGGGCGGGGTGGTTTTGATTTCGGGATCGTCGGCGGTGGGCAGGATGATTGACTGAGCGTTGCGCCACAGCTCCAGCAACTTCTGGGGCATTTCCACCACGGGAAGCACGAGATCGGCCATTTGCGTTTCGATGGCAGCCAATGGCATACCATCGAACTCTGCATCTTCCGGGCTTTGTACCAAAGTGATCCCGCCTTGCTCCTTGATCCGAGACAGGCCGACCGCGCCGTCCGCTCCGGTCCCTGAAAGGATCACGCAAAACGCCCGTTCTTTATGCGCATCTGCCAAATCGCGAAAAAACAGGTCGATGGCTATGTGCGAGCCGCCCTCGCGGGTTGATGGGGATACCGCTAAATAGCCATCATTCATCTTCAAATGGTGAGCAGGCGAGATGACGTACACCTGATTTTTTTCGATGGGCGTCGTGTTATTGACCTGTGACACCGGTAAGCGGGTCGACTCCTGGATGATCTTGTCCGCCACGCTTTGATGATCAGGAGACAGGTGCAGAATCACCACGAACGCCATGCCGCAGTCTTTGGGCATATGCTCAAAAAACGCTTTTACTGCTTGCAGCCCGCCCGCGGACGCGCCAATCCCAACCACCGGAAAGTCCAAGTCACTGGGGATCAGATCCTTGCGTTGCGGAACGTTAGGGGACCGCAGGGGGGCAGACTTCATAAGTACCAACCTTGGTTAACTGCGCACGCAAAGAGCGTGGAGGAAAAAAAAATTAAGCGAGGGCGAGGCTTGAACCGAAAGTGAAATATAGCGGAAAACCTGGGTTCAGAAGAATGCCTCGAATCGCTAAACCTATAAACCTTACCTTGCGGTTGAGGCACGCCACCTTCAGAAGGTTTATTCATTCTGACCAATGGCACTGCCGCGCCTGAACGGTCATCTGATTTTTTCGAAATTCATCTGAACTTACCCTCCCGGCCGACCCTCGCAAAAAGTAATCACAGCCAGGAGGGAGCCCCATGAACAGTTATCCAAAACCGCCATTCAAGACCCAACAGCAGCCCGTACCCGGTGAACAGCGCAAGATGGATCCAATGCCCGATTGCGGTGAGCAGACCTACAAAGGCTCGGGCCGCCTCGCCAACAAAATAGCCTTGGTCACTGGCGCCGACAGCGGTATCGGGCGTGCGGTGGCCATCGCTTTTGCACGCGAAGGCGCGGACGTGGCGGTGGCTTATCTGGATGAGCATGAAGACGCCAAGGAAACCGCGCGGTGGGTCGAGGCGGCGGGCCGTCAATGCCTGTTGCTGCCCGGTGACCTGGGCGATGCGGATCAGTGCACGGCGATCGTCAGCGACACCGTGGAGAAGTTCGGACGCATTGATGTGCTGGTCAATAATGCGGCGTTCCAGATGACCTACGAAAGCCTGGAAGACATCCCCGACGAGGATTGGCTTAAGACCTTTAACGTTAACGTCACCGCGATGTTTCGCATCTGCAAGGCCGCGCTGCCGCACATGGCCGAGGGCAGTTCGATCATCAACACCAGCTCGGTCAATTCCGATGCGCCCAACCCCACGCTGTTGCCCTATGCGGCGAGCAAAGGCGCGATCGCCAACTTCACTGCAGGCCTGGCGCAGATGCTCGGCAAACGCGGTATTCGCGTCAACAGTGTGGCGCCCGGGCCAATCTGGACGCCATTGATCGTATCGACGATGACCGAGGACTCCGTCAAGAACTTTGGTGGCAATACACCGCTCGGGCGCCCCGGCCAGCCAGTCGAAGTCTCGCCCATCTATGTGCTGTTGGCGTCGGATGAGGGCAGTTATATCTCCGGTGAACGCTACGGCGTAACAGGTGGCAAACCCATTCTTTGAATGAAGCGAGGCATTCGATGACGATGACAGTAGGCGACTTTCTGGTTGACCGGCTCAGCCAATGGGGCGTTACCCGAATCTTCGGTTACCCGGGTGACGGTATCAATGGCGTATTCGGCGCGTTAAGCCGGGCGCAGGCCAAGATCGAATTCATTCAGGCCCGTCATGAGGAAATGGCTGCGTTCATGGCGTCGGCCTATGCCAAATTCACGGGGGAGCTGGGCGTATGCATAGCCACATCAGGGCCAGGTGCCTCGCACCTGATCACTGGGCTCTATGACGCGCGGATGGACCATATGCCGGTGCTGGCGATTGTCGGGCAGCAGGCGCGGGCCGCGCTGGGGGGACATTACCAGCAGGAGCTGGACCTGGTGTCGATGTTCAAGGATGTGGCAGGGGCATTTGTGCAGCAGGCTACGGTGCCATCCCAGGTGCGTCACTTGGTGGACCGGGCCGTACGCACGGCGGTCGGTGAGCGCCGAGTGACGGCGATCATCCTGCCCAACGATTTGCAGGAGGCGACCTACGAACCGCCCGCCAGGGCCCACGGCACAGTGCACTCGGGGGTGGGTTATTCAAAACCGCGGGTGGTGCCGTATGAGGCGGATCTACAGCGCGCCGCAGACGTGCTGAATGCCGGTGAGAAAGTTGCGATTCTCGTCGGCGCAGGGGCGCTGGCGGCCACCGATCAAGTCATCACCGTCGCCGAAGCGCTTGGCGCCGGGGTGGCCAAGGCGTTACTCGGCAAGGCTGCAGTCCCTGACGATTTGCCCTGGGTTACCGGCAGCATCGGCCTGTTGGGCACCGAGCCCAGCTACAAGCTGATGACCGAATGCGACACCTTGTTGATGATCGGCTCGGGTTTTCCTTACTCAGAGTTCCTGCCCAAGGAAGGCCAGGCCCGTGGGGTGCAGATTGACCTGCAACCCGACATGTTAAGCCTGCGTTATCCCATGGAGGTGAATCTGGTGGGCGATGCCGCCGAGACCCTGGCTGCGTTGTCGCCGTTGCTCACCCACAAGACTCAGCGTAAATGGCGCAAAAAGGTCGAGGGTTGGTGTGCTAGCTGGGAGAAAACCCTGGAGAAACGTGCCCTGGCAAAAGCCAAACCGATCAACCCGCAACGCGTGGTCTACGAGCTGTCTCCACGCCTGCCCGACCACGCCATCATCACCAGCGATTCCGGCTCCTGTGCCAACTGGTATGCCCGCGACTTGAAGATCCGCCGTGGCATGCAATGTTCCCTGTCCGGTGGCTTGGCGTCCATGGGGGCTGCCGTGCCGTACGCCATAGCCGCCAAGTTTGCGCAGCCGCAGAACACCGTGATCGCGCTGGTGGGCGACGGCGCGATGCAGATGAACAACATGGCCGAACTCATCACCGTGGCCAAATACTGGCGGCAGTGGCAGAGCCCTAACTGGATCTGTGCGGTGTTCAACAATGAAGACCTGAACCAGGTCACTTGGGAGCAGCGCGTGATGGAAGGAGACCCCAAGTTTAAGGCTTCGCAAACTATTCCTGACGTGCCGTATCACCTGTTTGCTATTTCGCTGGGGCTGAAGGGGATTTTCGTCGATCGCGAGGAAGATGTGGCTGCGGCCTGGGGACAGGCGTTGGCCTCGGATGTACCGGTGCTGATCGAGTTCAAGACCGACCCCGACGTGCCGCCACTTCCCCCGCATATCAAACTGGAACAGGCCAAGAAGTTCGCCACCACGTTGCTCAAAGGCGACCCGGATGAAGCCGGGGTGATTGTGCAAACCGCCAAGCAAGTACTGGCCAGCGTTCTGCCAGGAGGCGCAAAAAAATAACGAACGCCTGCGCACCCGCGCAGCCAAAGCGTTAAGGGCATGGACATGAGAATCCGGCAATGACGCAGATCTTCAGGCGCTCCGCCGATACCTGGCTGCGCGTAGGACTGTTGCTGCTGATCGCCGGGCTCTCGGGAGGTTTGTTTGTGGCGTTGACTCTGGACAGCACCGACTACCGCACCGGCCGTAACTGGGTGGTCGAGCAGCCAATGCCCTTCAGCCATGCCCACCACGCGGGCGAACTCAAGATCGACTGCCGTTATTGCCACAGCGCGGTGCAGTCCTCCGCGATGGCCAGCCTGCCACCCACCGAAACCTGCATGAGTTGTCATTCCCAGGTATGGACACATACCGATGTGCTGGAGCCGTTGCGCAAGAGCCTGCGTGAACTTGAGCCCCTGCATTGGCAACGCGTCGCCAAGCTGCCCGACTACGTGTATTTCCGTCACGGCGTCCATGTGAACGCCGGCGTCGGCTGCAGTGAATGCCACGGTCAGGTCGACCGCATGCAACTGATGTTCAAGGCGCAACCGCTGAACATGGGCCAGTGCCTGGCCTGTCACCGTGACCCGGCGCCCCATCTGCGTCCCCTGGAGCAGGTCACCAATATGCAGTGGAAGCCTTCCGAGGACCGTCGCCAGTTGGGTGAGCGCCTGATGACCGCGCGGCACATCGATACCCGGGGCCTTACCGACTGCGGGACGTGCCACCGATGAGTAAGCCGCTGGACTTCTCCGTTTTGCGTGAACAACTGGCCGGACTTGAGGGGCAGGCTTATTGGCGCGGGCTTGAGGCGCTTGCCGAGTCCCCTGACGCTCAAGCACTGATAGAAGCGGAATTTGCAGGTGTGGCGCCTCTGATGGATCGACGGCGTTTCCTGCAGTTGATGGCGGCGTCTATCGCCATGGCGGGGCTGGCCGCCTGTGGCAAGACCCCGGAACAGGCGGTGACGGCGGTCAGTCAGCCGGTCAACCTGACGCCAGGCGTGCCGGCCTGGTACGCCACCGCCATCCCGTTTGTCGGTGTTGCCCAGCCCGTGTTGGGCAAGACCGTTGCAGGCAGACCGATCAAGCTTGAAGGCAACCCGGACCATCCTGTGTCGGGCGGCGCCTGCGATGCCTTTACTCAAGCGGCGATCCTGCAACTCTATGATCCGGACCGTTCCCAGGCGCCGCGTTTCAAAGGCCGCGAAGCCAGTTGGCCGGATGTGCGCGCGGCGCTGGTCCACGAGCAGCAGGTGTTGGACAGCGCTCGCGGCAAGGGCTTGCACATCGTCTGCGGGGCCAGCAGTTCACCGACCCTCAAGCGCCAGCTCGACCAATTGCAACAACGCTGGCCTGAGGCGCGCCTGTACCATGGCGAAGCCTTTGCCGAGACGGCCGCCCTGCGAGCCAGCGAACGCGCGTTCGGTCAGCCATTGGCTGCGCAGGTTCACCTGGAACAGACCGAGGTGCTGGTGTGCCTGGAATATGACCCGCTGGGCAGCGGTCCGTATCAGACGGTGCTCCAGCGCGGCTGGGCTGAACGTCGCCGCCAGGCAGCGAAAGGTGAGGGCGCCGCGTTGGTATTCGTCGCTGAAAGTGTTCCGAGCCTCACCGGCGCTGCCGCCACCGCGCGCTTGCCCACGGCGCCGTCGCAGTTGCCCGGCCTGCTGCTTGCGCTGAGCCAGGCGCTGGACCAGGACCTGCCCGGAACGCCGCGCCTGAACTCGGCGCAACGGCAGTGGGTGCAGGACGCCGCCGCTGCGCTCAAGGCCCACCCTGGGCGCGGCCTGATCGGTATCAGCCAGCAGGCGTCCGAGGCGTTGCAGGCGCAGGTCATGCAGCTTAACCAGCGCTTGGGGCACGCAGGCCGAGCGTTGGACTGGCAGGTGCCGAGGTTATTGGGTTACGAGCCGAATCAATCGTGGGGTTCGCTTGCGCAACTGAGTCAGGAAGCAGTGACTCATTTGCTGATACTCGACTGCAACCCAGTGCTAAATGCCTACATGCAAGATGTGCTGCCCCAGGCGCCATTTAGCTTGCATGCAGGGCTTTACTACGACGAAAGCGCCGCGCAGTGCCATTGGCACCTGCCGCTCAATCACGCCCTGGACGGTTGGAGCGATGGCCGCGCGGCGGACGGCAGTGTCTGCATCGTCCAGCCGCTGATCGAACCGATGTATTCGACGCGCACCTTGCATCAGGTCGTCGAATTGCTGATGCACTCAACCGAGGCCGATGCCTTGGCGCTGGTGCGCGCAACCTGGGCGCATATCGCGCAGCAACAATGGCGCGAGGCATTGGCCAATGGCTGGATTGAGCCGGCCCCAGCGCCAGTCAAGGCGGAGGAAATAACGCCAATTACCCTCGCGGCGGCCGACGTCGGCGAAGGATTAGAGGCCGTAATCCGCCCCGACCCGACCGTGTGGGACGGGCGTTTCGCCAACTCCGGCTGGCTGCAGGAATTGCCCAAGCCCATCAGCACCCTGACTTGGACCAATGTGATCAGGCTTTCGCCACACCTGGCCGAACAGTTGGGCGTGAGCAACGGCGACTGTATAGAGGTAACACTGGCGGAGCAGACCGTGCGCGGACCGGCCTGGGTTGAACCTGGGCAGGCCGACCAGGTCATTGCCTTATACCCCGGCTACGGTCGCAGCCACGCCGGGCGCGTCGGTGATGGCCTGGGTTACGCGGTGAAGCCCACTGAGCAATTCTCCGTCAGTGCCTCCCTGCGAAGCACCGGCGAACACTTTCCCTTGGCGGCCACCCAGTCACATCACCGGTTGCCTGACGCGCAGGAACCGCCCATCCGTGTGGTCTCACGCGCCAAACCACAACTCGCGACCCAGGCCATTCCCGCGTCGCTCTACAGCCCGGTGGCCGACAGCGGCCCGCAGTGGGGCATGGTCATTGATCTGGACCTGTGCACCGGCTGCAATGCCTGTGTGGTGGCCTGCCAGGCCGAGAACAACATCGCCGTGGTCGGCGCCGAGCAGGTCGCGCAGGGGCGCAGCATGCACTGGCTGCGCATCGACCATTATTACCAGGGGCCGTTGGAGGCCCCGCGTTCGCGCTTCCAGCCATTGCCCTGCATGCACTGCGAGCAGGCGCCCTGCGAAACCGGTTGCCCGGTCAACGCCACCGTGCATAGCCGCGATGGCTTGAACCAGATGGTCTACAACCGCTGCATAGGCACACGCACGTGCGCCTCTTACTGCCCGTACAAAGTGCGGCGCTTCAATTGGCTGGACTGGAGCGCCGACGCCGCGCCGTCGATTCAGGCCCAACGTAACCCCGAGGTGACGGTACGCTCCCGCGGCGTGATGGAGAAATGCACGTACTGCATCCAACGCATCAGCAACGCCCGCACGAACGACAAGCAACACGGCGACGATTTCGACCCCTCTGCGGTGGTCACCGCTTGCCAGCAAACCTGCCCCAGCCAGGCCATCCAGTTTGGCGACATCAACGCCCCCGCCAGCGCTGTCAGCCTCGCGCGCCGCGATCCCCGCCATTACCGCTTGCTGGAAGCCCTCGGCACCCGGCCGCGCACCAGTTATCTGGCGCGCATTGAGGAGGAGGGCGCCGGCGATGAAGGTTGAGCCGCTGCTGCACGCCACCGGGCATTTCCTGCCAAAGGATTTGAGCGACCAGCAGGTGTCGCGGCAGGTGTTCGGGCCATTGCAGCAGTTCCCCCGGCGCGTTGCCTGGCGCTGGATGTTCGGTGTCGGCCTGGTGTTGTTGCTGGTGTACCTGGGCTCGGTCGCTGTGCTGCTGGGCAATGGCGTGGGCATGTGGGGCAATAATCAGCCGGTGCATTGGGGCTTTGGCATCCTCAATTACATCTGGTGGCTGGGGATCGGCCACGCGGGCACGTTTATCTCGGCCTTGCTGTTGCTGATCGAGCGGCCCTGGCGCCATACCCTCAATCGGCTGGCGGAGCTGATGACGCTGATGGCGGTGATCTGCGCCGCGCTATACCCGATCCTGCACCTGGGCCGTCCCTGGCTGTTCTACTGGACCATTCCCTACCCGAATGAAATGGGCTTATGGCCGCAATTCAAAAGCCCGACGGCCTGGGACATGTTTGCGATCCTGTCGTACCTCACGGTGTCGGTGCTGTTCCTGATGGTGGGTGCCGTTCCGGATTTTGCTAGCGCCCGTGATCGGGCCCGGACGCCGCTGCGCCAGGTGGTTTATGGCTTGCTGGCGCTCGGCTGGCGTGGGTCGCAGCAGCATTGGGCGCTGTGGCGGCGCACAACGCGGGTGTTGGCGATCCTCGCGATACCGCTGGTGTTTGCGGTGTCGAGTGGCTATTCGTTTTTGCTGACCATGGGCACCCAGAGCGGTTGGCACTCCACCTTGTTTCCCGCTTATTTCGTGGCCGGTGCGGTGTTTTCCGGGTTCGCCCTGGTGGCGCTGCTGGCGATTGCCGTGCGCTGGCTACTGTGCATCCAAAGCCTGATCACCCAACGCCATCTGGACATGCTCGGGCGTCTGTTGCTAGCCACCGGCTGGATGACCACCTATGGGTATCTGGCCGATCTGTTCATGCCGTTCTACAGCGGCGACGCCCATGAAATCGAGGTACTGCTTGCGCGCATCAGCGGCGCGCATGCCTGGAGTTTCTGGTTGGCGATCGTCTGCAATGTCGGGGTGCTCCAGGCGCTCTGGTGGCGAAACGTGCGCCAAAGCCCGCCGCGATTGGCACTCGTGGCGCTGGCCGTGCTGGTGGGGATGTGGGCCGAGCGTTTCATGCTGCTGATCCCGCCGCAGACGCGTGATCTGCTGGTTTCCAGTTGGGGCGATTACACGCCGTCCCTGTGGGACTGGACGTTGTTTATCGGCAGTTTCGGGGTGTTTCTGGTGCCCTATAGCCTGTTCCTGCGTTATGTGCCGATGGTCTCCGCGTTTGAGGTCAAGCAGGCGCTGCATCAGGAGCGCGGCGATGGCTGAGTGCCTGGGTTTACTCGCGCGGTTCCCGGCGCCCCAGCCCCTGGTGGATGCCGCCGTGTGCGCGTGGGGCCTGGGTTATCGGCGGCTGGATGCCTTCGCGCCGTTTGCGCTGCAAGCCTTGGAGCCGGTATTGGCGGTCGACGCCAGGCGAGTAGGGCGCATGGCCTGCCTGGGGGCCGGGCTGGGCATCGTCCTGGCGCTGGTGATGCAGATCGGCTCGGTATGGGCCTATCCCTTGAACATCGGCGGGCGCCCCTTGGTGGCGTTGCCTTCATTCGCCGTGGTGACGTTTCTGTTTGCCGTGGTATTTGCAGCAACGGCGGCTGTGTTGACGTTGTTGCTGTGCAGTCGCCTGCCGCGCTTGCATCATCCGTTGTTCGGCGTCGAGGGGTTTGAAGGTGCCAGCGATGATGGGTTTTTCTTGTTTATCGATGCGCGCGACCCGCTGTTTGACGCACACCAGACCCACGCCTGGCTGGCCGAACGCGCGCAGAGCGTGCAGGTAGTGGCGCCATGAATGCCTGGCCATGGGCATTGAGCCTGATGCTGCTGTGCAGCGGCTGCGATGACATGTCACGCCAGGCCAAGGTACTCGAACAGCGCGCCGGCGCGTTGTTTGGCAATGGCCTCAGCAGTCGCCAGCCTCCCGCCGGCAGTGTGGCGCGCGGGCAACTGCAACGTGAAGCGCTGGCCCGACAACGGCCGGCCCTGAGTGCGGAATTGCTGGCACGCGGCGAGGCGGGTTATCAAACATTCTGCACGCCGTGCCATGGCCTGAGCGGGCTCGGCGATGGGTTGGTGGTGGGCCGTGGTTATCCCGCACCGCCGTCGTTTATCGAACCGCGCTTGCTGAACGCCTCCGATGACCAATTGATGCAGGTGATTGCCGACGGGCGAGGCTTGATGTACGGCTACGCGTCGCGCATTCCGCCCGATGAGCGCTGGGCGATTGTCGCCCACTTGCGTGTGCTGCAGTTGAGTCAGCACGCCGACCTGCAAACGCTGCCGCCGACTGTGCGCCAGGCCTTCGAGGAGTCCGGCCAATGAGCCGGTGGTGGTTGCTGGCCGCCGCCATCGGCCTTGCCGTACTCGGCGTATGGCAGCCTGCCTGGGTCGGTGCGGGCGCCCTGGCGGCAGCGGTCAATGGCAGCAATATCGCGCTGGGTTGCCTGCTGCTGGCGTTGTTGACGCCTCTGGTCAGCGGTCGCTGGCAGCCTTTGCTGGATCCCGGCAGCCGCTTGGGTGCAAGCGCCGTGCTGCTGATCATCCCGATGCTGTTGCCGGTGCTGGTCACGATGCCCTGGGTGTACCCCTGGTTCGATCAGGCGGCTCCGGGTTTTCGTGGCCTGTGGTTATCGCCGTGGTTTTTTGTGTTACGCACTCTGGTGTACGGCGGGCTTGCCTGGGTGTTGCACGGCTGGGTGGGTAAGCGCAGTGCGGCGGGGTTGATCCTGTACGCGCTGGTGGCGAGCCTGGCCGCCGTGGACTGGCTGATGTCGTTGCAGGCGGGGTTTGTCTCCAGCGTGTTCGGCCTGTTGTTGATTGCCCGGCAACTGCTCGACGGCCTGGCCTTCGCCGGGCTGTGTGTGTTGTGCTGGAACGTGGTGCTGCTGCCCACACGCCAGTGTGTGCTGTTGCGCGGTCTGCTGGTAAGCGCCTTGGCGTTCTGGATCTACGTGCAGTTCATGCAATACCTGATTATCTGGTCAGTGGACCTGGCACATGAAACAGCCTGGTACCGCGTGCGCGAGACGGGTGGGTGGGGCGCATTGACGGCGCTGTTGGTCGCCGGGCAACTGGTGTGCCTGGTGATGCTCGCCTCGCCATGGAGCGGGCGAATGAATGTGTTGACGTGGGGCTGTGCGGCGATCTTGTTGTTGGGGGTTGTCGAGTCGATGTGGATCAGCCTGCCATCGATTTTTCCCGACGCGACCCTTGGCATGCTCCTCACCGCGGTGCTGTGCCAGGGGGTATATGCCGCGGGCTTGTTTGCCGTGTGGCGGCGGCAGTGGCAAAGGAGGCGCCATGACCGCTGAATACCAGCCCAACGATTTTGACGGTAAAAAAGCTGCCCGCGTAATGGTGCTGCTGGGAGTGGCCATAACCCTGAGCCTGGGCGGCGTGGCCTGGTTGTTGAGCGGCTATCGTCAACAGGTGCAACAACCGCCGATGAGCACACTGGAACACCAGCGCCTATTGCCCCCTGAGCCGCGTCTACAAGCTGATCCCCGGCAGGCGGGTGAGCGGCAACTGACCCGCCAGCGTCTGCACCTGGACAGTTATGGCTGGGTCGACCGTGAGCATCACATCGTGCACTTGCCATTGGCACAGGCCCGGCAACTGCTGCTGGAGCGAGGCTGGCCTGATGAGCATTGAGCGCCTGCCGCTGGTCGTCGCACTGGTGTGCTGTTGGCTGCCGCAAGCGGGCGCCGCGCAGCCATTCGACCCCTTTACCACCGCCGGAATCGACACGGCACACGTCGGCCGTTCCTTGGCGCTCGACAGTCGCTTCACCGACCAACAGGGCCGCTCGGTGCGTCTGGGCGACCTGCTCAACGGCCGGCCCACATTGCTGGTGCCGTTGTACTACCGTTGCCCGAATGTCTGCGGGGCGGCGCTCTCGACCCTGTTCAGCCAACTGGCCAACCAGCCTTATCGCCTGGGCCGTGACTTCCAGGTGATCGCTTTCAGTTTTGACCCCCGTGAAGATGTCAGCGCCGCCCGGGAAGAGCTGGCCAAGCTCAGCCGGCACTGGCCAGCGTTGGCTGACGAACCTGGCGTGCATCTGCTGACTGGCGATGCGTCGGCCAGCCAGGCATTGGCGAACTCGATCGGCTTCGGTTATCGCTTCGACCCGCAACAGCAGCAATACGCCCACAGTTCGGCAGTCGCGGTGGTCACGGGCGACGGGCGCCTGTCGCGCTGGCTCTACGGCCTGGGCTACCAGCCGAGCGACTTGCGCCTGGCATTGACCGAGGCCGGGCAGGGCAAGTTGGGGGCCATCAAGGAACAACTGTTATTGCTGTGCTACCACTACGACCCGCAGAGCGGTACCTACAGCAGCCGGATCATTCTGCTGCTGCAAGTGGCAGGCGTGGCCACGGTGCTGGTGCTCGGCCTGCTGATCGTGCGGGCGGTGCGGCGCGAACGTGGGGAGGCGCGATGAACGAACATTTTCTGCGCCTGTGGCCGGCGCAAGCCTCGGATTACGCGGTATCGGTCGACTGGCTGGTGATCGGCTTCACCGCCATGATGGCGCTGTTCGTGGTGCCGGTGTTCGTCGCGCTGTGGGTGTTTATCTGGCGCTATCGGCGCGGCCGTCCCGCCGACCGCGACCATCGCCCGCAAAGTAATCTGCCTATCGAGCTGGCCTGGATCATCTTGCCGTTCATAGGTTCGCTGGTGGTCTTCCTGTTGTCGGCGCGGCTGTTTTTCATCGCCCGCACGCCGCCGGAGGATGCGCTGGAAGTGCAGGTCACCGCGCGCCAATGGATGTGGAAGTTCCAGCACCAGGGCGGTCAGCGGGAGATCAACACCCTGCACGTGCCGGCCCGGCGCCCGGTGAAGTTGACCATGATTTCCGAAGACGTGATCCACAGCCTGTTTTTCCCCAGCCTGCGTATCAAGCAAGACGTATTGCCGGGGCGCTACAGCATGTTGTGGTTCCAGGCCGAACACAGCGGCACCTACGAGGTGTATTGCGCCGAATACTGCGGCACCGACCACGCGGCAATGCTGGCGCGCCTGGTGGTGCTCAACCCCGCCGATTACGAGCTCTGGCTGGCAGACAACGGCAGCAGCGCCGACCTTGCCCGTCAGGGCGAGACCCTGTATCGCCAATACGGTTGTGCCAGTTGCCACGACTCAGGCAACGCGCCGCCGCTGGCCGGTGTGTTCAACCGTTCGGTGCAACTGGCCGACGGCAGCCAGGTAAAAGCGGATGAAGCCTACCTGCGCGACAGCATCCTGTTGCCGCAAAAACAGTTGGTAGCAGGCTACCTGCCGATCATGCCGACCTACAGCAATCTGTTGGATGAAGAGGCCGTGCAGCGGCTTGTCGCTTACCTGCGCGAACTTGCGGAGAAACACCAATGAGCCAACCCAGCTATTTGCATGCACAGGGCCTGCGGTCATGGTTGCTGACCCGCGATCACAAACGTATTGCGGTGCTGTACATGCTCACCGTGACCTTCTTTTTCTTCACCGGCGGGCTGGCGGCGAGCCTGATCCGCATCGAACTGGTCACGCCGGAAGGGGACTTGCTCACCGCCGATGGCTACAACCGCGCGTTTACCCTGCACGGGGTGATCATGGTGTGGTTTTTCCTGATTCCGTCGATTCCGAGCGTGTTCGGTAATTTCCTGGTGCCAATCATGATTGGTGCCAAAGACATGGCCTTTCCGCGCCTGAACCTGTTCAGTTGGTACTTGCTGCTGGGTGGCGGCCTGTTCACCTTGCTGGCGCTGCTGCTTGGCGGGGTGGACACCGGCTGGACCTTCTACACGCCGTTGTCGACGATGTTCAGCAACGGCCATGTGGTGGCGGTGATCTGCGGCGTATTCATTGCCGGGTTTTCGTCGATCTTCACCGGCGTCAATATCATCGCCACCGTGCATACCCTGCGCGCGCCGGGCATGACGTGGATGCGCTTGCCGCTGTTCATCTGGTCGATGTACGCCACCTCGATCATTCTGGTGCTGGCCACGCCCGTGCTGGCAATCACCCTGGTGCTGGTGGCCGCCGAGCACTTGTTCAACATCGGTGTGTTCGACCCTAAACTGGGCGGCGACCCGCTGTTGTTCCAACACCTGTTCTGGTTCTACAGCCACCCGGCGGTGTACATCATGATTCTGCCGGCCATGGGCGTGGTCAGCGAGTTGATCACAGCCGCAGGGCACAAGCGCATTTTCGGCTACCGCTTTGTCGCCTGGTCCAGCGTGGCGATTGCGGTGATCGGTTTTCTGGTGTGGGGTCATCACATGTTTGTTGCCGGGCAGTCGATGTATGCCAGCCTGGTGTTCTCATTGCTGAGTTTTCTGGTGGCGATTCCGTCGGCGATCAAGGCCTATAACTGGAGTGCCACGCTGTACAAAAGCGACTTGACCCTGCATGCGCCGTTTCTGTTTGCGTTGACCTTTATCGGGCTGTTCATCGTCGGCGGCGTCACCGGGCTGTTCCTCGCGCTGCTGGCCGCCGACCTGCATGCCCATGACACTTATTTTGTGGTCGCGCACTTCCACTACATCATGGTCGGCGCCGCCGTGGCCGGGTACTTCGGGGCCTTGCATTTCTGGTGGTCGAAAATGACCGGCCGGCTTTACTCGCAACTGTGGGGCAAGATCACCGCGATCCTGATTTTCTGCGGCTTCAACCTGACGTTTTTCCCGCAGTTTCTCCTGGGTTACCTGGGCATGCCGCGTCGCTATCACAGTTACGATCCGGACTTTCAGTTCCTCAACGTGATGTCGTCCGCCGGGGCTTCGATCCTGGCGCTGGCCTACGTGTTGCCATTTTTCTACCTGCTCGGCTCCCTGCGCTGGGGCGAGCGGGCGCCGATCAATCCCTGGGAGGCGGCCGGGCTGGAGTGGCGCGTGGCTTCGCCGCCGCCGCTGCACAACTTCGAAGCGCCGGTGACGGTGGATTTCGAGGCCTACGATTATTCCCCAGGGGCCCGCCGTGATCCGCTCTGACGAGAGGCCCGCTGACCCGTTCGTGGCCTGGGCCCAGCAACGCGAGGCCGCCCGCCTGGGCATGTGGTTGTTCCTGGCCAGCGAAGCGATGATGTTCGGCAGCCTGATCATGGTGGCGTGGTTCTTTCGGCTGCGTCATCCGGACGGGGTGGCGGAGGCCGTGGCGGGCCTGCATTACCTGTTGGCGACGGGCAATACAGTCCTGTTGTTGACCAGCAGTTTGTTGATAACCCTGGCCGCCAGCGAGCCACGCCGAGTGGGCTGGTGTCTGCTGGGTGCGGCCGTATTGGGCGTGTTGTTCCTGGGCTGCAAAGGTGTTGAATACGGCCTGGAGATCCACGAAGGCGTGCTGCCCGGCTTTACCGATCACTCAACCTGGCAGGCGCCGTCGGCGCAGTTGTTCATGAACCTGTACTTCATCGCCACGGCGCTGCACGGGCTGCATGTGTTGATCGCGGTCGGCCTGGCCTTGTGGCTGTACAGCGCGTTGAAATGCGACCGGTTGGCGCCTCACCAGCGCGCGATGCGCCTGGAAATGATCAGCCTGTATTGGCACCTGGTGGACGGGATCTGGATCCTGTTGTTTCCCACTCTCTACCTGGTGGGGCGTTGAGATGAGCAAGGCGGGCGCGTTGAAAGTCTATGGGGCGCTGCTGCTGTTGCTGGCCGTGCAGATACTGTGCGTTCGCTATCAGCCCGGGGTCGGCGGCGTGATCATGCTCGCCGCCGCCGGCCAGTTCCTGCTGTTGTTGCTGTTCTATTTAGGGCTTTACCGGCACCGCGGCTGGGTACGCCTGTTTGGATGGGTGTACCTGCTGTGGTTGCTGGTAATGGTGGTGTTCATCCTGGGTGAGTCGGCGACGCGCTGAGCCGCACCGGCACCGATTTGGCGGCAGGCACCTTGCTGCGTTCAGCGTGGTGCCAGAGCGGCACCAGCGGGTTGCATTCGGGGTAATACGCGGCGGCGCAGCCTTCGGGAATGTCGTAGGCGATGATTTCGAATGGCCCGACCTGGCGCTTGACCTCCGGTTCGATGGCAGTGGTCAACATTACCTGCGCGCCGGGCGTGAAGCCCAGGCGCACGATGTCGTTGCAGTGCATGAAAATCACCTCGCGCGTGCCGCTGACCCCGCGAAAGCGATCGTCATAACCGTAAATGGTGGTGTTGAACTGATCGTTGCTGCGCAGCGTCATCAGTTGCAGGACATCCCGTGCCGGTTGCGCAAGGTTTACGTCGTCATCTTCGGCCAGGGTCACGGGTTTGACGAACTGCGCCTTGCCGCTCGGGGTCAGCCACTTGCGCTGCGCGGCGGCAATCGGGCGATGGAAGCCGCCAGGCTCGGTCATACGGCTTTCCATGTCGTGGAATATCTGCGGGTAGATCTGCCCGATGGCCGTGCGGACCTTGGCGTAGTCGGTGCTCCAGGCCTGCCAATCGATGTTGCAGGGATGGGCGAGGGTGGCCATGGCCAGCCCGGCGACGATGCTGGCTTCGGCGCGCACATGAGGGCCTACCGGCTCGCTGCTGCCCCGCCAACTGTGGATGCAGCCGGTGCTGTCTTCTGTGGTGTAGGTTTGCGCCACGCCATTTTGCCGGTCTATTTCGATGCGACCCAGGCATGGCAGCAGCCACTGGTGACGCGCCGGCAGCAAGTGCGTGCGGTTGAGTTTGGTGGCGACCTGTACGTTCAGGTGCAACCCTTGCCAGGCGGGCTCCATGCGCGAGGTGTCCGGAATTGCCCGCAGAAAGTTGCCGCCCAGGCCGACAAAACCGCGCACCTGGCCGCTGAGAATTCCTTCGCACGCATCCACCGTGCACACGCCCATTTTCTCCGGCACCTTGAAGCCGAAGTGCTGCTCGATCAACTCCGTCGGCACTTTTTTCGGGTCTTCGGTAATGCCCACCGTGCGCTGCCCTTGCACGTTGGAGTGGCCGCGTACCGGGCAGATCCCGGCACCGGCCTTGCCGATATTGCCGCGCAGCAGCATCAGGTTGACCAGCATCTGCACGTTGGCCACGCCGTGTCGATGCTGGGTCAGCCCCATGCCGTAGACGAACATCACGCGTTGGCTGTGGGCATACACGGTCGCGGCGGCTTCCAGTGCGCCGCGCGTCAGCCCGCTCTGGTGCTCCAGGTGTGTCCAAGTACAGCCACGGACATAGGTGGTGAAAGTTTCGAAGCCTTCGGTGTGGCCGGCGATGAAGTCATGATCGAGTACCGCCGGGCTGCCTTGTTCGGTGGCGAGGTCATCCATTTCCAGCAACGCCTTGGCAATACCGGTGATCGCTGCCGTATCACCGCCGATTGCCACCTGATGGTACTGGGTGCTGATCAAGGTCGAGTCGGGCGTGAGCATTTCCGTGGGGGACTGCGGGTTGACGAAACGCTCCAAGCCGCGTTCGCGCAGGGGGTTGAAGGTGATGATGGGCACATCGCGTCGACGCACGTCCTGCAGTTGATGCAGCATCCGCGGGCTATTGCTGCCGACGTTCTGGCCAAAGAAAAACAGGCAATCGGTGTGCTCGAAGTCTGCCAGGGTCACGGTGCCCACCGGCACGCCGATGCTTTCCTGCAACCCTACCGAAGTGCTTTCGTGGCACATGTTGGAGCTGTCGGGCAGGTTGTTGGTGCCGAAGGCGCGCGCGAACAACTGGTACATGAACGAGGTTTCCAGCGACGCCCGCCCGGAGGCGTAGAACACCACGCTGTCGGGGTCCATGGCCTTGAGTTGGGCGCCGATTTCACGGTAGGCCTCTTCCCAGGAGGTTTCCCGGTAATGATCAGTGTCGGGGTCGTAGCGCAGCGGGTGGGTCAGGCGGCCATGCTGCTCCAGCGCATAGTCGGGCCAGGTACGCAGGTCGGTGAGGCTGTGCTGGGCGAAGAATGTCGGGTCTGTTTTGAGGGACGTCAGTTCCCACGCGGTGGCCTTGGCGCCGTTCTCGCAGAACTCCAGCGCATGGGGATGGCCGGGCTTGGCCCAGGCGCAACTGACGCAGGCAAATCCATCGGGTTTGTTCTGTTTGAACAGCGCGGCGGGCGCCTTGGTCAGCGCCTGTTCACGCCACAGTATCTGCATCACCGACTTGGCTGAGCCCCAACCGCCGCAGGCATTGGTATAGGGCTGGAAATGGCTTTTGGGGTAGATAAGCATCAGGCACTCCCGGGTCTTGGCTGAATACAGTTGGGACGGGCCGGTAGACGCAAAGGTTCGAGTGGATTCGTGGGTGGAAGATGCCGTTTGTCAGTGTTGCTCGATATCAAGTGAACCCATGGACATCGACGGTCCTCCACCCCCCTGTGTGCTTTGAACAGACAACGAGGTGCGTAACATGAAAGCAATCAGGATTGAGCAGTTTGGCGGCCCCGAGGTCATGCGCGTTTGTGACGTCGAGGTGCCGGAGCCTCTGGCAGGCGAGGTGCTGGTCAAGAATTTTTTCGTGGGTATCAACCCTGTGGACTACAAGATTCGCGAAGGCCAATACCCGGAGGTCAAGCAGGACAAACTCCCGCTGACCCTCGGCCGTGAAGTCGCCGGCCTAGTAGAAAAAGTCGGGCAGGGCGTCAGCGATTTCAAGAAGGGCGATCGGGTGTTTGCGATGATTGGCGCCGACGGTGGCTATGCCGAGTATTCGCGGGTACCGGCGGTGCATCTGGCGCGTATTCCTCATGCGTTGGATTGGCCGGTCGCGGCTGGCGTACCGTTGGCGGGCCATACCGCTTGGCAGGCCCTGGTGGAGCACGGACAGATCGAGCAGGGGCAGAAGGTCCTGATCCATGGCGGGACCGGCGGAGTGGGCCACTTGGCCGTGCAGTTTGCCAAGGTCAAGGGTGCCGAGGTATACGCCACCGCGTCCACGGACAGCCTGCCGTTCTTGCGCAAGCTGGGGGCAGACCGCGCGATCGACTACAAGACCGAGCGTTTTGAGGACATTTGCAAGGAGTTTGACCTGGTGATTGATTTGATCGGCGGCGACACCCAGGCCCGTTCCTGGCAAGTGCTGGGGGAGGGGGGCCGACTGGTGTCGACCCTGACGATGCCCGACGCCAGCCATCCGCAGGCAGCCGGCAAGACCGGAGCACGGTTTACCGCGGCGCCACGTGGCGAGGAGCTGACAGAGATCGCTGGATTGATCGAGGCCGGCAATGTGCAGGTCTACCTCGCCAAGGTATTCGAGTTGGAGGCTGCGGTGCAGGCGCTGGATTACCTGGCCAATGAGCATGTGCACGGGAAGGTCGTGCTGCATATCAGTGATTGAGGAGGCGTCATGAACCCACCATCCAAACCCCATACGTCGGGGCAAATCGGGCAAAAGGTGCGGCCCGCGGCAAAGCGCAACGACAAATCAGAGGACCCGACGGTCGACCGCCCCCGGAAGGCGGATGTCGGTCAAGGCGGCGTCGCCCCTGGCGGGCCTTCAAAAGACCCTGAGTCAGGGGCGTGATACTTGACCGGGCGTCAGCCCTGTTTTCGACAGGGCTGACGGCTATCTTCGCTTTGTACGATGGATGCGCATCCACTCTTGGTAAGCGGCGGTGCGTTGCGCATCTGCAGCTTTCTTCGCTTCGATGAAGCGCGCCCACGTCTGCGCGTCGCCGCTGTAGGACTCGATGATTTTGTACGCTTGCGCATCCAGTCTATCGGCTTCGAAAAACATCTCGTTATTTCGCGCGACCTCATCATCGCGTGCTTGTCTTTTTGTATACCCAAGCGTCTGGCTGTTCATCATGCGAGACCCTCCGCCCACTGTACCTGCGTCGCGACGCTCCAGCTTACATGGGTAATGCCGTATTTTTCCGCCATCGGCTTGGAAACACGCTTGAGTGTGTGTTGGCCAAATTTGGGTATGACGGCGACACCTGCATCGCAGCTGGCCCAATGCCAAGCCTCGGCATTGTTCATTTGCGATGCGCGCACGATGAAGGACTTCGGTTCACCGTGAAGCTGATACTCGATGGTAAATAGATTGTTATCTTTCATGAGACCTCCTTATGCTCATGAATTACAGATATTTGACGTCAAAAAAAATTCAAAAAAATTGTCCGACAATTCGATGGATGAGCTCCGGCGCTTGTCACACCTCAATCATCTACTGTAAACGTGACCCATCCGGGCGCATTCGTGGGCCGATCTATATCGACGATGACGCCACTCACGGTGGAGCCATCGGGTAAATGGACTGCGACAAAGTTAGGATTACCCGGCCAATCCAGTGGCTTGTCGAAGTCCAAACGCGCAATCGTTGGTTTTCCACTGCTGCTCAGATGGATCTCTGCTGACTCATTCAAACATTCATCCGATGGTGTGCCCAAATGACGAGAGGCAGTCATTACGCTCGCGTTACCTTGGAAGTTGTAAGACATGCTGATTTACCTCATTTAAACGGGGCGGCTGCCCCCCAATTTCAGTTATGCGGCTTGTTGTTTGTTGAATGCTTGCGAGCAATGACCACACCGCCGAGTAACAGCGCTGCGCTTGCTGCAACCAACCAATAAGGTAAGCGGCGTGTTTGCCGCCACCCGCCTTCAATGCGGCGCTCACCGCTGGCGGGTCCAAACAGGTTTCCCGACGAAGTCGCAGAGTGGGGTGCCCGTTGTAGGGCGGTGCGGGTGAGCCAGCCTGATACCTGGGGAAAGGCTGGCAGCAAAAAATGCGCGACTCGAGCGATGGTTGCGGCGGCACCCACAGTGGTGCTGTTCCTCGGTTGCAGCGCACAAGCGACCATCGCCCGCGCCACCTGACGCGGATCATAGACCGGAGGCGGCGGCGTCAATGCATGGCTGGTAAAATTTGCGCCATCGCGAAAGCCTGGTGTATCCATCACGGCGGGATAGATGTCGCACACATGAATATTCGGGTAGCCAACCAATTCGCCGCGCAGTGCTTCGGTCAAGCCACGCAGGCCATATTTACTGGCTGAATACGCGGCAGCAAAAGGCTGGGCGACCCAGCTTCCCAGCGAGAGTGTATTGATCAGAATCCCGCTTTTCTGGCCTTTGAAATAGGGCCACGCCACGTGGGCTCCACGCAGGTAACCGAGCAGGTCTGTTTGCAGTACTTGTTCGTGTGCTTCCAAAGGCGTGTTTTCGAAGCTGCCGACGGCCCCTACACCGGCGTTATTGATCCAGATATCGATGCGGCCATTTCCGAAAGCCGCAGCCTTTTCCGCCAGCGCGCGCATTTGGTCGCCATGTGTCACATCGGTTTTAACGGCGATCGCCTGCGCGCCGCGTACAGCACATTCCTCGACCACTTCTGCCAGCGCCTTTTCATCACGAGCCGCCAAGACTAACCGGGTACTTTGTTCTGCGAATGCGTGAGCAGCAGCACGACCTATGCCGCTTGAGGCGCCGGTGATTACCACCGTTTTGCCGTGTAACTGGCCATTGTTTTTTCCCATTACAGGCGCGCGTGCAGGCATATCCTTGGGCACATGAACAGGTATCGGATGGAGTTTCAAACGGGCACCGTCGGCCAGTACGAGGGTAAGGTTTTCAATCGTGCCAGCGACACGGTCGGGGAATACCGGGTCGCCTAAGGCATCGAGCTCGTCGTAAATAAATGTCTGGCCCTCAAGCCACCCGACAGCCGTCAAGAGTTCGGGACCCAGGTAATATTTTCCATCCAGGAAAAAACCGCAAAAGCTCCTTGTTCGCTCCTGGCTCTCCACTGCGTATCGTTCGCCAGGACTCATTCCGGTTGCTGAATCAATCATCATGACATCCTCCTATCTCTGGTCTTGCGATAGAGAAGGGCCAGCAAATGATCGTTCAATCCAAATGACTGAATGGTGCGTTCAGTGCTGATGGGCCGATATAGTCGGATCGGTGATCTGAATAACGGTGCCCTGTTGCCATGCGTCCGCACCGGGTGCGATGGGTGGCGCAACTATATCGATGCGTGTCTTCTTCTTTTCGGTGCTGTCGATACCCATTCGCTGATCTCGCTCGGCAACCATCCGAGGGTCGGCCTGGCCATCGGTGGTAAACCCCATCATCAGTTGCGGCGCACCCAGCGGCAGGCGTTTGTGGAGATCGGTATGCCAGGTATGCCAGGTCTTACCGTAGGTATGCACCAGTTTTTCCATCAACGCGTGCTCGGCCACTTCGGGGATTCCCGGCGCGACCAGTTGTCCTGATTTCACTTCGTGCACGTGGCTGTGCCAAAGCGCCTTTTCAGGGGTAGGCAGTGTGTTGAATAACTGCTCGCTGATGATGTATTCCACGCCCATCAACTTTGCATCCTTACGATTGCCGTCGTAGATCACGCATTGAATCACCTCTTCGTTGAGAATCGCGCAGTAGTGATGCGCTTCCATCTGCACCTCAGGATGGCCGTTATAAAAGTGAAAACCGTCCAGATAGGCGTTCAATGCATCAACAGGCGGACGAGATTGGAGCAGAGCTGCACCGGCTTCCAGGGTTCGGGTAGATGGAGCAGTGGGTTTACCGGGTGCCCCCACGTTCGAGGGAGAATCATTGCCAGCGCAGGCGCTTAGCAGGGTAAAGGTTGCCGCCAAGGAAAATGACATCGCCATTCTGACTGTCTTGGTAATCATTGTCGTAGGTTCCATCCTCTTGCCTTCTCTCAAGCGAAATTTGGGAAAGTCAGATTCAACTCTGTAGACGTTGGAAAACCTGACGCCGTGCACGTTCAAAACACTTTCGCTTGAACATTGATTGATTTGAAAGGTCGGTTTTTGGAACAGGGTGATGGCGCATTCGCTCGTGCGCAGGAGCAATTATCATGTTTGTCGCCGCTTCTACCGTGGAGTACCTCAAACGCAATCGACTGGTTATTACGACGGCCGAATCTTGTACCGCGGGAAAAATTATCACTTTGCTTTCGGAGGCCGACGGAGGTGGGTCATGTATTGAGAGTGCTTATGTCGTCTATTCGCCAGAAGCGAAACAGCGGCTATTAAAAGTCCGCGCATACACCATAAATACTTTTAATCTCACGAGTTGTGAGGTTGCTCGGGAGATGGTTCTCGGCGCGCTGGACGACAGTCCGGCAAATGTAGCCATCGCGACCACGGGCATACTGGGTCCTGATGTGATCGATGGGATACCTCCTGGAACTGTGTGTTTTGCCTGGGCCTATCGAGTAGGGCGAGGTCTGAGCGTGTTCAGTCGAAAGGAACGCTTCATGGGCTCGCGCCAGGACGTCCAATTGGCGGCATCCCTCCATGCCCTGAAATCATTGCCGCATTTTCACCAGCTAGCCATGGCGGGAGAGGGCGCTTAGCGATCTCTGACCCACAGCCTGCGAAAAACACGTTGATCGCCCGTTACTGGCCCCTCATCAGGAAAGGGTAGCCGTTCGATATTTCTCAATTGTGCCGGGGTGGGCGCCTCGCGGCAGATATCCGCATGCTGGCCTGGCGGATAGGCGCCTACTACGAGGAAGTCTTTACTGGCGCTCAGACTGCAATGTCCGGTGCCTGCCGGCAACAGCAACACATCGCCTGTACTCACGTTCAGAACCTGCCCGTGCTCGCCACCCAGCATCAGCTGAGCATGGCCGCTTGCGACACCCAGCACTTCGTGCCCCTGTGTATGGTAATGATGATAGTTGTAGATCCGATCACGCCACTGAGGTGGCCAACCTTGGCTGGCGAACATTGCTTCAAAGAGTGCCGCAGGGTCGTCGAAGGGCTTGGACAGTGCCTCTGAATAAAAAAGTACGGGCAGGTCTGGGTTATTGGGCACCGTATCACCGCGCTTAAACATAAGCGGTATTGGCGCAGTACCATTCTCAAAGCCGTTCATATGGGATGCGCCATTTGAAATCCGGTTATTGAGCTGACTGCCACGTCCACTGCCCGCCGTCTTTCTCACAATCGATTTTGGCTTGCTTAAGGTCCTGTGCGGCGTAGTGATAGGTCACCACCCCAGCGTTGCTGGGAAGCATCGCGCCCGCGTGGCCAGGAACTTTGGCGGTTGCATGAGGATTCGCAAGTGCCTCCTGTGTGAGTGTTGCCTTGCAACTGGCGGTATAGTCGCCGGCGCATTGAGCGATCTTGGTTTTTTTTGTGTTCGTCATGTCCTTGTTTTCGTTGCTGCACGACCAATCGATAGCGTCGGAAGGCACGCCTTCGTACGTGTAGCAGGTGTGCTGTTCAACCACGGGTACCTGATCGCTCTGAGAGTGCGTGTAGACATCACACGCCGCAGCCAAGGCGTTTGAAAAGGTAAAACACGAGATCAAAAACATGGGTAGGCGCAGGTTCATGATTGTCATCTCCACGCAGCGTTCACACTGTCGGATTCAATTGAATCGATTCATCTAGGAGAAAATTCTTTTCTCTTCACAAGTGGGAGGGTGCAACGGTAAATAAAGTTTTAACGCTGTGCATATCCCTCGACGAGTGGCGTGTAGCGCCATCCACCAATGCTGAATAGCGGGGCTTTGGGGTGATTGTGTTTGAACATTCAGGTCGGCGACGCTCTCACATAGAAATAGGCGAAAAGACCAACCCTGCTCCAAACAGGATGAGCATTATGAGCCACTTACCCCAACGACCCGAGCTCAAAGCTTGGTACAAGGCGTTGAACGACTACGAGTACCGCGCCAATTCTCCGGATGCTTACCACCGTACTCTGCTGGACGGTGCCAAAGCGCTGTTAAGCGGCAGTGTCATTGATTGGGACCAATGTGAGAAACTCAAACGGCTGGCTGATTCGGCGCATGCCCGGGCCGTGCTGGAAGCCAAAGCCCATCTGAAGCGTGACCCCTCGGCGTAACAGCAGCGGCAGGCGCAATTTCCACCTTCTCCGCCATCACGACTGAGCTTGTGGGGCCACGTCCAACAGCAGCTCTCCACTGGGAAGTTTTTCAGTGTGGTGCACCACCCCACGGTAGGAGCCGCCCTCCCATTCGAAGGTAAGTGTGTGGGCATGTTGTAGCTCGCAAGGCCACGGCAGTGCGACTTGCAGCTGAAATCCGGACGCTTTGCGTATTATGCGTGCTCTGCACTCGCTTGCGAGTGGATTCACTCCGAACAGCGTGTCCACTAGGTATTCAATTTTGATTGAATGCATCGTCGCTTCAGTAGAGTCCGGCATATGAATTCCTGTTTATTACCCCACAGATGAGCGCCTGGAAGATTGTCTCGATATGACCATTTCTTCCAGTATTTCCCGTATGAGCCTATTGATTCCTGATTCCCCGTGATAGCGGGCGCGATTGATATTGGCGATGGTGAACTGATCAGCATCGTGCGCCGTCACGGTCACCGAAAGGCTGCCGTCGGGATTGAACGCACAGTGAACTGCGCAGTTAGGAAGGCGAGCGGAAAGGGCTGCTTCAACCTCCACTTTGGTTAGCGTGTCCATCAGTTCTCCGCATTAAAAGCCTAAACACGACAAGGCTAGTTCAGAATGCCGCGGCGTAAATACTGGCAGGATAATGGCGCTCCGAAACGTTCCTTTAGATGGAGCTGCTCTCGCTACGATAGATTCTTTAAACCTTCCTTATCAGGGTGGTGTCGATTGCTGGGCACACGTCGCGAGGTAAGGGAGAGAAAATGATAGGGATCGTGATACCTGCTCATAACGAAGAACGCTATATCAGCCAATGCCTTGAGTCCGTACTCCTCGCGGTTGAACACCCGTCGCTAAAAGATCAGTTGGTCGAGATACTTGTCGTCTTGGATGACTGCTCAGATAGCACGGAGGCAATGGTCGCGGCGATGGGCATACAGTCGATTGATGTCTCCTTTCAAAACGTGGGTCAGACGAGAGCTGTAGGTGCTGAGCAGTTACTGAAAGCTGGTGCACGGTGGCTTGCCTTCACGGATGCCGATACCGTTGTACCGCCCGATTGGCTAGCGCGTCAGATTGAGTTTGACGCTGACGCGGTGTGTGGAACAGTTGAGGTCGACAGCTGGAGAGAATACGGCGAGACGGTTCGCACTCAATACCTGGCGTTGTACCAGTTCATCGAGAACCATCGCCATATCCATGGGGCCAATCTCGGCCTGAGTGCCGAGGCTTATCAGAACGCTGGTGGGTTCAAGCATTTGATGGCACACGAGGATGTTCAACTGGTTGCAGACCTCGAGAGGATTGGAGCACGTATTGTCTGGACAGCCACCAATCCTGTGCTCACCAGTGCACGCCGAGACTACAAGTGCCGGGGCGGATTTGGAGATTATCTGGCTTCCCTTATGCCTCCCAATACCGACAAAGGTGTCGAGCCGTCCATAGGTTCAGATTCTGGCCTCGGAGCTGGGTGAACTGGTGGATCTGATTGATTGGGTGCAATGGCCCGCCATGATAGTGACTGTCATGTCAGCTTGGTATATCGGTTCTCAACAACCGCGCCGACGCATGATTGCCTTTTGGGGGTTTATCCTCAGCAACGCGCTATGGGTTATCTGGGGATGGCACACAAATGCTTTCGGATTGATTATGCTCGAGTGCATTTTGCTTGGCATGAATGTTCGTGGGTTCAGGAAAAATCAGCGCGGTCGCCAGGCCTCCGAATGAATCGCGCCTACTGATTCTGAAAGTTCTTTTTAAACCCACGTAGGTTCATCGAGCAAAGACAGATCTGCAGCACGATCAGTGCGTAGGCCTCCGCATAAGCCCCCCAAATGACCCATAGCACATTACTCAAAATAAAACAGAAGAACCCGGCCATTCTTCTCGCGGGGCGTTGAGACCCGATAAGCCACGCGGCGATCACTGTCACTGCCATGGCTGGCCACTGAACCCAATCCAGATAACTCAAGCCAACCTCTCAATCTCTATCGATAAAAAAGAGAGGGATATGAGGGCGAATAATTCAGATTTTTTGAGCGATTTTGGGATGTACCGTTCGTCAGGCATGGCTCGAATTTGTTGAACGTAGGATTTGCTCTCTCGGACAGATTAAACATGTGCTGACGAAAAATCCCTTTCGTCTTGCCTCTGGGAGAACGCTATGAAAGCCATCGTTTACAACGGCCCTCGTGACGTCAGTGTGCAAAATGTGCCGGACGCCAAAATTGAAAAACCCACCGACGTTCTGGTGCGGGTGACGGCCACTAATATCTGCGGATCTGATCTGCATATGTATGAAGGCCGAACCTCTTTCGAAACCGGCAGAGTGTTTGGCCATGAGAATCTGGGCGAGGTCATCGAAGTTGGCGCCGGTGTGGATCGGGTAAAGGTAGGCGACCGCGTATGCCTGCCATTTAACATCGGCTGCGGCTTTTGCGAAAACTGTGAAAAAGGTCTGACCGGATTCTGCCTGACCGCTAACCCAGGCAGCGCGGGTGCTGCATACGGGTTCGCTGACATGGGCCCTTATCAGGGAGGGCAGGCCGAACTGCTTCGGGTGCCTTATGCAGACTTCAACTGCCTGGTGCTGCCAGAAGATGCGCAAGAGCGTGAAGAAGACTACGTCATGCTGTCCGACATCTTCCCGACGGGCTGGCATGCAACCGAGCTGGCGGGCCTCCTTCCTGGGGAGAGCATTGCCATCTACGGCGCCGGCCCGGTGGGTTTAATGGCCGCCCACTCAGCAATCATCAAGGGCGCCTCTCAGGTGTTCGTGGTCGACAATCATCCCGACCGTTTAAAGCTCGCCGCTCAGATGGGTGCTACGCCCATCAACTCGGTTGAGAAAGAGGCAGTGGACCAAATCTTAAATCTGACTCACGGCAAAGGCACCGATCGAGGATGTGAGTGTGTTGGTTACCAATGCTGCGACCGCCACGGTCATGAGGCCAATCATCTCACTATGAATAACCTTGTCGCCTCGACAAAAGCGACGGGGGGCATCGGTGTCGTTGGAGTGTTTGTACCGCAGGATCCAGGCGCTAAAAATGAACTGGCCAAAGAAGGCAAGATGGCCTTCGACTTCGGCGCTTTCTGGTTCAAGGGGCAGCAGATTCGAACTGGGCAGGCTAACGTCAAAGTCTATAACCGTCGCTTGGCCGAGCTTATCCAGCACGGTCGTGCCAAACCATCTCAGATCATTTCTCATCGACTCAAGCTCGCCGAAGGCCCAGATGCCTATAAGCACTTCGACGCACGTGACGATGGCTGGACGAAGGTCGTACTCAAGCCAGCAGCCTGAAATGAACAGCCAAATTCACTAGCAGGTATACGATCATGAAAAAGTTGAGTATGTGCTTGGGCTTCTGCAGTGTATTCATGCTTCATGGATGCTTTGACAGCGCCGATAATGCAACCAAAGACAACTCCAGCGGCACCAAGTCCTCTGTACAGATGCAGGAAGGAAAGGCGGACGACAGTAAGCGATAATTGATGGCCCAGGCCGTTATGAACCGCTGGGCCAAAACCCTTTGACGACAATAAAATGTTGGGTTGGATGCTCCACAAATGTAGGCAATGTGCTCAGCCACTAAGAGGATGCGATCATGCCGCGCGGGGATAAAGACAAGTACACCGATAACCAAAAACGCAAAGCGAAACATATCGAAGATAGCTACGAGGCTAAAGGGGTTCCCGAAGATGAAGCAGCACGTCGTGCTTGGGGAACAGTTAATAAACAGTCAGGTGGCGGCGAACGGAAGGGTGGGTCTGGGCAGAAAACCACCGAAGCAAAAAAGGCTAAAGCCCGAGAATCATCAGCCCGGCGAGCTGCAGCAACACGACAGGGTGCCCCGCGAACTGATCAGCGATTAGAGGATATGAGCAAAAATGAGCTTATAGAGCGAGCTCGTAAACACCGAATAGCCGGGCGTTCGACTATGCGTAAGATCGAACTGATCAAGGCGCTGAATGAGGTGAGTTAAGGACTTAACCGAAGTGACCACGTGGCATGAGCGGTGCGACCAATGAATTCACGCTGGCCGCTTCGGTGTAACGGCGCTGGCTGGCCAAGTTTACCCCTCAGGGGCCACCGGTCCGTATGCGCCTGCCCAACACACCTTGCGTGATTAAGTAGCATTTCGGTGCGTCGGCAGTCGCGTGAGCACAGCTTTGAGATAGATCCTTGAGCCTTCAGCCTAGCCAGCCCCTGCTTGATTTGCTCAGGGTTCTCGAAGATCGTCTCTAGAGCACCACCAGTGCTACTCTGTCGCAGATACGGCCCGCGAAGTTCTGCCTTAGCGGTAAAGCATCGCCCATTAGGCCAAAGGGCCTCTCCTAGACGCCAAAAGCTCGTAAATGCTCAACCGCTACCGCCAACAAGGACGTCTTGCCCGCGCTATGGCCTAAGATGATTTCGTCCTTACGCGCTCGCAATTTTATGGAGACGCTTCTCAAGCGCCACCCTATACAGGATCCTCAGATTATCACCATCAAGCTTGGAGATGGCCTCTGTAACTTGAAGATTCAATATCAACTCCTGCGCGCGAATATTATGGATCCACGCTTCAACTGCGGTAGGTGCTTGCGCAATCAGGGCGAGTAAATGAGCCGATACATGTTTAGCGGGGTGAGTATCTTTACTGGCGCCTAACATGGATTTCCACCCTAATTCTTAACGGTTGCAGCGGGCTAAAGAACTGTCCGCCTTTCAGTTAGTGAGACGACTGCGTCGAACCACGTAAGTGATCATAGGGGACATTTAGAAATGAGCTCCAGGCATGAAAGGCCTCATGATGACGCAAAGCTGCGGCATCCCACTTGGCTCCCGCAACCTCCTTAGAAGAAACAAGCATCATCATCGTGCTGGTTGCCGCATCTAGCTCAATTAAAAGGTAGTGGGACTTGAATCTGAAATCATCGATTCCGCTCATACGCTCGCCTTGCGATGAGTCTCGCCGGAAATTCCGGAATGTACCCATCGCTGTAGTGACCGATGAGTCTTGGGAGCATTCAAGTGAACCGATGAACGGTCAATTAGCTTTGTCGATTCGGGGTTGAAGAGGCTTTTCAAAGAGCTGAGTACCTGTGCATTTTTTCGTGGCGTTTTCAGAGCTTCCAAAAAACATTTTGACTAGGCTCTAGGAAGGCGTTTTCAGGTCGATAATGCTGTTATTTGCCCCCCCTTTTGCCCCCAATCGCATTGAGTGTGCGAGTGATCTTGAATGGTGACCTGCGACTGACTCCAGTATGGCAGTACCTGGTATTCGGTGCACGCAAGCTAAAGCGGCGCTCCCGAGCAACGCAATCAGCGTGAGCGAGGACCTTTATTTGATCCGAAACACACTGGTTTTATGCTTGCCTCTCATTCAGCCCTGATTGTTTCGTGAAATATTTCTGCATAAAGCCGAGCGACGGTCGGTGTGAGGTTGTGTACTGAAGGAATCAGAAAATTTGAGTTGGGGGCGAGTCGTTTTGCGTAGATGACTTCGTAAACCCTGCGAACGATTCCTGGCTCTGTTTCCTCTTGGTCGAAGCCAGGCATTATTCCTACGGCTTTGTAACCCGCATGCTCCAGTGCTTGTTGCATATACGGAGCGCTGGTTGTCGCCATACCATAGATCAAGCCCGCTCCCATGAACCTTCCCATTTTTTCTCCGAGGTCTTGGGCAGCTACGGCCAGTTTGGTTTGTCTATGATGTTTGGCTACCGCGCCCACTCGCCCGAAGATGACATCAGCGCCGTCAATTTTTTCCCACGTTGCTATCGCGACGATTTCATGATTTCGGCGGACCACTATAGCGAACATCGCCCGCTCCAGATCGTCTTCGAGCACCACGTTGTCTTCATAAAATTGCTGGTTCAGAAAAGGGCTCCCTAACCCCACCGTAATGGAGGGAAACCACGTCTGGAAAAAAATTATCGCTACATCGATCTCCTCGCGTTTCAGGTAATCCCATGTGTAGCCAGAGGGTAAAACAGTGAAACTGCGAATCTGATCGATCATTGGCCATTTCATGCGGTTCTGCTCGTCTTGATAGTCTAATTGCCTTTCAGGAATCGGTCGGAGAAAGGGGCTTATTCAGTCGCTTCTCTATCGAGTTGTCTGCGATCTATCAGCAATTCCCGGGCGTCTAGTGAGGGGAGGCGGCGGGTTAGACGGCGGTGTTTTCAGGTTTGAGGACAGCGCCCTCGCAGAGTCCTGGGTTATGCCTGGCCGCAAATTGTCTGTGGCGGTCGACCACTTCACCGATGACAAACTGCATCAGCTTCTGGACGAAGGCCGTATCGAGGTTGGCCTCCTGGGCGAGGGCTGTCAGACGTTCGTATTGATGCTGCTCTCTCTTCTTGTCCACCGCTGGCAATTGATGTCGGGCTTTAAGCAAGCCGACCTCATCAGTACAGCGGAACCGTTCAGCAAGCATGTGGATGAGCGCGGCGTCGATATTGTCGATGGTTTGTCTGAATGCCGAGAGTTGACGCGTGATGTCGGAATTGTCCATGGATAACCTCGTGGCAGTTGTTCTAAGGGGCTTGTCTGTACCCTTCCTTGGTCCTTCCATGATTGGACGGAGAACCTGAGCAGGCGCTTTACGCGGGATCGGGCATGTTCAACGATTCCTCCAGCCACTGCATGACTACCTTGAAAGCCGAGTCTGAATTGCGTTCATAGATCAATCCGTGGCCGTTGCCGTGAATACCCAGTGCCGGTAGATCCAGGTGGTGAATGTTGGCACCGGCATTTCGCAGGAAAGGGACAATGCTGGATGCGTAAGAAGCAAACGCTGATGTCTCACCTGTCATCAGCGCTACCGGAACGCCCTGCAATCCGGGAATTTTCAGGGTTGATGGTTCTGCTGTGCGGACTTGCTCCGCCGTCTCGCGAGGCGGATCAAAGGTCAAAGGGGCGGCGGTCAGTCCCCATTCGAGGCTGCCTATACCCGGCGTATGGCCAAATACCAGCCCCATAGGCTCCACTGCCACAATCCCTGCGATCAGGTCGGGTCGACGATCGGCGACCAACCAGCCACTGGGCCCGGAAGCGGAATGCGTAACGATGATGGCCTTACCGATTCTGTCGAGCAGTTCGGCCAGTCGGTCCGCGTCCAGGGTCTGCGAGGCCGCAAGGTCAGCCGGCATGGGGCCGTAAGCTGCAATGAAGGCGTCAAACGCTGCTTCGTCATCCGACTCAAACGGCCACTGCGTTTCTCCACCTCCCTCTGGAAAGTAAACTTCGCGGGCGCGTTCATAGGAGAACGCTGGCCCCATCGGTCCCATGATGTCGGGGTGATACGGCGATCGCCCGTGGCCGGGTCTGTCGACGCGAAAGACTACGAAGCCCGCTTCGAGGAACCGCTGCGCCCATCCCGGGCGACCATCGGGTGTATCCAGCCATTCGGTGCCCTGCAGCGTGCCGCCGTGCACCAGCACCACGGGATAGGCTTGAGTGATGTGCTCAGGGGATTCCCAGGCTACGTACATCGGACCCTTCTGGAAATTTTTACCGTTCTGGGTAACACGGGCGCCGGTCACCCAGAAGTTGCCACGCCGCGTACGTTTTATCGGTGCGCTTCGCCAGGGTTGCTGGGCATGATCGGCTGATTGGGTAAGTGTCTGCGTAGCGAAGACCGACCAGTCCTTGTGCCCGTCTCCCCGGGCAACTGCCGACGTCATTTTCGATCGCACTGCATCCGCAGCAGGCAGTTCCAGGTCCTTGAGACGGCCCGCATCAATAGCCAGATTTATATCCTTGAGGCCAAGAGACAGTTTGAAACCCGGTTCAAAGCTGTTGTTGGCGATGTTCTGCCCATACCGTTGATAACTGGGGCAGGCGAACAGGGTCTGGGTCATGAGGTTGACGAAAATCGAAGGGGTCAGTCCGTGGCGTTGAACGAGTCCGCTTGCTTCGCCCAGCGACTGGATGGCTTGAGTGATCATCATGTTGCCGGCGATTTTCGCGATACACGCGTGTTCAGGCTGATCGCCCAGATACCAGGTTTTTTTCCCGAGCAGGTCAAACAGCGGTTGAACCGTCGAGACAGCTAGCTGCGATCCGGCCGCCAGGATGTTCAACTCGCCGCTCGCGGCCACGGCGGGCACGCCGAAAACCGGTGCCGCGACCAATGCCATGCCGATTGCATCATGCATGCCCTGCAACTCGACCATGAGTGAAGGCGACAAAGTCGACATCACGACATGCACGCAGGCCTTGTCTGCATTTTCCAGAGCAGCGCTGGACAGCAGCACTTCCCTGACGGCGGCATCATCGGCCAGCAGGCTGATGACGACCTCTTGCTGAAAGGCGGAGGACGGGGATTCGAGAACGCTTACTCCTTCGAGATCCATAATCGCAGCGTGACTACGGTTCCATGCCGATACGTGATGGCCGGCCCGGATGAGCAACGGAATGATCGCTCTGGTCATGCTTCCCACACCGATAAAGCCAATCTTCATTTGCAGTCCCTCGGTTGGTGTTTCGACGAAGGTGTATGCAGAGAAGTATGTCGAGCCTGGGATTGCTACGGCACTGCCATTACTGCACTCTCACTGTTCATTTTTGTACGGGGTAGAGTATGGACTGGAGTGATGTGCGGATCTTTCTCGCGATTGCCCGCAGTGGGTCATTGGGCGCTGCTGCCAAGCTGTTGGGTGTTAGCCATCCGACCGTGGGGCGGCGCTTGCAGGTGCTTGAGCAGTCCAGTGGCCAGCCCATTTTCCTGCGTACCACCCAAGGTTTGGTACTGACCGACAGCGGAGAGAAGCTGCTCAGCCTAGCGCAGGAAATGGAGCAGAGTGCGTTGGCCATCGAAAGGCGCCTGGCGGGCGACAGCGCCCAGCCAGAAGGTGTGTTGCGCATTTCTTGCGCTGACTGGTTTGCCTGTTATGTGCTGGCCCCCGTCCTCAGTGAACTGGGGCGACGTTACCCTCTGATTGTGCCTGAGGTTATCGCCGGGCATCGATTGTTTGACCTGGCTCGTCGCGACGCCGATATCGCGTTTCGAATCGTCCCTTTCACCGAACCCGATATTGTTCACCGCAAGCTGATCTCCCTGAGCTATGGGTTATACACGGCCGTCGGATCTGCTGATCCCGAGCCACAGGGCGAGGGGGTTGGTTTGATTACCATGAGTGTTGCCCAGTCTCATTATCCCGATGTGCAGTGGCTGCAGCAGCGTTACCCTCTGGCGCGTACCTTGTTCACCAGTAGCAGCCGCACAGTCCAGGCGCAAATGTGCACGCAGGGGCAGGGCGTTGCCGTATTGCCCCGCGCCTTGGGTGACCAATTAACGGCGCTGCGGTTGATTGATCCGCACGAGCCGCCACCGGGTCGCGACATATGGATGGGCTACCACCAGGACATGCGCCAGATGGACAGCCTTCGTGCTCTTGCCGATCTTGCTTCCATCATGATCGGCAATCAGGCATGCGGTTGACTCACTCTGCTGGGTGCATGGCCGCCGTTTGCGGATCAGTAGCAGGTTGGCGCGTCAGGGTAAGGCTCAATCCCGCGCCTACCGCCAGGCATGCTGCGATGCAGAGTATGGAGACGGTGAAAGCGTGGGTGATGGCAGCCGCGTCCGTATCCGTGCCTAGAAGGGTGTAGAAAATGCCGCCTATTATTGCCACGCTCAGTGACGTGCTGATTTGCAGGGTGGAGCTGGTAATGCCTGCAATCATGCCGGAGTATGCGGGTGCCACACGTCCTGTGATCATGCGCATCAATGTCGGAAGGGCTAATCCTTGTCCGAAACCGATCAGAAACAGAATGACGGCAAGGGGCAGCGCAGCGGGGCTGGCGGACATCGGCGTGTGCGCCACGAGCCAGGCCAAGAGCACAAATCCCAACACTTCAAGCCCCATTCCGACGGGATTGACGTATGCCCCCAGAAAACGCCTGAACTGAGGGGTGGAAAGCGGTCCCAGCAAAAATCCCGCGCCGAAAGGAAGGAAGACGAGGCCTGCATTGAGTGGGCTCGTGTGCAGCGCTCCCTGTAGATAAATGGAAAGCAGCAGGAAAAACACGCCGATCGCGTAAAAGGTGAGGGCGACGAGCAGTGCCCGGGCAAGACCGGGCGCGCGCAGTGCGGCAGGATTCAGCAACGGAGCACCTTGCGCTTGATGCAGGCGGGCTTCGTAGCGCCAGAACAGCCAGGCCAGCAGCGGCACCGCTGCAAGCGACAGCCAGGCCCACAAAGGCCAACCCGATTCACGCCCCTCGATCAGAGGAATGATCAGAGCCGCAAGCGTCACCATCGACAATAGCGTTCCGCCCAGATCCAGCTTGCTTGTCTGTGGTGCGTGGGTTTCCTTGACCACTGGAATGGCGACAAGGATGACCAGTAACGCAATCGGTAAATTCACCAGAAATATCGCCCGCCAGCCCAGGTTCATCAGGTTGAGCGATATCAATATTCCGCCAAGTGCCTGGCCGACTACCGAAGCCAGACCAAAGACCGCGCCATACAGGCTCAGTGCCAAGGGCTTTTCGGAGTCGGGGAATATCGCCTGCACTGATGCGAGTGCCTGAGGTGCCATGATGGCTGCCGTCACGCCTTGCAGCGAACGTCCGGCGATCAACACCCAGGGTGACTCGGCTACACCGCAGATCAGTGAGGCAACGGCAAAGCCAACCAGACCAACGAAGAACATTCTCATGCGGCCATAGATGTCACCCAGCCGTCCACCGGTAATCAGTGTCACGGCATAAAGCGCCGCATACGAGGAGATGATCAACTGTTCGGCGGAGGAGGCCGTGCCTAGCGATTGCTGAATTGAAGGCAGCGCTACGTTGACGATGAAAAAATCCAGCGGCGGTAAAAATGCACCGACCAACAAGATGGTGAACATCAACCAACGCCGCGGTTCCGGGGGGGCGACTTTTGTCTTAGGCATAAGGTCTCCTTCCTGGAACCCTTCGGTTCCAGAATATTCTCGATTGCAGGTCATGCTCTGAATCAGCTGACTCCAATCTAAACGATCAAACCTTCCCTTACGCCTCACATAAATGAACGGCCAATGTTCATTTATGGCAGTGCCGCTCGGCCCCTGACTCCTCTCAAAATGGCCGCACTGTGGTTCCAGTCGAGCCACACAATCGAGACTGAGGAGTCAGATATGTCAGGCAAATTCGCTAATCAGGTTGCAGTCGTCACCGGGGCATCCACAGGGATCGGGTTTGCAATTGCGCAAGGTTTGATTGCCGAGGGAGCCAAGCGTGTTTACATCACGGGTCGTTCTGCAGCCACGCTGGAGGCGGCGGTGGCGAAGCTAGGCGACAGAGTCGTAGCGGTCATTTCCGATGTCGCCAGCCAGGCTGATCTCGATAAACTCAAAGCTACAATTGAGGCGCGCGACGATCAGCTGGACTCAGTGTTTGCCAACGCGGGTATTTGCGAAAAGAACCCGCTGGGCGAGACCACCGAGGCGGCTTATTTCAACATGTTCGACATTAACGTGAAGGGGGTTTTTTTTACCGTTCAAACGTTGATGCCATTGTTGAAAAACGGTGCGTCGATCGTGTTGACGGCCTCTATCTGTTCCAGCAATGGGATGGAAGGACTGAGCCTCTACAACGCATCCAAGGCCGCAGTACGGTCCTTCGCCAGGACTTGGGCCAACGAACTCAAAGGTCGCAAGATTCGAGCGAATGTCCTGAGCCCTGGCTTCACCCGCACGCCTCTGATGGATAACGGCTTGAAGATGAGCGAGAGCGACATTGCCGCGCTGCGCCAACACGTCGAGCAGATCACTCCGCTGGGGTATATGGCCCAACCTGAAGAAATCGCCTCGTCGGCGCTGTTCCTTGCATCTGCCGATGCGAAATATGTCAACGGTGTGGAGCTGATGGTCGACGGCGGCCTGTCGCAGATCTGAACACGTGCTCAACCGTAGCGCAGCCCTCGCGGAGGGCTGCCTTCGTCGCTTATGCGAAGCCTCAGCAGGAAACCCCATCATGAACATGGAACAACTGACCGCCCGACTGGACGCCCTGGAAAGTCGCGCCGCCATCGAGTCGCTGATAAACGCCTACGCCAATGCCTTCGACCGCATCGACGCCTCGCTCCTGAGCGGTATCTGGCACGAAGAATCAACACTGGATCTACCGGGTTTTGGCCAAGCCGGAAACCGTGACGAAATCCTCGCGATGGCGCAAAACAGCTGGCGCCAGATGCCACATATGCATCACTGGATGGCCAACCCGCTGATCGATATTAAGGGTGACAGCGCGGTGGGTACGGTGGCTGCGGATTGCCTGTTTCACGACATTGAAAAAGGCCCGGTGCAAGTCAGCGGGCTGTACCACGACAGGTTTGAACGTCGGGACGGAAGATGGGCGTTCTTGTCACGTCGTTTTGAACTGCACTTTCTTACACCTTTGAAGGACTGGGTACCCGTTGCTGGCGAAGAAAAGTATGCGCCGGTCGAGCACCAGAGCCTGGGCAAGCCCTCAGACAGTTGACCTGCGCGCATGAGTTTCAGTTGGGGGCAGCGAACGACAAGCACTGTCCGCCGACGTCGTTCAAGCTCCAGGGAATGACAGCGAAAAACAGATAACCCCGGGCTTTGGCTGTTCGACACGCACGTGACCTTCATGCAGTTGCATGATTGCCACGACGATGGCGAGGCCAAGGCCGTAGGAGTCAGAGTTCTGGTGGCGAGACGCATCGCCGCGGTAAAAGCGGTCGAAGAGTTTGCCCACGGTTTCATCACTCAGCACAGGCCCTTGGTTCTTCACTTCAATGCGGGCTCCGCCGGGGGTTTCCATCACCCGGATCTGAATCTCGGTGCCCTCGTAGGCATAGCGAACGGCGTTTGCCACCAGGTTGCTCAAGGCTCTGCGCAGCAGCAAAGGGTCAGCGAGCACGTTTCCATCGCCTGTTATCTGTACGGTCATTCGCCGCTCTTCAGCCAAGCCTTCAAAATAGTCGGCAATGCGCTGCGATTCGTCATGCAGCGATAGTTGCTGGCGCTCCACCAGTGCGTGCGCTTCATCGGCGCGCGCAAGGAACAGAATGCTTTCGACGATGCGCGAGATCCGTTCGAGCTCTTCAAGGTTCGAAGCGATCAGTGCCTGATAGTCATCCTCGCTGCGGCGCTGGCGAAGGGCGACCTGGCAATGCCCCATCAGCGACCCCACCGGCGTGCGGATTTCATGGGCAAGGTCAGCGGAAAATTGCGTCAATCGTTGATAACCCCGGGCAAGACGATCGAGCATCGCGTTATAGGCGTCACTCAGCTGTTGCAGTTCAACCGGCGTATCGGAGCTGTCCATACGGCTGTGCAGACGCTCGGGTGTTATCGCTGCCGCATGCGCGGCCATCTTGCGTAACGGACGCAGCCCTCGACGCAGTACCAGGTAACCCAGCAACGCGGTGGCCAGAAACGCAAGGGCAACGGCCAGGTAGATACGTTCGCGATACGCCGCGAGCATAGCCATTTCCTTGCCCATGAGGTGCGCGGCGGTCAGGCGCACTTCACGTCCCCCCGACGTCGTGACGACGGAGGCGGCGCGCAGCATTGTTCCCGAGTCGGTCACGCCGCTACGCAGGTCACTGACGCTCAGCTTTGTATCCTGGCCGATCACGGGCAGTTCAGGCAACGTGACGTTCAGTGGATTTACCTGGATTACCGGTTGCTGTCCGGGCTCTTCAATGATGAAGATGTCGTCTTCGCTGTCGAGCATGTTCTTGAAAATCTGCGGGCTGTCGCGCAGCTTTTCGATGGCGAGCTCGTAGTGCAGCAGCTTGCGAAAATGTTCCAGGCGGCCCATGACCGCATGATCGCTGTACACCAATACCGAGGCTTTCATCGTCTGATACAGATAAACGCCTGCACCGGCCACGGCCAGCATCGCTACCATGGAAAACGCCACGGTCGATCGCAGGGTCAGAGAGGGTTGGCGTCGGGACCGCATGGCCTCACCTCGCAGACATAGCCGATACCGCGAATGGTATGGATCAGCTTGATAGGGTAGGGCTGATCGACCTTGCTGCGCAGGCGCTTGACCGCTACGTCCACCACGTTGGTATCGCTGTCAAAATTCATGTCCCAGACTTCCGAAGCGATCTGTGTCCTGGACAGCACATCGCCTGCCCGGCGCAGAAATAGATGCAGCAGGGCGAACTCCTTGTTGGTCAGCACGATCACCTGCTGCTGGCGTGTAACGCGGCGCCGGACCAGATCCAGCTCGAGGTCGGCGAGGTGGAAATGGTCGGCTTCGCGCACGACACCACGACGCAAGATGGTGCGGATGCGTAACAGCAGTTCAGTAAACGAAAAAGGTTTGACCAAGTAGTCATCGGCGCCCAGTTCCAGGCCGCGAATGCGGTCCTGCAACTGGTCGCGCGCGGTCAGGAACAGCACGGGGACGTCTTGTCTGGCGCGCAAAAGCTCGATGATCTGAAACCCGTCAATCCCGGGCAACATCACGTCCAGCACGATCAGATCGTAGGTCGTATGCAAGGCCATGTGCAGGCCGTCGGCGCCGTGCTGGGTCCAGTCGACGTTGTAACCGGACTCGCCGAGCCCCTTTTTGAGGTACTCACCTGTTTTGGTGTCATCTTCGATTAGCAGGATATGCATCGTGAGGCGCGCTCGGGTCTCTTCATGACAGGATTCAGCCCGCGACATCGGTATCTCGGCTGTGCAGTGTAACGGGATGAGCGGGCGCAGTCGGTTACATTTCTGTCATTCATGGGCAGGGCTGACGAATGACAAAAATGTCATTCGGCGGTCATCGTGACGTCCCGGTCTGCGGTCGAGGATGGCGGCACATTACCCCATGAGGAATCGTCACCATGCAACTAAAAAACGCCTTGTCTACCACATTCGCTTTGTTGATGCTCAGTGCTGCCGTCATTGCTACCGCGGCTGACATGCCGGTGATCAAACCGCTGCGTGGCACGGTGGAAAGCGTCAGCAACAATACGCTGACATTCACTGTCCGCTCCGGCGCCCAGCAGACTATCGGACTGACTGACAAGACCGGTATCAACCGGGTATCGAAGGCCAATATCGAATCGATCAAATCCGACAGCTTCATTGGCTCGGCGGCCATCCCGCAGGCCAACGGAACATTGAAGGCGCTGGAGGTGACGGTTTTTGACGCCAGCCTGAAGGGCAGCGGCGAAGGTCATTATGGCTGGCAGAACGCGGATGGCAGCACAGGCACCATGACCAACGGTACAGTGGGGAAACTGTCCAAAGCTGACGGCCGCACATTGACCGTCAACTACAAGGGTGGCGAGAAACAAATCGTCGTACCGGACGATGTGCCAATTGCCTACGTCGAGCCAGGCAAAGCCGATGAACTGGTCAAAGGTACGAAAATTGTCGTGTTCCCCGCCGCAGATGGAACCACCGCGCGCGGCATTGCAGTTGGCAAGGATGGCTTCCAGCCACCGATGTAATCACCTGAAAAGGCAGGGGCGCTGCCGCTTGGCAACGCTCCGCTACATGGCTGGTTTCGAGGGGGAAACACGTGAGACAGAAAAAGCTTCATCCCTGGCCGGTTCGCCTCACCCACTGGCTCAACGCCGCCTGCATGGTCTGCATGTTCATGAGCGGTTGGGCCATTTACAACGCCTCGCCACTGTTCGGCTTCAGGTTTCCAGTGTCGGTAACCGTGGGCGGGTGGTTGGGTGGGGCGCTGGCCTGGCACTTTGCATTCATGTGGCTGCTGCTGATCAACGGCGCAATCTATGTGCTGTATGGCGTCGTCAGTCGCCATTTCAAACGTGAGTTGCTGCCCATTGGGCTTGTCGCATTGAAGCGTGATTTTACGGACGCTTTGCGCTTCCGGCTCGTGCATGAAAAGGGTGTCTATAACGCTGTGCAGCGCCTGATGTACTGGATGGTGCTGGCAGCAGGCGCACTCGTCGTCATTTCGGGTGTGGCGATCTGGAAACCCATTCAACTTCAAGAGCTGGTCGCGCTACTGGGCGGCTATGACGTCGCTCGCTACGTACATTTTGCGGCGATGGCGGTAATTGCTGCATTCGTCGTGATTCATCTTGGGTTGGTAATGCTGGTACCCAAAACCCTGCTGCCAATGATTTCAGGTGGGGTGCGGTCGCTTGATATCAGGAGAAATGGCCATGACTGAATCCAGAAAAGGAACTGTTCAGCGCGTCAGGCTTGAACCTGCGCAACAGCTTGAGTTGGAGAATATCCAGCGCCGGCATTTCCTTCGTGCCGGCTTGACCGTGGGTGCGATGTCGATGCTGACCGGCTGCAACCTGCAGGACGGCGATCAGGTTGACAAGGTCCTTTGGGCCATGTCGCGCTGGAACGATAGGGTCCAGGCATGGCTGTTCAGCGGACAGAAACTGGCGCCGACCTTCACCCGCGCGCAGATCACTACGCCATTTCCGTTCAACGCATACTATGGCCAGGACGATATCCCTGAAGTGGACCTCGCCAGTTACTCGCTCGCCGTCTCCGGCCAGGTCAGGGACAAGGCTCCATGGACACTCGAAAGCTTGCGCAAACTGCCGCAACGTAGCGATATCACCCGTTTGATCTGTGTTGAAGGTTGGAGCGCCATAGGACAATGGGGAGGTGTACCGCTCAAAACCTTTCTGGAACACATCGGTGCCGATACCACAGCGAAATTCGTCGGTTTCAAATGTGCTGATCGCTATTACTCCAGTCTGGACATGCCGACGGCCTTGCACCCACAGACACTGCTGGCGCTGGATTACGCTGATGTCGCGTTGCCGCCCGAGTACGGCTATCCGCTGCGGGTTCGAGTACCCACCAAATTGGGCTTCAAAAACCCCAAGCATGTTGTCGAGATTTTCGTGAGCAACGACAACCCGGGCGGGTATTGGGAAGACCAGGGATACAACTGGTTCAGCGGGATCTGATGGCGCAAAAACTGAACAGCCACGCCAGGAATGCTGGCGAGACTCATGACACCAGACCTGATATGAGGCGTCCCCATGACCTATATATCTGCGGTACCGCCAGCTTCATCAGTGTTACCGACTTCAGAAAACAAGAAGCGGGCAACGACCCATAGTGCAGATTTCCAATCCCAATTGCAGGCTCAGTCCAGATCACCTGTGCAGGAGCCGGATACAACCCGCGCTCATCTGTTATCGGAATCGACCACAAACCTGTCATGCCGGCCGGAGATGCGAGCGCTGCTTCAATTGTTGCCATGGCGAAGGAACGCCGACGGTTCTTTCAGCAGACCGGGCCGATCAGTGCCAGGTACGCGAGCCAGTGGCTTGGATATTGCGGACTTCAACTTCCCTGATCGAAACATTCTGGATAGCAGTGAGATTATCAAACACACCTGCGGAAATGAGGAGGGTAGACGGCCCTACTCAAAGTCCTTTGATGAGCGAATCGTGTGTACTTTCAATGGCGAGGAAAGCGAATTCTCTTCTGATGTGATCTGCAAAGAGGGATTGAATGCGTTCGCTACCGCAGTGGCTCTTTCCCCGATAACCCTCACCTGGTTACCGATTGAGATTGTTAGAGCACCGCTACGGTCGCCTGGCGTACGGATTTTTCGCCGTCGCAAGTCCTCTTCAGTCGAGAGCCACCTTCTCGACAAGTCAATTTCAGAGTAAGGGCGTTAAACGGGCGGATCTCGATAGCTCTTTCGCCGCGGGGCTAGTATTTCTATCGAGAAAGCAGCTACGCCAATGCGCGTCTTTATTTATTAGTGGTCTGTCGTTCGCTTACTGGCCGGGGTTTCTAGAGTGGCGAATGCGGTTTTATGAGGCTGAGTCCCAGTGACCCGATTGGACGCCGTTCTGGCACGTGAGTTAGCTTTCGTATCCGTTTATATTTTGGGCTCCACAACCATGACTGATCGTCAGATCATTGTTCCAGATGGCATGAGATTGCTCTGCGAGCATGCTGGTTATGCACCAGCTGTAAAGGTAGGAAAGACTCTTTACTGCGCTGGTCAGGTAGGCCGGACGCCGGAATTATCAGTTATCGAAGACCCAGAGCAGCAGTTTTTGGCAGCTTGGGACAATCTCCGGCTCGTCTTGGAAGCCGGCGGGTGCGAATTTGAAGATGTCGTCGAAATGACAACTTATCACGTCGATATGCACCGCCACATGCCAATTTTTAGACGCGTGAAGGATAAAGTCTTTCCTCGGAGTACTTGTGCATGGACATGCATAGGTGTCGGTGAACTGGCTCGCCCCGGCCTTCTCGTGGAGATCAAATGCATCGCCGTAGAGCGATAGCTTTTCTGATAGGCCCCTGAATATACAAATCCTGGATGGGTGTTTATCTATGCGGCAGCACATGTGACACTTCACTCGCCCGTTGTGTCGGCAGGCACGCCATCCGCACGTTCCCACGCCTACTGGCGACGGGCAAGACAGGATTGTTTGAAACTCAGTGTGATGACACGAAGGGCGACGTGGTTGTCGGTGCCGGCAACGTATAAGCCTGCTTCATCCGCGCCACCTCCGCTATTGGCGTGCGTCCGAAGAGGCGCTTGAAATCGCGGCTAAATTGCGAAGCACTTTCATAACCCACCAGAAATGCCGACTTGGCCGCTGTCAGGTCGTTACGCAGCATCAGTAATCGCGCTTGATGCAACCGCGTCGACTTGAGGTACTGCATAGGCGAGGAATCGGTCACCTTGCGAAAATGCAGATGAAAGTTAGGCACGCTCATCTGCGCTTCCTGGGCGAGGATTTCTACATCCAGATGCTCGTGGTAACAGCGGTGGATTTTGTGAATGGCGCGCGTCACCTTGCCGAACTGACCCTGCTGGGCGATAGCCGCGCGTAGGGTACCGCCTTGTTCGTCAGTGAGAATGCGGTAGTAGAGTTCGCGCAACATCGCTGGTCCGAGGATTTGCGCGTCGGTGCAGTCGCCCATGACTTCCAGAAAACGCAGGGTCGACTGGCGCAGCGGTTCGTCCATGGGCGAGGCGTACATACCCATAGGCTGAGCCACGCGGATGTTCCATACCTCATCTACCTGCTGAATCAGCTCGCCGGCCAGATTGAAATCCAGACGTATGTACACCGCCAGCATTGGCTCCGCCTCGCTAGCGTCGGTCTCCATTGTAAAAGGCACTGGCACTGACACCACCAGATAATGCTGGGCGTCATAGATGTAAATTTCATCACCCAGATAGCCGCGTTTCTGCCCCTGACAGAGGATGACGATGCCCGGCTCATATAGAACCGGGGTGCGCTTCAGCGGCCGGTTGGAACGCAGAAAACGCACATCATCCAGCGGACTCAGGTTGTAACCCTCCAGCGGTGCAAGCTGGCCCATCAACTGCACCATACGCGCAGTGCTCGGGTCCTTGGATTTCGGCATCGATTGTACGTTCTCCACTTTTATGCTCAGCCGTCCGTGGAACAGCTCAGCGCTTCCCATTGCTCAATACTCTCCGCCGTCCGCTGCAGCTTGTCACGCACCAGAGCCAGGGCGTCGCTGCCCAGCAGCAGTTGAGCCGGCGGATTAGGGCTGGTGATAATAGTCATCATGGCGCGTGCGGCTTTCTGCGGGTCGCCCAGTTGAAGGCCGCTTTTTTCCTCACGGGCTTTTCGCACCGGGTCGAAAGTCGCATCGTAGTCACTGATGCTGCGCGGCGTACGCTGCATCGAACGACCTGCCCAGTCCGTTCGGAAAGACCCCGGCGCCACGGCCGTTACAAAAATATTGAAGGGCGCAAGCTCTTTGTTCAACGTATCAGAGATGCCCTCCAGGGCAAATTTGCTGCCGCAGTAGTAAGCAATACCTGGCATGGTGATATAGCCACCCATGGACGTGATATTGAGGATACGTCCCGCCCGCCGCTGGCGAAAAAAGGGCACAAACGCCTTGGTCATCGCCACCGCGCCGAATACATTGACGTCGAACTGACGGCGCATTTCCTCCAGCGACGACTCCTCGAAAACCCCTTCGTGGCCATAACCCGCGTTGTTAACCAGCACGTCCACCGGGCCATACTGACCCTCAATAGCGGCGACGACGGCGTCGATGGCATTAAAGTGGGTAACGTCCAGCACCACGCCATGGGCTCTCTCAGGCAAGAGCTCCTGGAACGTTGCCAGAGAGGATTCGCTGCGAACAGTGCCGATCACTCGATGGCCCTGAGCGAGAGCTTCCTTAGCCAGGGCCTGGCCAAAGCCGCTACTAACGCCCGTGATAAAAATGGTTTTTTCTGCACGCATGGGGCGCACTCCTGAATATATAAGGTCAGGCTATGCTAGGGCGGAGAGTGGGTGGGAACTATGCCTGATTCGATTTTAGTATTGCCTGATTCTATCGGAGTGCTCGGTGAGCAACCTGAAATCTGCTGGCAAAAAACGAGGCCAAAGGAAGAAAAACGACGGGCTTATTTACCTGCTCTAATGTCTGCTTCGTGTCGCAAGTCGTTTTTCGGTAACGCTGATGTGCATGCGGTCTGGCCGAAGGTGTCGCACCTGCGCTCCAAGGTTTTCGCATTGGCAGTAAAGGCTGCGCGCGCAGTTAATCGCCGAACAGATCGAACATCAGGTGCCTGAACCATTTATTGACGGGGCGCGGTTGTATTTGCTGGGCCAGAATAAATTGATGGCGATTTCGGTGAGGCAACGGGACTGGCGGGCTTGCAAATGAATGGATCTCCATGCCCATGAAAAGCCAGAAATGCTCAGCTAAACAGCCTGCCAGACGAAGCCTAAAGGCTCTCAGGGGCGCCAAAAAACATCTGAATCCGCGACCGCAACCAACGCTCTCCCGGGTCATTATCCTGCGACCCACGCCACGCCATGTGCAGCTCGAAGCTGCGCACCGGCAACGGTGGGTCTTCTGCGCGCAAGCCGCCTGCCGAGGTCAATGCCTCGGCGGCGTAGTCCGGCACGGTTGCCAGGATGTCCGTACCCGCCAGCAACGTGCCGAGGCCGTTGAACTGTGGTACGGCCAGGACTACGTGGCGTTTGCGGTCGAGTTTTTCCAGTTCTTCATCGATGAAGCCGCTCAGGTCGCCGGCGAAGGACACCAGGGCGTGGGGGCGGGCGCAGAAGTCGTCGAGGCTCAAGGAGCCCGGTACGCTGTCGGCGCGCAGCAGTTTGGGCAGGCTGCGGCGTAGTACCTTGCGCTTGGCGTTGGCCGGGAGGTCGGCGGTGTAGCTAACGCCAATGGAGATTTCGCCGGACGCCAGCAGGCCGGGCATCAGGATGTAGTTGACGCGGCGTACCACCAACACGATGCCGGGGGCCTCGGCGCGCAAGCGTTTGAGCAGTTGCGGCAGCAGGGCGAATTCGACGTCGTCGGAGAGGCCGATACGGAACACGGCGGTGCTGGTCGCCGGGTCGAACTCGGCGGCGCGGCTGACGGCAGTGGAAATCGAGTCCAGGGCCGGGGAGAGCAGGGCGAAGATCTCTACTGCCCGGGCAGACGGCTCCATGCTGCGCCCAGTGCGCACGAACAGCGGGTCGTCAAACAGCCCGCGCAGGCGTGACAACGCCGCACTGATCGCCGGTTGGCCAAGGAACAGTTTCTCCGCAGCGCGGGTTACACTGCGCTCATGCATCAAGGTTTCGAATACGATCAAGAGGTTAAGGTCGACACGACGCAGGTCGTTACGGTTCATCTTGTGTCCTGGAAGAGTCAGCAAACTTGACGAGAGCAGCCATGTAAGAAGAATGACCGGCATGAATCTTACGGGTAAAGGCTGTTACTCTGCACAGGAAAATTGAGTTTTCTTACAAGCTCTGAGGTCTATTCCTCAGTTGCGGAATCAATGACAGGCATGTCGACTATTAATGGCGACCGG